>Ga0208300_100014_pt1 | contig 334761 bp, 264 predicted proteins | sample 23_taG_FD_184096 | JGI IMG/M metagenome (GOLD analysis project Ga0208300, IMG submission 184096) | Marine viral communities from Cariaco Basin, Caribbean Sea - 23_WHOI_OMZ (SPAdes) (version 2) | ecosystem: Environmental > Aquatic > Marine > Oceanic | place: Caribbean Sea: Cariaco Basin...
GCATAAAATGGCTGAGAATCTTATTCTGGCTCCACGGCGAGAACGCAACTTCCCCCGAACAGTTAAGAAGAGACCACAGCGATACAGCAGAAAGAAAAATGCCGCTCACCTTAAGTGAACGGCATTAACGCATAGGTGGCTCTTTTAATGTTGATTACATATTGTCCAAATGGTCAGCTATTTCTTTAAACGTCTACGCATAAATACTGCAGCCAATAGACCAAAAAATGCGAGTAAACCTGTTGCAGCTCCTTTTCGCTCATAGGGCTGTTCGTCCTCAGGAATTTCACATTCATCTATGGAACCATTCGATAACGGAGACAGTTTAACCGCCACTACGGAGTCGATTTCTTCTGTTTCACCGTCTGAATTAATTATATCGTTACCCGTTACATACTTGTTCGTAGCTTTAATTCTCGCATTCGCAATGATCTCATTATCATCGTTGATATCTACTGCTTCAATTAGCTCATAAGGGTTATCACAAGAAACTAAATCATTTAAGTTAGTAAACTCTTCAGTATCAATGTTGTACATAAATGCCGCTGTATCGCGAAGCGTATCACTCGTTGCATCCACGTCTGCCTTACCCACCACGATATTATTATTGTTAATGGCATTCGCAGTCACACCAGCACTCACGAAGAAGCCATCAGGGTAATGCTGTTCTTGGGTATCAAGGTTGTATACAAACAAACGAGAGCGTGCGATATCGCTTTGTGAACGAAGCACTGCACCCGTCACCCAATTTTCATCATTAATTGCGATAGCCTGGCTAATGATATTTTCTTCGCGTGGAAGAAGTTCAATGGTTTCACCGTCTCTGAAAACCGTTGCAACTCGTTCACTTTCAGTCCTGCCTGATGTATTTGGGCGCGTTATCGTAATGCGATCTCCAGTAAGGCCTTCACCGACTGCGATACCTTGGTTATTTATGTCATAGGCATACGTGAAATAGTGGCGTGTATCGTCTTCATCAGGTTCAAATAATAACGGGTAGGTATCGGTGCTGATTACATCGCCGTTGACATCGATCTGCCAAATGGTAGCGTTAACCTCAGACAGCAATACGAAGCTCGGTAAGTAATTTGTAGATGAATTAATGAAGTAGCTAGAAATACGTGGAACAGCAAAATCGCCATTATAAATAGTAAACAGGCAGCGACCTTCAGATGTGTCACCACGAGACTCATCGTCTGTACACGTTTCAACAGCATCGGCAACATCATCGCGGAAACTAACAGTACTGAAACCTGCAACCTGTAAGTTTGCGTTTATTGCTCGAGCTGAAGAGAACCCTCCTACAGTGTCATCAACAGCTGGAAGTACTTTAGTCTCTCCAGATGCTTGAACAAAGGCTTGTTGTGCTGACTCTGGATACGTGTAGTTTAATGTATCGCCATCTTCGTTCTCATATGGGTCTAGAACAACCAGTCCCGAAGAATCACCGACAATAAAGTTACCGTTCAAGCTGTCACGACCAGTCGATTCAACAGATCGCGTATAGTCATCAAATTTGTCTGTAACTTCATCAAGACCTGGTACTAATGATATATCTTGAGTGTCGGTTGCATAGGTTCTATACGACGCTAGCTTCTGTCCCGTTGTAAGATTTGGGTTCGATAGAAGATAGTTTACTACCGTGGTGTAGTCTATGTCTGTAAAAACACCCTGGCGTGCGTCATCTTCGTTTTCTAGACTCTCACCGAATTGGTCAAAAAAAGTCGTGTCTTCTTCAAGCTGCTCTGCGTCGATTGGTGGATTGAACTCCAGTTGAACGACAGACAACATTTTGCCTGAGTTATCAATTGAACGAGCAAAATTGTTTCTAGCGGTATCCTGTAAAGGAAGAGGCGTCACTGAATAGGTCGCGGCGAATGCCGAAACACTTCCTGTTGCCAACAGAACGGCGGCGGCAAGCTGAGTTCGTTTCATTTAAAATCCTATTTACTGCTGATTATCTTCCAGCATACTTTCTAGTTCATCCCAGCGCGCATATTTCTGGGAAAGTAATTCTTCTTTATCTGCCAACTCGGCTAACGCCTTGGCAGTAATGTCACTGTCTTGTTTGAAAAAGTCCGGGTCGTTCACTTTTTCTTGCATAGCCTCAAGCTCTTCCTCAAGTGTTTCTAGTTCTTTCGGTAAGGACTCAAGTTCACGCTGGTCTTTGTATGATAGCTTTTTCGTCTTACGGGGAGAAGACTTAGCACTAGGACTGTCTGAAGCTGAATTAGTTTCATTCTTTACCTTGGCTTTTTCTTCCTTTTCGATTTGCTGACGTTTTTCCTGTTGCTCTTTATACCAGTTTTCTACGTCAGTGAAACCCCCAATAAATTCGCGAAGCATTCCATTACCTTCGAATACCACACTACTATTTGCTACGTTATCAACAAATTCCCTATCGTGACTGACTAAAAGCACGGTGCCGGTATATTCGTTGAGTAAGGTTTCGAGCATTTCCAAGGTTTCAACGTCTAAGTCATTGGTAGGCTCATCCAACACCAAAACGTTGCTCGGTTTAAGCATCAGTTTTGCTAGCATCAGGCGGTTTTTTTCTCCACCTGATAGCGACTTAACCGGTGCATTAACTCGTTCAGGCGTAAACAAGTAATCTTGTAAATAGCTGATCACATGGCGTGGGTGGCCATTTACCATCAGATCTCGTTTACCGTCGCCTACCGCGTCTATCACAGACTTTTCTAAATCCAGCCCGTGGCGGTGCTGGTCAAAGTAAGCAACTTCAAGGTTAGTGCCTTGTTTGCAGTTGCCGCTATCGGGCTGGAGTTCGCCGAGTAGAAGCTTGATAAGCGTACTTTTACCGCTACCATTAGGACCAATGAGAGCAAGCTTGTCACCACGCAAAACATTCAGGTTTAACCCTTCAACAATAGGCTTGCCTTCAATGCTATAGCTTAAGTCTTTTACTTCAAACACCATCTTTCCAGAGCGCGCGCCCTGGTGTTGATTGACTACCGCATTGCCCTGAACCGCTCTTCTCGCTTTACGCTCCTCGCGTAGTTTTTTCAGCGCTCTTACTCGGCCTTCGTTGCGGGTACGGCGGGCTTTAATGCCCTGACGAATCCATACCTCTTCTTGCGCTAGTTTTTTATCAAATTCAGCGTTTTGTGAAGCTTCAACCTCTAAATCGTGCTGCTTCTTTTCTAAATAAGTTTCGTAGTTACCCGGATAGCTCGTAACCGAGCCGCGGTCTAGATCAATAATTCGCGTAGCCATGGCACGTATAAATGCACGGTCGTGGCTCACAAACACAATTGCGCCTTGGTAATTACTCAAGCTGGATTCAAGCCAGCGGATCATTTCAATATCAAGGTGGTTAGTTGGTTCGTCTAACAGGAGCAAATCCGGCTGTCGAACAAGCGCACGAGCTAGCGCTGCTTTTCTACGCCATCCCCCAGAAAGAGTAGATAGCGATATCTCAGGGTCTAGCTTTAGCATGGTTAGCGTCTGTTCAATTTGCTGTTCAAACTGCCACGCGTCTCTGGCTTCTAACTGTTCTTGTAGTCGCTGTAATTTATTTAAATTCGATTCGCTTGGATCTTCACCAACGATACGGGTTTGATGAAAGTAGGCTTTCAGTGTTTCACCTACGTCAGATAAGCCTTCGGCAACATAGTCAAAAAGCGTCACATCGGTAGTTTGGGGCGGGTCCTGCTCTAGGCGCGCAATGACCGTATTATTTTCAATTATACGCTGCCCATCGTCGGCAATAATATCGCCAGCGATAACTTTCATTAGCGTTGATTTACCACTACCGTTGCGACCTACTAAGCAGACGCGCTCTTTAGGCTGTACAACCAGTTCGACACCGTCTAACAGCGGCGGATTCCCATAAATAACAGTGATGTTTTTTAACTGCAAAATGCTCACTGAAGAAACTCCTCTAAATCGGCGGTATTAAAAGGCCAGCCGATTTCTTTTTCATTATCTGCCCGTTTCAAAACGGGGATCCTTGCACCGTACAAATGATAAAGCTCAGTGCTAGTGCGAATGTTAACCTTCTCTATATTAAGCGATGAAAACATAGACGTTTGTTGAAGCTCAACATCGGCTAAGTCGCACAGGCTACATTGCGGCCCGGTGTAAAAATAAATTTTCATGAAGCTAGTACCCAGCACTGATGGATATTGCCTTTACGTGCAAAATCTTCTGGAATTGTGTCTTTGGTAATATTGTCTACTGACAAGCCCAGTTCACTCATGGCTGTCTCATCTAGCTTAAAGCCACGCTTGTTGTTAGAGAAGATGATGATCCCCTGCTCTTTTAAGCACGCTTTAGCATCGGTAAGCATTTTTACGTGGTCGCGCTGCACATCCCACGTATTTTGCATACGCTTTGAATTCGAAAATGACGGTGGGTCGATAAAAATTAAGTCGTATTTGCCTTTATGCGTGCCTAACCAAGTGGTGCAGTCAGCTTGAATAAAAGCATGAGGCGCAGTGAGTTTGTTCAGCGCTACGTTCTTCTTTGCCCACTCTAAATAAGTATTAGACATATCCACTGTCGTTACAGACTTTGCGCCACCTTTAGCGGCGAATACCGACACACTACCCGTATATGAAAACAAGTTAAGAACGTCTTTACCTTGGGACAACGCCTGCACTTTTTGGCGGGTATTGCGGTGATCTAAGAAAAGGCCTGTGTCCAAGTAGTCAGTAAGGTTAACCAGGAAACGAGCGCCATTTTCAAACACTTCCATCATGTCGCCAGTCTGATTAATTTTCTCGTACTGTTTTGTACCTTTTTGTTGGCTACGCACTTTAAGCGCTATCTGTTTTGGTGAAACACCTGTTACTGCTGGCAAATGAAGCAAGACTTCCTGCAGACGCTTGCGTGCTTTATCTTCAGAAACCGTTTTTGGCGGCGCGTATTCTTGAACGACCAGCCAGTCACCATATCTATCTACGGCAACGTTATAATCTGGCAGGTCAGCATCGTATATGCGGTAACAGTTAGTGTTAGCGTTCTTGATCCAGCCTTTCATGCGTTTGAGGTTTTTCTTCAAACGATTAGCAAACTCGTGGTTGCTAGCGTCCTCGCTAAACTGTACCGTGTTTTCTTCATCCAACACATAATTCGCTAAACGACATTCCAGCTTACCGTTATTCATGGCATAGTCTTTGGTGGCGCGAAGCTTTAAAACCCGAAGCAAATCACGATTGCTGCTAAGAAGCGACACATGCCATCCCTTCCAGGCTTCTTTAAAACGCTTACCCCAATCACTAAATAGCGGTATTAACGATGTTAGCTCGCCCAAACGTTCTCCGTAAGGAGGGTTTGAAACGACATAGCCTGGTGTGGCAACGGGCGGAGAAGATTTTGTTGCGTCTTGCTGTGAGAACGAAATATCGTTAAATACGCCAGCAAAATCAGCGTTTGCTTTTGCAATTGCTACCATTTTACGGCTGAAATCACCCGCGTAAATACCACTGCAGCTAGGCTTTTGCGCGGAAATAGCTTGTTCTACCAAATCATCCCAAAGCTTCTCTTCGTGGCCGAGCCACTTAGTAAAGCCCCAATACATACGCTTTATACCTGGCGCAATATTGCGAGCGATGTAGGCTGCCTCAATCGCGATGGTGCCCGAGCCACACATCAAATCGACCAATGGCGCATCAGTATTCTCTGTCCATCCACTACGCATTAGCATTGCGCTTGCGATATGCTCTTTAAGCGGCGCGTCACCGGTTTCTTGTCGGTATGCGCGTTGGTGCAGACTTGCCCCTGCTAAATCTATGCCTAAAATTACATTATCGCGATGTAGTCTTGCATACACAGAAATATCAGGGCTCTTTCGTTCTACTGATGGGCGCGGTAAGCCTTGCTCTACAAATGAATCTACTATGGCATCTTTAACACGAACCGCACCAAATTGAGTGTTTTTTATGGCAAAGTTTGTGCCGATAAACTGTACAGATAAGGTATGACGTGAATCCATCTGCATTTGCCAGTCAATACCCATAGCCGTGTTATACAGTGCATCTGCATCGCCTGCTTTACCTGATGCCAACACCCAAACTACGCGGTTAGCTAAGCGTGACCATAAGCAAAGTTTATACGCATCCTCTTTTGAGCCTTCAAACTGAATAGTGCCAGGCCCTTGCTTAACTTGCGCATCAGGGCAAAGGCGTAGCACTTCTTGTTTTAATAGTTCGTCAAGACCGCGACTGGTCGTAACCAGAATAGTATTCATTCATGTACCTGTTTTTGATGTACGTGCTTAAGAAAAAGCACGTACACGAGAGATTGGTTTGGGTATATTATAACGCGTTTACAATGCGTTTAACGAGCGATGGGCCTTGATAAATAAAAGCCGAGTAGACCTGCACCAGAGATGCGCCAGCGTTCAAGCGTGCTTGTGCCGCTTCGGGTGAGTCAATACCACCAACGCCAATAATGGGAATAGCGCGGTCAAGCGCTATGTTTAGCTTGCGTGTTACTTCTAAGCTCATATCTGTCATAACTGAGCCACTTAAACCGCCCATTTCCTCAGCGTGCTGTAATCCGGCAACGGCATCACGTGAAAGTGTCGTATTAGTAGCAATTACACCATCCATTTTGCTGTTAATTAGCGAAGCAGCAATACTGTCAATTTCCACATCGCTCAAATCTGGCGCTATTTTAATAAACAGCGGCACATATTTACCGTGGGTTTGCGTTAGCGTTTCCTGTGCTGCTTTTAGGCCAACTAACAGCTTATCGAGCGCTTCACCGTATTGAAGGTTTCTTAGGCCAGGTGTGTTCGGTGACGAAATGTTAATAGTGACATAGCTTGCGTAAGGATAAACTTTGTTTAAACAAATCAGGTAATCGTCGAGCGCATTCGCTTCTTCGGTATCTTTATTTTTACCAATATTAATACCAATAGGCCCTTTAAACTGAGCCTTTTTCACTTGTTCGACAAGATGATCAACACCTTTATTATTAAATCCCATGCGATTAATAATGGCGTGCTTTTCCGGAATTCTGAATAAACGAGGTTTTGGGTTTCCTGGCTGCGGACGAGGCGTTACCGTGCCTATCTCAACAAAACCAAATCCCATGCTGGCAAACGCATCAATACAATCGCCGTTCTTATCAAGCCCAGCGGCAAGTCCTACCGGGTTATCGAAGGTCATGCCTGCAACAGTAACGGGCTTCTTAATCGTCGGTGTGCTGTACATCCATTTCAGCGGTGTATGTTGGGTCTTGTTTAACCAGTTAATGGTGAAATCGTGACTTTTTTCAGGTTCACACTGAAGCAAGAATTTTTGCACTAGAGATTGCATGGTTATTATTACCGCTCGCTAATTAAGGGCCTGTTGATCATCAAGGTATATTGCGCTTGTATGAGGTTTGCTTTTACAAACGATGCTGCAAAAATGTACAACAATGTTCAGTCGGCCAATAAAAAGCCCTGATAAACAGGGCTTAAATCATTAAGGTGCGTGTATTCTAATGGTTAGACTTCACGCTTAAAAGCATCAATTCACGTAAAGCGACAGAAAATTTCGCAAATTCGTGCGTTGTACTGGTCTTAAACTCAGACATCATGTGATACCAGCGCTTAAGTAGGACCTGATTGCTTTCAATCCACTCATCAAGAATTTGATCTGCACTACTTACGTCTTCGCGAGAAGCTAGCAGGTTAGCTGCAATGGAACGCTGCTGCCAATCTAACTCTTCACGATACGAGGCGCGAGCTAACGCTTGCCAGTGGTTGCTTACCGCCTGGTTGTTTATCTGGTCTAAGAACCAGTGAAGTTCTAAACGAGAACCTAGCTGATAGTAAAGCTTAGCGACTACATCGGTATCGTGCTTATCTGCTTCAACGATTTGCGCAAGGTCAAAGCTAGAGAACATGTTAGAGAAGCTTGCAACCTGATAAGCGATGTCTTCTGGTACACCCTTATCAATGTATTTCTGCGTAGCGTTTTCAAGCTGAGTAAATTCGCTTTTAACCAAGTAGTTTTGCAGGTTCTTCGATAAAATATCGAAGGTACCACGGTAGCTCGCGATGGCTTCTTCAATGGATTGCGTCTTATTACCGTGGCGAATATACCAGCGCGAAGCGCGACGCATAATTCTACGTGCTTCATCTAACATTTTAAGCTGTAGCTGAGCTGGAATAACGTTATCCAGTTGTTCGATGCGCTCCCACAGCGTCTTCATATTAAAGATACCGTGAACAATTGCGTATGCGTCAGCAATTTCGCTCACACTTGCGCCAGTTTCTTCCTGCATTCTAAACACGAAGTTAAGGCCCATGTCGTTAACCATGTTATTGGTTAACTTAGTCGCAATAATTTCGCTTCTAAGCGGATGCTGTTGCATGTGTGTTGCGAATTTTTCGCGGAGCACTTTAGGGAAGGCTTCTACTAACAACTTACCGTGGTAAGGATTGTCAGTAATTTCCGGAATATTAAGCGAATCTTTAAGTACCATTTTGCCGTACGCAATCAATACACTTAACTCTGGGCGGGTTAAACCTTGATCCGTGGCTACGCGATCAGAAATCTCATCGTCACTTGGAATAAATTCCAATTCACGGTTTAGCTGACCTTCACGCTCAAGACCGTGGATAAAGCGAAGCTGTTCTTTAAGTTGCTTAACGCCAGATAACTCAGTAATAGAGATAGATTGAGTTTGACGATAGCAGTCTTTCAGTACAATTCGACTTACATCGTCGGTCATATCGTAGAGCAACTTATTACGCTGTTTAAGCGTTAGTTCACCGTCGTTAACTAGGCTGTTAAGCAAGATTTTGATGTTTACTTCGTTATCTGAGCAATCAACCCCACCTACGTTATCGACGAAGTCAGTGTTAACTCGGCCACCGTTAGACGCATACTCAATACGACCTAACTGAGTTAGACCTAAGTTACCGCCCTCGCCCACAATTTTAGCTTGTACGTCACGACCGTTGACGCGTAAGTCATCATTAGCACGGTCACCTACGTCTGAGTGAGACTCTTTCTTGCTCTTAATGTACGTACCGATTCCACCGTTCCACAGTAGGTCAACTGGCATTTTCAATATATTGTGAATTAGCTCATTAGGCGTCATGGTTAGCTGACGCGTACCTAACCACTTTTTCATTTCAGGTGTAAGCTTGATAGATTTAGACGCGCGGCTAAATACGCCACCGCCTTTTGAAATCAGCTTACTGTCATAGTCTTCCCAGCTTAGGCTTGGGTTCTCAAACAGGCGTTGACGCTCTTTATGACTTGCTGCAGCATCTGGGCTTGGATCGAAGAAAATATGTAAATGGTTAAACGCAGCGATTAGTCGCGTATGCTCTGATAGCAACATACCGTTACCGAATACGTCACCTGCCATGTCACCCACACCAACAGCGGTAAAGTCAGTGGTCTGACAGTCGATACCAATTTCTCTGAAATGACGTTTAACCGACTCCCATCCGCCGCGTGCAGTAATACCCATTTTCTTATGGTCGTATCCAATACTACCGCCAGATGCAAATGCATCGCCCAGCCAAAACCCAAACTCTTCCGCAATACCGTTTGCGATATCAGAGAATGTAGCGGTGCCTTTATCTGCAGCAACAACCAAATAAGGGTCGTCATCATCAAGGCGAACAACATCCTTAGGAGGAACAATTTCACCATTTACAATGTTGTCAGTAATATCTAACAAGCTGGTGATGAAAGTGCGATAGCATGCTTGGCCTTCAGCCTGAATAGCTGCGCGACCTTCGCCTACAGGTAGGTTCTTACAAACGAAACCACCTTTTGCACCAACCGGCACGATCACCGTGTTTTTAACTTGTTGCGCTTTTACTAGGCCGAGTACTTCTGTTCTGAAGTCTTCTTGTCTATCAGACCAACGAAGACCGCCGCGGGCAACTTTTCCGCCACGCAGGTGCACACCTTCAACGCGAGGACTGTAAACAAAAATTTCAAACTTAGGCAGTGGTAATGGCATGTCAGGAATGAGTTCAGGCATCATCTTAAATGATACATATGATTTCTCATTGCCGGCATCGTCTGCCTGATAGAAGTTTGTACGTAACGTTGCAGACATCATATCCAGATAACGACGAATAATTCGGTCGTCATCCAAGTTACTAACGTTGTCTAACTGTTCCTTAATAGTCTCAAGAATACCTTCCTCTTTTTTCTCATTGCGCTTTTTCTTAGGATTGAAACGCTGGTCAAAAAAGTCTACGAGTAAACGAGCAATGTCTGGATAGTTAGCTAGCGTGTTTGCGATGTAGTCACGGCTGAAAGAACTGCCGGTCTGGCGCATGTATTTCGCATAAGCACGGAGTACTGTAACTTTACGGCCAGTCATATTCGCGCCAAGGATAAGACGGTTAAACGCGTCGTCTTCTAGTGTCTTGTACCACACTTTGGCGAACGCATCTTGAAAGAGAACCTGGGCGTTTTCCATGTCAAAGTGCTGACCACTTTTATGTAACATGGTGAAATCCATGACCCAGTTACGTTCACCTTCTGAACACGTGACTTTATAAGGGCTTTCATCGATTACGCGTAACCCAAAATTCTCAAGCATCGGTAACACGTCAGACAGATGGATAGGCTCGGCACGGTGGAAAAGCTTAAGCTTAACTATCTGGCTGTCAGCGTCTTCTTCTTGTGGACGATAGAACAACATATCCAGTGTGTGGCTGTCGTCTAACATCTCTAGTTTGCCAATATCTACAAGCGCTGCTGACGGTAGGTTATGCTCCATATAGCTGCGAGAGAAAGCATTGTTGTATTTGCGTTCCAACGCTTTACCCGAAGCCTCACCGTGTGCCGCTGAAATAGCTGACGCGAGTCTGTCATTCCAGGTTTTGGTCAACTCAATAATGTTTTGCTCTATTTCCTTCACATCGAATTCCGCGTTGTTGTCGTTGACTCTAGCAATGTAATGCGTACGGGCATATACAGACTCTGAAAAGAACGTAGTAAATTCCACTTCTTCGGTTGCACCCAATGACGCTTTAAGTAGCGCTTGGGTTTCTTTGCGTAACTGGGTGTTATAGCGCTCTCTTGGCACAAACACCATGCACGAGAAAAATCGGCCAAAAATGTCTTTTCGAATGAATAAACGTGAAATTCCACGCTCTTGCATTTGAAAAATACCCATTACGATTTGCGCTAGTTCTTCTGCTGGCGTTTGTAGCAACTCATCTCGTGGGTAGGTTTCTATAATATTTGCAAACGCTTTGTATGCGTGAGTTCCAGGCTCGAAACCAGATAGCTCACAAATACGTTTGATTTTTTCACGTAAAATCGGAAGCTGAGTTACGCTGTTGTTATAGAAAGAGGCAGAGTACAGACCTAAGAAGCGGTGCTCACCAACAACCTGACCTTCTTTGTTAAACACCTTCACGCCTACATAGTCCATATATGCAGGACGGTGTACCCGCGCGCGTGAATTTGTTTTAGTCAGAATCAATGGGTTTTTGCTAAGCGCTTCCGCACGGGCTGATGCAGGCAAGCGAGACAACAAACGCTCCCGGTCGTTTACTGAGTTCTTAAGCAAACCCAAACTGGTGTCGTTTTGAGGGATCCATCTATGGTCCCCTTCAATGGCTTTAACGTCATAATAACGGTAACCCATCATTGTGAAGTTGTGATCGCCTAACCATTCTAAGTAAGCTTTAGTTTGCTTTTTGGCTTCTGCAGATACAGGCCAGTTAAATTTGGCATTGTTTTTAATTACGTCTTGCAAGGTATTTGTCATGCCTTGCCAGTCTTGAACTGCCAAAGAAACTTCATCAACGACAGAGTGCAGTTCTTGTGTTAGTGCATCGATGTCTTTTTTCGATGTTTGTCTATCGATTTCGATAAAGATGACCGTTTCTTTTTTCGCACCTTCAAGCGATTGGCCTGGCTCAGCAAACGCTTCAACTTTGTTCGCTTTGTCGCGCTTAATGCCAATTGGGCTGTGAAGGAATAAATGTGCGGTGATGTTCAAACGATTTAGCAACATGCGCACCGAGTCAACCAAGAATGGCATATCCGACACAATAATCTCAACAATTGTGTGGCTTGAGTGCCAGCCGTGTTTGGCAATTTCCGGGTTAAATACGCGTATGTATGGCGACGTATGTTCAAACTTCGCCAAGCCATTCCATAAACTAAGTGTTGCACCATAAAGGTCGCTGTCGTTGCGATTTTCTAGGTCATCGCTTGAAATATTTTTATACAACAGACGTCCGAATTGCTGCACAAGAGACTTCTGCTTGGTATCTACTTTTTTGTCGATAAGTGCAAATACATTGTCTAGCAGTACTGAGTGTCGCTGTGAGGTGACTGTCATTTGTTAACCTTTTTTGAATGTCGTAATACCAATCCAACTTGGTATAAGTGCCGAGTACCTAACTATTTTCTCTAATAAATGACGCTAATGAAAGCCCATTTTTAACCTTATATTAACAGCATAGATAAGTATGCAGAAAACACCCAAAAAAAAGGGCCTAAAGGCCCTTTTTAATGCTTAGCTATGCAAAAATATTTTATGCATTAGGGTCATTCTTGTTCCACCATAGGAATCTCGCTAGTGCAGGCAGTACAATTATTGCTCCAAGCATATTCACGACGAACATAAATGTAAGCAAAATGCCCATATCCATTTGGAACTTAAGCGAAGAGAACACCCATGTGCTCACGCCTATTGCCAGCGTAATACCGGTAAATAGCACAGCACTTCCACGTTCTTTTAAGGCAGCGAAATATGCTTCTTGAACGGTAGCGCCTTTCTTCAGCATTAAGCTCTTGGTAGAGAGTATATAAATACCATAGTCCACACCTATACCCACGCCAAGTGCGATAACTGGTAAAGTAGAAACGGTGAGGCCAATTTGAAGGTATGTCATTAGGGCTTGCGCCAGTACAGACACCACATACAGCGGAATAACAACAACTAACGTAGCACGCAGCGAGCGGAAGCTAATTAGACAAAGCGCTATAACGGCACCAAATACATAAAGCATCATAGGGTCTTGCGCTGCACTAACCGCTTCATTAGTTGCGGCCATCACACCCACTGGGCCAGACGCTAAGCTAAACTTCATATCGTCACTTTGGTATTCAGCGCGATATGACTTAACGGCGTCAACGACGCGAGAAATCGTTTCAGCTTTATGATCTTCCATAAACAGGATTATAGGCATGACCGAGCAGTCGCCGTTTAATAGACCTGATGATGTTGGAACACGAGAAATAGCTTGAACTAAGGTTTGCTGGTTGCGCGGAATGACTTGCCACTTGACGTTACCTTCGTTGTAACCTGCATTTACAATTTTCGCTACCGAGGCCAACGATACTGCCGATTGAACACCTTGTACGTTTTCCATTTTCCACTGGAAGTCATCCATGGCCTTCATCACGCTATGCGATGTACATGCCTCTGGCGTAGTTTCTACCAAAATGGAAATGTAATCGACCGTAACTTCGTACTTGTCGGTAATAAGGAAAGTGTCTTGGTTGTATCGCGACGTCTCATGAAGTGCAGGTGCACCCGCGTGCAAGTCCCCTATCTTCATATTCTGAGCTTGGAAATGACCAAACACGAATAGGATAGCCGTAACGATAAGAATTATTGCCGCAGGCTTTTTACGTGAACAAGCTGCGATGACTTCCCAGAATTTCGAATTAGCGTTTTCTTTACCCGCGAATTTTTCGACATATTTCTGGTCAAGTTTTAAGAAGCTCATCAGCACAGGCAGCAGCAACAAGTTGGTAAGAATGATTACCGCTACACCCATACTTGCCGTAATCGCCAACTCGCGAATAATGCCGATATCGATTACCAATAACGTCATAAAGCCAACCGTATCAGATAACAGTGCAATTCCGCCTGGAACCAACAAGTTTCTGAATGCCGCCATAGATGCCCGTTTAGCACCAATACCGGTTACTGCTTGTTTTTCTACCGCGTTTATCATTTGTACGCCATGGCTCACACCAATGGCAAATACCAAAAACGGTACCAGTATTGACATAGGGTCCATACCAAAGCCAATAGAAGTAAGCAGGCCTAGCTGCCAGATAACGGCAATGATTGAGCATACTAATGGCAATAACGTAAGCATGATGCTGCGCGAGAAGAAATACACCATTACGGCCGTAATCGCGATAGCAATGGCGAAAAAGATCAACACGTCTTTTGCACCGTCGGCCACATCGCCAATCATTTTCGCAAAGCCAATTATATGAATAGACGTATTTTCGTTTTCATATTGACCGCGAAGCTGCTCTTCAAGCTCTGCTGCTAGCGCCAATGTATTGAGAGGCTCGCCAGTTTGCGGGTCAATATCGAGCAATTGTGCTGTTACCATTGCGCAGCTGTAATCACTGGATACTTGTCTTCCGACGATGTTTGCCTTTTCTACGTTAGCTGCCACCAACTCTAATGCTTCTGGGCTCGCAGAATTAAAGTCGGCAGGAATGACTGGCCCGCCTGCAAAGCCGCCTTCCACAATTTCAGTAAAGCGGGTTGAAGGAGAGAAAAGCGAAATAACTAACGAACGGTTCACCCCATTAATAAAGAAGAGTTGGTCGTGAACATTCTTTAAGGTATCGAAGAAGTTTTGATTGTAGATGTTATCGTTTTTATCACACACAGAAACTAATATATTGTTAGCGCCACCAAAATCTTGGCGGTGCTCAATGTACGTTTTCATGTATTCGTGATTTAGCGGTATGTTCTTTTCAAAACCTGCGTCTAAGCGCATTTGTGAAGCTTGGTAACCAAGGAAAACTGTGGCTATAGCAAACAAGGCTACGACAATTTTACGGTTTCCGAATACTAATTTTTCAAGAAAATGGGTCATTGTTTTTATACTGCCCTATTTTAAATTCAACGTTTTAATGCCATTCGCAGTAACGGCAATATTCTTACCATTGAACTGTGTTGCATTAAGAAGCGCGGCTTTGTCTTTAATTTGTGAAACGACAATGCCTTCATCAGCTTCGCAATCTGAAAGGTTTGCATAGGGGTCTCGCATACTGGTGGGTAAAGGTCGCTGTGCGCTTACCATCATCCCGTTGTTACCCAAAGCATAAACCTTCGATTCAGAACCAATTAGAATTGAATTTAGTGTGCTGGTTGAGCAAGTTTGTACGTATTCCCACTCACCTTCGTTTCTGTTAACAAATATATTTCCGCGAAGGCCAACCGCTAGAACGGTATTTTCATCAAGCGGCTTAATATCGAAAAACGATCCTGTATAGTCGACGTAATACCGTTCCCACGATTCTCCCATATTGGTACTTTTGGCTAGCAGACCGGCTTCGCCTGCTAGGTAAAGCGTATCACCATCAAGGGTAATTCTGTTTAAGTGGGGTAAAATAGATTCAAGTTCTTGCTGATAGAAGTCTTCATCTTCTTTTCGAATATCTTCAAGGTATTCTTGATCCATTGGGTCAAGCAGACTGGCATGACGTTCTGCCGTCCACGTTTTTCCACCGTCTAAGGTTCGATAGAACAAGCCATAGGCACCTGTAGCAATCCCCTGCTTTTCGTTGAAGAATAAAACGTCTAGAAATGGGCGCTGAAGGTCAGGTTGGAAATTTTGTATTTCCCACGTCTCGCCTTTATCTGAAGAATGAAGAATGACAGCGTCGTGGCCCACTGCCCAAATATTGTCGCCTACAACAGTTGTCGCTGTAAGCGTTGATTGTGTTGGTACGGCTTTTTGAGTAAATGCCTCACCATCCTCTGAAACTAACACGTGACCGCGTTCACCGACAATAACGACAAATGTATCAGCGTCTATGTCCAAAAGAACCGATTGCTCAACCAATGGTGCCATGAATGCTTCTTCGGCGATTGCAGTTGTAGAGTAATTAACTGCGAAAGTGGCGGCAATGCACGCTGCAATGGTTTTTTTCATAATTAACCATTCCCCCTATTTATAATTGTCTGCATACAAAAACGGCTGGCAATTGCCAACCGTTTGTTGTGTAAGGCGATTAGCGCATACCTTCTCGTCGTAACGCCTGAGGCGTAAATTCCACATCTCGTGGGCGTACGGTGAAGTCGTACATCTCTTCTTCGTTATCGAGGCCAATGGCCAGGTAACGACGTGAGTTCAAGTCATGGTACACATCCAGCGTAGACCACTGGGTAGGTACTTCATAATAGTTCACCCCATACGCTACACCAACACGATAAAGTTCGCCACGATTATCATACATATCAGCAACTTGAACTTGCCAGCTATCTTCATCAATGAAGAATACGCGCTTTTGATAAATATGACGGAAACCGTCTTTCAATGTGGCTTCTACTTCCCAAACGCGGTGTTTTTCCCAACGTGTTAGGTCTGGATTAACGTGGTTTGGCTTTAAGATGTCATCGTACTTCGCATTATCTGAATGAAGTGCATAGTTGTTGTATGCAACGAACATTTCTTTCTTACCCACTAACTTCCAGTTGTAACGGTTTGGTGAGCCGTTAAACATATCAAAGTCATCGGTAGTACGAAGGCCATCAGCTGCAGTTCCAGGTGTATCATAAGCAATGTTTGGCGCTAGACGTACACGGCGTTGACCCGTGTTGTAGGTCCATGCTTTACGCGGCTCTTTTACTTGGTCAACTGTTTCATGTACAAGCAGTGCTGTACCCGCCAAACGAGCTGGCTTTGTTACTTTTTGTTTAAACATGAAAAGGACGTTTTCGTCAGTAAGCTTTTCTGGTGTAGCACCTTCTTCTGCGTACTTAATTAATAACTGCTCGTCAAAACCGATTACGTTGTAATCACCGCCATTTGTTACTGCAGCTTGACCTCCATTACGCTGAACCGCTTCACCACGATAGCGAAGTATATGGTTCCAAATTGCTTCAAGACCATTTTGTGGAATTGGGAACGGAATACCGAGAACAGCCCCTTTAATTCCGTTACCGCCGTCTAATAGCTCAGCGCTAGTTGCATTTACCTTAGTTGCATCGTAGATAAACTGTGGATTAGACGCAGAACGACGCGTTGGGTAAACCGGCATTCGAAAGGTTTCAGGGTAAGCTTCGAAAAGCTTTTTCTGACCTTCAGATAGAAAGTCCGCGTATTCTTTGTAGTTTTGTGCCGTGATTTCAAATAGCACTTTATCTTCAGGGTACGGGTCTGGATGGTGATCACCCACTGTGTAGCCCGCTGGTGCTGAAGTAATACCGCCAGTCCACGCTGGGATACTGCCGTCAGCATTACCCGCTTTTTCTGCGCCAAGCGGCGTAAGTTCGTTACCTAATTTGTTTGCGTCTGCTTCAGACACTTTAGCCATAGCGCTTGCACCAGATAAAGCCAGTGACAAGGCAGCTGCAATAATTCCTACTTTTCTAATCATAAAAACCACTCTTAGATTGCGTATTTGATGTTAAATGAAATGAAGTCTCTGTCAGATAGCGCATTAGTTGTACCAATGCCGCCCCAGAACGCACTGTAAGACGCCGTTGCAGACCATTTACTTAAATAGTCGAACGTGAAAGAAAGTGCAGCAGACTTAACATCTTCTGTGAAAAGGAATAATGGATCTGGCGTAGTACCCTCAACGTCATGAGAGAAAGTACCGCGAACGCGAAGGTTCATACCAGCAAATATTGAGTTGTAATCAGCAACCGCCAATAAGCGATAGCCCCACGCGTCGTCTGTCGCAAATGGGTTAGTTTCAGGGCCGTCTGAAAGACCTTGATGTAAGCCTTCACGTGAGTTTCCGTTAATTGGTTCAAGTGACGGTGTGCGAGCAGTACCCGGTGCGTTCAAACGAATTACGTCTGGGTCTGGCATATCAACAACGTTTACATAACCTACTTCACCTAGAAGCACGAAATTGTCAGAGCCAAATTTAGGACCAAATACATGTGACGCGGTGAACTGCATTTGCCATGTATCAGAGAAAAGGAAACCCTCTGCAGTTTCACCTGGGCCAACCGCTCTACCAATGTTATTTAGCTGAGAGATTCCCTCAAGATCTGGACGTAGACCTGCGTTAGCTAACTGTTCAGGCATACCCATGTAAAGTAACTCTACATCATCTATTTGAAGTGGTTCATCTACGCGATAGGCAAATTCACCCGCAAGAGCCGTAGTACCGATATTAGTGTTAAAGCTCATACCATAAAGTTTGATATCTTCTGGGTAGAAGAACTCTGACTGTGTAAATGCACCCAGTTCAGTGATGTTGTCGCGAGTAACGGTATTAGATGCTAGGAACGCGAGATCTGCGCCAATACCTTCAGCAGTAAAGTCTGATGTATTACCTGAAATAAGCGGGCGTTGGCTGTGGTAATTGATGTGATAGAAACTAAACTCTGTTTCATTCAAATTCTCGGCAAACCACGTCAAGCGTAAACCGTATTGACCCTGATCGTCGGCGTCGTTGTGCGCTGCGTCAGAAAAACCGCGGATAGCCACTTTGGTTGGATAAGCAAGGTAGGCTTGCGAAATGTCCTCTGGATTAGCGCCAGAGCGAAGTAAATCACCGTATCCGTTTAACGCAGTGAGAAGGTGATCTAAGTCGATGTCTGGGTTACCACTGAAACCAAGTTGGACGTTTTGGCGTTGACCGCCCTCACCTGCAAAGTCGTTGCCCGCGAAGTAACTGCCAGAAACAGGAAGCCAGCTGCGCTCCCATTCGTACTGGTAATAACCAGAAATACTCACTGTGTCAGTCAAACCTAAAGACGCGTACACCATCCCTACTGGAAGGAATACTTCTTTAAGTTCTGCACCTGGAGCACGAGCTCGTGTTACATCAACAGGGTTCGTTGTGTTAATACCGTGCTGGATGAATGTACTTTCACCCCAACTGATCACCTGACGGCCTACACGAAGCGTAAGTGGTTTGTCGCCAATCCACCAGTCGCCATAGAAGAATGCGTCGTAAAGACGTACATCGGTACACAGTAGGTCTTCTGCTTCAGGGTCTTGACACAAGTCGTATTGGTTACCCGTTATTGGGTTAGAGTATGGACGGTCGCCGTCCATTTGCTCAAAGTCGTAGAACCAAAAACCACGGGCGAAGAAACCATAGTCGCCAAAATTGATATCTAATTCATGAGTACCTGAAATTTGCGTTGCAAACGCGTCACCTGGATCGTGTGCAAGGTTACCAAGGTCACCATTGGTGGAATAACCGCCATCTGCTAAACCCCACACGTCGCCACTTGGGTATAAAGGATTGAAAGCTGCGTGATAACCGCTCCAGTCGAATTGAGGATGGTTACTGTTACCTATAAGGTCGTAATCTCTTGCCTCTGTTCGAATACTTGTAGCTAATGTAAATGTTGAATCTAAAGAAATATTTACATCACCCACTTGCCAATTCGCAGCGTGTGCTGGTACTGCAGCAGCACCCAGCAGTGAGAGAACTCCCGCTGCTACCGGTGATATCTTAAAAGCGCTAGGCCCGTTTTTCATATTTTTATACTCCCAAGTCGATGTGACTTAATACGTGACATCATGACCAACCATAACGATTAACAAAATCATTACATCATTTTGCCATAACCGCAAGAACTAATCCTACCAGTTAACAAAATTTACAACATTAGTCGTATCAAATAGTTATTGCTTTATTGTGAATATAAAAGGCATTTATAAACTTGCAGGAAAAATGTACAGAAATATTGCAGAACTGTTGCGTTAAGTATTTTGGAACGCTCAATGACAAAAGAAAACGCATAAGTGTCACGTATGGGAGTGGTGAAAGCTCGTATACCAAAGAGTAATTCGTCGCGTACAAAAAAGGCTCTATGCGAGCCTTTCAAAAGATTTTATTTTTTTGTTGGCATCAATAATCATCCTAAAACGACCTTTAATACCATTAGACGTAACAAATTGCCTGAGCCGGTTGGTCGGTACCTGGACGCTTAGGCCTGATTCACTGACCATGACCACATCTGGCATAGATGGAACATAAAGCACCTCACATTGCTTGTAAGGTGCATTTATTGAAAAGTAAAAAACCGAGTCAGTTTGGTTAATGCTTGTCATAAGCAAGGCTTTTACTTACTTTCTCAAACAAATCTTTACTTAAACCTTTGTGATTAAGCAAACGGCCAAGCTGTTGCTTCATATGAACCTGATGCTCGCTTGCAAAGCCCTGCCATTGCGTCAGTGGCGTTACAATACGGGCGGCAACCTGTGGGTTGACCGCATCGAGCTTAAGTAAGTAGTCGGTTACAAATTTATATCCACTGCCATCGAGTGCATGAAACCTTTCGCTGTTATAGAAAGCGAAGCTACCAATAACAGAACGAACACGGTTCGGGTTACTCATTGCGAACTGAGGGTGCTCACATAACATTGTAATAGTCGCAAAGATATCGTCTCGATTTTGTGTAGCGTGGAGAGCGAACCATTTGTCTAACACAAGCGGGTCATGATTCCACGATTCCTCAAACTGAGCCATCAAACTGTCGAAAGTGGTGGCGCTACAGTGTGGTGCGCTTCTCAACGCGCCTAGCGTATCTGTCATATTATCAGCGGTTTCAAACTGAGAAACCACAATATGCTCGTGTTGGGGTAACCGCGCTAAGTGTGCAAGCACGACATTTTTGCAGCGACGTTGATTCACCGCTTCTTGCGTGTAGCGATACGCGCTTTTCTCGATATTTTCGAAGACGTGTTTTAGTTCTTTTTCGAGTGCGCGAGCAAACTGGTCGCAAAACGCTTTTCTCGCTTTCGAAAGTGCGGAAACGTTTATGTTGCTTCGGCTTTGACACAGAGTCTCAAACGAAGGTATGACTAAACATTCACTCAGCAATTCAAGGTTGTTCTGCTCTTGGGCAATAGCTTGCTTGATACCGTTCCAGATTTCATTGCTGATACCAGACCCCGGCGATTCCTCTAATTGCTTCACACAGCGGTCATACAACGTTTGCATTGCATCCCAACGATTAAATGGATCCTTCGCATGCTTAAATATAGTGAGTAAAGACTCTGTCCCCAATGGGTTTTCTACTTTCGCTGGCGCTGAGAAGTTACCCAATACTACAGGTGTTAAATTAGTAGTTTTGGCTTCTACAGTAAAACGCATAGCATCATCTTTTAAAATGACCATGCCGTTTTGAATTAACGACTCGTTGTCTGTATAGCTTTTCCCCTCATCATCAATAATCTCGATATTTACAGGAATATATAGAGGAAGCTTTTCTTTCTGATCGGAGGTTGCAGGTGTGTGCTGTGACAATGTAAAGCTATGCTTAACAATGCCATCATCATCGACCTCAGTGCTGTGTGCGACAGAAATCACTGGCGTACCAGATTGACTATACCAGCGGGTAAACTGGGTTAAATCTAAATCAGTAGCAGACTGCATTGCTGAAATGAAGTCATCACAGGTGACAGCTTGACCGTCGTGTCTTCTAAAGTACTCGTCCATACCACGTCTGAAGCCGTCAGGCCCCAATAATGTGTGGAACATGCGAATAACTTCAGCGCCTTTGTCATAAACCGTCACCGTGTAGAAGTTGTTCATTTCAATGACTTCTTCCGGACGAATTGGATGACTCATTGCACTCGCATCTTCTGCAAACTGGTGTTCTCGCATAACACGAACGTGCTTTATACGATTACTTAACGCCGAAGTCATATCAGCGCTGAACTGTTCGTCTCTAAATACAGTAAGCCCCTCTTTCAGGCTTAGCTGGAACCAATCGCGACAAGTAACCCGGTTGCCAGTCCAGTTGTGGAAGTACTCGTGCGCGATAACCGACTCAACATTGAAAAAGTCATCGTCGGTGGCACTTTTTTGATCGGCTAATACAAACTTACTGTTAAATACATTTAAGCCCTTGTTTTCCATCGCTCCCATATTGAAGAAATCGACGGCAACAATCATGTAGATATCTAAGTCGTACTCTAACCCGAACACATCTTCGTCCCACTTCATCGCCCGTTTGAGAGATTCTAATGCGAAAATACCTTGAGACTTTTTGCCTTTATCAACATAAAGTTCTAGCGCAACCTCTTTACCGCTAGTGGTGGTGTAGCTATCGGTGAGTAAATCGAAGTCACCGGCAACTAGAGCAAAAAGGTAGCAAGGTTTTGGATGTGGATCGTGCCATTTAACAAAATGCGTATTTTCGTCAACTTCGCCCTTGTCCACTGGGTTGCCATTGGCCAAAAGCATCGGTACTGATTTGTCGGCAACTACCGTCACTGTGTAGACCGACAAAACATCCGGGCGGTCCATGAAGTACGTAATGCGACGAAACCCTTCCGCTTCACATTGCGTACAATAGGCACCACCTGATAAATACAAGCCTTCCAGCGCTTTGTTGTGCTCAGGGGCAATGGTATTGGTAATTTCTAAGACGAACTCATCAAGTTCAGTAACCACGCTTAAAGCGCTATCTGTTACCGTGTATTCATTATCAGATAGGTGCGTACCGTTAATAGAAATAGAATCTAGCGATAAATTATCGCCATCAAGTACTAATGGACTATCGTGCGCGCCATTACGAGTGACGGACAACGTGCTGATAACTTTAGTTTGCGTTGGGTGCAGCGTTATATGTAGGTCAACTGTCGCTATTGAAAAAGCGGGCGGCTGGTAATCCGCCCGGCGTTTAGCTTGAACTGACATAGATCCTCCTGGAAGAAAGCCTACGTGGGTTTAATTGGAACTCTGTGTTAAACCGTATCTTTGCTGTTTACTTCAACATGTGGTGGCGTAATACGTAAAATCTTAATACCTAAATACGCATAAATAACAGCAAGGATCGGGTTGATTACGTTGAAGAATGCATAGAACACGTAATCAAATGGATTGACTAATAAAACACTGTGCATGTAAGCACCACAGGTGTTCCAAGGAATAAGTGGAGACGTAAGTGTGCCGCCGTCTTCAAGGCTGCGAGAAAGATTCAATTGGTCTAAACCGCGCTTTTTGAATTCTTCTTTGTACATACGGCCTGGCATCACGATTGAAATATACTGATCTGCAGTAACAAGGTTGGTACCAAAACAAGTAAGAATGGTTCTGCTCACCATATCCCCTGCGGATTTTGCACCAATTAATATGGCAGAAACTGCACGCTTTAATAGGCCAACACGCTCTAATACGGCACCAAACGACATTGCACAGATGATCAACCAAATGGTATTTAACATAGAAGACATGCCTCCACGAGAAAGCAAGCTGTTTAAGTTCTCGTCAGGTGTTGAGAAGCTTACGCCATCGAAAAGCGCAGTCCAAACTACCTTCAACGCGCCTACATTCACCGAGTCGTCACCACTTGCCATAGAAGTAACCACATCCCACTGAAATACAACTGCCCAGACGCCACCTAACAAAGCGCCGATAAAAACAGCTGGAAACGCAGGCATCTTTTTAATCGCTAAGGTGAGCAAAACGACAAGGGGAATTAACAAATGCCAACCTAAGTCAAAAGACTCATTTAACAAAAGTTGCATCTGCTCAATGCGTTCTGCTTTGGCCTCACCCACTTCACTAAAGCCCAGTACCGTAAATAGAATAAGCGCAATAACAAAGCTCGGAATCGTCGTCCAAAGCATGTAACGAATGTGCTCAAATAAATCCGTGCCTGCAACGGCAGGCGCTAAGTTTGTTGTTTCAGATAAGGGCGAAATTTTATCGCCAAAGTACGCACCTGAAACGACTGCGCCGGCTGTTATCGCTGCCGACATTTCCATGCCTGCAGAAACCCCCATGAGTGCAACACCCACAGTCGCCGCTGTAGTCCAAGAACTACCTATACTCATTGCAACAACCGCACAAATCAGACAAGCGGCAGCATAGAAAAACGAGGGGTTAAGCAACTCTAAACCGAAATAGATAAGCGTAGGCACGGTTCCAGCTAGCATCCATGTGCCAATAAGAGAACCTACCGCTAACAGAATTAAGCAGGCACCTAAAGACATTGAGATACCGTCTACAATGCCCTTTTCGATAGTTTTCCAGCTGTAGCCATTTTTCATTCCAATGATAGCAGCTAAGCCCATCGCTAAAAGAAGTGCAATCTGGTTTGGACCGTAAGAAGAGCTATCGGCAAACAAATAAACTGCGCTTCCCATCATTATGACTAACGCAAGAATAGGAAGCATTGCATCGAGAAGTGACGGCGTTTTTATTTCTTTATTCGTCATTGTCGTTTTTTAAAACCTTATTATTGTATTTGTAACGCGTTAAGCGTGCTGTCCGCTTTTTACCAGAATGCTTTAGAAAACTGAGCGGTAGAACATAAGCGCAATGATAACGGGACACACGAAGCGTACGTACCAAGGCCAAATTTTCCAGAAAATGCTGTGTTCAGCAAACTGATCACCTTGTTTAAGTTCATCGAGTATTGCATCTCTGCGCCACACCCAACCTGCGAAAATACACAAGGCGAGTCCTAGTAACGGTTGGCTATACTCGGTAGTTAATGCGATAACAAAGCCGAACAAGGTTTCAAAATTTAAAATGATGATGCAGCTTAATACAAAGATGACCGATGCCATTAATAACACGGCCTTTTTACGTTGAAGACCTTTACTTTCTACCATAAACGCAACGGGAACTTCCAACATTGAAATTGAAGACGTGACGGCAGCAATCGCCATTAGCGCGAAAAAGGTAAAAGCAACGAAAAGACCTACGCTACCAATGGTATCAAACAGTGCTGGTAGTACTTTGAAAATCAGCGTGTCACCTTGGATTAACGCGCCTTCAGGTGTGAAGATTTCAACGCCGTTGTTTAATGCAACGTACATGGCCGGGATAATAAGCATACCCGCAATAACCGCAACACCGATATCGACAAGCGCTACCGACGCACCAATGCTAGGTAGATTTTCATTTTTACTTAAGTATGAACCATAAACCAGCATGGTACCCACACCTAAAGACATTGAGAAAAAGGCTTGTCCCATGGCGTTAATTAATAAGTCTGGGTCTAGAACGCGAGAGAAGTCAGGTACTAAATATGCTGACCAACCTTCTACGGCACCAGGCTGTAGGCTCACATAAACAATCAGTGCAAGAATGAGAATAACCAATGTAGGCATCAAACGCACCGACCACTTCTCAATGCCGGACTTTACACCTCCGACAACGATAAATGCAGTTAAGCCCATGAATAAGAAGCAGAAAATAATGTTACGCGTAACTGATGAAGTGAGTAGCCAGTCGCTAGCACTCGTAAATCCCACCATGCTTACGGCTGCATCGGCGAAATAAACCAGCATCCATCCGCCTACAATAGCGTAGAATGCAAGGATAAGTGACACGGTAACACAGCCCCAAATGCCCGTTAGCCTTCCGACGAAATTGCCTGATATTTTACCTAAAGCGTCAACCATATTCGAACGTGAACTACGACCGATTATAAGTTCTGCCATAAGTACGGGATAAGCGAGTACAAAAGCCAGCAGTAAGTATACGAGAACAAATGCTGCGCCACCGTTACTTGCTACCTTTGTAGGAAAGCCCCAAATATTACCTAGTCCTACTGCCGAGCCTGCCGCTGCTAGCACGAACCCTATTCGAGAGGAAAATTCGCCTCTGATAGCCATGTTATTTCCCTTTATTATTGTTTTAATAATTTATAGACACAAAAAAAGGGCTGGCCCTAGACCAGCCCTTTTTTCTAATCACTTAATTTCTTGTGATAGCGTAACGGCCTGTTTCGATCATATCGAAAGTAATATTGGCTGCCTCGTCCAAGAATGGATCTAATTCTTCCATATCTTCAGGTAGGTCGTCCAATGTTGTGACAGTTTCCATTCCCAATCGCTGTAAACGTTCGTTAGCACGAGCAAGCGACTTCTCTTCCGCCTCTTTCTTCTCGCCTTCACGTACAGATTTAACTAATGAGATGAAGTTCTTGTCTTTATTTTCCTTATATTCCTTTATGTCGTCTTGGATATAAGAAAACTCAGGATCTTGTAAAATACGTTTGTTGTGCTTCGCTGTTAAAACGTCAAGCGCAGCAGTACCGTCTGCAAACGTCGTATAGTTAGCGCGATTGATACTGTCCCATGGCAACGCATTTTCCGCTTGGCTCTCTCCCCATTCAGCTGGTTCAACCGCCGATGGATAAAGAATGTCAGGAATAACGCCTTTATGCTGTGTGCTGCCGCCGTCAATGCGATAGAACTTGGCGATAGTAAACTGAACACTACCTAATGGGTTGTCGTAAAGGTCATAAATTTTACCTAAACCGCGATGCTGCTGCACTGTCCCTTTCCCGAAGGTTTGTTCACCTACGATGAGAGCACGGTTGTAGTCTTGCATCGCTGCCGCAAAAATCTCTGAAGCAGACGCGCTATATCTGTCAACTAATACGGTTAACGGGCCATCGTAAGCCACTTCGCCATCTGTATCACGGTTAACGCTAACTTTGCTCTGACCGTATCGAATTTGAACCACCGGGCCTTTTTCAATAAATAAGCCTGTAAGTAACGTTGCTTCGGTTAGAGAACCACCGCCATTACCGCGCAAGTCTACGATAACGCCTTTAACGTTTTGCGCTTTCAAGCTTTCTATTTCTTTTGCAACATCCATACTAAGGTTGTTGTAAAAACTTGGAATGGTGATTACACCTAAAGGCTCACCCGCGTGAGGGCCAGTCTCTGGCACATATACTTCCGATTTGGCTGCGCGATCTTCTAACTTAATTTTATCGCGAGTAAGGCTAACTACCGACGTGGTTTTCGCGTCTGTGGCTCCTTTTTCAACCTGTAGACGAACAGTACTTCCTTTCGGGCCTTTAATTAACTCAACCACTTCGTCCAATCGCCAACCAATCACATCAACAAACTCTTCGTCGTCTTGTGCTACGCCAACAATTTTATCTTCTGGTTTTATTGCGCCAGACTCGTCTGCAGGACCGCCAGGTACAACGCTTTTGATTATCGTGTAATCATCTTCGCTTTGTAATACTGCACCAATACCTTCAAACGACAAGTTCATGTCCATTTGAAAACGTTCAGCGTTACGCGGAGATAAGTAACTGGTGTGAGCTTCAATTGTACGTGCGAATGCATTCATTGCAGTTTGAAAAACGTCTTCGCTCTTTGCTTGCTTAGTGCGCTTAATCGCTCGTGTATAGCGTTTGGTAAGAAGCTCTTTCGCTTCTTCCCACGTTTTGTCTGCAAGTATTAGATTCAACGCATCATATTTAACGCGTTGACGCCAAATCTCATCCAGCTCAGCTTTATTAGCTGGCCATTCAGCATCTTCTCTGTCGTAAAAGAACTTATCGCCTTCTTTTTCAAAGTCGAACGGCCCTTTCTCTAACAGCGCAAGTGCAAATTCATAACGCTCAATGCGTCGTTTTGCGCTTACGTTATACATATCATAGGCAACAGAGAGGTTGCCTTTACTCAGCGCATCATCAAACAATGTGCGGTATTTCTCAAAACCCACAACATCAGACAGCAATAATACTTGTTTATTGTGATCTAATGAATCGATGAAGCGCTGGTAAACTCTAGCTGAGAGTGCATCATCCAACGAAATTTCCTTGTAGTGCGCCCTGGTAAAGAGTGCGCTTACTCGCTTAGCTGCAACACTGTGTTGAGATTCCTGTTGTAAAATGGGAAGCTCGTCTACCTCTGGTGTTGACGTAACTGCGCCTGCTCCTACCCCAACGGTAAGAAAAGCACTGGCGATGGAAATTCGAAGGATGTCTCTCATATTTTACGACCTCTTGGAGCGTGCCAAACGTAAAGCGTCTGCGTTTACTTTAACTACCATGCCTGAGTCTAATTGAACGTGAATGCCATCTTTAGCTACTTCGGTAATTACTGCAGGCATAGGTGCTTTACCTAATTTAACGGTAACTTGCGTACCTTGCTGTAAATCGCTATCTGTCAATTTCGCAGGTGGTGTATTGTTTGGTCTGTTATTTTTCGGTTTAGTTCCGCGCTTAGTATCAGCATGGTCCGAATTTGCAGATTTTTCACCTTTTGGACGATTAAATTGACGTTTATCTTTTCGCTTAGGCTGCTGAGCTAGCTTAGCTTTGCGCTTTTCAGCTGCTTTTGCTTTGCTTTCTTCTAACTGCTGCTGCGCATGATCAGCGTGTTCTTTTTCAATTGCATCGCCTTCAACGCCGTCTAAATCTACACGGTTTGCACCTTCTTTGATGCTATGAAGATAGCGCCAGCTGTTGGTGTAATGTCGTAGTGTAGAACGAAGTAAGGTTTTGCTAACGCGTTCCTCTTCTTCTAAACGTGTGGCAAGATCTTGAAAAATACCGATCTTAAGTGGGCGGGCCTCGCCTTCAATGCTAAAACATTTCGGAAAGGTCTCTGCAAGGAAAGCTATCACTTCCTTACTGTTGGTAAACTTCTCTGGTGATTCCATTAACTTTCTAAATTATTCAGGAGATTTCATCGTTACTTGCATCATCCCAAGTTGCCAGCGTGTGGTCAACCCAATCAAGCAATTCGTCGTCATCTATTTCTAATAAATGCTTATCTTGTTGCCAAGATTCCCATGCGTAGTGCAAAATTTGCTCTAAACGCTGTGTTTCAATATCTTCTTCTGCATTGTCGTACACCGCATGTAAGATGAAATTTAAACGTTCAGATGCCTCATCTGGGTCATCATGAAAGTCTTCCATGTCCTCATACGTGGATAAAACAACGTGAATATCAACACTGGATTTCATAATTATTTCTGCGAATCCATAAGAATTTGAGCAATTTCAACGAGCCCTTTTTCGTCTTCTTCGGTAAAACGTTCAAAAACAGGGCTGTCGATATCAAGTACGCCAACTAGCACATCGTTTAGCACTAGTGGAACAACAATCTCAGAGTTTGACGCAGCATCACAGGCAATGTGTCCTTCGAACTGATGAACGTCTGCTATACGCTGAACGGTTCTGGTAATTGCACTCGTTCCACAAACGCCTTTTCCAAGTGGAATGCGGATACATGCTGGTTGCCCTTGAAATGGACCAAGTACCAGCTGTTCTTCTTTATACAAATAAAAACCTGCCCAATTTACCTCTTCGAGGCTATTAAAAAGCAGCGCACTTATATTTGCCATGTTAGCGATAAGATCGTGCTCGCCAGAAACCAAGCTCTTTGCTTGGTTTATTAACTGACCGTACTGTTGTTCTTTCAAACGAATTTCCTGCTATTGAACAATGTTAAAAGACACATTAACACGCGCTTCTATGCGCTCTTGGCCAGGTAAAGACATAGACATGTCTTTGGCAAAATCTTCTACGCGCATTACTGGAATCGGCATATTGCCACCAGATTCTGAGATTGCAACAACTTCACCTACTTCAATCTCTAATTCTTTGGCTAATAACTGTGCACGTTGCTTTGCGTCTTTTACCGCAGAAATAAGTGCTTTTTGATAGGCATCGCCTTCACCAACTGAAATAAAGTTGAATTGTTGTATGCGATCAACACCTCGTTTAAGCACGCCATCTAATACTTTGTCATAAGTTTCAAGGTCAGTAGATGTGACGGTGATATCTCGTGACAACGTGAAACCTTCTTGCTGACGGCCTTGAGGCGTATTGATATAGCGAGGTTGTAAGCGTACTTGCATACTCTGAATGTGCTTTTCATTTATGCCTTGATTAAGCAAGAACTTAACAATAGAGCGCAGGTCCGAATCAAGCTGAGTGTTCAGTTTACCTACTGTATTACCTTCTTCTTCAACAACGAGTGTGACTGAATATGCGTTTGGTGTCACTTCTACCGCTCCTACGCCTTGCACATTTATCACCGCTTCTTGTGCGGCCTGTGCAGAAACCATAGGTGCAGATAAGGCAATAAATGATGATGCTAACAATGCTTTTTTAACTACACTTTTAGCTGTCGAATAAGTATTGGTACGCGTGATCATTTTCATAGAGATTCCTTTTTTATGGTGCCTTTTAATTACGTTACCGAAAGGATAAATGTTTAAAACTGAATAGTTTATGAATATACGCAACAAAAGAAATCTTAGCACTGAACTGAAAATAGAAGAGATATAACTTCGCCGAGATGTGCTTTTTATGAGGCAAGACCCAAAAATGGATAAACAATACCAGTCAACTTGATGTTGAACCACTATACCTGCGGTAGCGCGCCGCGATTACGAACATTTTAAATCTCGCTGAGTGGGTAATGATCTATGCGGACTGGTATCAAAGCGCGATGTAAAATTGGTTTTATATGCTAAATGGTTAAAAGCCAACCGTTCAGCTAAGCATCTCGCTGAACGTGTTGACCGAAAAGATTAAAAGGCTCTAGGCTTTTTACTTAAGCACAGTGCGCAACGCTGCAAGGCAGTGATCGATATTACGGGGTTTACATGCGTATCCCATAAGACCGATTCGCCATACTTTACCGGCATGCTCGCCTAAACCGGCGCCTATTTCTAAATTGAAATCTTCAAGCAATTGCTTGCGAACGGCAGCATCGTCTACCCCGTCTGGAATTTTAACTACATTTAATTGAGGCAAACGATAAGCACTGTCGACCGTTAGCTCTAACCTAAGTTCACTTAGACCCTGCGCAAGTTTTTCATGACCCAATGCATGACGCTGCCATGCATTTTCTAAGCCTTCTTCCTTTAAAATCAGAAGTGCTTCGTACATAGCGTACATACTGTTGACAGGTGCGGTATGATGGTAGGCACGCTTGGCGCCCTGCCCCCAATAACCAACAATTAAGTTCATATCTAGAAACCAGCTTTGCACTTTCGTTTTTCGGTTTTGAATAACGTTAACTGCTCTTTCACTAAATGAAACAGGAGAGATACCCGGCACGCAACTCAAGCACTTCTGTGAACCTGAATAAATAGCGTCAATGCTCCAACCGTCAACATCTAACTCGATACCTCCAAGAGAGGTAACTGCATCAACAATGCTAAGACAATCATACTTTTTAGCCAGTTCACAAAGCGCTTTGGCTTCATTGCGTACGCCCGTAGATGTTTCGGCGTGCACAAAAGCAAGGATCTTAATATCCGGATTGGCTTTAAGGGTGTCTTCTACCACATTAAGGTCAGTTTGCTCGCCCCATGTATTGTTGACGGTAATAGCCTCACCACCACAACGCTCTACGTTTTCGACCATTCGATTGCCAAATACGCCGTTAATACACACGAGTACCTTATCGCCTGGTTCTACAAGATTAACAAAACATGCCTCCATTCCTGCTGAGCCCGGAGCAGAAATAGGCATAGTAAGTGCGTTCTCCGTTTTAAACGCATACTGTAAAAGCTGTTTGGTTTGGTCCATTAACTCAATGAATAATGGATCGAGATGACCCAGGGTGGGTCTCGCCATGGCGTTTAGAATTCTGGGGTTAACATCGGATGGTCCTGGACCCATCAAAGTCCGTTCAGGGGGAATAAAAGTAGAAAATGATTGCATAATCCATCCTCGTATTAATGTAAGAGTCTGTTTTTAGAGTCAGTATCACGCATATTTAGCATGAACGTTGACGTCATACTACAAGGATAATGGCATGGTACAACTGTCTGTTTTCAACATAACTCACATGAATGGAAGTATGTCTATTTATTTAACAAGAGTATACATTAACCACGCTTCATCACGTGGATAAAATGCGTGCGACATGTGGATATAAACTGTATATCTTTTTACTTAAAAAACATCACATCCGACCAGTATGTAGTCCATTGATTACTAACGTATAAGTTCTACAATTTGATTGACGTTGAGAGTGTAAGATAAAATTCACGCAAAAATCGTTTATAATTTAAACAAATGTATTCTATACTCATTGTCTGTTTAAAAGATTTTATTTAAACTCTCCCGTGTAAAAGTTAGCGCACGGCTCAGCAATGAGCCATTCCCCTAGGCCCGGAACGTTTGTTCTGGGCATTTTTTATGGGGATTCAAAATATCGCGAACAGCCTAGTCTTAAATTTCAGCTATCAACAGGCTGTAATGATGACTTATATGTTTTGGCGTTATCCACATAATGTTCAGCGGACGCTTTTAGTTTGGGCTCGATCTTCTCATCAAATGTTCTAATGACTTTACCAGGTGCTCCAACTACTAAACTGTAATCTGGAATTTCCATGTTTTCCGTTATCAAAGCGTTAGCGCCAATGATGCAGTACTTTCCAATTTTTGCACCGTTTAATACGACAGCATTAATTCCTATCAAGGAATAATCACCAATCTCGCAGCCGTGAAGCATGACTTTATGTCCTACTGTTACCCCTTCACCTAGCACTAAAGGAATACCTGCATCGGTGTGTAATACGCTGCCATCTTGGATATTCGTATTTTCACCAACGGTTATCTTGTCCATATCGCCGCGTATAACCGCATTAAACCAAACGCTTGAACCCACTTTGAGTTCAACATTGCCAATAACGTGTGCGCCTGGCGCTATAAACGTACTTTCATCAACCAGCGGTGAAGTAGAACCTAATTTGTAGCGCATTATCCTCTCCCTATTCGTCTACTTTTCTCATTAATCCTTCTTGCATGGTTGACGCGACAAGTTCACCATTTTGGTTAAATATTTGTCCGCGTACCAAACCTCTAGAGCCTCCGCTAAAAGGACTTTCCATTGCATACAATAACCATTCGTTCATATTGATTGGGCGGTGGAACCACATAGCATGGTCTATCGTTGCGATTCGAAGTGATTTATCGGTTACCGCAACACCGTGCGGTTGAAGCGACGTACTGAGGAAATGATAATCTGACGCGTAAGCAAGCGCAGCTTGATGAACAGTCTGTGATGCATTCATTGTGTCTCTCGCTTTTAACCAGATATAACGCGTCGGTTCGCGTTTCGCTGACTGGTAAGAGTTAGCTGCATCTACAGTGCGAATATCTACAGGTTTATGATAGCTCAACGCTTCTTGCATAGGCCGTGCAATTTTATTGAAGTTAGCTTCATAGAATTCAATGTCAGACTGCACATCTTCCGGCGCAGGCACATCTGGCATTGTTGGGTTTTGATGCTCCATGCCATCTTGAGGAACCTGAAAAGACGCTGTCATGTAGAAAATATTTCTACCATCCTGAATGGCTTTAACCCGTCTAGCAGAGAAACTTCTGCCGTCTCGCACTACTTCAACATCGTAAACTACAGGTTTTTTAGCATCGCCTGGCCGCAAAAAATAAGTGTGGAATGAGTGTGCAACTCTACCAGCCTCCACTGTTTCGTATGCAGCTGCTAACGCTTGCCCCAAAACTTGTCCACCAAACAAGGCGCGGAAGCCTAAATCCCAGCTTTGACCTCGATAGATGCCAGCTTCCACTGTTTCGAGTTCAAAAAGTGACGATAGTTTAATCTCAGACATGTTGTACTTTCTCTTCAATTACTGCTTTTGGGTTTCGCGGGTAGTACTTTTCAGGCAATTTTGCTTTATGCTCGAAAAAGCGCGTATCTTTATAGGGTAACTTCATAAACCCTGAAATGCCTAGCCCTTTTATTTTGGGAATTTGCTGAACGAGTTGCGCTAATAATGCGTGGAAGCGCTCTTCTTGGCTGTGGTCAAGCAACGTGTAATAGTTGTGAATTTTCAAATGCCGCGGTAATGCTTCAAATATAATACAACCAGTGTGATGTATTGTGTTAAGTTGAACGATGGTATCGATAATCTCCTGAGGCAGCTTTAATAGTTCATCTGGATCATCGCCATCTTCGAAATATGAGTGAGTACGGCTTTCATCCTTTTGTGCAGAAACCCGTGATAGTTCGTAGGGAATAAACATGGCGCCGGCAGGTTTAAAGTCTTCATCTTCACTTTCGCGTTCAATGTGCAGCGTGTTTTTGGCGTTGAACATACAACATTTGAACACCGCGGGCTTGTGAATAGCCCTTGCTAAATTAATGACATTATTCACTGCTAAATCAAACGCTGCTTTCATTGATTCATCATATAAGTTCAAGCTTGAATCGACATATATACCTTCTGGCTCCCAGCGCACAGCCATACCGCCAACTACAGGGTAACGGCCTAGTCTGCTTATTGCAGAAATAAATGCTTTTTCGGTATCCCCCATGCCCTGTAAATAGTTTTTGTAGTAGCGGTCAAATTGCGCATCGTCTATATAACGAAGTTCCTCTACGTCTTTTTCATCTAATGAGTCAGACAGTCTAGCCTGTTGGCGTAGGTAAGATTTTCGAGAGCTGTAAACAACGGTTTCAATATCAGCACGGTTCTGAGCGTGGGCCAGCCACGTAGGTATTAGCGGAGTGTACTGCGGTGGCTTGTCTTGTGTGAAAACCATATTCTTCAAAACGTGGAGATGATTAAACAGGTAATCTCCGCCCTGCCTTCTCTTTTCTGGATCTTCACTGAGCATGTGCTCAAGGATATTAGCAAGCATTTTGGGAAGACCAAGGGATGAAGGTGTAATAACCTTGCTTCCGTAACGACATGATTGCCCTGATGCCAATGCATATAATGTACTCGCCAGGCCTTGTTCATCAAAGCGAGGGCTGGAGAGTGCGCCATTAAGCTGCTCCTCGCCAATAAAATAAACATCGCCAAGTCGAGCATTAGTTTGATGCAGTTCACCCGACATTAAGTCCATGACATTGTTACCCACATATTGCCCAGTAATGTCAGTCTGTGCGAACACTGAAGAGCCCCAATCAATCAATCCAACCGATTCATTTTCGGCATCCCAAACCAGATTCGAGGGTTTTATATCTCCGTGAACAATGGGTTTAATTTCTCCATTTTCACTGTATTGGCGAAAACTGGATAAAAGTTCGCCGACCTGAACTGCAATTTTGACGATAATACGGGGCGAAAGTGGGCCTGTTTTCAAGCTGACTTTTTCTAGGTCTTCGCCAGGTGCGCGCCCCATAACTAAGATGGATTGTTTGCATATTTGTTGATATTCAATAAACCGCGGTACAAACTCATGATTAACGTGAGAAAGCATAAAAGCTTCCTCTTCTAGTCTATCTTGCACATGCTGCGGCAACGTTATTCGCGAAAACTTAAATACCCGTGATTCACCGCTTGGCGCGTTCCCTGCAAACGCAAACCCAAAGGCTCCTTTCCCTAAAAGTTCGATGTCACTGTACCCCAACCCTTCTAACTGCGAGATACAAAGGTTTACCCAGTCTTTTAGTTTTTTCGCATCCGCATGAGATAGCAGATATATCGACTGCTCATCGGGTATATAGAAATGTTTTAGGCCTTTGAGTTGCGACATGTTTTTTACTTCACGCTTTTAGTGACTTTTTGAAACAGATTAATCAGCAACAATACGCTTACCATTGTTAAACTGCACAGCAATCAATTATCTTCGTTTATCCAGGTAACATGCGCTGTAGCGTGATAACCTGCTTCATTTTCACCTAGCATACCAACAACGCTTTCTAACGCGCTTTTTAAATTAGTATCTAGCTGCCAAGGCGGGTTCAAAACGAATACGCCCGAACCATACATTCCGGCATCAGCGGTATTTTCTTCCACGCATATTTCTGCTTTAAAACAGGGTTTACCCATTGCTGCAAGCTTTTCACACATAGCTTCACTTGCACCACTTTTGGCGCCAGCTCTCTCTGAAAGTAGTGGATACCACACTACGATTTGTGCCTGCTGCCAGCGTTTGAATACCTGCTCCACACCTTTAACAAGGTCGTTATATTCATTCGCGCGCTCGTAAGGGGGGTCGATTAAAATAGCACCGCGATTGGGTTTAGGTGGCGTAAGTGCACGAAGCCCTTCGTACCCGTCGCGTTTATGGACGTGGCTATTACGGGTACGTAAACGGGATACATTGCTGTCTAATTTATCGAATTCCGCAGGGTGAAGTTCCATTAGGTGTAAATTATCACCATCCCTTTTCGCTTTTGCGCTTATTGCCGGTGAGCCCGGATACTGCTGCTGCGCGAAAAAAGGTTCACACAACGATAGATAGTCGGCCAACAAGCTCGACAAGTCCTGAGCGCATTTGTCATCTGAAAGTAAACGAGAAATACCTGTCTCGTATTCTTTATTTTTTGACGACATGGCGTCGGTTAGATCGTACGTGCCTGCGCCTGCGTGTGTGTCGAAAAGGGTGAAAGGTTTATCTTTTTTCTTTAATGCGTTGATAACGCCAATCCAACAAAGATGTTTGATGACATCAGCGTGGTTGCCCGCATGAAAGGCGTGTTGATAACTAAGCACAAAACCTCAGTAAAATTCTTGTTTGTTTATATTGCGATATCATAACGCCATCGCGCTTTGAGGTATACAAAACAAAAAAAGGGCCAATAGTTTTTCTATTGGCCCTTTTAAAATATTGCTACTGCAAATCAAATTGCTTTGAATGATATCACTTAAGGTGCATCAACATTTTTTCTGGCTGAGTTAGGTAACTCATCCATAGATTATTGAATCGCACCATAGTCGCACCATCAATAATACGGTGATCGCCGGACCAATTAACCGCCATGATATTTTGCGCGCTAACGTTACCTTCATCGTCAAAGCGCGGAAGTTTCTGCGTTTTACCGAGAGCAACAATGGCTGCTTCTGGCTTATTGATTACTGGCGTTGCGGTAATACCACCTATAGCACCAATATTAGAGATACTAATCGTACCGCCTTTAAGGTGCTCGCCAGCCACGCGCCCTGCTCTGGCTTGCTCGATAATATCCTGCATCTGAACAGCAATATCTAAAAGCGAGAGGTCTTGAACGCGCTTAATATTCGGTACAAGCAAACCAATTTTAGAGTCTACTGCAAAACCAATATTGTGGTCTGCGAAGTAGCTTATTTCAGTGGCGTCTTCGTTAAGCTGACTGTTAATCACAGGGAATTCATTAAGTGCCAACGACATTGCTTTAACGAAAAACGGCATAAAGCTGAGTTTTACGTTCTTCGCTTCAAATTCAGGTTTAAGCAGCTTGCGTAGCGACATCAGGTTGTCCATTACTAACTCGTCACTGACTGTGAAGTGTGGGATAGTATAGACTGAAGCCGACATTTGCTTCGCCATAGCTGCCTGAATACCGCGTACTTTTTCTGTTCTAACGCTGCCTTTAAGCACAGTGCTTGTGCTATTCAAATCACCTTTTTCTGCGGTAGATGAGCTTGGCGCAGAAGATGATGTATTTTGAGACGACGTGTCAACATTCGAATGTTGTAGATTCAACACGTCAGACTTAAGGATCCGCCCCTTTTTACCCGAACCTTCCACAGAAGAAAGGTCGATATTCTTTTCTCTTGCAACACGTCTTACCGCGGGGCTAGCCAACACCTTACCTTCTATAGCAATAGGTGGCTCGTATTCGCCGTCGCTGAACTTTGAAGGAGCAATTTGCGCTGATTGCTGACTTGAACCGTTTGTTTGCGTGTTCACTGAACTTTGAGATGCAACGCTTGAAGCGCTGTTGTTTGCTGACGGTGATTCGTCATTAGTACCGCTAGTAGTTGTGACTTCACCGGCAACTTCTAACGCAAACAATGCACTATGCACTTTCGCTATATCGCCTTGCGCGTAATAAAGACGATGCACTGTGCCCGCGTTTTTAGCAGGTATTTCTACCACCGCTTTATCGGTCATCACTTCTACAACGGCTTGATCTTCTTCAATTTCATCGCCTTCAGCCACGTTCCATTTCACAATTTCGCACTCGACAATACCTTCACCAATATCTGGCAAAATAAAGTCTTCGATGTGCTTGCCGTTTGAAGCGCCTGAAGAAGCACTATCATTCGCTGTCGCTGTTTCAGACGCATTGTCTTTTACTTCCGCTTGCGCGTCTTCATGTGTATCTGAGTTAGCGTCGCCATCATCTGGCGTCATAGAGAATAATGGTGCGTGCACTTTAGCAATATCGCCTACCGCGTAATGCAGTTTATTAACCACACCCGCATGCATTGCAGGAATTTGCACGGTAGCCTTGTCGGTCATTACTTCCGCGACAGGTTGATCTTCTTCTATATGCTCACCTTCAGAAACTAACCATTCCAGAAGTTCGCATTCAACTATACCTTCACCAATGTCCGGTAAGATAAATTCAATTGTCATTTCATCGTCCCCCGGCTTAGTAGTGAAGCGTACGTTTTATGGCTTCGTACGTCTTTGTTTCATCTGGCATATATTCTTTTTCGTGCGCCAAAGGATACGGCGTGTCTAAACCACACACTCTTGCAATAGGCGCTTCAAGATATAAGAAACAACGTTCCTGAATGCTCGCTGCGATTTCACTCGCAAAGCCACCCGTTAGCGGTGCTTCGTGGTTTATCAGTAAGCGACCTGTTTTCATTACAGATTGCATAACCGTTTCAACGTCCCACGGTAATATACTGCGCAAATCAATGATTTCACATGACACACCATCTTCAAGAGCCATTTCTGCGGCTTTTTGCAGAATTTCTATTTGTGCGCCCCACCCTAGTAACGTGATATCGCTACCTTCTTGAACAATATCTGCCTTACCTAACGGTAGTTCGTAATCTTCTTCAGGCACTTCCGATACAGAAGCGCGGTAAAGACGTTTAGGCTCCATAAACAATACGGGGTTTTTATCTCGAATTGACGCAAGCAACAAACCTTTCGCCTGATATGGGTCACGAGGGATAACAATCTTTAACCCTGGGCAGTGAGCGAAGAATGCCTCTGGTGATTGACTGTGGTAGTGGCCGCCTGCGATACCGCCACCATAAGGTGTACGAATTGTTAGCGTACCAACATCGAACTGACCGCCTGAACGGTAGCGCCATTTAGCCGTCTCATTCACAATTTGATCGAATGCAGGGAAAATGTAATCACCAAATTGAATTTCAGCAACAGGTACAGAGCCTTGTGAGGCCAAGCCGTTCGCGAAGCCAATAATGCCTTGTTCAGTAAGCGGCGTGTTAAAGCAACGCGCCTTACCAAATTTTTCTTGAAGGTGACTGGTTGCACGGAACACACCACCAAAATGGCCCACGTCTTCACCAAAGACCATTACTTTTTCATCTTCGGTCATGGCTGTGATGAGTGCATTATTAATTGCTTGAAGTAGATTCATCTTAGCCATTACTTTACTCTCCCTGCTGTTTTAGGGTACATCTTCGGGTACTTCTTAATATGCGCTTTCAATTCACTGAGCTGTTCTTTTAAGTGCCAAGGTGCTGTGTCGTATACATCTTCGACAATGTCTTCAATGGCACATACGTCAGTCTTTTCACAACTCTTCATTGCTGCTAAAACGTCTTGTCTTGCTTTATCGACGCGCTTTTGGTTCTCAGCCTCGTCAAACCAGCCTTTGCTTTCTAACCATTTCGCCATACGAGCGATAGGGTCTTTTGCACGCCACTTATCTTCTTCTTCACGAGAGCGATAGCCTGTTGGGTCGTCTGACGTGGAGTGCGCCGCTAAGCGATAAGTCATGGCTTCAATAAGTACAGGACACTTTTCTTCAATGGCGATACGACGGGCTTCTTTAGTAGCTGCATAAATGGCTAACACATCGTTACCATCAACACGGATAGTTTTAATACCGTAACCTAAGCCACGAGAAGCAATGCCGTCACCCGCGAATTGCTCTTCTGCTGGTGTTGAAATGGCGTAGCCATTATTACGGCAAAAGAAGATAACTGGGCAGTTTAAAACAGCGGCCATATTTAACCCTGCGTGGAAGTCTCCTTCAGACGCTGCACCTTCACCGAAGTAACAGATAGTAACCACATCTTTACCCGACATTTTTTGGCCATAGGCGTAACCAGATGCTTGAGGGATCTGTGTGCCTAGTGGAGAAGATATCGTCATGAAGTTAAGTGGCTTGTCACCATAATGGATAGGCATTTGACGTCCTTTGTTAGGGTCGTCTTTATTGCTAAACATTTGGTTCATAAACTGTTCTGTGGTGTATCCGCGGTATGCTAATGCGCCTTGCTCGCGGTACTGAGACATGATCATGTCGTCATCTGAGAGTGCTGCAGCACTTGCAACTGAAGCCGCCTCTTCACCTGTGCTGGCCAAGTAAAAACTAATACGACCTTGGCGCTGTGCACCCACCATACGTTCATCCAATACTCTAATGTAATGCATGGTATTAAATATTTTTAATGCTTCTTCTTTGCTGAGGTCAGGTTCAACTGCTTTTTCAATGAGTTCACCTTCGGCAGAAAGGATTTGCAGCATTGGGATATCAACAACCCCTTTAGTAATAATTTCGACCTTATTTGTTGTTTTTACTTCGGCCAAATGATTTCTGTCTTTCACGTTTGTTCCCCTTAAATATGAGGGTTAATAGCGACTTATAGTGATAACAATATGCTAGTTGAGAAATTGCAGGAGCGTCCTACTTATTCATTGGCATTTTTTCAAATGGGTGAAATAGACATACTCAATTAGTCTAAATGAAAAGGATATTCGTCCTAAAAACGTAAACCCCATGTAAAAAATATGAAAACCGAGTAGGACAATCATTTCTCATTCACATCCAGTAATAGAGTTTCTAGCGTTTTAAAAGCTTATTTATCCAATAATCTACTGTTTAGAACTTCAATGAAAAAAGGGAGTTATCTATGCAACGACTAATCGTCGTTAAATGTAACAAAATGTGTAAATTGTGTATTGCAGAAACACACGTTACAAAAAGAAAAAAAGTGTGCTAGTAATAAATAGTCACAGCGATAAGTTGCGTTTTAAAAAAGGCGAATGACCTTTTAAGCAAACAAAAAAATCGTTGGGCTCCAGGGAACTATTCACACGAGAATAATTATGAAAAAAACAATCCTTAGTACGGTTATTGCTACCGCATTAGCAGGCTCAGCCTTTGGTGCACTAGCAATATCAAATCAATTATCTGGCCACAGCGTTGAACAACGTAACGCCATCGAAGCATCCTTCGACAAAAAGAATATTCTTGCAAATGCAATCCAAGCGGATAGTGATAGCGTACGTGTTATCGTACAACTTACTGACGTGCCTATGGCGCAATTCAGCGCAGTAAATCCAAGTGTAAGCAGCATGGCTGCCCACAAAGGTCAAAAGGTAAATTTCAAGTCAAATGCAGCGAAGGAATATCAATCTTTCCTTGAAGCTCAACAGCAATCGGTTATCCAGTCTATCAAGTCATTCGATAAGTCATTCAAAGCTGACATGTCTTACACAGCAGCATTTAATGGTTTTGCGGGTATCGTTTCAAAGAGTGCACTTGATAAGCTTTCCAGCCTTTCGACAGTAAAAGCGGTATACCCAGACTTAGTACACCATGCCCAAATGGACGCGAGTTTGGATCTGATCGGTGCAGTTCAAACGTGGGAACAGTTCGGCGGGAAGGAAAGCGCCGGTGCAGGCGTGAAAGTGGCGATCATCGATAGTGGTATTCGTCCAGAAAACCCTTTATTCAGTGGTGAAAATTTTACAGCACCTGATGCTGCGACACTTCCTACTGACGACTACTGTTCAGAAGTTCCTGATTTTTGTAACAATAAACTAATTGTTGCTCGCGCAGCAGACATCGTAGAAGGCTTCTCTGTTGTTGAAGAAGAATACGAGAGCCCGCTAGGATTCAATGGACACGGTACGCACGTAGCAGGTACCGCAGTAGGTAATTACGGAGTAATGGCAGAGCGCGATGGTGCAGAAGCTGAAATCTCTGGTGTTGCGCCAGCTGCTTATCTAATGGTTTACAAAGGTTTGTATGCCACACCAGCTAACCCTGCTTCTTCTAGCGGTGCTTCTTCAATGCTGCTTTCTATGCTTGAAGCTGCGCTTACAGATGGTGCTGACATTGTAAATAACTCGTGGGGTGGCGGTGCAGGTGGAAACCCTAACGGCTCAGTATATGAAGACGTACTTGAAGCCATGCACGATGCGGGCGTTGTTACCGTTTTTGCAGCGGGTAACGATGGTCCGGGTGCTGGCACTATTGGCTGTCCTGGTTGTTCAGAAGACGTAATAACGGTCGCAAATACAACAACGGGTCGTTTGTTCGCAAACGAGGTGACCGTTGAAGGCGACACCACTTTAGGTTCTATTCCGGCACTTTACTCAGTGGGCAACCCTGCCATTGTATTTGATAGCCCAATTACTGCACCTGTTGTTTATGCAGGCGAAGTAGATGCGGCAAACGTAGAAGGTTGTGATGCATTTGCTGCGGGCGCGTTCGATGGTGCAATTGCGCTTATCAGCCGTGGTACGTGTGGTTTCGTGACTAAAATTGAAAACGCAGAGGCTGCGGGAGCAACAGCTGTTCTTATTCATAACGTTGATGGACGCGGTGAAGCGCCAATATTAATGGGCGGCTTAAGTGAAGCTCAAACAATTCCATCACTTATGCTTCCTGCTACACCAGGTTTAGCGCTTGCTAACCTAGCTGAAACTACTGATGAGTCGCTAAATGTAACTATCGGTAGCGATATTGTTCGCGTTGTTTCAGATAGCCTTGCTGACATCATGAATGAAAGCAGCTCTCGCGGTCCTAACGGCGACCCGACGTTCCTTAAGCCTAATATTGCTGCTCCTGGTACTCGCATCTTCTCTGGCGAATCACCGGATGCACCAGGACACGAAGACCAGAACTTCTCGTTCAAGAACGGTACTTCAATGGCATCGCCACACGTAGCTGGTGCAGCTGCACTTCTTAAGCAAATGCATCCTGATTGGACTGCACAGCAGATAAAGAGTGCGCTTGTTACTTCTTCAATTCGCGATATTTTGAAAGAAGATGCGTCTACCGCAGCAGACAACTTTGACATGGGTGCAGGTCGTTTAGATCTTCCTCGTGCAACATCTGTTGAACTAACATACAGCGACCTAAGCCTTGTTTCATCTGAGTGTTATATCACGTGCGAAATGTCTATCACTGTGACTAATACAAGCGACGCTGATGTGACAGTAGACGCGACCACAATGTTTGATGATGATAATATTGTTGCTACGGTTACGCCTGCAATGGCAAGCCTACCTGCTGGTGCATCTGCACAAATCATGGTTTCGGTAGATGTATCATTGGCAGGTTCTGGCGAATGGTTATTCGGTGGTATCAACTGGGCGGACACTAACGATGAAACCACTGATTATTTCATACCTGTTGCTATTTACCCGATCAATACCGATGAACCTGAATTATTTAACAGCTCAGTAAGCAACACGTTTGCAGCTGAAAATGAAACAGTAGTTACGTCGGCATCGGTTACAAACTCAGGTGTAACAGGCCTAATTGGTGTAACTTCGACAGTTGATGAAAAGTACGATATCGACGTTTCTAGTATTTCAGCGGTCAAGAATGGCAACCAAGAGCCTGTGACCTACGATGCAGAAAAACGTGAAGTGCGCTGGGAAGGTGCTCTTAACACAGCGACGCTTGAGCTAGTTGAAACGGCTGCGCCATTTGGGTACTTGCCAATGAGAAATCTACCTTTTGTGGTAGACCCTATCGTATGTAGTGAAACCTGTGACGATGCAGCAATAACGGTAGAGTCATTCATTGACATAGAGTACATGGGACAGACCTACACAAACGTCCAAGTATCTTCTAACGGTTTTATCTCGCTAGGTACATCATCTGGTCAAGTGACTGAGTATCGTCCACAATCACTTCCAGGTGCGTCTGAGCCAAACAATGTTATAGCACCTTACTGGACAGATCTCGATCTAGATGGTACTGCTGATGACGATACTGGCACAGGTACAATGTATGCGGCGACGCTTAACACCAGTACTAACCAGTTCTTTGTTGTTGAGTGGGAAAACGCGATGCTGTGGGGCGACACTGGTTCTAGTGTAAACTTCCAGATATGGTACGACCGCAACGCTGCCTCATTTTCATTTGCTTATGGCCCAATGAGCCCTAATGGCACACCTACTGTTGTAGGCTTCGAAAATGCGTCAGGTACAGTTGGTTATACCCACGCTGCACAGTTATCTACTGGTATTGTAGGTTCTCTTCCAGTTGAGGGTGATGAGTTTGGTATCGTTACCATCCCTGGCGATCAGATTACCGTTAGCTACAGCGGTTCAGTTAAGCCATCAGGCGAACTAATGGATGATGTGCTTTCTGTTGATGAAGACGCCTCTATCACAGCGAACATCTTGGCTAACGAGATGGAAGATATGATTTTCAATACGTTTGAGATGGAATCACTGTCAGGTGACTTCAGAACTTATACGCCTATTGAAGTTGATAGAGAAGAGCTAGACCCATCAACGCTAGAAGTGGTTGCTGAAGCGCAAAACGGTACTGTAGCAATTAATGATGACGGTACGATAACTTATACACCTAATGCAGACTTCTTCGGTGAAGATTCGTTTACTTACACTGTGCGTGTAATGGGTACTACCACGGAAGAAGGTGAAGAAGTACTTGGTGAAGCTATCGGTGAAGGCACAGTAACTGTAGCGGTTGCAGGTGTGCAAGATGCTCCAGTTATTTCAATATCTGCTCCAACTAGCGTTGATGAAGGTCAGTCTTACACTGTAACTGCTTCTGCAACTGACGCAGACGGAGACGATGTGACTATCACCATTAACGGTGTAGAGCGCACTTCGTTCACTGATACAGCGCCTAGTAACGAACAGTCTAACCGTGTAACGGTTCAAGTAACGGCTTCAGATGGTATTGAAACTACTACAGAAAGCGTGACTATTCGCGTTAACGATAAGTCTGGTGGTTCAATGGGCTGGATTGCATTGCTTCTTGCTCCAGCAGTTTACCTACGTAGACGCATGAAACGTTCATAACGTTTTTTGATAAGAGAAAAAAGGCCGCAATTGCGGCCTTTTTTAATCGTCTTGAGAAAGTTGCTGTAAGTGCTGAGACATTCGCTTACTGGGTTGTACGCCAAGTTCTCTAAACTTTTCTATTTGCCTTACCAAGTTCCCTCTTCCACTGGTTAACTTATTCATTGCTTGTTCGTAGTTTGCGTGAGCGATATCCATCGACTTACCTACTTTTTCCATATCCGTCACAAACCCAACGAACTTGTCATAAAGCTTTGCTGCTTGTTCCGCAATAAGCTGTGCGTTTTGATTTTGGTACTCATACTGCCAAATGTTATTAATAGTACGCAGTGCAACCAGTAAATTAGTTGGGCTAACCAACATGATATTGTGATTAAGTGCCATTGTGACTAAATCTGGTTCTTCTTCGACAGCAATCAGAAATGCAGGCTCAATGGGAATGAAAAGTAACACATAATCCAGTGTCTTTATGCCTTTAAGCGTTTGGTAGTCCTTCGCGCCTAAGCCTTTGATGTGCCCTTTTATAGACGCCACATGTTGACTTAAAAATTGCGCTTTCTCAGCTTCATCATCACAGTTGTAATACCTTTCATAGGCCGCCAAACTTACTTTTGAATCTATGATCACATCTTTATCATTTGGCAAATGCACCACGACATCTGGTTGAAATCGCTTGCCGTGCTCTGATGTTGCTGACATTTGTGATTCAAATTCATGACCCTCGCGTAAACCAGATTCTTTGAGTATCCGCTCAAGCACTACTTCGCCCCAGTTTCCTTGCTTTTTATTGTCACCTTTTAGTGCATTGGTCAGCGCTGCAGCTTCTTCCGTAATTTTCTGGTTGAGAGCCTTTAAACTTAGAATCTCTGTTTTAAGTGAGGCTCGCTCCTGCCCCTCACGTATATGTTGTTCTGAGATTTGACGTTTAAAACCATCTAACTCGTTTTTGAATGGCGCCAAAACAGCTTCTATATTGTGTTTTGTTTGTTGCGTGTAACGCTGTTGCTTTTCTTCAAATATCCGATTTGCTAGATTTTCGAATTGCGTATGCAGACGTTGTTCAGATGCATTCATAGACGCAAGCTTATCTTCATGCGCAGCATGAAGCGCCTGAATTCTTGCTTGGTGCGCTTCGTTTTGTGCTTGAAGCTTGGCAATAGCAATACGCTCGCTATTCAAATCATTTTGTAGCTGCTCATTGATTTGCGAAAGCTGCGCTATCTTGGTGGCATTCGCCTGGCCTCGAATAAATGAATAAAGTGAAAAAGCACACACACTTACGAAGGCTATTAGAAAGGAAATGGGTTCGCTAGAAATAAGGTTAATTAACATAGTGCACGTTCATACTGTTATTTTGTACAGCACTATAAACAAAATCAGATAAATATACCAACTGGTATAAATTTAAAATGAAATTGGGGCAAAAACGTCTAGCACGTAAACCTTTGAAAAAATGAAACTACACAAATGAAAACGGGTGCTATTGCACCCGTTTTTTATACTGTGATGAAAAACCAAATTAGTTTTCTTAAGCAGAACGGCTCATCTTAAGTTTTGCCTTCCTCACTATTTAGATAGCGAGGCATCAAGCTCTTCAATTTTTGCTTTCCAAATGGCCGGACCATTTTTGTGAGCATTGGCACCCGTGCTGTCTACTGCAACGGTTACTGGCATGTCTTCTACGTCGAACTCGTAAATTGCTTCCATACCTAAGTCCTCGAATGCTACGACACGAGATTTCTTAATGGCTTTAGATACAAGGTACGCTGCACCTCCAACTGCCATTAGATAAACCGCTTTGTGTTTAGCAATTGAATCAACGGTTGCTGGACCACGCTCTGCTTTTCCAATCATGCCAATAAGGCCTGTTTTCTCTAGCATCATGTCAGTGAACTTATCCATACGCGTAGCCGTTGTTGGGCCAGCCGGACCAACCACTTCGTCACCTACAGCGTCAACAGGACCAACGTAATAGATAAAGCGGTTTGTTAGATCAACGCCCTCTGGTAAACCTTCACCATTTTCCATCATGGTTTGAATGCGCTTGTGAGCAGCATCACGACCGGTAAGCATCTTACCAGACAGCAGTACCGTTTCGCCTACTTTCCACTCTTGGATATCTTCTTTTGTTACTTCATCAAGGTTAACGCGGCGAGTGTTTTCGCTCACTTCCCAAGTTACTTCTGGCCAATCTTCTAATTTAGGTGGCGTAAGCTCCGCTGGACCCGAACCATCTAGATAAAAGTGTGCGTGACGAGTCGCCGCACAGTTAGGGATCATTGCTACAGGTTTTGACGCAGCGTGAGTAGGTAGCGACTTAATCTTAACGTCAACAACGGTCGTTAAACCACCTAGGCCTTGCGCACCGATACCCAACTTGTTTACGCGGTCAAAAATTTCTAAGCGAAGTTTTTCGTCGGTAGTTTGCGGGCCGCGCTCTATAAGCTCTTGGATGTCTACTGGGTCCATAAGGCTTTCTTTTGCAAGTACCGCTGCTTTTTCAGCCGTACCGCCAATGCCTATTCCCAGCATACCTGGAGGGCACCAGCCTGCCCCCATCGTCGGCAAAGTTTTTACTACCCAGTCAGCAATATCATCGCTTGGGTTAAGCATTACCATTTTAGACTTGTTTTCAGAACCGCCGCCTTTAGCCGCGATCATCACTTCGATCTTTTCACCCGCTACCATGTCGATATGCACAACAGATGGCGTATTGTCTTTGGTGTTTTTGCGCGCACCGGCAGGGTCAGCAACGATAGAGGCGCGAAGTGGATTGTCTGGATTAAGGTATGCACGACGTGTACCTTCATCAACCATTTCTTGAACGGTCATGTCAGTTTTATCCCATGTCACACCCATACCAACTTTAACAAAACAGGTTACGATCCCCGTGTCTTGACACAAAGGGCGTTTACCCTCTGCAGACATGCGTGAGTTGATAAGAATTTGCGCCATCGCGTCTTTCGCGGCTTGGCTCTTTTCCTTTTTATAGGCTTCTTCTACGGCTTTAACGTAATCGAGCGGGTGATAATAAGAAATAAATTGCAGGGCATCTTCAATGCTGTCAATGAAGTCTTGTTGACGGATAACGGTCATGACATCCTCTTTTTATTTGGCTTTCGTGGTCTTAGCTAGCTAAAAAAGCGTATACTAGCGCATCTAAAGACAACGCACCATGTAAAACCATGTGCTTGTGGCTAATTCCAGTCATTTTTAAAAACTATGCTGAAGGGATATCTGAAAAAGCAGCCTAATGTGATCGGTTATTAGCCCTTATTTGTTAACGCCAGTTAAAAATAGAAGGAAGTTTGTGCTTAATTCAAGCACCAAACGCCCACGATAAAAAGAAGTACAGAAAACACCTATGTCACACGCAGATACTATTCACGTTCATGTTTCCCGTTTCACTGCAGAGGAATTAGCCGATAAATTAGCGCTAAATTGTGACGAGAACACAGCCGTTTTCAATGCACTTTTTAAGCGAGTCTCTACACGCCCATATTCTCTTTTACTCGATACTTCTGGTTCGTCGAAAAGTGAAGGACGCTTCAATATTATGGCATTTTCACCTTCCGCAGTTATCGAAGCAAAAGGTGATAAGGTTCAACTCATCGAACTAAACACTTCAAAGCGTCAGCAATTGACATTGACCCCCTTTGAAGCGGTGCAAGCACACTTACATGCGCGCGTTTCAAATGTGAACATACATGCCAGTGTAAATACAGCGCACCTCCCTTTTATTATCGGTGTGGCTGGTATGGCAGGCTATGACACTGGGCGCTTTTACGAAACGATGCCAAGCATCGCCAAAAATGACTACGAAACCCCTGATTTCGCGGTTGGCCTTTATCTTCGTTCACTTATTGAAGATACAAAAACAGGTTACATCTATTATTGCTCCGTTGACAGTCAACCACTGACTCAGTTTTTTTCTTCGTTCAACGACGAAACACCTGAGCCAAAATTCAAGTTAACGTCGCGGTTCGAATCAAATTTGTCTAAAACGGAATATGAAGCTTGTTTGGATAAAATACACGCCTATTTGCGTGCCGGTGACTGCTACCAAGTAAATATGGCGCAACGTTTTAGCGCAGCGTTTGAAGGAAATATGTGGCAAGCATATTGTGAGCTACGCAATCAAAATCAAGCGCCATTTTCAGCTTTTTATAACCTGCCCCAAGGCTGTATTGCTTCCATTTCACCAGAACGCTTTCTACGCGTTAAAGATGGGGTTGTAGAGACAAAACCGATAAAGGGTACACGCCCGCGATTTGAAGACAAAGCAGAAGATGCCGCCAGTGCTCAGAGCTTGCTCTCAGCAGAAAAAGACCGTGCAGAAAATCTTATGATTGTAGATCTGCTGCGCAACGATATTTCAAAGCACTGCAAACCTCACTCGGTGAACGTACCCGCACTCTTTGCTCTTGAAAGTTATCAGGCTGTGCACCATTTAGTAAGTACGGTAACTGGTGAATTGAATGAGTCTTCTTCGCCTTTATCGCTTCTGGCATCAGCATTTCCTGGGGGGTCAATAACTGGGGCACCGAAAATCCGCGCGATGGAAGTTATCGATGAGCTAGAGCCTCACCGCCGGAATATCTACTGTGGCAGCGTGTTCTATATGGGTTTTCGTGAAGACATGGATTCAAGTATTTGTATTAGAACCGTATTGGCAGAGAACCGTCGATTACATTGCTGGGCCGGTGGTGGTATTGTGCTTGATTCGGTTTCTAGCGAAGAATATCAAGAAACCCTAGATAAAGTGTCTAGAATACTGCCAGTACTTGAATCAATTAACCAATAGCACAGTATTTGTATGTGATGTGCTAGCACAAAGGTAAGCATATAGGTTGTAAGCAAATATCTATGACAAAGAACGAATTTCTATCACAGTTTCACCACTTAAGGCAGCCTCACACCGAGCCAGATTTTCCGTTGCGAAAAACAGGGCGCCCTGCGGCTGTACTTATCCCTCTGATAGATTATGGCAATTCGCTTCAACTACTGCTTACCGAAAGAGCGCACCACCTCAAGCATCATCCAGGTCAAATCAGTTTTCCAGGCGGAGCGGTCGACGAAGCTGACAACTCTTTTTTTGACGCGGCACTTAGAGAAGCTGAAGAAGAAGTTGGTTTACCCGCTACTCACGTAGACGTAGTAGGAATGTTGCCTAGATACCGAACAATCAGCGGATATGAAATTGCGCCAGTTGTTGGCTTTGTAAATCCTGACTTTACACCGATTATTGACAAAAATGAGGTAGAAAGCGCTTTTGAAGTACCGCTCGCACATGTTTTAGACAGAAAAAATCATTTAGTTCACACGACGCATCGCGATAAAAAGGCATTTCCAATTTACTTTATCCCATGGAAAAACCGCATGATATGGGGCGCAACGGCGGCAATGTTACGCAATCTATCTCATCATATTCATCCTTAGCCTTTGTATTTGCTTATCCGCTCTTGTGTGCACTATAAATTAAACTTTACAGCGTATTAGCAAAACTAATCCCTTTATTAGCTTTTCTGTATTGTGGTTTTTCCGTGGTGGATGCATGATCTTACTATTACTTTGTTTTAATTTTGAAAGTTTATGATCAGTGTATTTGATATGTTCAGCGTGGGCATTGGCCCATCGAGTTCGCACACCGTAGGACCAATGAAAGCAGGCGCCGAGTTTGTCACCGAGCTCGCTCAGGAAGCTGCGCTTTTTGATTCAGTGGATAGCGTGAAAGTTGAACTGTTTGGGTCATTAGGCCAAACCGGTATCGGCCACGGAACAGGAAAAGCTGTTATCCTTGGTTTACTAGGAGAACTTCCAGACGTTATCGATGTGGACAGCATCGAGACTAAACTTGAAGAAATACGCAACACGGAAAAGCTTTGCCTTAATGGCCAGAAATTAGTGCGCTTTCCTAACAAAAACGCCATTGTTTTTCACCGCCGTAAAACGCTCCCCAAACATGCTAATGCCTTAACGTTTTATGCGTACGCTAAAGATGAGCTTGTAAAACAGCAAACTTATTACAGTATTGGCGGTGGCTTCATCATAAAAGACGAAGACTTCGATGCGACCAAAGCGCATGCGGCCAGCCTGCAAGCATCAGTACCCTTCCCTTTTAAAACGGCCGGTGACCTTCTTGCTCTGTGTAAAACTAACGGCTTAAGCATTAGTTCACTGATGCTACGTAACGAATCAACTTTCAGGCCCAAGCACGAAGTGAAGCAACAGCTACACAACATTTGGTTAGTAATGAAAGCTTGTATTCAACGAGGTATCGAAAGCGAAGGTATTTTACCTGGCGGGCTTAAAGTAGTTCGCCGCGCACCTGGACTATACCGTCGACTTCAAACTGAACACACAAATGACCCTATGCAGACTATGGATTGGGTTAACTTGTTTGCTTTAGCTGTAAACGAAGAAAATGCAGCTGGCGGCCGTGTTGTAACTGCACCTACAAATGGTGCAGCGGGTATCATTCCGGCTGTTCTACAGTACGTAGATAAGTTTATTCGACCTGTTGATGAAGAAGTAGCAAGTCGATTCCTGCTTACCGCAGGCGCTATTGGTATTCTCTATAAAGAGAATGCGTCAATCTCAGGTGCTGAAGTAGGTTGCCAAGGAGAAGTAGGCGTCGCTTGTTCAATGGCTGCAGGCGCGTTAGCTGAAATTATGGGGGGCACAGCTGCCTCGGTAGAGAACGCTGCGGAAATCGGTATGGAGCACAACCTCGGCCTTACTTGTGATCCTGTTGGTGGTCTGGTTCAGGTTCCGTGCATTGAGCGAAATGCCATGGGTGCAATCAAAGCCATTAATGCTTCTCGTCTTGCACTGCGCGGAACCGGTGAGCAAAAAGTATCGCTAGATAAGGTTATTAAAACCATGCGCGATACCGGTAATGATATGAAGACTAAATATAAAGAAACGGCGAGAGGTGGACTCGCGGTAAATATTATCGAATGTTAGCGCCTCGTTTTAACTAGACAATGTATGGAATGAAAAAAGGGGCAATTAGCCCCTTTTTAATGAACGTTTTCAACAAGCGCTACGTTTACTTTACTGGAAGCGTCACGCCTTTAAACATTTTTTCCACTTCTTCGTTATTTTTCAGCATCATAGCTTTCTCAACCTTGTCCTTGGTCAGATGAGGCGCAAAACGCTCAATGAAGTCGTACATATAACTTCTTAAGAACGACCCCTTCCTAAATCCAATTTTCGTCGTGCTGTAATCGAACAGGTGACTTGCATCTATCTTCACAAGATCATCATCTAATTCTTCGCTTACCGCCATCGACGCAATAACACCAATACCGACACCTAATCGAACATAGGTTTTAATAACGTCGGCATCTGTTGCGGTAAACACGATTTTAGGTGTTAGCCCTGCTCTTTCAAACGCTTGGTCTAATTCAGAGCGCCCAGTAAAACCGAAAACATAAGTAACCAACGGATATTTGGCAATGTCTGAAATATCGATAGTGCCCTTTTTCGACAAGGGATGGTCCTTGTTTACTATTACACTGCGATTCCAGTGATAACAAGGAAGCATGACCAAATCGTTGTACAAGTGAAGAGCCTCGGTAGCGATAGCAAAATCGGCTTCGCCTTTGGCAGCCAGGTCGCTAATTTGAGACGGCGTGCCCTGATGCATGTGTAATGACACTTTTGGATACTTGCTCATGAAGCCCTGAATAACGTCAGGTAATGCATAACGGGCTTGCGTATGCGTAGTCGCAATATTGAGTTTACCTTGATCTGGAAGCGTGTGCTCCCTTGCTACCGCTTTAATACTCTCTACTTTGGCTAGTATTTCACGAGCTATATTGATTACATCATTACCCGCGTCTGTTACGTGTGTTAAATGCTTACCGCTACGGCCAAAAATCTGAACACCTAGTTCATCTTCCAACATGCGAACTTGTTTGCTGATACCCGGCTGTGAGGTATATAAACTTTCTGCTGTTGCTGACACGTTCAAATTGTTATTGAGGACTTCTACGATATACCGTAGTTGCTGTAGCTTCATATTTTACACCGTTTAATGCGATAGACTGACACTGTACTCCCCCGTTATAACCAAAACCACCTTTTTTTACTAGTTGCTATTACGAAATTGGCATTATAAAGTTGAAAATAATTGAATTTTTGCATTTTCGAGTGGGATTTATTCGCCTTTGTCCGATTTCTTCTACATTATGGGTAGGTGATTAAAAAGCACGGTGTTAGATAGATAATGAGTAGCAGTAAACAAGTTACATCCACAATTGATTTTTCATCGGTGTTGGCAGCTGCTGTGCACGATATGAAAAATTCACTTTTTCTCCTTATTCAATCTATTGAAACACTCAGCGACGCCCTTTCTCCTCACGACGAGAAAGCTAGAGAGCAGGTTGCGAGTGTTCATTATGAAGCATCCAGGCTCAACACCAATCTTGTTCAAGTACTCTCTTTGTACAGGGCTGAATTAGAAAGTTTACCCATTACCGTTGACGAAAGTTTCATCAAAGATTTGGTTGAAGATGTTGTTGGCTCTAATGCGTTATATGTATCTCAGAAAAATATTGATATAAGCATCGCTATAGAAGATGACCTTAGCTGGTACTTAGACAGTGAGTTAATTTATTTGTTATTAAACGATGTAATCATTAACGCAATGCGCTATGGAACATCCAAAATAATAGTAAGTGCCAAGGCAGACGAGAACGACTTCATGACCATTAAAATAGAGGATGATGGTCGTGGCTATCCCGAAGCGATGTTAACTAAAAGCCACGAAGAGCTCTGTGACTTTGAGTTAAGCCAAGGAAGAACGGGGTTGGGGTTATTTTTTGCGAAGTTAATTGCAAACGCACATTCTCAAGGAGATAAAGTGGGCTCAATTGCCCTTTCCAACGGCGGGAGTCTCGGTGGAAGTGTATTTGAAGTAAAAATACCGTAAGATTGACCGATAACATTAAGTAATACAAAAAGTAACGCTCGTACGTAGTAATACGTTAACGTTATAAAAAATAAAAAACAGACGGAAACACACGCATGTACGTGATTATTATTATATTAATTGTTGTTTTGCTAATCGCAGCTATTTTTATCAATGCAATGCAACAACATCGTCAAAAGCAAGAGGCTGAGCGCAGAACTGAACTTGCCAAACAGCGTACTATTGTCGACGAAACTGAGAACGTTATTGCCGCCTGTGTAAACATGCCTGTTTCTTCGCGCATTATGGGCATACTTCACAATCGTATTCTAAATGCCTTGAAAGCAATGAACGATTTATCGAGTACATCTGAACTAAAACAGCGTATCTCAAGCAGTGAGCAAGCAACCGCCGCTGCTCTTTCGGACAATAGCGGTATCACTAACGATTTCGCGTTACCCGACAACGACAAAATGATCATTCAATACATTCAGGCCGTTAAGAAACTGCGCATTATTCTTCGTTCAGAACATAGCAAAGGGCAAATTGATTCTAAAGTATTCATGGATGAAGATAAGCAGCTTGAACGCTTGCAGGTAAAAGTAAATGTAGAAACATTGATTAAGCGCGGCCGCGCTGCACTTCAAACCAATATGCTTGGATCAGCCAGACAGTATTTTGAAAAGGCTAAAAACGCACTAGAAAATCAAAATCCCCAAGACGAATACTCAATGTCTAAACTTGCTACACTTAACGAGTGGTTACACGAAATCCAAAGTAACCTTAAGAGCGTGAACGAAAAAGATCGCGCCAAGAAGCAAGAAGAAGAAAGAGACGAGTTAGACGAGTTGTTCGCACCTAAGAAGAAGTGGTAGGTCGAACCTTTTCTTAGAAACTATAAAGCGCATTATTTCACTCATAATGCGCTACGGCCATGTCCCACATAGATTGAGCCGGCAGCGATAACCCTTTTCGCGCATTTCGAATTATTCCAATATTTTTCACCAGAGGCATGTCACTAATTTCTTTTGTTACTAGCCCCAATCCCTCCATTTGCGCTTTACAAATCGCCGGCATAATAGATATACCTAAACCATTTAGAATAAGCTTTCCTAGTGTAGATAGCTGCCCCGTTTCCGCGATTATATTCAGCTCACCATATTGTGCTAGCTTAGATTGAGTCCAGTGGCGTACCGCAGATCCCCTATTCATCATTACCAATGGAAGTTTTAGACAGTCCTGCCAATGCAACTTGTCCCCTAAATGGGCTGATTGTGCTTTGTTGGTCACAACAACAAACTCATCAGCAAAAAGGCTTTTAAACACTAAACCATCTTTGCGCTCTGGCTCAAACGAGAACCCAATCTCGCTGCGGCCTGTAGTAACTTCATGAATTACCTGTTCCATTACTACATCGACAATTCGTAAGTTTACGTTTGGAATTCGTTGATGAAATACTGACAAGATATTCGGTAAATGAGACTCGGCAAATGACGGCATAGTGCAAATGGTAAGCTGCCCTTTCGCCATAGCAAACAAATTTTGAATATCAGAAAAAGTATTGTCCCAGTCGTGCAGTAGCCTCAAAGCATTTGGAAACAACACCTCTCCTTCTGGTGTTAGGCTTACATTGCGTGTATTGCGTTGGAATAACTTACCGCCTAACTGCTCTTCCATTTTTTTTATTGCCGATGACAAAGCTGGCTGTGTTAAATGTAGATTTACCGCGGCTTCAGCAAAGGTTGATGACTTGGCCACTTCTACAAACGCTTTTATTTGACGGTATGAAACATCCATAAACTTTTCAACTGATCTCAGCGATTAATAAATAGTTTTTATTAATTGCAAGATTAATTCGATTTTACAAATGAAGCAACAATGTCGATACTTATTTTTAACAAATGCATTGGAGATAGAGAATGGCGGGATTTAACAAAGTTGTATCCTCATACGAAGAAGCAATGGCTGGCCTTGAAAATGGTATGACAGTTATTGCGGGCGGTTTCGGATTGTGTGGTATACCCGAAGGACTGATAGGCCAAATTAAGAAAATGGGCGTATCTGGACTTACGGTAGTTTCTAATAACTGCGGTGTAGATGGATTTGGATTAGGCCTTTTATTGGAAGATAAGCAAATAGCCAAAATGGTGTCTTCTTATGTAGGTGAAAATGCCCTGTTTGAAAAACAACTGCTTAACGGTGAGTTGGAAGTTGAGCTTACACCTCAAGGAACGCTGGCGGAAAAAATGCGCGCTGGTGGTGCTGGCATTCCTGCCTTCTACACTGCCACAGGTTATGGTACGCCTGTTGGTGAAGGAAAAGAAGTCAAAGAATTCAACGGTCGCCCTTATATTCTTGAACATGCTATTACTGGCGACTTTGCCATTGTAAAAGCATGGAAAGCAGATACTTACGGAAACTGTATTTATCGCCATACAGCACAAAACTTTAATCCTATGGCGGCTACTGCAGGTAAAGTCACTGTGGTAGAAGCAGAGGAAATTGTAGAGCCTGGTGAATTGAACCCTAGCGAGATCCACACACCAGGGATTTATGTTAACCGTGTCATTCAAGGTTCATTTGAAAAACGTATTGAACGCCGTGTAGTTAGCAAGGAGTCAGTGTAATGCTTAGTAGAGAACAAATCGCAATGCGCGTCGCTCAGGAATTTAAAGATGGCGATTACGTTAATTTAGGCATTGGTATCCCTACCCTTGCAGCTAACTATGTACCAGATGACATCAGCGTGATGCTGCAATCAGAAAACGGCCTTTTGGGCATGGGACGTTACCCGACTGAAAATGAAATTGACGCTGATATGATAAACGCTGGTAAAGAAACGGTAACGGCTATCACAGGCGCATCTATTTTTAGTAGCGCCGAGAGCTTTGCCATGATCCGCGGCGGCCACGTTGATTTTACTGTACTTGGCGCATTTGAGGTTGATGTATCGGGCAATATTGCGTCTTGGATGATACCGGGCAAACTCGTTAAAGGCATGGGCGGCGCTATGGACTTAGTTGCTGGAGCAAAGAACATAATTGTTACTATGACCCATACCGACAAACACGGTAACCCAAAACTACTTGGCGAATGCACCTTACCGTTAACCGGTGTTAACTGTATTACGCGCATTATTACCGACTTAGCAGTGCTGAGTGTTGAAGACGGCGCATTTGTGCTTCAAGAACGCGCCCCGGGCGTCAGCGTTGACGAAATTAAAGGCAAAACGGGCGGAAAGCTTGTTGTTCCTGAAAATGTACCTGAAATGCAGTTTTAAACTCTGCGTTTAATTGTACTTTTCATTTAATTGTACTTCTCATTTAATTTTGCTTCGCAATGTCGCGCTTATCATTCAGCATTTATGCTCTTGTGGTAAGCGCGCCATTGAGTTAACTCACATTTTTGCTTTAACTTTATATTCTTCGTTGAGTAACGATTGTTACAAGTACCTGCCTTCAGTGTGCAAACTTACAAGCCTTTCCAATAAACCTTTAAATGCACCGTGCATTAAGGGATAATGCGCCCGAATGTCATTTTAAAAAAGGCTATACCTTCTTGCTAGTTACTGATTTACCTGTTCACCACAAAATTATTTCTAAGCTCGAAACGAAAAACATTTCGACGCTTACCGAAATTCAAGAACGCACTATGCTGCCTGCTATTCAGGGCAAAGATATAATTGCGTCATCAAAAACGGGGTCAGGTAAAACCTTCGCCTTTTTAGTGCCAGCTATAAACAGGCTAATGTCGCAAAAAGCCCTTAGTCGTCAAGACCCACGCGCACTTATTCTTGCGCCAACTCGTGAGCTAGCCAAACAAGTTTTCATTGAAGCTAAATCAATGTGTACCGGGCTAAATCTTACTTGTTCACTTATTGTGGGTGGTGAAAATTATAACGACCAAGTTAAAGCGCTTCGCCGTAACCCTCACATTATCGTTGGTACCGCTGGTCGTGTAGCCGACCATCTATTAGATAAAAGTGTGTATTTAAACGGTTTAGAGTTGCTTATCTTTGATGAAGCCGACCGAATGTTAGACTTAGGCTTCTCTGCTCAGCTTAAAATGATTAACGACTATGCTGATCACAGAAAGCGTCAAACTATGTTGTTTTCTGCCACGCTCGATAATATTGAGCTAAAGCATATGACAACGCAGTTAACCAAAGGCGCTGTTCGCGTAGCTGTAGGAGACTCAACCGCAGAGCATGGCGATATCGAACAGAAGTGCTTCTTTGCAGACAATGTTGATAACAAAGATCAAATTTTACAGTTTGAGCTAGCTAATCGTACCTACAACCAAGCTATCGTATTTACAGCTACCCGTGAAGATACCGATAGAATTGCAGCACTGCTTAACGAACAAAACTTAGAAGCTATTGCGCTTCGTGGTGATATGCTACAAAGCCAACGCGCAGCAGTAATGAGTGCGTTTGCTCGTGGACAGCACAGTATTCTGGTTACTACCGACCTCGCCTCTCGTGGACTAGATCTATCAAAAGTAGGATTGGTGGTTAACTTTGATCTTCCTAAGAACGCGGATGAATACATTCACCGTATCGGCCGTACAGGCCGTGCTGGGCAAAAAGGCGAAGCATTCTCGCTAATTGGCCCTCGTGATTGGAACAGTTTCGAGGGGCTTAAGAATCACCTTCAATATGCGTTAGAGTGTTCACCGCATGACGAATTCTCGGCGTCTTTCAAAGGTTTTACGCCGAAGAAAAAAGTATCGAAACAATCAAATGCGAAAAGTGGTAAAAAGCGCGTAGCGAAACCAGCAAAACCTGGCACTAAAAAACGTGTCGATACCATGTCTGGAGAAGACATTGGTATGGTTCCTGTGAAACGCAAGCCAAGAAACACTCTGTCTGACGACGACGAGTAAAACTCTATATCGTAGTCTGAACCATCACCGCCGCTAGTCACAATTCACTATTGAATAGCGGTGTGTAACCTTTCACTTTGTTTTTAATCACATTTCCTGCAGCCCTTTGATGGAACACTTCGCCATCATATGCTCTACTACGCATATAGCAACAAGTCGATTGTGCTGACTACACGCTTCAACTGTTTGTAACAAAGCGTGTAAGCGGCACAAACTCCCCCTTTAAAATGGATTTTAACCACATGAAATTTATAAAGTTCGTATCGTTAGCCTTGTTTATAGTATTAGTCGTTGTGGCACTTTCCTATGAAAAAATAATAGCACGCGTATTGTTGCCGCAATACATAGAGTGGGCACATGAAACAGATATGAAAGGCTTAAAAATAGGTCAACCGTTGAACGAACAAGAATTGGCGCTAGCAGCGGAGATAGGCATAAAACAGCCTAAGAAAGTAAGAATTGTTTATGTAGATGAAGTGCCTTATCCCTACGAAAACTTCGCGCTTAAAGTGTTTGGTGAAGCCGTTGGACTTGTTGGAGAAGGAATAATAAATAACGCACAAGTTTTCGGCTATTCGATTTATGCTCGTAAAGATTTCGAGCTTAATAGACCCAAGTTAGCCCACGAATTAGTGCATGTGTTACAGATTGAACGAGCCAGTTTGGATGAAGTTGTCACCCAACACTTTTTCGACATGGCTGAATACGGTTATGATAAAGCCCCACTAGAAGTAGAGGCGTCTGCAGCCAATAAATTATACAGCGCTGAATGGTAATTTGTATTCACCAAGGATTGCTTTTTAGGGCGCCTGTATTTGTTGTTAAAAGAAATCTTTGTATGAGAGGACCGTTTAAGATAAGTCATGCGGACATTTTAGATTTTATTATATTGCCAGACTAAAATAAGCTGTAAGATAGTAATTATTAAAACGGGGGCATATTTGGGCTATTCCAGTTAAAGGCTGTGCCAAGCTCTCGCACCACGCTAAAAATCGCTTACGTCTAGGCATTTAAATATGACTAAGGAAGGGACTATGTCAAACTGGTTTAAAGCCACTCTGCTACCGAAAGCCAAGCAAAATCTGATTTATACCATGATACTCGGTGGCTTGGCCCTTATGGCGTTAGGGACATTTCTTCCTGCCACAGCTGGTACTGTTTGGGACAAATTGTTGTCTCTGTTTTTGAGTTTTGGTTCTGCTCTTATTGGCGGTGGTGTATTTGCTGCGCTGTTGAAGTCTGCGCAGTTCACCGAACTTTTCCAAAAACATATATTCGATGTGTTTCATAATCCTCATAAATTAAAGAATTTGGTTTCGATCGAGGAACGCTGGGCTTCTCTCACTGAAGCTCTCCTGAATGATGTGTTACCAAGCCATAAGGGCCTTGCTCGGGCCAATATTAAAGAGCAATTTTTTGATAATGAGCTTGAGTATCATATGGAAGACCTGTCTATGAAGTACTCAATCATTGTAGATACTAGGGCAAATCGCGTTCAGATCGTGAATAGGTCTATTCAAAAAGTCGTGATCAATCCCAACAAAGAAAACCCCATGTTTGTCCAAGGGGCTGGGACACGAGATAAATCTCATACTCCATTACTTACTGAACTAATTATCAATGATGAATCTATCACTAATTTTACCGAGTATACTCATCCTACAGATGAAGATGAAAACGATATGGAGGTTCGCGTACCTTTGAATCGCTTTGCAGGCGAAGATAGAGGTAAACCAATTACTATTGACCGCGTTTTAACTTTTGATCAAGACTTAACTACGGAACCGTATATAAGTGGTAACTTCACGAGGTTTATTAAGGAAGCTCGTATAGAGGTTGATATAAATACTAAAGAGTACGGTCTACTGTTTCAAAGGACGGGTAACTGGGGAAGCGGGTCAACAGCAAAAGGAACTTATGATAGAGTTTTCGAATCTAATGGTAAATGGGTGTTAGCGCGGCGAGATGAATTGCTAATGCCAGGCCAAGGCTTTATAATTATGTTTGTTCCTAATAGGAACACTCAAGGAGACTAAAAATATGAATTCTACTCATACAATTTAATTGTTCAGAAAGGTCGCTGCTGCGGCCTTTCTTGTATCTAATAATTAGTTATAAAGAAAAAGCTTAAACGGAGTGATACCATCTTAACTTAAGTGAGGTTCTGTACTGCAAGCGCACCATCAGCACAATTCCGTAAAACTCTTTTTGAGTCGTAACTGTTGACAGAATAAATGGGGCGCTGCCAAATTAGTACCCTGCCGCACATGATGGAGTTTTACCAAACTTCCGCGTAAAACTCCCCTTATTACTTATTGCGCCCTTACTATTGCATATTCCCGATGACTGGCTTACGTCAACGCTGACATTCATGGCTAACGTAATGACGCTAAATTTCGCATTAAACACGAATGGCCAAACTCAACACATAAAAAAACGAGTGCTTAAAAGCACTCGTTTTCAATTGGCTCTTTTACGTGGCCTAGCCCTCGTTTTCACGCTTGGCCTAGCGTGTCGAAAGCCTCAGTCGACGATAAGTGTTACTAAGTTTAAACTTAGTATTCCCACCATCCTTCTTGCCACCACTCCAAAAACTCTTCAAAGTCGATGTAACCGTCGTCGTTACTATCGATAAGCTTAAAGCCTTCTTGTACGTGGCTAGCTTTCGTTTTTGGTGAAATAACGGTTAGAAGCTCGATGAACTCCGGCAAATCGATTTGGCCGTTGCCATCACGATCGAAAAAGCTGAAGTCCTTTCTAATTTCTTCAATTTTAGATTCTGAAAGTTGAGTGCTCACTCGCTTTCCTTATTTCAACTGCAATAAGCACGAGTGTAACGCCCTTCTTTCTAGCTGTCTACGCCTGATTTTCTTTTGCTTTAAGTGCGCGTAAACGTTGAGCTTCTGCTTTTTCCTGACGCTTTTGTTCCATGGTCAAACGCGCTTCCGTTCCTACGTGCTCTTGTTGACGCTCTTTTGCCAGCTGAACCTGTTTTTCACGTTCTCTAAAGCGAGCAATTTGATCGTCGGTATGGGTACCAAAGCAGTGTGGGCAGCTAACACCCGGCTCATACTTATCACTCTGCTTGTCTTCTTCAGTAATTGGAAGTCTGCACGCGTAGCACTGCTCATAATGGCTTTTCTCTAAGTCGTGGTTAACTGCAACGCGATTATCGAATACAAAGCAATCGCCTTCCCACAACGACTCTTCTTTCGGTACATCTTCAAGGTACTGTAGAATACCGCCTTCTAAGTGATAAACCTCGTCAAACCCCTGCTCTTTCAAGTAAGCCGTCGATTTTTCACAGCGAATACCACCGGTGCAGAACATAGCCACTTTTTTATTTTTTGACGGGTCGAGCTCTTTCGCTACGTATTCAGGAAACTCACGAAACGTTTCGGTTTTAGGGTCGATAGCGTGTTTGAACGTACCAATTTCAATTTCATAACCGTTTCGCGTGTCAATAACCGTAACATCTGGGTCGCTAATAAGTGCGTTCCAGTCTTTAGGTTTTACGTAAGTACCAACGGTTTTGCGAGGGTCGATACCCTCAACGCCCATGGTCACAATTTCTTTTTTCAGTTTTACCTTGGTGCGATAGAACGGCTGTTCATCGTGAAGAGACTCTTTGCAAGAAATAGGATTAATACGCTCGTCGCTGTTTAAATAAGCAAGTAATGCGTCGATACCTTCGCGAGTACCAGAAACCGTACCGTTTATCCCTTCGTGGGCAAGAAGAAGTGTACCTTTAATGCCATTAGCTTCCATTGTTTCGAGAAGCGGGTGGCGGATTTCTTTGAAGTTTTCAAGCGCAACAAATTTATACATTGCGCATACAATATATTTAGACATATTTTAACCTTTGCTGATTGGAGCGTAAGACCAGTGCAAAAATGCGGCGCGCAATATAACAAAAAGGAATTATAAAAACTAGGGCGGATACGAATTAGCGCTCCTCCGTCAACCCAAACTTAGTCCGCAACAACGAATTGAAAAAACTGCTATGCAATATTCTCAAAAGATGTGAAGTGTGACGAATTTTCTTGTTGTGAATGGAATTCTTTATCTTGTGATGAAAGGATATCGTATAGCAGCGTATTATCTTCCTTCACGGTGTTAGTGTATTCCTTTTTCAACCGCTTTTGTGTTGCCAAACTACAATTATCTACTACATCGTCGGGTAGACGTTTAGCATCATCAGTTTGTGAAAGTGGAGAGGGATTCATACTTAAATATAACCTTGCTGCCGCATAGTCTTGAGATACTAACTCAGACAAAACGCGCATTCTGCCCCATTCGCTTTCATTAGCAGCTAGCGATGGCCTTCTATAATAATTTAACGATGCAAGCTTGGATTCGATGCTGCTTTTATCATCAGATTCTGACGCTACCGCTTCAATTTCAAATGGCTCGGCAACACTATGTTGCTGCATAGCAAGATATAAAGAGAACAACGCTCCCTGCGCAGATGCTTTAGCAAGCACACCACTGCGCTCCCAGTATATACTGGGGTCAATAGGTATTTGCTCACGAGCTTCGACAGTTTCTTGCGACATTCTTATTTACAACTTCATATGTATACTTATGTTTTCGGCAAGATAATGTTTTTCTTAAGCTTATTATCTAAAATTAGATATACTCCTATAAAGTAATCGCGCGCTCATTCATGGATTTGAAATGCAATTTAGCAACAAACAAGTACTGATTGTTGAAGACCAACGCCCTTTCCTTCTTTTATTAAAGGGGCTGATGCATTCGATGGGCGCATCTGATGTAGTTACGAAGTCATCTGCTGAACAAGCGGTATCACTATGTAAAAAGCATAAGTTTGATATTGTCATTTGTGATCTACATTTGGGAGCTGACAACAAAAATGGCTATGAGCTCATTGAAGAGTTGCGCACTCGAAGGCTTATCAGTCCCACATCGGTGTTCATTCTGATAAGCGCAGATAGCGCTCGACCGATAGTGTTGGGCAGTATTGAACGTAGACCCGATGATTTTTTAATTAAGCCCTTTTCTCAAGTTCAGCTGAAATCTCGTATTGTTCGTGCGTGGCAGAAAAGACAGTTTCTCCAGCAAGCGTTTAGTCTCGTTGAACAGGGTGAAATAAACAGTGCGATCGACCATATCGAAGCGTTACTTGACTCCCCTTCCCACTATAAAGGTCACTGTGAACAGCTATTAGTCGAGCTATACTGGCGTATAAAGCAACCCGATAAATCGCTAGATGTGTTACGTGACTACATTGACGGAAAACCCGTGCTGTGGGCACAAATAGCTATTGGAAAAACTTACTTGCTTTTAAAGGAATATGAGAAAGCGATTTCAATTGCCAAGAGAACGCTAAAGCGTAACCGGTTCAATGCAGACGCCCACGATATTCTTGCGCAAGCACACCAAGCCACCACAGCTGGCGACAAAGCACTAGATGCAATAAAAGAAGCAATAAAACTGTCACCCTACTCCTTACCCAGGCATTTCAAAGCCTGTGAAATAGGTCGGCAAAATGACGATTTAGTGCTGGCAGCGAGTTCAAGCCAAGCGATCTGGGATTTATCAAAACGAACCGTTCACAAAACAAGTTTACACTGGTGCGGTATTATCCGAAGCCTTTTAGATGTCGCAGAGTTTGCAGACGACAAGCGCCAGCGCAATAAGTATCAGCAAGAAGCATTACTTACCCTGCAACGAGGAAAGTTTGATGAACATCTTCAAAAAATGGACAGAGATTTTGACGTAGATATATTTGGCACAATCGTCAACGCTAGAATTAGCGCTATAGACGGCAAACTGATTGATGCCAAACGCCACTTAACAACGTCACAAACGCTTCTTGATGATAAGTACACTGAAGTTCCTACCGCGTTTATTCCTGACAGTATTAACGTTATGTATAAACTGGGTGAGTTTGATGATGCGCTACAGTTGAATGCACTTTTAACTTCAAGACAGGATGAGCTCGACCAAAACAGTCTAAACATGCTGGATGCGCAAGCCCTCAATGCTCAGAAAAACTTAGCCAGTTATCAACAGTTCAACCGCGAAGGCATTCAACACTATCAGCAGCAAGATTACGAACGTGCTAAAGCTTCATTTGCCCTTGCTCAAGGCTTTGCTCCTGTAAATACAGGGGTTGCGCTTAATCTATTACAATGTCTTCTACAAATTGCAATCAAAGAAGATAAAGCCGAAATGAAACTCATTAATGAGTGTAAGCGGTTGTTTAAATTGATTGACGATATGTCACTTAAGGCGCCGTACAAAGAAAAATACACCAACCTTAGAGATGAACTCTCTAAATATATCAGCTTTTGAATTAGAAAACTGGTGAGCTATGAGATTGTTAGTTTTTTTACTGTTCGAAATTTTAACCAGCGAGGCCAAAGTATTACTAACTAATCCATAAAATTATCAACCGTTTCGATTAGCTCATCCACGTTTTCAATCAGTGTTTGACGCTGTTTCTCTGAAAGAGTTGAAAATATCTCGGCCAGTAGCGTTGCTGTAACAGTCATATTATGAGCACTACTTTGCTTGTACACATCGCTTTTATAATTATCCGGATTTTGCATTAGCGACACCAATTCTTGCTCAAACCCTTCGTTTTGCTTGCGCGAAACGAATAACTTTCTTGCCGCATTTTGAATGTTTCTGCGATACGTTATCCAAGCGTCACCTGTAGAAATAAACTGTTGCGCGTAGGAGCTAACAATTTGTTTTTGCTCTTTACTTAGATCTCCAATACGCTCACTTATTGTTTCTTGTATTCGCTCGATTCTATCTTTAAGTCTCTGTGCTTTAGACTTTTCCAGCGCCTCTTGCCGCTCTTCCTCTTCTTCTTTGTTGTCTTTTTCTAAAGCCGCAAACAGGGTGACAACTTGTTCATCATCGAGTGTTTTAGCAATAGCCGCTAATTCAGGACTGACCTCGTCTCGTACGCGCTCCCAATGCGATCTAGCTAGCTCAAGGTTGTTATAAACAATACTCGAATTAAGGGTGTCATTCTGAATCTGCTTTTTTATATCCTCTAATTGCGCTTTATAACGAGTAAGTTCACTCTTCTTGTGCCAGCTCAACCAGTTTTGTAAATGCGCATCAAACTTCTCCTCTTGCTCATCTTTAAGCTCGATGTAGTCGTCCATGTACCAATACACCCACCAATCCAGGTTGTTATAAGCCAGTTTAGAACTGCATGAAGTAAGAAAAATAATAAAGACAACAACCAACAATGAACGCATAGTATTTCCTTTTTTTACGTTAGTTACGTCGTGACAAGCAAAATCGCTTATTGCTGTGTACTGAAAAATTGAATTTTACTTTGATATTACGCAATAAATATCCCCAATAGAGAACTTTACGTCGCACTGCCTTTACTCTACTTTAATGGCATTGCCTGTAAAAAGAAGGACTTTAATGTGTCAAAACGTGTCGCAATTTTAACCTCTGGTGGCGACGCCCCAGGTATGAATGCATGTATACGTGCCGCAATTATTGCGTGTCAGAAAGCTAATTTTACCTTGCTTGGCTACAAGCACGGCTACAACGGATTACTACAACAAGAGTTTATTCCTCTATCTCTTGATTCAACGCACAACCTTATCCAGCAAGGCGGCACCATACTACACAGCGCAAGGTGTAAAGAATTTAAAAATCGTGAAGGGCTTATCAAAGCGGCTAATAATTTAAGACAGGCCGAGGTCGACACACTTGTTGTAATCGGTGGTGACGGATCTTTTCGCGGCGCAGCAAAGTTGAGCGAACTATGGGATGGCCAGATTCTTGGTATTCCGGGAACTATTGATAACGATATAGCGGGTACTGATGCGACTATAGGCTACTTTACCGCAATAGATACCGCCATGAGTTCTATCGATAAAGTTCGTGATACAGCTGATGCCTTCGAACGTATTTTCCTTGTAGAAGTAATGGGTCGCAATGCTGGCTTTTTAGCATTAAATGGTGCCCTTTGCGCGGCTGCTGACTATGTGGTTGTTCCTGAGTTTTTTGAATCCGCTGAGACTGAAATCAAAAAGATCGTAAACCAGATAAAAGCGCAGCGCGCGTTGAAAGGGCCCGTCAGTTTTATTGTTGTAGTAGCTGAAAACGTTTGGCCCAATGGCTTAACAGGATTAACCGAAGCTTTGCAGTATCACAATATCAACGACGTTAGGCCAGTAACCTTGGGGCACGTCCAACGTGGCGGCTCGCCGGTAGCACAGGACCGACTACTCGCCACTACTCTTGGCGAATTCGCCATAAGCTTAGTAGGAAGCGACGTCACCAACATAATGGTTGGTGAAGTTAATCAGCGCCCTATTACCGTACCCCTACCCAAAACTTGGGAAGAAACAAAGCCCCTCAATCAAGCCCGGGTTGACGCTATGCGTACCCTAATGAACGAAAGATACAGTTGCGACTAAGTAAGATGGTTCAGACGCTGTTTAACTTGAAACATTTATAGATTGTAAAAACAAAAAAGGCGGTGCTTTATAATAAAACACCGCCTTTTAGTACTTAATGCTCAAGCTTCTTTACATCTTCATTGCCGCTTTCACTTTATCACGATGACTGCGACTCACTTTAAGCTCTGTATCATTTTGAAGTATTAAATGATACTCGCCACTAATATGGCTCACTAACTTTTTAACAAAACGGATATTAGCAATAGCTGAACGGTGCACTCGAACGAAGAACTGTGGGTTGAGTTCCTGCTCAAGTTCTTTCATGGTTTTGCGCATTATATGCATGCCATCCAGTGCGTGAACGCACATATAATCACCTGCAGCATCAATCCATTGAATGTCTTGAACGTTTACGCGCGTAACTTCTGAACCATCTTTAATAGCCAATACATCTGGGTATGGATTGGTTTCAACCGGCTCACCATTGGCTAACTTGCGTAAAACCTCTTCGCAATCATCGCCAGTAAGTTCAGCAACAAGGCTTACCAATTTTTGTGACTGCTCATCTTGATGTTGAGTTGAGTAATATTCACGTACTTTGTTTAACGCCGCACCTAGGCGCTCGTCGTCTGCTGGTTTTAACAGATAATCTAAAGCATGCACGTCAAACGCTTTTATTGCGTAGCTGTCATAAGCAGTTACGAAAACGATCATGGGAATGGGCTGTTTCAGTTCGCGCAACTTGTGAATAACCTGAAAGCCGTTTAAACCGGGCATTTGAATATCTAAAAACACCAAATCTGGGCGATGTTGAGAAATGCTACTTACAGCCTCTAGGCCGTTCTGACACTCTGCAAGCACCTGCACATCATCATGACGCTCTAACCTGGCACGAAGGCCCTTGCGTGCTAAAGGTTCGTCGTCCACTACAATGGTTCTAATCACTTGCTTTGTCATGTTATACGTCCTTAACGTCATAGGGGATGCGAATTCTAACTCGCACACCTGAAGGCTGGTTATGTTCTATAGAGAATGCAAAATTACGATGATAAAGAGATTGCAAACGCTCTTTTATATTGGCTAAGCCCACGCCGTTTTCACGACTCAGTGTCCCGTTTTTAATATCTGCGCCTGGACCGTTGTCAGCGACGTCCATTAATAAATCGTTACCAAAAGTACGTGCCGTGATTGAAATACGACCACCATTTTCCATCTTTGATATGGCGTGCTTTATCGCGTTTTCAATAATTGGCTGTAAGATCATGCTTGGTACAAGCGCACTTTCGCAGCTCTCGTCAATGTCCCATAACACTTCTAAACGATCATCAAAACGCACTTTTTCAATTTCGAGATACAGACGTAACGCTTTTATTTCCTGCCCTAACGGGACGCGCTTTATTGGGTCGTTATCTAATGAATAGCGCAGAAAGTCACTCAAACGCGACACCATCGCTTCTGCTGTGTCGTTCTCTTTTAAAAGAATAAGGGTAGAGATAGCGTTTAGCGTGTTGAACAGAAAATGTGGATTAAGTTGATAGCGCAGCATCTTTATGTGCGCTTGGTGCGCCATGGTGCTTGCCTTTAGCGCATTTTGCTTTTCTTTTTGCAGCATCTGAAAGTTTTTGATGCCAAAATACACGCCGCTCCAACATCCCACCATGATGAGTGAGTTAATGGTGTTAGTGAAATACATATACCATTCATCTGGGCGATATCCGTGCTTATAGATTTCCCAATAGTTAATGTTTTTTACCACGGCCCATAGCAAAGCAATCACATAGCACGACACAATCACTATGATGATCATGTTGAGCGGTGATTGCTTTCTTGCCCATCGATAGATGTAGCGAAGCGGAATGGTTAGCAACCATCCTGCATAGGCATTAAGCATGATGATGAAAACCCAAATGGGTCGAACATCATGGAGAAAAGATCCGATGTAATAAATTATTGCGAACCCTGCCCAGCCTGCACTGTGCAATGTCCAAAATAAACGTTCATTACTTTCTATTACACGCTGAAAGCGACTCACAATATTACCAATTTAAAAACTTATAAGAAGATTATACGCAAGCCTTGCCACGACCCAAGCGCCTTGGTCGTGCCCCTTATGCTTCTTGTCGCAGGGCAAAATCTTGAAATTAGACATGTTTTGGCTATATAAATTCGCTGATTAAGCTCAGTAACTGATATTCATTCTTTTCAGCCAGTGCACCCACCACCAGGCTGGGCCAACCAGCAAGAAGCGCAAATCGTCAAAAAACGAAGGCTTTTTGCCCTCGATATGATGGCCAATAAACTGCAAAATCCACATAACGACAAACAGTACAAGAGAAAATAACCATACTGAGATACTGAAGTGGTCTAGGGTATTAACTGCACCGAAACACAGTATGGTTAAGAGGGTCATTGCAGCCCCAATCGGACCAGACAACATAAAATAATAATACAATACGGGAACCGCTATGATACGCGCCCACGTTATATCGAACTGCGCTATCATTTCAGGTACCGGCAAACTCCACAGCAAACCTATCGTTACAAAATAGATGCTGGGTACGGCAATAGCATGGATGATAACGTTGGTCTTGTTTTGGTGGCTTTCACCGTACTGCATTAAAAGTCGCTCAATACTTCTCATGTAGATCCCCTTAGCCTGTTATTTTGATTATTATCTAAAGAGCACCCAACTATTGTTTTCCTACGTTAACAATGTGTGTCGGGACAACAGCGTTTTTATCAATTTTTCTTCACAGGTAAAGGCGAGCCCATAATAAACCACATCACTATCAAGCTTATGATTTTTAACTTTTGCAGTAAGCGCTACTTCTTTACCGTCCAACGAATAGTTTAGCTTAACCTCAGCTTCATCGAGCATTACCGGCCAATTTGGCTTGACCTGTAACGCTACTTTGCACCCTTTTTCACTTAAATCTATGATGATCCCCGTTACGTTTTCGTCACTGGGATAAACGTCAGCTTCTAACGTTACTGAAACGCCAAGTTGAGCACGCTTTACAGCGCGAAGCCCTATACTTTCAATACGTTTCGGAAAGGTTGTAATAAGTAAGCCTGATGGCTTGGAAAGCAATTTGAGTACTTTCACTTTAAACGCAATAACCTGGCCAGTATCGCCCTCAAGCACAGAACGCACCACGATATCGTTGCCAACAGTCAGAGCATCCCTAACGGTAATCCACTTCGCCGATGTTGGAATATGAAAAAGCAAACATTCATCAATAAGCATGCCTATGTAGTCAGTCTTCACACGCTTTGGCGCTGCAGGCATAGCAATTTGTAAATCTACTGTATCGCCGGGTACCAGCGTACGCAACGATTCCAAATTATCTTCGCTTAGTAAATTGCTTTGTATTTTTTCAGCCATTTGTATTTGTTATTGCTGGATTTAATGTCATTTAACTCAATGTACGCATCAAACAAAAACTTATCAATACTACGATTGAAAACCATGTTCAATAAACGTAAAAATTGCCCCTTAGTAGCAGGCAATCTATTGGGATTAACTCAATAGGTTGATATAGTTGAGAGATAGTTTTGCTTATCTTTTCGGACGCTTATGACCTCTGCTCTTCGCTATACGTTAACTATTTCCAATTGGCGTGCCCATCAATTTACTGTCGCGCTGCAAATACCTGAGCATTCTGGCTCATCAATTGAGCTTAGCCTTCCAAGCTGGATCCCGGGAAGCTACATGGTGCGCGATTTTGCCAAAAGCATTATCGAGCTAACTGCAAACACTTCTGAAGGTCATAGTACTGAAAATGTTGGCGATAGAAGCGTTTATAGCCTTTCGGTAAATAAGCTCGATAAACAAACTTGGCGTATAGACACATTTGGAAAACCATGTACGGTCGTTTACTCGGTTTATGCCAACGACTTATCTATTCGCTCTGCTTTTATAAACGACCAATATGCGTTTATAAATGGCACCAGTGCGTTTCTAAACGTTTCCGGCTTCGAGAATGTGCCGTGTGAGGTGGACATTGAGCTTAACGACAGCGATTCGACAATCGCAGAATGGAAGGCTTATACGTCAATGCCTTCTCGATGTGAAAGCACAAGCCCGTCTCGGTGGCACTTCGTTGAAAAAAATTACGATGAGCTCATTGATCATCCCATTTATGTGGGCATTGCAGACACTCACAGCTTTGAGGTTGACGGCGTTACGTTTACGTTACTTTTCTCTGGTAACAACAATATTGATTATGAGCGCATAGCAAATGACTTAACGCCAATTTGCAAGCACCACCTAGATTTGTTTGGTGCTCCACAACCTATTAATAACTACCTGTTTATGACGCTGCTTGCCGACAATGGGTTTGGCGGTTTAGAGCATAAGTATTCTACTGCCCTTCTTTACCCTCGCTTCGACCTTCCTCAAGTTGGTGAAAGTGAGAAAAAAACCGACAGCTACATCACATTCTTAAGTCTGTGCAGCCATGAGTTTTTCCACACATGGCATGTTAAGCGCATTAAACCTAGCGTAATGGTGAAACCAGACTTATCTCAGGAAACGTACACGAACCAGCTGTGGATTTATGAAGGCTTTACCAGTTTCTATGATGACGTCACCCTTGCTAGAGCCGGCGTTATTGAACCACAGAAATACCTCGATATTGTTGCGCAAAATGTCAGTCGACTTTTGCAAAACGCAGGTCGCTTTAAACAAAGTGTAGCAGAAAGTAGCTTCGACGCATGGACAAAGTTTTATAAGCAAGACGCAAGCGCTACTAACAATATCGTAAGTTATTACACAAAGGGTGGCATTATCGCCCTTGGGTTAGATTTACTCCTTCGTAAGCAGTCAAACGAACAAGTGAATTTAGATACCTTGATGCAGTTATTGTGGAAACACTATGGCGTGGATGAAAAAGGTACGCCTGATGACGTGATCCAAAATCTATGTACAACGCATTTTGGCATTGATGTTTCAGAATACTTAAATCGCGTGGTGTATGGCACAGACGATGTAGAATTGGCTTCGTTAGTATCTGAAATGGGCGTTAACTATGCGGTTCGTGCTCGCGTGTCAGTTGAAGATAAAGGCGGTGCCTCCTCGCTGTCTGCTATTAAAAATCAGCTTGGCGCCACGTTAAAGCCAGCTACCTTCGGACTTACGGTAATGCAGGTATTTGAGGGTCTTGCCGCAATGAAGGCAGGTGTTCTTTTAAACGATGTCATCATTGGGTTAGACGGTCATATCGTCAATGCCCAGAAGCTTCAGCGCCTATTAGATAATGCCCAAACGTCGCAGGTGGAGTTAACGCTTATTCGAGACGGGCGGCTTCTAACCCTGCCTCTTGAGGTAACTCAGGCAAGAAAAGAAATGGCTTACTTTGAAATCACTGATGAAGAAAAGCTTAATCAGTGGCTGGGGAAATAACTCCGCCCTGTAGCGTAAAAACTAAAAAGGCGCTTTGAGAGTTTACCTGAAAGCGCCTTTTTCTTTATGACTGTTAAAACTAAATCAAATTAATGGTTACTCTTCGGGAGACCCCGAAATGATAGTCTGTGGGTCTAAACGAGTGTTTCCCAAATTAATACGCCAATCCAGATGCGGGCCTGTAGAGCGCCCTGTTGAACCTATCGTTCCAATCTGCTCTCCTTGCTTGACGGTTTCACCCACTTCTACCGTTATAGTATCCATATGAAGAAACGTTGAAAACACGCGCATGCCGTGGTCGAGAATCAAGGTGTTACCCGAATAATAGAGATCATCAGCCATTGTTACCACACCATCAACAGGTGCATACACAGGCGTGCCCGTTTCATTGGCGATGTCCAAACCATAATGCGGCCATTTCGGCACGCCATTTAGAATGCGCTGACTACCGTAAACACCAGAAATAACGCCTTTCGCAGGCCACTCAAACCGGGTGAATAATGCATCTAAATCAGTATTACCGCTTCGCGCGTTAGCTACGTTGATATTGTCTTGCTTAATACGCGCCGTCACTTCTGCTGGCGGAGAAACCATTTTTTGCTCTAGCCCGTCAATTCGCTGAATGTTGTATTCGCGTTTTTCAAGGGTAATGTCTCGCTGCCACTTTTGGCCGTTGTCTAATTTTACAACCAACGTTTGCTGCAGTGGCGCTTCCCGTTCAAAGCCAACAACAAATTTTCCGTCTTTGTTGGTTTGAACAGTTTCGCCATTAAGCGTTACTTTGGCCCCAGCGGGAGCTTGCCCGCGCAGTAAGGCACCTTGCGTAAACTTACCGTTCAACACAACGTTTACTTGCTCTTGACTAGGTAACGCTTCGTTTTGGCCGTTTAACTCTACATCTGCGTAAGCAAATGGCATAGAGGCAACTGTGCTAATTGCCACTACACAACTCATTACACGAGATAGTGCGCTATGCAATGTGTTTTTTGAAAGCGTGAATGCCATAGATGTTTCCTTTCCCTATAACGAGCTGTGGTCGAATGTTAACCCTTTACTGTGGCGCCTTTACCTACGCCCTCATAAGCGATAACTTGGCAAACGCCATCAGGCGTGCGTTTCTTCTGCTCTTCAAGCAGATACTGCGCCAAACACTCAACTGTAGAGTCGGTTTCGATGACTTCACAATCTGACTTAGGAATTAATAGTTCAAAATAGCCCTGTGACGACTCGTAAGCAAAACAGTAGTAATCCGCTTCATTTGAAACTTGACCTTTAAGCTTTCTGTCGCTGTACGCTATTTCGTCTTCACGGGTGGCTATATAGATGTCGGCCCAACGGTCAGCCCAATACTGCTGACTTTCAACACACACTTTGCCGTCAAGCATAATATCGATTCGCGAACGGTGACCGTGCGCTATGCGCTGACAATTACCGTCGTGCTTTTTAAGCCCGTGGGTATAGTGATAATACGGAGAATTAATGACTTCTTCACGTAAATGCAGCGTAATGTTTTCAACGTTTTCTGGAAGATGAGTCGCCAATACTTCTTTTAAGTAAACGCCAACAGATTCCATGTTTATCTCATCAGAATAAACAAATGCATAAGCTTCAGCGGGGCAATGTAGCATGATGCTACGCCCATCAATGCAGGTAAAGCGCGCTTCTACCTGTTCAGAATCGTCGTCGTGAATAACCTCTGAACCGCTGTATTCAGCAGGTACAAGCAACTTGTGATCAACATATTCGTCGATTAGTCGCTTTAAGTTCTTTTTCACGTGACCAAAGTCTTGAACCATGCTCTCTTCGTTGAGCTCACCGTCCAAAATCACATCGACAATCCAGCTTTCCCCTACCATGCCGCGTTTTGGGCAAAGGTAAGAGAAGTCCATCACTGTCAAATCATTTACAAATAATTGCATAACACCCTTGAATCGAGTTTATATTCTACTAACTAGTATACGTTTTTTATCTTTGCTTCGCAGCGACTAGTCCATTGAAGATTGGCGATTAAGCTGATCTTTTAAATTAGGTGGAATTCCACGGATTGTTAGCGTATCCGTAGCTGGGTCGTAAAATACCCGATCGCCCATTAGTTTGCGTTCGAAGCTAAGCGATATACCACCGCCCTGACCGGTAAATTTAGCAAGTTGTTTCAGCGCTGCAGGGTCTGGCTGAATTTCTTTTTCAAGCGGTACTTCCATAGATTGTGTGAACGCAGAAAAGTTACTGCTAGTTTCTTCATTTTGTGGAAGTCGGTTAGCCAGTTCATCTACCGATAAACTCTCGCCCGCATCAATCTTTTCTTTAAAGTATGATTTAACTTCTTCTCTATGCTGGTGCTGCTCTTGCGGGTCTAGTGACTCACTGGCTAGGTAGGCATCGACCGTAGAAATCAGTTGTTTATTTTGCTGTTTAACATCAACCAGCTCTTCGCAGCCTACAAACTGCATAAAGAAGTCTGATACCTTACGTCCCATTCTACCTTTAATAAAACTAACGTAACGCTGCTGCTCTGGCTGAATATCCCACTGAGTTAAATCGAACCGCACAGCGAGCTGCATTTTTGCTAAATCTAAGTGTTCACGCGCAGAAAGATCCAAAGAGTTTGTCACTTCAACGTGCGAGCGAGTATTTAACAATGCAATCATCAAATACTGTGTGGCTAAATACTCATACTGGCAGAAAATAAGAAAACCGGTCTCAACCGTACCTGTTTCTGCCAAAGTGCGAACTAAGCGATTGGTCGCTGATACCGAAAACGCATGGAATGCATCTTCAACGTTATCACCCGCCGCTTTGTGGATATCCATGTATTGCCTAAGACCTTCCGCAAACTCAGCCACGTTTTCGGTGCTTTTTTGCGTCGTCGCTTCGCCTTCTTCGTTTTCCACTTTTGTTTCACGGGTAACTTCCGTCACGAAGTGGCCAACCCCTTTTCCGGGTTTAGCATTGAAACTGTGGTTTATTTGATGGGCAAGAAGCTCGATTTCCGGAGTAACAGCTAAGCAGTTGTCACGTGGAATAGCTTCAATTTTCTCTTCTTTGTTTACAATCAAACGATGTACAACAAAGTGATGAATCAGTGCACTCATAGAGTATCGGGTGTCCTGTTGCTTAAAAAGTGTCAGAAATATCCAAAGAATTGCGGGATTTTAGAATGAATGATTGTACTCACTCAAACAACGATTATAATCATTTTACGTGTAAAACCATTCTTTTTATCAAAGAAATCATAAAAAAGAGGCGTAGCAATGCCCCAACAGAGCCGCTATAGCAACGACGAATTCGAAACGCTAATGAATAACGTTATTCTAACCCTTGAAGAAGGCGGTGCAAACCGTGATCTTTCACTTATGGTGTTAGGAAATGTCATTACGCACATTTTAAATACTCAGGTAGCCCCTGAAAATCGCGAAGCCATGGCAACGCAATTTGCCGACGTACTCAAGAAAAGCGTTAAAAATAGCTAAGGGATTGCATGATACTTGCCGAATCACCTCGTCGCCAGCGTGTTACTAAACTGGTAAATTGGGGGCATTGGTTTGCCTTGGCGAACATTATCATCGCCATAGTTATTGCCTCGATTTTTGTTTTCTCATCACCTATGCCTGGCACAGGTGTCGGCACCTTGTATCTTCTAGCCAACTGGTTCGGTCATATTGGTTTTATGACCTTTTTTGGCTTTGTTATTTTTATCCTCCCTCTTTGCTACTTGGTTAACAACCCCAGAGTCATAAAGGTCAGCGCGTCTATTATTGCAGCTGTGGGGCTAGCGCTCTTGGCTTTCGATGCGTTGCTATTTAATCGCACAGGCTTCCATATTAGCTTTCACGCCGCTGACTTACTGCGCAGTGAAGCTCAGTCAACAATGGCGATAGAAAGCTGGCAACAGTGGGCATTTTTATTTCTTCTGTTTATCGTTTGGCTTGGCTTCCAGTTGGTCTTAGCCAATGCAATCTGGAAACGTGTTGAACGCTTCACACGCCATAAAGTGGGCATCCCTGTTACTACATTTTTTGTCAGCTGTTTTGTTACCAGTCACGCTATACACGTGTGGGCTGATGCCAAGTTGTATCAACCTATCATCAAGCAGGACAACATGTTTCCGCTTTCTTATCCTGCGACTGCTAAAACGACGATGTCGCGTTATGGCTTGCTTGACTTAGCGGCTTATGAAGAAAGAAAACAACTTCAGTTCAACCCTGATATTCACAATATCACTTACCCAGCCGAGCCTGTTTATTGTTCTATTGAAACTAATAGAAACTTAACCGTGGTTGTCCAGACTGATAACGAACAGGTGGTGGACTTAAGTAACATTAAGCGCAACACCTTAAACAAAGTAGCCAATTACTATTCGACGGCCAGCAGCATAGAAGGCTTAATGACTACTACGCTATTTGGTGTTCCCGAAATATACCAAGACGCTTTATCTCAAAAGCGTCCGGTGTTATTAGCACTTCCATTGGGGTCTGGCATGCCGGTCTCTATTCACAGCGATGAAGCGTTGCCGTTGCCTCAATTAGCGGGATATTTGCAACCACTGAGCAACAATCATGATGGTTTGCATATTGCGTTTTTGAAGAGTGCTGATATCGAAAGCTATGTGAAAAACACGTTAGCGCGTAAACACGATGTGATTGTTGCAACTGGCTTTGGTAGCGAAAGTGGCAAAGGCACGCTGTACAGTACCCTTAAACTGAATGCTAGCTTAGCCAGCACGGAAGATTTAGCGCCTACCATTTTAGGAGCATTGGGATGTAACGCCCCTGCTACGTTTTATTCTACTGGCCAAAGCTTACTTTCTCCTTCAAGACCATGGCTAGTTAGCACCTCTGGTGAACGCATTGTTGTGTTCCATGACAATAAACGTACTGACGTACTTAGTAACGGCAGCTATGAAATAAGCGACATGGCGACCGGCAAGCGCAGCAAAGAAGCGCTAAATGTCGATTTATTAAGTCAGGCTATTAAACACCTATCACGATTCTCAACACAAAATTAAAATTCTGGCGGCAGACTAAGGAAAGTCTGCCGTTAAGCGCTTCGGTGTTATGTACAACCACCCAATATGAGTTACGCATAACCACTCATCTAATTGTTTTGCATAAATAATCTAGAAAACCAGCACATTACGAAATACCGGCCCAAACGGGTTCTCGCAACACACTGTGTTAAGGACGCAAACTAATAAAGACTATAGTTTCAGGCCATCTAGCTAGAGGTGTGGATGTCTACCCACCATTGAATCCGATGGGTAATCCACTTTAGATATTACTGTGGTGTTTTTTGCCATAGCTGAATATGGAAGTCTGCGGTTACGCTTTTCAACGTTTCAACAATCTCATCGATTTTGCCGTTTGGCAGTTTCCAGTAAAACGGCGTCATTCTGATAAGTGCCAGCGCATGTTCTTCGCTTTCGAAATGGATAGGAAAGGAAAAGCATTCATTGCAAACCCGTGTAAGCCCATCTCGTTCTTGGTTGTCGATTTCATGCTGTCTTGGATTGTCGTACACCTGCTGTTTAAGCTCAAACAGGTGTTCAGGCGCAGGATCGACCGTCACTAAAAGGCCATTGTTTTTAAGAGCCCTCACATATTCTTCATTACTCCCAGGTGCGAAAACCTGAATCATCACATCTTGCGAGTTACCGCTTAGGGGTAAATCGAAACTGCTAGCAACAACGAACTGTGCTTGTTTGTACGCTTTAGCTGCCAGCTCTACTGCGATTTTGGCGATATCGCTACCTGCTCCTTCAACCTTTAAACCACTCGCTGAAAGTCCTTGTACCATCGCATCCAAGTAACTCCCCTCACCACAACCCGCGTCATAAACCTTTATGGCATTCTTTGATGCTTCTTCATTGGTTGTCGTTTCATTTAGTACCTTTTCCACCAGCGTCACTAATTTATCTTTCAACGGCTTATAGGCATTTAATTGATGGAATTCCCTTCTGGCTCTCACCATTGCTTTGTCGTCACCCGGAAGTTTCGATTTTTTAAATTGAACGGGCAAAAGGTTAACGTAACCAGATTTCGCTTTATCGAAGGTATGGTTATTTTCGCAGCGAATAGGCGTTGTATGTAATGAGATAGGGAGTTTACAAAGTGGGCAGTGCCACATGACAGGTTCTTTTTACTGAGAATTTGCCGTAAAGGATATCAAACCCGACACCTTTACGGCAATAAGCGTAACAACATCACACGCCGAGTTAACACTAATACTGGGCGCTTTCGTGCTTATTTGGAGAACTTTTACACTACAACTTTGCCAATGGATGTTGCTCTTCAGCCCATGGAGAAGTGAAGAAATGTGCTATTGCGCTTTGCGGCACTTCATCTACTGTTTTGTATTTCCACTGTGGTGACATGTCTTTATCAATCAAAAGCGCTCTTACCCCCTCTTGGAACTCACCACTTTCTCCACATCGACAGGACATATCAGCTTCCATTCTAAAACAGTCAGCCAACGTCATATTCGCACCTTTCTTACATTGCTCGAACACCAAATGCATAGTGATAGGAGAACCTTTAGCTAGAGTGCTTTGCGCTCTCTGTAACCACTTATTCTCACTCATGTCTGCGTTAAGAATGGCATGAACTACGTCGGTAACATTGTCAGCCGAACACAAGTCATTAATAAGTGCCATATTCGGCTCAACGTTGCCATTGGGAAATTCTTCTGGCGTTTTCATTGTGTCGATAATGTGCGAAACACTAGAAGCCAAACTTTCGCTGTCGGTCTTTTCCCACGTGTATTCTACGAGGGTATTAAGCAAAGTGTCTTTTTCTGTACTCGCCAGCAAACTGTCTGCAAGCCCTACAAAGCAAGCATCGGAGCCATTCATTTGGCCGCCTGTTAGACCTAGGAAGAGACCTGCTTTACCTGGTAAGCGAGGTAGAAAATAGCTACCGCCTACGTCCGGGTACAAACCTATCGTAATTTCCGGCATAGCAAGACGAGAGGTTTCGGTTACTATTCGATGGCTTGCACCGCATAGAAGCCCCATGCCACCGCCCATAACAATACCACTGCCCCATACAACAATAGGCTTACTGTAATTGTGAATAGTATAATCTAGCGTGTACTCAGTTTCGAAAAATGTTTCTAAGAAAGCTGGAATTTGCCCATTAGCTTCCACCATCGATTTGTACATAGACACTATGTCACCACCGGCGCAAAATGCCTTCTCGCCAGCAGCATCGATCACAACAGCTACGATATCGTTGCGAGACTGCCATCGCTGAAGCGCGTCAAGCATGATGCTAGCCATTTCCAAATCCAATGCATTTAATGCCTTTGGCTTGTTAAGCGTTAAACGGCCTATTGTGTAGTCGTTGCTAGACGTCTTGATTTCATCAACAATGACTACCGATTCCACATCTGTCATTTTCACTCCTTCCCATAGTCCATTAAATCGTGCCTGAAATAGTTCGTTAGCGAAGTGTACTACAGTACACTTCTCTCATCTGACAGCAAACGTCTACCAATGATAACGCGCATAATTTCATTGGTGCCTTCCAATATTTGATGTACGCGAACATCTCTGAAGTGACGCTCCAACGGATATTCTTTGATATAACCGTACCCGCCGTGTAGCTGGAGGGCATCGTTACATACATTGAAGCCAACATCTGTCGCGAACCTTTTCGCCATAGCGCAATAGGTGGTTTTGTCTGGGTCGTTATTATCCAGCTTACAAGCCGCCATACGTACCATTTGTCTCGCTGCAACAAGTTCAGTAGCCATATCAGCTAATTTAAACTGTAATGCCTGGAAACCTGCAATAGGTTTACCAAACTGCTCACGTTCATTCATGTAGTCGCGCGCAACGTTTAGCGCCTGCTGTGCAGTTCCTACCGAGCAAGTTGCAATATTGATTCGGCCGCCATCAAGCCCTTGCATGGCCATTTTAAAGCCTTGTCCTTCCTCGCCAAGTAACCAACTAGCATCTAATTTCACGTTATCGAACGTGATCATACGAGTGGGCTGTGCATTCCACCCCATTTTTTCTTCGGCTTTACCGTACTCAATCCCGTCGGCATTAGCCGGAACCGCGAATGCAGATACGCCCTTAGGACCATCTTCCCCTGTACGCGCCATTACAACAAGAACATCCGTACTGCCAGCACCAGAGATAAACACCTTAGACCCGTTAAGGACATACCCACCGTCAGCTTTCGTCGCCTTTGTTTTTAGCGACGCTGCATCAGAACCAGCGCCAGGCTCGGTTAGGCAATATGATGCCAGCTTGTCACCGGTTACCAGTTGGTCACACCACATATCTTTAACTTCACTGGTGCCCCAAGTGGCAATCATCCACGTTGCCATGTTATGTATGGTTAACATAGCTGTAGTCGTGGTACATCCCATTGAAAGCTGCTCGAAGATTATGGAGGAATCGAGCCTGGATAAACCCAGCCCACCTGCACTCTCAGGCGCATACAATCCACAGAAGCCTAATTCACCCGCTTTCTTTATTGCTTCTACTGGGAAGTGATGTTCTCTATCCCACATAGCGGCGTTAGGTGCTAGCTCTTGCTGAGCGAATTGACGGGCGGTGTCTTCAAAGGCTAACTGGTCATCGGTTAATTCAAAATTCATTAGGCATACCCTCAATTGATTTGCTTTTGAACTACAATAACCAATACTTACCCCTTACGTAAACGTAAAGGTAAATTTTTATTTAAAAACATTGAGGGTTAACGTAAATATTTTGTGACGAGAAATGCTGTTTCTTTATAGACTCCAGCACGAAGCAGAAAAAAGTTATCCTTTTTAATAATGCACTTTTATCTCGCCGCTGATAAGCTAGGTTGATGTAAGTAAACCTTGTTTGGTCGCCGTGGAATTCAGAATAGCTATAGTAGAAGACAATGCTACTGCTCGGACTGCGCTTCGAGGACATTTAATGTCAATTGCTAACTTATCGGTAAGTAGCTTTGCATCTGGTGTAGAACTGAAAGCGGCACTTAAAAAGCAAAACTTTGAACTCCTGTTAATGGACTATCACCTAGGTCAAGGCAAAACAGGCGTGGAATGGATCCAGAGTTTAAGAGAGGCAGGCTTTATAAGACCTAGCACAGGCATTATTTTCTTAACGTCTGATCGCTCACCGCAAATTATTGGCCGTATAATGGATTTACAGCCTGACGTTTTGCTTATTAAGCCATACACCATTGCTTCACTAACCCGCCAAATTAACCATTACTTAAGTTATCGAGACTTTGTTAAAAACGTATTGCACGCGCTGGATAACAAACAACTTGACCGAGCAATTAGTGTCGTTAGAGCTAAGATCACCGAAGGCATTCCTCCTCGGCTTGTTGCTGAAATTAGAAAGCTTTATGCGCGTCTTCTTTTCGAGAATGGTGATTTGCAACGAGCGTTGAGTATTTATGACGACGTGTTAACCCGCTCTGACAAAGTTCTTTGGGCACAATGGGGAAAAGTAAAGTGCCAGTACGCTTCGGGTCAATGGCCACATTGTAAAAGCCATTTGAGCCAAATGGTTAACTCTAGCTTGGCTCGCGACAAGGCATTTGAATGGCTTGCATCCATATCATTTGAACAAGACTCCTACGATCAAGTAGAAAAATACTTAAATGAAATTAAGTTTAGTGAATTAAGCCTACCAGCTGCAAAGTTAAAAACCATTGCCTATCAAAAGCAGGACAAGGTTGTAGAAGCCATCGATCTCTTACAGAAGAAACGGGCTATGCATCGCAGTGCAAAAGACAGGTTCAATGACTTTACGTTTGAACTCGCTGAGTTCTATTTGTTTCTTGCAGAAGAGTCGCCTGAAACCAATAGAAAAGAAAGCTTGTCTCAGGCTAGAAAATTAGTAGGCATTGCCGGAAGAAGTCAGGGCGACCCGCAGACTTTACAAAAAAGAGACTACCTTTTGGCTTTCTCGGCTGTGCTGGACGGCGACTTAGAAAAAGCAGCACATTTGCTTGAAAGCGACTACGTCGACAACTACCTTCGCACTGAGCCGTCTATCCTCGTTATTGCCGCAAAAGTACATCACGGTCTTGGAGATGAACGCAAAGCTGGTGAGTTACTCTTGATGGCTAAGCGTAAAAACGCGGAGTTACAAGCTATTTCAGAACAGGTTATGAATGACGAGCTGATTTTTTCGGGTGGAGAAAGGTTAGGTTTAAATCACGAACAGGCCATTTCTATAAACGAGGCCGGCACACAACTCTTTATCGAAGGATTATTCAACAAGGCAATGAGGCATTTTTATGATGCTTTCCAACTCTCCCCCGATACCGCAGCGTTTGGCTTAAACCTTCTTCAGTGCATGATTGAGTCAGACACAGGTGTTTACCGAAAATTTAACGTCAGACAGCTACTCGACAAGATAATGTTACTCCCCTTGAATGACGTTAACAAGGCCCGTTTGGAACAGCTTACGCTATCTGCTCAAGAACAGGCGCTGTAATGTTTATTTAGCAAATTACTAAAGCTACATCCATAACCTGCGTTATGGATAAACACGCACCGCTTCCAGAACGTCACTGTTTTTCGCTGTTTAGTACATTTTATTGTAAACCAGCGGGCCTTTTATTCTTGTTAGTCTGTTAGCGTTATTTTAGTCGGGTAAGCAAACTCGATGTATCCCAACGGCCGCCACCAAGCTTTTGAACATCTGCATAATATTGATCAACAAGTGCCGTAAGCGCCAAAGTCGAGCCGTTCTTACGCGCTTCATCCAATGCAATGCTTAAGTCTTTACGCATCCAATCAACAGCAAAACCAAAATCAAAGCTGTTATTTAGCATAGTGCTGGCTCTGTTTTCCATCTGCCACGACTGAGCTGCGCCTTTACTAATAACATCGACAACCGCATTACAATCAAGCCCAGCACGCTGGCCAAAATGTAGTGCTTCAGCCAAGCCTTGTACAATGCCGGCAATACAAATCTGATTCATCATTTTTGCTAGTTGACCGCTGCCACTCTTACCAAGTAGCTGACTGTGTCGTGCATAATGTGCCATTACCGGCTCAACCGTGCTGTATACGTCTTCATCGCCGCCCACCATAATGGTCAGCTGCCCATTCTCAGCCCCAGCCTGGCCACCAGAAACTGGTGCATCCAAGAAGCCAACTTGCTTATCTTGGCAGCTTTTATATAGTTCTCTGGCAATATCTGCTGATGCAGTCGTATGATCGACCAGCACACTGCCCGTCTTCATCACTGCTAACGCCTGTGTGCCCACATCTCTTACATCATTATCGTTACCCACACACATAAATACGATGTCAGCGCCTTCACACGCCTGCGCAACGGTATTGCTAGCACTGACTTTAGCGTCGCCAGTGTTATAGGTTGTTAGCCAATCCTGTGCCTTTTGAGAGGTACGATTATAAACAGTGACCGAATAGCCAGCTTTGCTCAAGTGCCCTGCCATAGGATAGCCCATTACACCCAAGCCCAAAAAACTCACTTTCAAATTACTCATACAAAATATACTCTAGATACTTAACAAAGATGGTTGGATTACCTAAGAGTAACAGACTTAACAACAACAAAAATATAGGAAAATAATTTTGGCGCTCTATGAACACGCTATTACGTTGAACAACGGTGAACAAACTACCCTTGAACAATACAAGGGTAAGGTATTACTCATTGTTAATACGGCAAGCAAATGTGGCTTTACTCCTCAATATGAAGGACTAGAGTCGCTCTATAAAAAATACAACGATAAGGGCTTTGAAATTTTAGGGTTTCCCTGCGATCAGTTCGGACATCAAGAGCCAGGTAGCGACGAAGATATTGCGCAATTTTGTAGCCTTAATTTTGGCGTTTCATTCCCATTATTTAAGAAAACAAATGTAAATGGTCCAGATGCCAATCCGCTCTTTGAGGAATTGAAAAGCGAAGCCCCCGGTCTTCTTGGCACAAAACGTATAAAATGGAACTTCACTAAGTTCTTAGTTAATGCTCAAGGCAAGGTGCTAAAACGTTATGCGCCTACTGTAAAACCAGAAGCCATTGAGAAAGACATCGCTAAGCTTTTATCAGCGAATTAGTACGCTTTGCAGTTTAGATAGCCGCCGGCATGGCGGCAGTGAACGAGCGTTTTGAAATATACCTAATGCGTTAGTGCTCAATACATCCCGCTAGATTTATTGATCTACATCTATGTAGTTTAAATGTGAATGTGGTAATTTTTTGCCGTCTAAGTGACTTAACTGGGTACTAAAATGAATACCTCTGCACGTAAAAAAGCGCACGATAACCTCAGCGACCAACAACACAAAAGCATCGCTTTTTTTAGTACTCGCTCTTATGAACACGCTCTGTTTTCTGAATTGCTGGAAACATTAAACGGTGCTAGTGACAAAACCATCAATGCCACATTTTTTGAACACCCACTGAACGCTTCAACCGCAGCGAGTTGCAGTGGATTCAGCGATGTTGTTGTGTTTGTAAATGACGACATTAATAGGAAAACCATTGAAGTTCTAAAACACTGTGGGGTTAAACATATTGCGCTTCGCTGCGCTGGCTTCAACAATGTTGATGTGGATGCAGCAGCAAAGGCAGGTATCACTGTAAGCCGCGTACCCGCTTATAGCCCTGAAACCGTGGCTGAACATACAATTGCGCTAATCCTTACGTTGAACCGAAAAACACATAAAGCATACAACCGAGTACGCGAAGGCAACTTCAATCTTGGAGGATTGATGGGCTTTACGCTTCACGGTAAAACCGTAGGGGTAATTGGCACAGGAAAGATTGGGCAAGCTGTTATTCGCATACTATTGGGGTTTGGATGTCATGTGCTTTGCTTCGATCCGCATCCAAATAGTGATGTAACCGCAATGGGAGCCCATTATGTAACGCTAAATGAACTACTTGAAAAAAGCGTTATCGTTACCCTGCACTGCCCGCTCAACGAACAGAGTCATCATATAATCAATGCTAAGAGTATTGATAAAATGCCTCAAGGCGTCATGCTAATTAACACGTCAAGAGGCGGGCTTGTCGATGACAATGCCATCATTAAAGGACTTAAGTCGAAAAAAATTGGATATTTAGGGCTAGATGTCTACGAAAGAGAATCCGAACTGTTTTTTAACGATCATTCGCAAGACATAATTCAGGATGATATTTTTCAGCGCTTAACTACGTTTCCGAACGTTTTAATAACGGGTCACCAAGGTTTCTTCACGCTCGAAGCCTTAGAGGAAATCGCAAAAATCACGGTCAATAATATTATGACGGGTGAGAACGCGCTCTAAGGCACCACAACAACCATCTACGTATTAGCGCGCTCATGACCCTATGTAGTCCGCCACGTAAATATCCCAACAAACTCTTTTTTACTGGCTTTTTCTATTTCTCTTTTTCTAGAATCAGCTGAAAATATTTTCCTAACCAAAGGTAAGGCGCTTGCCTATGATACTGCCGCTCTAGCGCAAGTAAGTCATCAAATTTGCTGCTTTGATGGGTTATATCTCGCATGTAATCATGGAAACAACGAATGCCTGCTTTTTCGATAATTTTGAAACCCAATGATTTACAATGTTCAACCACGCGGGTTGCACTTAACGGCTGTTTTGGATTCAGTCTAACTTGCTTTTTAACTTTCATCCCTTTCGCGATGTAATCAAAGTTTCCGTAGATAGCATTGGCAAACAAATTCGCATCTTGGTTGAAAAAGCTTAGGCTTAAACGGGACCCTGGCTTCATGTTTTTATACATAAAGTCGATAGCATCAAAGGGCGCATCCAGCCACTCTAAAACCGCATGGCAAATCACTAAATCAAAACTATCTAAATCCTCAATCTGCTGCAAATATTGATGCCTAATTGTAATATTTGGTGCATCTGCAAGCAGTGTCTCAGCTTGTTTAAGTACATCCTTCGACGCGTCAGTTAACACAACAGAATGCCCTTTAGAAGCAATATGCGCTGTCATAACACCTGTACCCCCGCCTATTTCAATAGCGCGAACAGGCGTGTTTAAATAAGGCTCGAGAACATCACATAACAAGGTGTGCCTGAGCTTCCCCTTAGTAGTGCCATATATATTGCTTGAGAATTTTTCTGCAATACCATCGAAGATACGATCGTTATTCATATACTACAGTCATCGCTAAGCAGGATTGTCAATATCAATAAACTCGACAGGCACGTCGAATTGCTGCCCAATGTGCTCTCCTAAGGATTTCACACCGTAGCGTTCAGTAGCATGATGACCAGCAGCAAAAAAAGTTATCCCCATCTCCCTTGCCGTGTGTACAGTTTGTTCAGACACTTCTCCGGTAATAAATGCATCAACGCCCAGTTCAACCGCTTGTTCGATGAACCCTTGTCCACCTCCCGTGCACCAAGCAAGCTTCGATATAGGTTTTGATACAGGCCCCTCAATCAGCACGTCTCTCTCTAGCAACTTCTGTAATTTAACCTGTAACGCTGACCCTTCAATTTCTTCTTCAAAATTTCCGTGCATAACAACACCAACAGGCTTCACACCGCTCACCGCACTTATATTTTGAATGCCTAATAGCGATGCAAGTTGTCGGTTGTTGCCAAATTCAGGGTGTACATCCAGTGGAAGGTGATAAGCAAACAAATTGATATCATTTAACAGTAGCGCTTGAAGGCGGCGCTTTTTCATGCCCGCAATCACTTGTGACTCACCTTTCCAAAAATAACCATGGTGAACAATTAGCGCATCTGCCTTAGCTTTTATGGCGGCATCAACGAGTGCTTGTGACGCAGTTACACCGGTTACTATCTTCTCAATTTTACTTGCGCCCTCTACCTGTAATCCATTGGGGCAATAATCACTGATCTCGCTGACCCTTAACATTCCATCAAGATAATTTTGTAGTTCTAGGCGGGTAATAGACACAAGTCCTCCGGTTGAAAGTTAGACAAACTGTTAAAAAAACGTTATAAAAAGACGCGAACGTTTAGCATTATACCTGTAATTAGACAATTATGAGTGGTGAGTAGATCCAATTTTAGTTTTGCGACACGTGCTGGCTTGGTCGTTACGCTGGGCAAGTTTTTCTCAGCGTGATAGCAATTACATACGTCGCATAGCGTTCGTCATCTTAACAAAATAAAGAGCAAAAAAGCATGGCAAACTTAGACAAAGACGAAGTAGTAGCAGCATTTACCGAAGCTTATAAAAAGGCGAACGGCAAAGCACCATCTATTGAGAGCAAAAGTGGTTGGTACAGTGTAGATGGCGGTAAGAACGTCCGTTTAGCACAGCTTCAAGAGATGACAGCGTCGTTAGCTTCTGGCTCTTCTGACGGCACGAGTGAAAGCGAAGAGAAAAAAGCGCCAAAGAAAGAGGCAAAAGCCGCAGCGAAACCAGCGAAGAAAAAGGCACCTTCATCCAAAAAGTCAGGATTTTCGGTAAAGGATTTCTGGGCAGAAAAGCTCAATGCAGAGGCGCCTGGCGCAACCCTTCCTCGATAATATTGCATAACCTGATTCAATATCTAGTTTAGCTACTGGTGTAAAAACGCAATAAATGTCGCATACCGTAAGTGTCGTTGAGGCGCTTGTGTTATTTGCCTGCTAGCCCTTGGGCTACGAATGGAACTAGGTGCTGGATAACTTCTTTTATATCGACATGCTTGTGAAAGTCAGACTCAGCTATTTCTGTTAGCGCTTGGCTCGACGCCATTGAAAATACAAAACTTCCCATCGCAAAATGCAAACGCCAGAATAGTTCTTCCTCAGGTAAATCAGGAAGACAACGTCTTATAGCGTCGACAAGTGCACGGATACAATCACCGTAATCATTCATTAAGAACTTACGCAAATGCCCCTGAGTTTCGTTGTATCCACGCCCTAGCAACTTAACAAACGTTGAAGTACCCTGCTCTGAAATGGTGTTGAGGTTAAGCATAGGAGGGATCAACGAATACAAGAGTTGCTCAACGCCCTTCGCACCTTCCATGGGTGTCAAAGACGCCAAGCAAGACTCTACCTGCGGCATTAGGTGATCAAAGTACCTTTTAAACACGGCTTGAATTAAATTCTTCTTACTGCCGAAGTGATAGTTCACCGACGCCAAATTCACTTCTGCTCTGGCAGTAATCTCGCGCATGGATGTTTGAGTAAAGCCGCTTTGAGAAAATAAGTACTCTGCCGCATCTAATATATCGGTTTTAGTATGCCGTGCCATATTCTTTTTATTATCTTTTTGTAGGTTAAAAATTTAACGTACGTCTGTGTTAACAATCGTTTTATCGGTCCTGAATTATCAACACAGACAAATTGTCGCTATTAAAACCAGTGACGCGCTTTGCTCATTGATTTCATAAACACGCGCTCAACAACATTTGCTGCAGACATCCCCAGTTTCTCTGCTACATTTTTCTTCACAGCATACTTAACACTAAATATTTCGCGTGCGGGATAATGAGAAAGAATATAGTCATCTGAGGTTGTGATGTCGTCAATTAAGCCAAGCGACTTAGCTTTAATACCTGGCCAATACTCGCCTGTGGCGACTTTATCGATGTCCATATCTGGACGCTGGCTTTGAACGAAGTCTTTGAACAGTACATGAATCTCTTCAATTTCTTCTTTAAATTTCGCGCGGCCTTCATCGTTGTTCTCACCAAATACGGTTAGAGTACGCTTGAATTCACCAGCGGTGTGTTGTTCGAACTCAATATCATTTTTCTTCAATAATTTATTAAAGTTAGGCAACTGAGCTAAAACGCCTATGCTGCCAATGTAAGCAAATTGAGACGCCAGTAATTTGTCTGCAACACAAGCCATCATGTAACCACCGCTTGCCGCCACTTTATCTACCGCAATCGTTAGTTTAAGGCCCTTTTCCTTGATACGCTGAAGTTGAGACGCTGCAAGTCCATAGCCGTGTACAACACCCCCACCACTTTCAAGTCGAACCAAGACTTCGTCTTCTTTATTCGCTACACACAAGATAGCGGTAATTTCTTCTCGTAAGTGTTCCACTTCATTGGCGTCCATCGAACCTTTAAAGTCGATGACATAAAGACGGGACTTTTCAGACTCTTCGCCCTGTTCTGTGATTTTGGCTTTGTTTTTTGCTTTATTTTTAGCTTTCGCTTCTTTTTTCTGTTCCTTGGCTAATTTCTTTAACGCATTTTTATCTAACAGAACCTGTTTCGCGTAATTTGTAATGTCTTTCAACTGCTCAGAAATAGACACGATCTCAAGTTGCCCTTTCCCATGCTTTTGCTTACTCGCTAAGCCAACAATGGTAGATACAACCACAATAAAAGCGATAACTAGCGTTACTGCCTTGGCAACAAACAAACCGTACTCGTACAAAAACTCCAAACTTTACTCCTAGTAAAATAAAACGGGTAAGCGTCGTTGTTTACCCACAACGTAAATAGCGGCGTTGCTTTGTTAAAAGCAACGCCGCTTTGCTAATTACGTTATAATACCAGTCTCATCTTATTCTGACGATAGGGTAACTTGCTCTATCTTGTTAGCCTCTATCTCCTCGTCAGTAAAGAAGATATCTCTTAGCGTAGGCTGCGTAGAATAAAGCTGAGTTTGGTCTAAGAAGTGTTCACTGCCATACTTGCGAGATTGTGAGTAGGTCAGAATACCCCGTCCCTTGGGGCCTTCATCAGTGAAGTTAATAACCATAGCCCAACTGGTGCCATAGTTAATATGGTAGCCTTCAGCTTCTGCACTCATTATGGTGTTACTATTCACAGGCTCGTAGTTATGACGTGGAAGCAACGTACCGTTCCTGTTGCTTATAACGTCAAACACGTTAAAGCCACCTTCAATATTGTGTGCACCAGCCCATGGTAGTTTGATACCAGACGCCGTGCCATCTGGCAGGCTTCGCTCAACAAACTGAACGTCCCCTAGCGGCGCGTCAAATGCGACACCAGCTTGCTCAATCAATTGAGTTGCTCTTGCCAATTGTTCAAGAGTAACGTCATTTTGCAACAAGCCAGAAGGCGTAGTGACTGGTGATTCTAGTGAAAACGGCGTTTCCCACTGTGGCGCTTGGTTAAACTGGAATGCAAACTCTCTAAACACGTGTGCACCAGTACTTGTAAGGTTCATGGTGCCATCCCAATCCTCCAACGCAGCACAGGCTTGTGAAACATCAACGCTAGTTCCGTCTACATCTACAGGTGTTGAACCTTGCGCGGCGCATAGCGAAAGCAATGAAGGCAAAATATTCTCTGCTAAATAACTTCTGTTATTAAACAGTAAGCCTTCCACTTCGTCTGGCGTAAAGGTTCCGTCACTTCCCGCTTCGTTTTCAATAAACTGTTGGCCCATTCTTGAGCGTAGTGTTTGTTGATATTCCACGCTACCAAATAGCGGATTGCTTACAACAATTGGTGAGTTTAAATTCGTTAACCAATAGCTGTCGTTCGAGTTTTGAACTGAATCCGTGCCCTCGTACTTAGGCGCTTCTTCGTATGGAACGGGTCCTTCGAAATCAAACTGCGAAATGTTACCCGGTAATACGGTAAAGCCAGCAGCCGCTTTAGTCTGAATAAGTAACGGGTTTGTGGTTAGTTGCTCAATTGCGGTTTCGGTTAGATTCGGCACGGTTGAATCGTCAATGTAGAATACTTGACCATCATCAGAGGCAGCCATTGTATTATTGAAAATAACACCGTCGTAATCTTTAAACGCCTGCTTAAATTCGTCCATGGATGTCGCCATATTCATGGCAAGCCAATGGTCTACAATATCGAAGTTAGGCAGATTTGCGTCTTTTATGGCAAAGGCATTATTACCATTCCAATCAAAGTTACCAGGCACTTCAATCATTGGACCGTAGTTGGTGTAATACGCGGTCTTATTAAGCTTAATGGTTTGCCCTCCACCCACTGCGACATCAATTTGAAGTGGCTTTTCATAGATGGTGCGTCTAGTGCCATCAACCATATGGGTAAGGCCAGATTCATCATCTTCGTCGAGGGTCAGCTGATACACAACAAAATGTTCAGCCGTCGAGAAGGTGTGTGTCCATGCAACGTTTTCGTTAAATCCAATATTTACCGCACCAGGCAATCCCATCAACGAGCCACCTGTTACATTCAAGTGTCCGGGTACTTGAGCATGGAAATTCCAAAAGCGTAGGTTTCCTATGTGAGGAAAATGCGGATTGCCTAAAACCATACCTTTGCCATTGGTCGTTTTATCGCTGCCTAACCCCCAACCATTAGAGCCCATTTCTTGAGGATTTTTTTCAGGCAGACCTACCGTTGGTGAAATCTTAAAGGTAGAAGCAACGTCACTTGAGGACGCAGCTGGAGTAGGTAGATAACTCTCACCTTCAGGCGCTGCAATAAACATAGGTCCTAAGAAATTAGCGGCCCCAGGTAATAGCGCCACGCCTAATGAGTACGTTAATAGATCCACACTATCAATTTCAGTGACCCATGGTTGGCCAGCACAGCTTTGATCTTGTTCTTCTACAGGAGTTTCAGCTAAGTACCGGTTGTATCCAGCAGTGTAGCCTTGAAACATTGCACGTGAATTAGCAGACAACCGAGGTAAGTTCTCTTCTGCTAACTCTCTAATACCTAGAGTAAGAAAACCGAAATCGTTAATAAGGTGCTCTGAATCACCGCTACCAGGTACAGCATCTGGACCAAAATACTTAGCTCTCTCAGAGTTATACTTCACAATCTGGTCGGCGAGTACGCAAAGGTTATCGCGTGCAAACGCATAACCCACACCGTAAGCCATACTTTCTAGGTTATCGGCTTTCACATGCGGAACGCCATAGGTGGTCCAGGTAACATCCGCGGACAGTGTACCGTCAGGAGAAAATGCTGGAATTGGTGCTGGTGTTGGTTCGGGTGTCGTAGGCGTTGTGGGCGCTGGTTGTTCTACGTTAGAAAAGTCGTTATCGTTATCGCCGCACGCACCGAGAAGTGCAGTGAGTGATAACGCAATAAGCGTCCGTTTAGCGTTAAAGGTGTTGTCAATCATCTCAAATGTTCCCTAATGATAAATGAAAAAGGTCAACCACTCTTACCGCACGCGTCTTCAAAGCGGTGTTAATTACAGTGTAAGTAAAACTGATCCGACCTGAATTCACACTACATTAACAAATGAAAACATTCAAACAACATTATAATTTTTCTACAAAAAAGCCGGCAATAACGCCTAATGCCGATCAGTTAAGAATATTTTCCTGATCGGTTGACCGATCGTTTTAAGGCTTCAAAATCCGATATCAGTCTCTGGTATCGGATTTTTTTATGTCTTTGCTTACAAACCTCGATGATACATTTGCTCATGCAGAAGATTTGAATGCTATTAATAAACTGATGTCTTTAATTGACCCTGAGCTTCTTCAGCAAGCTTATGCTTTATCGGGGGTAGCGACCGTCAGACGTCGCCGCTTACCTTTGGATTCGGTCGTATTTACTATTGTTGGTATGAGTCTGTTTCGTAGTGATCCGGTCTGGGATATCGCGAATAAACTGGATATCTCGTTACCTGGTAAAAGCAGGTTTGTTGCTCCCAGCGCAGTGGTGCAGGCCCGGCAGCGACTGGGCGAAGAAGCTGTCGGTCATGTCTTTAAGCTGATGGCACAGCGGGCATTTGGTGAGTATGCCTTTGAACAGTGGTGTGGTTTAAATGTACTGGCGGTTGATGGTGTGATGTTCCGTGCCCAGGATACCACTGAGAACCTTGCCGCATTCGGATGTGACCGGAATGTGATGGGCGATAACCCGTACCCGCAGGTACGCATGTGTAGTCTGATGGAAACGTCTAGCCACCTTCTTTTGGCCAGTGAATTTGACGGCCGTGATGTCGGAGAGATGTCTCTTGCAGAGCGGCTTATTCCTTCAGTCCCTGATAACTCTCTAACCCTCTTCGACAGAGGATATTACTCGCTGGGATTACTGCACCTGTGGATGACCAAAGGTGTTAATACGCACTGGATGCTGCCCGCCCGTAAAGATTTACAGTACATAGTGAAACATCAACTAAGAGAACATGATGCTGTAGTCACCCTCAAGACCTCGCCTCAGGCGCGGAAGAAGTTTGATGGTTTACCTGAAACCATCGAAGCGAGACTGACCAGTTACGAAGTAAACGGAAAGACCTACCGCGTGCTTAGTTCAATGGTCGATGCTATGCAGTTCCCCTACGAAGAGATTGTCGATGTGTACGTTCAACGCTGGGAAATAGAACTGGGCTTCAGGGAAATGAAACAGACGTTACATCAGGCAAAGCTGACGCTTCGCAGCAAGAAATCTGAGATGGTGCGTCAGGAACTGTGGGGACTATTACTCGCCTACAATCTGATTAGAATGATGATGCTTGATGCCGTAAAAGATATGCCGGAGCTATCTCCCTCACGGCTTAGCTTCGGTCTATGCATGAGGCATATCATCGTTTTCTTCCTGACCACCATCCCAGACACAGTGACCAAACTGCCCGTCCACTATGAATACCTGATGGAATCGTTGAGGATGATGAAGTTACCTGACAAACGACCTGACAGGTATTATCCACGAGTTGTGAGGAAAAGACCGACTAAATACCCCACAAAGAAAAAAGCCAGTCAGCTTAACTGACTGGCATTAGGCAATAACGCCGGCTTTCTTTCTATAAAATGTAAGCAGTTGTAACGCTGCCCATTGGAGTAAACTACCCTTGGCTAGTTCGCTACAACACTTTCATCAGAAATTGGCAGTACAAGTGCGTCAGACGCAATATAACCCGCCACTTCTTTTTGCATTTCCGTTGTTACCGCTGCGCTCGCCGCTGGGCTTAAGCTAGAAGCATGAGCACCACTATTGAACTGTACAATTCCGCTAATTGGATCTGTACCAGGACCTTGCGTGGTTGTCACTTGCTCTAAGCCAATGGTCGCTGCCAGAGGAAGCTGACCTGACAATGGTAACGCTGTTGAAATTGGAATAACTTGATCCGGAAGGTTCGCGTCGCTGCCATCACCCACTACCGTCATCATATGAACTGGCGTATTGCTACCCAGTGTCTGAGCGTAGTTAGTAGGGTCACCAGCATCCATTACCGTTTGCGCAGCAAAAGCAAACTCTGCAAATACTGCATTTACTTCGGCAGCCTGCTCAGCAGTAAGATTTTCTTCAAAAATCGCTACCGCTGCGCGAAGTTGTTCTTCGCTCACATCAGTGGTTTCATACAGTTGATTTAGCAAGGCAACAAACTCTTCAGAAGCCTGAGACAGCAACAGACCTTTGATAAGAGGACCAAACGCGGCTGACTCAATTAGGAACTGAGCAACACCGCCCCCTGGAGACTCAAGAGAAGCTTGCTTGACAGCAAACATGCCATCAAGTGCTGCTAAATCGCCGCCCATCGACGTGTTTGCCACTGAAGCAAAATTACCACCAGTGATAGCGCCTAGAGACACACCCATAATCGATACACGTGACATATCAAACTTAACATTTTGCGCTGCTGTGATATCGACAACTGCGTTTAGTCCTAAACGTAGACCAAGTAAATCTGACACGCTTTGGCGTAGATTGTCGCGAGCCGTAGGCAAGCTGGCAAGGTTCATATAGTGAGTTGCGCTAACCGTAGTCGCGTTCAGTTCGTCTGTACCGTCGCCATTAAGGTCAAAACCGCGGCTACCGTGTAATGGTTGGTCGATTGCTACTGACGCAATACCTGCTAGAGACAGAGTACCTGTGATGGCAAGCATATCTTCTTTTTGGCTGGTAATGCCGTGCGCTAGAATAACCACTGGCCAACCGGCTTCAGGCATGCTGATAGGAAAACCTAAAGCACCTGCAATTGCTGGGTCAGGAATAGTAACCTGAACGTCTAACGTTTCTGTACCCATGTTTCCGCCAGTAGGCTGTGGATATGGGTTGAATTTAGTAATGTTTCTTGCGCTATCTAACATTTCGCCGTTAATACGAACGTCAGCAAGGCCTAGTGAAGAACACATTGCTGCATTAGGACCTGGCTCTGCGTCTGCAAGTAATTCTTGAGGAGCACCAGCTAAAACAATTCCGCTGTCACAAGCTGCCTTCCAGAAATCATTTACTGGAGCAAGTGGGTTCTCTGCACTTGGAACACCCAAGAAATAAGGCAATGCAATATTACCTTCATAACGTTGAGCTGCACAGAATGGACCGGCTTGCGCTAAAATGCCCGTAGAAACACCAACAGCAAATTCGTTCAGCGCACCCCATTGAGCAGAAAGTTGACCAGACGCCGTACCCGCAAGTCCTGCACAAGTTTCTAACAAGCTGAAATCAGTAGCGTCAATCGCTGCTTGAATGTTATCTGGTAGACCTTGTTTACCCTGCTCTACTGCGCCAGCTACAACAGTAGCGTTTACAAGACCAAGTGCTTCCATGGCATTAGGCGCTGCAGATACATCGCTTACCGTGATTGCAGGTAGTGCAGTTGGAGCGGACGGGTCACCGCCAGCAGCCAGTTGTGCAAAACGGCTAATCATGACCTTCTTGATGGTATCAAGCGAGTTGGCAATAGACTGTGTGGTGAAAGCTGACACGTAAGTAATGTCTTCACGGTCGAAACCCGCACCAAGCACTGGATTAACTAACGAATTAACTAAGCCTTGTAATTGAAGTTGTGCTGCACTTGATAGAGGATTAGTGTCGATGTCTTGTCTTACTGAGTCCCACGTAGTTGAACCCTGAACCGATTTGCCAGAAGAGTCTTTCAAATCAGTGGTCATTACTAACATGTAGCCCTGAGCTGCTTTTAGCGGCTTGAGAGGAACAAAAGTGATTGTGTTGCTATCAGCAAGGCTGAGAACGTAATCAACACCAAAGGTAAGTTGATCGCCAAGCTTACAACCCGCAGAAGGTGTTGTAACCTGCGCACAGTCAGGATCACTTTGGTCAAGACCTAACGTCGCTTCAAAAAGCAACACGCCAGAAGATAATGTACTTGCATCAAGCGATGCGCCGGCAGGTGTTTCTACATTGATTACAAATGGGTGTTGAGTTGACCAACCGTCTAACACGTTGAGTGCATTTTGCGGGTCAGCAAAATCTGTAGGGTCATCGACCGGAATATTCAGTGTGTAATCAAAGAAACCATCATCGCCTGGAAGCATCAGAAGGTCGTTTGGAATGTTCAAGTTCCCATTAGCTGGGTCAAAAACGATTCGTGAAAATGGTGTTTGGACTTCTGTTTCGGCCTGAATGTCGGAAAGGGTTTCATCGGAGCCACCACAGCCTGCTAGACCCAGCGCAAGGGCCACACTGGAACTTAATACGAGTTTTCTCATCTCTACTCCCTACAAGCATTGTTGTTATTCTGTGTCTAAAACTTAACTCTATTAAAAGTAGCTTGGTCTACCCTGTCTTTACAGGCGTAGATGATAGTTTTAAACATGTTAGACCAGTTGTATCTTCCTCAATCTTATTGACTTTGTTGCAACTTTGCAAAGTTTTGTTAACTACTTTTGTTAACTTTTTTTACGTTTGAAGAAATTTTCATTCATTGTTTTACTTGTGAGTCAGGCTGAGTATGATCTGGGGTTTGATTCTTAATTGGGTCTACAGGCCCCAATCATTGCGATATAAATGAACCTTTTGAAGGAAAATGATGAACGATTACAACGCACCAGCGGATTTATTGCGCGATAAAGTTATTCTTATCACCGGGGCTGGCGATGGAATTGGTGCACAAGCCGCAAAAACGTATGCTGCACATGGCGCTATTTGTATTTTATTAGGCCGCACCGTGTCTAAACTTGAAGCTGTGTACGACGACATTGTCGCAGCAGGTGGTCAAGAACCCGCCATTGTTCCTTTAGATATCAAAGGCGCAACGCCCTCTCATTATCAGCAAATGACGCAAACCATTATTGACCAGTTTGGCCGATTAGATGGTGTTCTTCACAATGCGAGTATTTTAGGTCACCTTAGTGCATTTAAAGATATTGATGCGCAAGAATGGCAAGACGTGATGCAAATTAACCTAAATGGCATGGTTTTCATGACACAAGCGCTTATTCCCGCTCTAGAGAAGGCAGAAAGTGCATCGGTAATTTTCACCACCTCTAGCGTAGGCAGAAAAGGTCGCGCATTTTGGGGAACGTACGCCGTATCAAAATTCGCAACAGAAGGCGTTATGCAAACCCTTGCTGATGAATATCGAAATAAGTCACTGCGCTTTAACTGTATTAATCCAGGTGGTACCCGCACACAAATGCGCGCTCAAGCGTTTCCAGCAGAAAACCCTGATACACTAAAAACACCTGAAGATATTATGCCTACGTATCTTTATCTTATGGGCGAAGACAGTAAGGAAACAACCGGACAGTCACTTGATTGCCAACCAAAGTAATTAACGAAAGCAATGTTCCGTTAAACGAAAAAACCGCTTAAGCAGCACTTAAGCGGTTTTTTGTTTACAGCGCATAAATGGCTAAAGGCCAGTGCCTACTCGCCCATTTTGGCCCATGTATCTCTTAGACCTACAGTGCGGTTAAAGACCGGCTTGTCGTCTGTGCTGTCTTTATCTACACAGAAGTAGCCAGTGCGTTCAAACTGCCATGCTCCTACTTCAGGAACATTGTCTGCCAATCCGGCTTCTACCCAACCGTGTTTTACTTCCAACGAGTCAGGGTTAATCGCATCGGTAAAGTTTTCTTCCGCTGCTGGGTTAGGCACGTTAAACAAGCGGTCGTAAAGCCTAAACTCTGCTGCCTGTGCTGTTGCTGCATCCACCCAATGAATAACACCTTTAACTTTGCGGCCATCAGCCGGATCTTTACCTAGAGTATCTGCGTCATAAGTACAAAAAACGGTTGTTACATTACCATTTTCATCTTTTTCAACGCGATTAGCTTTAACCACGTAGGCGTTGCGAAGACGAACTTCTTTATCAAGCACTAAGCGCTTAAACTTCTTGTTCGCCGACTCTCGGAAGTCTTCTGCTTCTATATACACTTCGCGACTGAAGCCGATGTTACGCGTACCCATACTTTCATCGTTAGGATGATTTGGCGCAACCAGCGTTTCTGTCTGGCCTTCCTCATAATTTTCGATAACGAGCTTTATTGGATCTAGTACGGCCATTGCGCGAGGAGCATTTGCATTTAGGTCGTCGCGTATGCACGCTTCTAGCATGGACATTTCAACCATGTTGTCCATCTTAGTCACACCGATGCGTTTACAAAACTCAACGATTGAACCCGGTGTGTAGCCGCGACGGCGTAAACCTGCAATGGTAGGCATGCGTGGGTCGTCCCAGCCATGTACATGGTTTTCGTCGACTAACTGAATCAGACGACGCTTGCTTAATACCGTATATTCTAGATTAAGACGTGAGAATTCATACTGTCTTGGCGTGCAGTCGATAGAAATGTTTTCGATAACCCAATCATAAAGACGACGGTTATCCTGGAACTCTAGTGTACACAGGGAGTGCGTTATTCCCTCAATGGCGTCTGAGATACAATGTGTAAAATCGTACATTGGATACACGCACCACTTATCACCAGTTTGATGATGGTGAGCATGCTTAACGCGATAAATTACCGGGTCACGCATGCACATAAATGGCGATGCCATATCAATTTTCGCACGCAGACTACACTCACCTTCTTTATATTCGCCTGCCGTCATTTTGGCAAACTCACTGAGGTTAGTTTCAACGTCTGTATCGCGATAAGGGCTATTTTGACCAGGCTCTTTAAGTGTGCCACGCATTTCGCGCATAACGTCTTGCGCTGAAAAATCTACATAGGCTAAGCCTTTTTCAATAAGTTCAACGGCGTATGCGTGTAGTTGGTCAAAGTAATTCGATGAATAGCGCGCTTCTCCGTCCCACGTAAATCCAAGCCATTGCACATCTTCCTTAATTGAATTAACGAAGGTAATGTCTTCTTTTGCAGGGTTGGTATCGTCAAAGCGTAAATTGCACGTACCTGTATAGTCTTGAGCAATACCAAAATTCAAGCAGATAGACTTGGCGTGGCCAATGTGTAAGAAGCCATTCGGCTCTGGTGGAAACCGTGTTTTAATTGCGTCATGTAGACCACTAGACAGGTCTTTATCAATAATCTGACGGATAAAATTGGTCGGACGGTGTTCAGTCTCGGCCATTCGCTTGTTCCCCTTATGCACGTAATATTTCAAAATCTCGCTGAGTATAACACTCTCGCAATTACTTCAACCATGTTTTATTCAAAGAAGCCTGACAAGTGATTGAATTAAGAGCGATCTGCAAATACCTTCTAAAACTAAATGCCGTTATAACTTCCAAAATATAAATAAGCACTAACGAAATCTTAACTTTGCGTGGCATTTGAGCGACTGCGTCTCAAAATGCGCGCGTCATTATAAAAATATGGTAATCTAAATTCGCGACAACAAGGTCGTAGCAGCAAATCATGGTGTTTATGAAAGAAAAAGCAACCTCTTTTGACATTGCCCACTTGGCAGGTGTTTCGCAGTCGACGGTTTCGCGAGCGTTAAATAATAGCCCGCTAGTTAATCAAGAAACTAGAGATCGCGTTCAGCGTATTGCCCGGGAACTCAATTACAAAGTGGATAAAAACGCAAGTAACTTGAGAAAGCAAAAGAGCAGCACAATTGCCCTACTCTTGTTTGAAGATCCTACGTCCGATGATTCGATGATTAATCCGTTCTTCCTAGCGATGCTCGGCAGTATTACCCGCGCGTGTGCGCAAGCAAACTATGATCTGCTTGTGTCCTTCCAAAATTTAGATGATGACTGGCACGCAGAATATGAAGACTCAAATAAGGCTGACGGCATTATTCTATTAGGATATGGCGACTATACTGATTATCAAAACAAAGTCGCGCAACTTGAATCACAGGGCACGCACTTTGTTCGTTGGGGTGCGCCAGATGAAGCCCACCCAGGGGTTAGTATCGGTTGTGATAACTATCAAGGTGGCCAAAGCATAACGTCACATTTAATTGGCTTGGGTAAAACTTCCTTTGCGTTTATTGGCGACAACGGCGATCACGCCCCTGAATTCAAAGCGCGTTTTAACGGTTATTTTGAAACACTTCAATCTCATGGGCTTGATCAGTCAAGTGTTCAACGCAATGCTATTTCGACTGAGGATGCGGGGTCAGAAGCGGTGAAATCATTGCTGCAAAGTGGCGAACTTCCCCAAGCAATTGTCTGCGCATCGGACCTTATTGCAATGGGCGTGCTTAGAGCGCTGCGCCAGGCAAAAGTGAATGTGCCTGATGATGTAGCCGTGGTTGGCTATGACAATATTGCGGTTTCAGCCTACACCACGCCTTCGCTCACCACTGTTCAGCAAAATACCAAACTGGCGGGCGAGTTATTGGTAAACACCTTATTAAAAGCCATTAACAACGAAGACGTTCAGGATTATTTAATGCCTGCGGATATTATTATTAGGCAGTCATGTGGCAGTGAGTAAGCGTGCGCAAATTACACGCTAGAAATTAAGCAATCACTGATTAACAAAAAGCCCCGGGCGTTAAACAACCACGGGGCTTTTTTATTGTGCGCTAAACACGTTTTATTGGCGGGCCAACTGATGCTTAATTTGAGCAAGTAATGCACTGTTACTTACTTGACCCTCGCGCACCCATACCTGAACGCCATTGGGCTTAACCGTTGCGGTTAACGCATCACCTAGTTTTACCGTTTGCGTTTCTCCAGATAATTGTTCCGTCCAGTCGCCCGATTGCATAAAGTCACTAACCTCAAAAGATTGTGCGGCATTACCCTTATTAAGTAATACAAGTGCAGTCTGCTGTGTTTCTGCAGTATCAACAACGCGATAAAACGCCGCTTGATGCCCGTCAAGTTCAACGTTGACTTGAACACCGCGCTGCAGTGCTACCGTGTTTTTACGCACATTGGCAATCTTTGTTAGCGCCTGTTGAATAGGATGTGTCTTGGCTTGGTCTAGGCGCTCTTGGCCAACATAGTTACGATTGCCGGCATGTTCCGCCGTACCGCGCATGAAGCCAATTTCAGATCCCATGTATACAACCGGAATGCCTCTTACTGTAAACAACCAATTATGCGCATTAATAAAGCCTTCATCAGTGGCATTAATACGCGCCATATCGTGGTTATCGTAGAACGTAGTTAATTCATATGGATTGTTATATGGCCCGTGCGTAAGATGAAGCACCGTTTCTAAGTCAGCAAAATCACTCTCTAGCGGCTTTTCAAATACACTCACCATGGCCTTTTGCATAGGAAAGTCTAATACACTGACGCCCCCATTTTTCGGTAACGTATGTTGGGCAATGTTGTTCGCCTCATAGTCAAATGCTTCGCCAAACATAAAAAAGTCAGGGTTTTGCTCGCGTATACGATCTGACGCTTCACGCCAAAACGCATGAGGCACATGCCTGATTGTATCTATTCTAAATGCATCAGCACCTTGAGAAATCCAATACAAATAGCTGTTGATGAGATAATCGCGTACGGCGGGGTTTTCGTCATCTAGATTAGAAAGCTTTACTAAATCTGGATAGTTGTGAAAAAAGCTATGAAGCGGGTTGTTTTCAGGGTCAAGCTCTTCAGGCGCCAAGTTTTGATGATCAGCAACCAGATTTCCATCACTGTCATATATTTCCCCGTAGCCGGGTAAGTCCTTTTCCATGGTGAAGCTTGGTGTGCCGTGATTTGCCACAATATCAAACACGGACTTAAGGCCATGTTGACGCATTTTCGCCGTATAGTCACTAACGCTTAAATTGGCGCTAACCAAATGCTCGTCAGCTTTATAGAAATTCGTTGCCCAATAGCCGTGATAACCCGTTTTACCACCGTCTTTAAAGGCACCGCCATAAGTAATGGGTTCATCGCCATTAAACGCATAGTCCGGGTTATCGTGGACAGGCGTCATCCATACTGCCGTGAACCCCATTTCTTTAATATATTCGGCGTTGTTTAAGATACCCTGTAAATCACCGCCCATGTAACCCACATAGGCTTTCTTACCATCAGGACCTTCTAGGGGCAGTTGCCACGTAGGGTGATCGCCTCCCTGCTCTTCATGATTGTTCGAAGGGTCGCCGTCTACAAAGCGATCTGTCACAACAAAGTACACCGCTTCGCTAGCAAATGGCGTAGCGGTACCCACGATAGCGTGGCTGTTTTCTTGTATATCGTTAGATGAAGGAACAGATGTACTCGAGCAGGCTGAGCAAAATAAACCAGCTAACGTTAATGCGATTGTTGTACGATTAAATGACATATTAAGCTCCCTGCGCTTCTTCAATTTCTTGCTTATCGGCCTCGTTCACGAAGAAAACTGAAACCGCACCAATTAACATAGAAACTCCGGCAACAACGATAATGTACTTTGCGTCGTTGTCGAAAACAGAACTTAGAATCCAGCCAGCAGTTAGGCCCGATACAATTTGAGGGGCGGCTACGGTAAAGTTAAAGATACCCATATAAACCCCCGTTTTATTTGCAGGTAACGCACCAGCTAACATAGCGTAAGGCATAGCAAGAATAGCAGCCCACGCAATACCTACGCCTACCATAGGGATTAACAGCTTCACTGCGCCCAAAGGTACTGTTACTTCAGTAATCAGTAAGTTTACGTTGATCATCGTTAGGTCTTGGAATAACAAGAAGCTTACGTAGCTCAGGCCACCTAGCGCTAAAGACGAAGCGTAAACCGTTTTGCGACCAAACTTGTCAGCAAGTTTTGCCAAGAAAATAGAAAAAATAGCAGCAAATACCGAATACGCAGCAAATAGAATCCCTACCCAATCACCAGCAGCTCCCTTGGCCATGATGATGGTTTCAGGCACCATCGGGGCTGCAGCAATATAAGCTGGGTCAAACCACTGCTTATCTACATTCCATATATGCTGCGTAATAGCAGGTGTGGTATATACCCACATAATAAAGAGCGCAAACCACGAGAAAAACTGCACGACGGCAAGTTGTTTCATCGTCTTTGGCATATCTTTTACTAACGTGAAAAACTCACTTAAGCGTTGTCCTAGCGGTGCTTTAGGCGCTTTTTCAGTTGCAGGCTGCTCTTCGGTAAGCCCTTTATAGCGGTTGTATTCATCTGGTGCGTATTCTTTGGTACGAACTACCGTCCAAATGACCGTACCAAGCAGTACTGTAGCGCCAATGTAGAAAGCCCAAACAACAGAAGGTGCAACCTCACCCATTTGTGCCGTATTTTCAAGGCCAATAACATTGGTAAGTACAAATGGCAGTATTGAGCCGATAACTGCGCCTATATTAATCAGTAATGACTGAATCGAATAGCCAACATTACGTTGTGACGGCGGTACCATGTCTGAAACCAATGAGCGAAACGGCTGAAAGCATACGTTAAACGACGCGTCCATAAGTGCAACCATTAACGCGCCCATTACCATAGGTGCCAAGAAGGCAACAAATATCGGCGCATTGGGCAGTAAAATCATACCCAATACTGCGGCGATTGCACCAGCAAGAATGAACGGGCGGCGTCGACCTAAACGATTCCACGTTCTATCAGATGCTGAGCCAACAATTGGTTGAACGATTAACCCCATGATTGGCGCGACGAGCCAAAATAGTGATAGCGAGTGAAGGTCTGCCCCTAAGTCTGAAAGGATCCGACTTACGTTTGCGTTTTGCAGTGCAAAACCGAATTGAACACCTAGAAAGCCAAAGCTGACGTTCCATATTTGCCAGAAAGAAAGGCGTGGTTGAGTTGCTTGCATACTTTGCTCTATTTATTGTTTTACTATAGTTAATACGATTACTGCACAATGAAAACACTAGCAGACATTGCTGGTAAGCTTAAGGTATCCGTCGTCTTAAAAGATATCCCATCGCTAACTCGTGTTAACGTCTGGTGTGTGCTTAGCACCTCTGCATACTTATTTAGAGGCAGGTCCACTGGCTTTTTATTTAAGATGACCAATATTTTATCAGACTGATTAGTATTTGATTTATCTGCACCACTGGCTGAATCGACATTTACCTCTCGAATATAGGTATAAACCCCATTCTCCGGTGCAAAATGCTTCAACAGGCCTTTAAACTGCAAAGGGTGTGATTTACGCAGTTGAAGTAAGCCCTTCACACGCTGCTGTGCCCAACGCTCATCATCCGTTAAACCGTGCCCGGTAAAAGCGTTTTTGTCATTGTCCGAAGGCCACCCGCCTGGAAAGTCAGAACGAATAATACCGTGGTCTTCACTGCTTTCGTTACCCATTAAAATTTCTGTACCGTAAAAAACTTGTGGAATACCGCGCGTAGTGAGCAATAGCGTCATCGCCATATTCCATTTGTCTTTATCATGACCGAGCTGAGTAAAAATGCGGCTCATATCGTGGTTATCAGGAAAGATGACCAAATTATTCGGGTCGCCGTATAAAAAGTCAGTAGCTAAGGTTTCGTATACAGAGATGAAGCCAGAATTCCAGCTTTCATCATTGCTCAACGCTTCAACGACTGCGGCTTGAAGCGGGAAATCCATAACCGATGGTAGAGCGCTATCGTAATCATCGTGGCGGTGGCTACCCGCCTGCCAATATGCCGTGATTGCGGGGTTAACTGACCACTCTTCCCCTACTATATTGAAATTCGGGTACTCGTCCATTATGCGGTTTGTCCATTGGCTCAAAAACGCCTTATCAGGATAGGAGTACGTATCCACACGTATTCCACTTAGCCCAGCGCTTTCAACCCACCAAATCGCGTTTTGAATAAGGTAGTTTGCTAAATGCGGATTGCGCTGATTCAAGTCCGGCATGGTTGGCACAAACCAACCATCGCTAAACCCTTTTATATCGCTTGCTATGGCGTGAGGGTCGTGAAGAGCTTCACGCTTGTGGGTTGTCCCTACAAATTTACCGTTGTTATTGATCCAGTCGTGTGACGGCGTATCTTTCATCCATAAATGATTACTGCCTATATGGTTAAGTACCATATCCATTATAATGCCAAGACCCTTTGACTTAGCTTCAGTACTTAACGCAATAAAATCGTCATTGGAACCAAATCGAGGGTCTATTTTGTAGTAATCCGTGGTGGAATAGCCATGATAACTGTATTTATCCATGGCATTTTCGAGCATGGGCATTGTCCATATTTGAGTAAAGCCCATATCCTGAATGTAATTGAGGTTATCAACAATACCTTGAATGTCACCACCGTGGCGACCACCTTTGAATGAACGGTCTGCGGGATCGCCATAACCCTTAACATTATCATTTTCCTTATTACCATTGGCATATCTGTCGGGGGCAATAAGATAAATAGCATCTTGAGGCCCAAAGCCTTCGCGCGACGCTGAGCCTTGTGCTCTTTTTTCTAACGTGTAAGTTAAATCACGGGTCGTACCATCGCTGTCAGTAAGCCTGATAACTAATTCCTGGGCACTAGCATTCGACGTGTCTAGCGTTACGAATAGATAGTTTTCACTATCAAGGGCTTGGCTATGCTTAACTCTTACATCGCCTTTCGCTATTGAAACAGTGTCATCGGCAACACCATCACCATAAAGCATCAATTCTACATTACTGTTTTGCATACCAACCCACCAATTCGGCGGGTAAACATCAATGCCACTGTTTGCAGATGATTGAACTGAGAACAAAGGAAATGTAGTGATACAGCTGAGGAGAAGCGGAATTGCGCGCTTTTGGATTTTTTTATGACCACTGTCATTAGTTACACGATTACGTTTTGGCACATCAACCCCATGTTAAAAATACGTTAAGTACAAGATGGTGATGAGATACTACCTTGCCCGTCCGATCTGACCAATGCTCTGCATACGTATTCACGAAACACCATGTAAAAAAACATGGTGTTTCGCGTTAACTCAGCAGCATGTGATAAAACCTAATTAGAAGGCGAATACTTTAGTCTCAAGCCCTTCCAATGAGAACGAAGCGTTGTAGTTAATGCCCTCTTTTTCTAGTGTTATGCCTTCATGAGAAAGCATAGGCGCTAGCGTAATCCGATCGCTATCTTTACCTAAAACATTTGAAGGAACAACAAGCTTCATTGCACCTGTAGGCTTATCGTTAAAATTAGCCACAACCACAAATCCGTGCTCACCTTGCGCGCGCACAAAAGCAAATTGCTGCTCAGTATAGGCTGAATCTTTCACATCAAGATTGAGCGCGTGTAGGCTTTGATATTCACCTGTAACAGCAGGGTTTGTGGCAGCAATAGCCATCACGTCTTGGTAAAATTGGTGAAGTGCTTTTTCATCTTCGGTAGATTTCCCTGCATCAAACTTACCGTCGTTCATAAAACGCTGATGGGCAGGAACACCTACATAATCGAAAATTGACGTACGTGTTGGATCTCCAAAACCAGTCTCCTCGCTACCGTCTTCACCCACATCTTGACCAAAGTACAACAGCGTAGGCGAACTGCTAATAAGCGCACTCACTGCAAGCGCGGGTTTACCTTTCTGGGCACTACCGGCAAAGTCGGGGCTGGCTATACGTTGTTCGTCGTGATTTTCTAAAAAATGAAGCATATGCGGGGCGATATCATTGATTTCATCATGAATAGTAACCAGTTTGCTTACTTCTCCACTCCCCTGCATAATCGTTTTTAATGTGTCGTAGAAACCCACCTTGTCGTAAAGGTAGTCCATTTTGCCTTGGTGGATATACTCGCGATACTTATCTGGTTGATAAACTTCCGCTAGCAAGAACGCATTAGGTGCCTTTTGTTTAATACTGCTATTTAGAAACGACCAAAACTCGACAGGCACCATTTCGGCCATATCGTAGCGGAAACCGTCGACACCTTTATCTATCCAATAATGTGCAATATCTCTGAATTTATACCACGAATCTGGTACGTCTTTTCCTTGCCAAAATGCGGCATGTTCTTCAAAAGACTTATCACTGTACTCTTCAGGTAAAACTGGAAAGTCGTAAGTGCCGTCAGGCTTCACACCATAGTTCACTTTTACGGTCTCGTACCAGTCGTTTATATCCGGTTTCGAAGCTCTAGCACCGTTGCCTGTCCATTTTGCTGGAAACTCTTCGAACTTACCGTCAGATAGTGGATGCTTTTCACCACCTAGAGGTTGATAGTTATCAGCTGTGGGCACTTGAAACGCTTCACCTACTACATAGTAAAAGTTGTTATCACGGGCGTATTCAACAGACGTGTCGTCGTGCGCGCCGAAATCACTTACACCTTCAGGTGCAGAAAGTGAATGGTAATCACGGGCGACATGATTAGGCACAATATCGATAATAACCTTCATTCCCGCTGCGTGAGTCCTGGCAATTAGCGCTTCAAATTCTTCTAAACGCTTGGCTGGATCATCGGCTAGGTCTGGATTAACGTTGTAGTAATCTTTAACTGCGTAGGGAGAGCCCGCTCTGCCTTTCACTACATCTGGGTCGTCGTTTGAAATACCAAAATCAGTGTAGTCATTAATCACCGCATGGTGCGGCACACCGGTATACCAGATATGACTGGTTCCCAAAGATTTTATGGCCTTTAGCGCTTCGGGAGTAAAATCACTAAACTTACCTACCCCATTGTGCTCAATTGTGCCCCAAGGCTGGTTATTTGTATTCGTGTTTCCAAACAAGCGAGTAAAAACTTGATAAACGACCGGTTTACCTTGCCTTTCAGCCGAATCGTTTAGCGTCGAACTTTCGCCGCTTTGACCAAATGGTTTCAGACTAGCGTCTTTGATCACCGGTTTTTGATTATTCACTGGAGAGGTCGGCCCTGTACACGCTGTTAATCCAATTGACAGCATAGCAATTGACAAGGGTTTAAGACAAAAACGAAATTGGAAATTTGGCATGGTAATCATTGTGATAAACGTAAATTATGCCAACAGGATACGCGTTAACTGGATGTTAAAAAACATGCATACGTATTCAAACATAAAAAAACCGCCTGACGAGGCGGCTTAGTATTCCAGATAGCATGGTGTCATGCTGCATGGGCTATGCGAAGCGGCTTTCGAGTGTGCTCAATGGTGGGAACGGCCACATCGCCAATAGCTTGTAACGCACTATTTAGTTCTGAATGAATCTTTCTGTGAAAACCTTTTAGTGGTTTTGCTAAATCATCAAGCAGTACGTGCGGTGACAATCTATATGGCATACGTTTGCCATTGAATTCAATAGCTTCACCTACTGGATTAAAATGAATACCGAATGCCTTCATTCTTCTTGCTAACTTAGGCTCCATTAGCACATAGGCATGCTTAACGTTTAAATGAAGGCACACACTCGTTGCCATTAAGTACAGCGCAATTGAAAGATAAGGAAAATGCTCAACGTTAAATGGAACATTTTTCTTTTGTTTAACTTTTTCAATTTTTTCAGAGGGTAGGATTTTAGAGCGTAACTGTCGCACTCTAAATTCTCTCGGTATTGCAAGGCGAGAGATTTCACAGACGCTTTGTGGAGACAAGTTTGAAGGTAGCAATGCACCATCGCCAATTACTTCCGCACACTTTTCTTCTAATGGAAGTGCCAAGCCAGCTTCAGTTGGCAAGACCAACCTTATCGTGCCTGCACACTCTCCTGTTGGCAAATGCTTGATGTAGCAATTGATCGCGCGATCATCAAACTTGTCTTTTTCTAATTCAGTGGCATTTTTCTGCTCGAAGTTCATTTCTTCACAATACACTTTGTGTCGCGTTTTATAACTCACCTGCTTTTCACTTTCTTCGTTAGCAATCACAAGTTCGTAACGACTAAAGAAGAAATTAGAAATACTCTCTTCGAGTGAGAAACGACTAGGGAGTACCCTAGAAAATGTTTGTGGTAGTCGACTCAGTTTGTTAGACACGGCGCCATTAAACGCTCGAACTGCGTTCATTGTTCTCATCTTCAACGCAAAGCTCCCCTGATTTAATTTATTATTAGGCTTGTGGGTAACTTCCTGTTCGCAACGACAGCCTTAGTTATTTAATTACTATTTAATCTTAGATTTGTTATTCGTATCTCTACTTTGTCTGATAAGTGCATCCCCACTTACGTAATCAGACTTTGACAGACGGTCATACAGCAACACATTTGCTGTGGCCGCTAAATTCATGCATGAAAAAGTAGGAACGTAGACAACATGATCGCACCAAGACAAAACGTCTTCGCCAATACTGCCATCTTCAGGACCTAGCAAGTAAAACGCATTGCTCGGGTGCTCAAACAAAGGTAGTGGTGTAGCACCCTCTACCAGTTCAACCGCTACGACTGACGCACCTTCAGGCACTACTTCTTTTAAGTCGTCGACCCCAATGGTCGGAATGACTTTATGAAACGCTTTCGTATCCGCATTAAAATCTTTAGCAAATCGATAGCGCTGACCAGTATAAAAAACGCTGGCCACACCATAACAACCTGCAGCTCGCAGTATAGAAGCAACATTTACGGGATTTTTCGGGTTTATCAACCCAATTGACATTTTCTGATTCGCAATTTGCACGTTTGTATTTATTTTATTTTTTATTCAGCATTTGATATTGCCACGTTCTTTCTCACGCTTCTAGACAGGTTAGCGTAAACTAGCCTTAAGTATGATTAAACTTATCAAAAAAAGCGGTAGACACAGAACTCGCGATTCACCTATGCCAATAGGCATTTCTGCCAATGAGCATTGGTCTCCTCTTCTTATCGAGAAGCACGTGATATTGCAAAGCGTGGTCGATTATAATTTCTATATTTTAATAACATGTGACAGTATGGCCTATTTACTCGATCCTTTTTTTTAAGAAGTATTTAATGTTGAGATAGATGAGCCATCTGAAATCTTCGCATCGATAAAAAACAGCGTTTATTGTCACCTGTTCAGCAAGATGCAGACCAGTTTAATGAAAATATTACACATTGCCTGCAAAGTTTACACAAGAGAGCTTCATAAACTCGATAAAATTCTTTTTTTTCAAAATGTTACTAAAATAGGAAAAATGGCAACTTGTGTTCAAACGGGAAGGCAACAGCACTAGTTGTGAGCAATGTAAGGGAAATAACGTTGCCAAAATCAACGATTCACGATGTGTGAGGTTGGTACTAGAAGTATGAACCAGTAACTTAATCTTAAACTGTTGCCAAATTGAAACAGGGTAAGATACTGAAAAAATAGAGTTTTATTTGAAATAAAAAAAGCTTGGAAAAAAAACCAAGCTCTATAAGCCTTTTGTTGCGATTTGCATACAGGCTTTGTACAGAAAGAAAAAATAAGTCTAGTAGCTATGCGCTTTTGCGCTGTCTTTCCACTGAATTCTCATAGCAATGTTTAAGATAGCGTCTTGCCATGCGCCGCCCTTGACCGTAGCCTCGCAATAACTTCTTCTTATCCATAGTTAAACGCTTAACGCAAAAAGCTTCATCAGGCGCTATCACACGGATTGTGCAGTCGTCGGGTGGATTATTGAGAAAAGCTAACGTTTCGTTATAAATGGCTGCACGCTGCAACATCTTATCGAGTAGCGCAGGCTGGTTGCCATACATCTTTTGCATTAGCCAAACAGACTTTACTTCTGGTTTTGTAAAACCTAACGGTTGAGAAAGAATAACCGTGATATCCTTCGCACCCATTTTGTATGCTTGGATAGCAGGTATTGCATCTGCCACTCCCCCGTCCAAGTATCGCGTACCATTTATTGAAATTTCGTCTCGGTATGCAGTTGGCAACGCACAGGAAGCTACCATTAAATCATCAACATTATCTTTGGTGGCTTGTATATATTCACATTCACCTGACTCTGCATTAGTAATCCCAACATACAGTGGCATGCTGCTTTTTTCACCTGGTGCAGGAATATTCATGGACTGTTTAGAGTGATGCCATAGCCAATGGACATCTGTCATGTGCCCACCTTTTATGAAACGAAGCGGGCTAAAAAACTCCCTCTTTGTGGCGTATTGCGTGATGATGGTTTTACTAAGCCCATGCATTTTCGACACGTAGGTTGAAAGATTAGTTGCGCCAGCTGAAACACCAATCGCGAAGTCGAACGAATGGTAGTCATGCTCCATGAATTTGTCTAACACGCCTGCTGCAAAAACTCCGCGCATAGCGCCACCTTCAACAACAAGTGCACGTTTCATTTTCATCTCCTTTTGAATAAATTCAACCACTCTGGTACGACCACTATTTTCTTGGTGATACTACTAGAGAATCAAGAGATATGCCAAAAACAAAAAACCGCAAACTACGTTGCGGTTTTTAAATCTTGGTTTATTAGAAATTTACCAAATTAGCGTTTATTCGGTCTTACTTTTTCGTAACCGTTAACGTAGGTGCATTTCCATCAGGGCCAGATACCTTAAACTCGTATAGACCAGACTCTGCAACTTCAATCATGAGATTATTGTTACTTGCGCCAAGTATTTTCGGCTCGCTAGGCGTTACTACGTTGCTTGCTGCATCGTTCGGGCTGCCAAGGTTTACTGTCGACCAGTCTTCAGAAGCGACTTTGAATTCAATACTACCTGCGCTCAATTCAATGTCTGCGGTATAAACACCTTCTCCTTGATATTCAAACATATCGACCGCTCCCCAGCCATTCATACCACCACGAATATAAACTTGAGTGTCGCCCCAAAACGCTTCTTTAAATACACCAATGGTTGGCGCATCTAAATCAGTGACGTTGAATACGAACACATAGCGGTCTGCGGTTTCAATGTTCAAAATAAGATTGTCGTTAGTAGCGGCGAGCCCCAAAGTCTGACCAGGCGCAAGGTTGCGATCTGAATCATCGGCTGAGATCGCACCGAAGTTCACGGTATTCCAATCTTCTGAAGAAACCTTAAACTCGTAAGTTCCTGGTTCAACATCACGAGAGAAAGTGTAAATACGTCCGCCTTGGTACGCAAACTCCTCAGCCGTACCCCAGTCGTTCATTGCACCACGAAGATACACTGGTGTGCCAACATAGGGCTCTTCGTTTTCAACCATAAGGATTGGTGCTTCGCTATCAGTCGCATCAATAGTAAATAGGTAGGTCGCGCTCGTCGCTGGTGTAAATGAAAGGTTAGTATTAGTACGTGCTAGAACCTTTTCTTCACCCGCTATTACTGTACCTTCTTCACCATCGGCTGCGCCAAAGTTCACTGTACTCCAATCTTCAGATGCGAATTTGAATCCATATGTAACGCCACCTTCAAGTGTAGCTGTTACGGTGTACTTACCGTCACCCTGATAGGTAAATGCATCATCCGTTGACCAACCATTCATATCTCCACGCAGGTAAGCGATGGTGTCGCCGTAAGGAACAACATCAGGCGCACCAGACGTGGCATACGCTGATAGACCATAACCTTGAGCTCCAGACTGTGGTTTTACGAAAACAGCAATAGTTAGTGCCGGAACGGTAAAGGTTCCATTACCATCTTCATCTTCTACAAATGTGGCGCCGCGTACCGCAGCATCGACAGAATTCATTTGTGTGGCGTGAAGCGAAAAACCTGTTGCTGTGTTTACCGTGATAGACTTATCTTCATACCCTGTATTCACTAGCACCATAACCGCATCATTCATTATGTCTAAATCTTGGCGAGGTACTTCGCTGTTTTCAGATATGCCGTCATCAATACTCATCGCTATAAGACCACGCTGCTGGCGTTCACCAATATTGTGGAAACCTATACGGTCGATGATGTCTTCAGCGGTGGTTAATCTAAACAGCGGACTTGTCATTCGAATATTAAGCAATTCTGCAAACACATCAGAGGCAAACATAATATCTGCCATTGAGGCCGTGCGATTTGGATTGTAAATGAATTCACCCATTTCTTCCCAACGGGCTTCGTTGTCTTGTGCCAACGGTAAACCTACGTTCCAGTTGTTCGTTTCGTAGGTGAAGTCGACGTAGTTAAACCAGTCGCCCGCATCATAGGTATTTCTATCCATTGATTTTGAGCGAAGCATGTCGCCGCCCATTTGTAAAAATGGAATACCTTGAGACACAAGATTAATACCCATTGCCACATTTTGGGCACGAACCCGCTGTTCTAGAGTAATATCTTGTGGAAGCGTGTAGTTTAACTGATCCCACAGTGTTTCATTATCGTGCTTCGACACGTAGTTAATGATATCCGCAGGATCTTCTGCATAGCCGCCTAAGTTACTGGTAGCGCCTGCACTTCCTGAAGACGTCTCCAAAACATAGTCTTTTAACGTTCCGATCATGCCCATTTTTACACGGTCTTGCGCGCTTAATAGCCCTTCATCTTCCGGCCTAAAGATAGCGCCCTGGCGAATAGCTTCGCGAATACGGTCGTTATAGGTACCAATCTCAGTACCGGCCATATTGAGCTGGCTCGCTTGCTCGTAACCGCGGTCTATTTTAGTCCAGCCTTCACCGTAGAAATAGTTGTCAGCATCGATAGCTTGGACTGCATCACGCAAGCGTACCATAGTGTCTTTTGTAGCTTGGCTCATGATGTCGAAACGGAATGAATCATACTTATAATGCTCAGTCCACATCAGCAGCGAATCTTCCATGAACTTTTCCATCATGACATTGCGAGGCTCTGTGTCATCACAGCACGTTTCACGAACAATCGCACCCGTATCCACTTCATAACGGTGATAGTAGCCCGGTACCGCTTTGTCTAATACTGACTTACTGAAAACACCAGACGCATTGGTATGGTTATAGACTACATCAAGTGCAACACGTAGCCCCATCTCGTGAAGTGCTTGGATCATGGCGCGCATTTCTACAATGCGTTCTACTCCCTCTGCACTCGACGCATAGCTGCCTTCCGGCGCGTTAAAGTGATGAGGATCATAGCCCCAGTTGAATGTATCTAGATTGCGTAAATCATTAGTAAGCTGCTGGGCTTTACCCGCTTGAGATAAAGGATCGTAACCGTTATAAACGTCAATTAGCAATGCATCAGCGCTTTCTTCTTCACATACCGCAGCACTGCTATTTAAGCGACACAGTTTGCCTACCGTATCGTATAAATCTACCGTTTTTGTTGGATCCTCATCGATGGTTGCAATGTCATTTGCTGGAAGTATATGGAAGTAAGTAAGCCCTGCATCAACAAGCTTTTTAAGGTGCTCAACCGGTGCTGTGCCCTCTTCAGTAAAGGCAAGGTATTTACCTCGATTTTCTTCAGAAGTAGACATATCACGCACACTGAAATCACGAATGTGACCTTGGTAAATAACTGCGTCTTCGTAATTTTCAACCGTAGGGATGGTGTGAGAATCCCACCCTTCAGGTTTTAAATCATCATCAGCTAGATTTACGAAGCGAGAGAAACGGCCGTTTGTGCTTAGTGACACAGAATATGGGTCTGTAACAAGCAGCGTTTCTACATTCCCCGAAATAGGGTGATAGACGGTAACTTCATAACGGTAAAGCTGACGGTCAAGGGACATATCGCCTTCATGACGCCAGACACCAGACGTATCATCGCGAACCATATCAATACGTTGGCTTAATGTCTTGTTGTCGTTATAAATCAGAAGATCAACATTTGAAGCAGTAGGCGCCCACAATGCGGCAGTAATACCTGTATCAGAGTAGATACCACCAAGTTGAGCTTCGTCGGCATCGTCTTCACCGAGCGTATATAGTGCGTCTATTCCGTTAGCCAGTTGGATCCCGGTCGCAACAACAAGCGCACCGTCAGCATCGTAACCCCCTACTACGGCTTGTGTCGTCAACACGGTTTTAGCATCTTCAACCGACCAGTCGCCTTCCCAAGCCTGCATAGCAGATAAGTGCGGCGCACGGGCAGATTGCTCTTCGGTAAGTGTTGTACTCATTAACGTTACTTGAGTACCGTTAATACCCTCTTCCAGCGTACTCTCTAAGTCAGCCTGTGGTGAATAGTGAAGTTTCACCTCTGAAACGGTTTCAGGTACGTCCCATAAAATAGTGTTGGCATCTAACCAATGCGCGCCAAAACCCTCGATATCAACAGGCTGAGGACCAAGAGACATGATAGGAAACTCGAATATGGTTGCCTCGCCAGAGAGGGTAAAATTCATGCGTACAAATGTTTCATCATCTTGTACTAAAGAACCCTGGAAGTTTCCGCCCCCCATTTCTTTTCCGGCATCGTCAGTGCCTTTGTGGATGATGAAATTGTGACAGCTCCCATACCCTTCTTTAAGGTCTAGAATCCAATACGCACCATAGTTAGGATCGATACCGCTATGAATGCGACCGTTGGCCCAATCCGTGTCTGCGTCAGCATAAGCATCACACTCGTCATTGTTCCAAGTATGTAGTCTCCAGCCTTCATAAGCTGCATCGTTACTTGAGTTATCAGCGTCAACAGCAGCCCGATTATAATAAAGTACAGCTTGATTAGATGAAGGGGTAAATACAGGTGCAGGTAAACTTGGATCAGCACCGGCTTCACATGCATCGTTCGCTTCATTAGGTACGAGCGGCGCATCGCATTGAATAGGTGGTGGCGGTTCACAAGCCGTACCGGTTGAATTAGGTACATTTGGCACCTCACAGGTAAGCAGATCGTTCGTGCCCGACTCTACGCCCGAGCCACCGCAACCTGCAAGTGTATATGCGCCTACTACGAGTAACGCAGCGCGCACTACTCTTTTTTTAGTAAACATAGAATTCTCCTGAATTTTTTCGCTACTTTTGGCAACCGAATATTCCTTCGTGTTGCTAAATAAATTACCTAAGATGCTGTTTTTCATAGTTGATATGTCATCCCTAGGTAATATTGCGTACCAAAGTATTGGATAGTGCCGGTTTGCTCTTCTGATGAGAAATAGCTCTTCGTTGGCTCGTCTGTTAGGTTGTTAACTTGAAATAGTACGCTCCAATTGTCGTTAATCTCGTACGACGCTTGGTAATCAATAACCAATTCTTCATCAAAATTAACCACCTGATCGTTTACCGCTACTTGCTGCGAAACAAATGCGTCGCGATATCGGCTAGACAAGCGAGTTTCAAAACCTTCGTATTCCCAAAACACGGTTAGCGTAGCAACGTTTTCAGAAAGACCTGGTAAGTTAGCGGCATACACGTCATCACCTAGCGTGCGTTGAATTTCACTTTCGGTGTAAGAGTAACTTGCGCTAACGCCTAAGCCTGACCACATACCAGGCAGCATGCTATAAATTTGCGTATAGGCGATTTCTAAACCGCGAATATAGCCACCTTCGGCATTGTTTACGGCTGTGCTGTAGCTACCATTTTCAGTAGGGACGGTAATAAAGATGGGGTCGCCATTTTCATCAAGCGCTAGTTCGGCTTCCTGTCCTGCAAACTCTGGCGTCAAGTAAACCGGCACGCTTACGTTATCAGGAATTACAATGCCGTTTGCTTCAAAATCATAAGGCTCTATTTCAATGTCTTCTACGAACGACTCAATGTCTTTATAAAAGCCAGCGACAACTAATGCGCCTTCCGTATCTGAGAAATAATACTCCCACGAAACGTCGTATTGAGTTGCATAGAATGGCTCTAAATAAGGGCTGTTACGGGCGCTACCACTAACCCTTGCCGTAGGGTTGGAAAGCGTAATTTCACCCGAGTCTCGGTCTTGAAAAGCGGTAACCGTTTCAATAGTGGTTGACGCATTTGCGGCAAAACGGTTTATTGGCGCTCTGCCCATCACTTTTGCAGCAGCTACACGAAGTTGCGTGTCATCTGTAAGTTTAAAGTTCAGGTTAATTGAAGGCAAAACGTCAGAATATTCGTGACTTATCAACGCTGGGCGATAAAAGTTATTAATTAACCCTACGTCATCGGTAATGTTTTGTGCACCAGCCGTAGGGTCACTAACTTCAACCGATGTTCCGGTCTCAAGGTCTTCAATTAATTGAGTAGCACGCTGTAGCGTCGTTGAACTTTGTTTACTTTTAACGTAACGAACACCAACATTACCTGTAACAGGAATACTGCCAATTTCTGTATTAATGTTTGCCATCAAGTAAGCAGAATTCACAGTTTCAAATACATCGCCACTTTCTTGTAGCGTCCACGCAGTAGCTGGCCCTGTACCTGGACCATTAATAACGCCGGCAGCGCCAGGTCCCCACGTTTGAACAGGGTGTGGCCTACCGTTTGGAAACCAAGCATTAAGTGCACTGTCTAGATCAACGGAAAGATAACTTGGAAAATAACCAAAATCACCGCTCCAATTTACCTCTTCGACCATATCAGAAGTTAACTGAAGTGGCGGTTCGCTTACTGAGAATGCACTATCGTTTCCGTATTCAAACACAGAGCGGTCATTGTTATATTCCCGGTCTGAATAACGATAACCAAATTCAAAGCCTGAAATGATTGGCACATCGACATAATATTGGAAGTCTACGCGATAGGCGTCTAACTCATCTTTGTTTTCATACGGATAAATACCGTATTTACTTACCATTACACGGTCTAAGTCTGTAAAAGCATCACTTTGATTAAAACCGATATCAGGTAAGTTTAGTCCGTTGAGCAAATAAGATATTTGGACGTTTTCGTCGAACACGGGGTTTGCCGCTGTCGCGTCTTCGCCAACAAGCGACCACAGTAAGCCGTTTCTGAAGTCGCTTTCAGCACTTGAGCGGGAGACGTCAAACTGAACCGCTAAATCTGGCGATATCTCCCAACTAGCATTCACGCCTAAGTTGGTAACACTGTCGAAATCTTGATTGTCGTCGTTTACCAACTCAACACGGGTAAAGCTGTTGTCTGTACGAGAAAATGTGCCGCCAATTACGCTGTTGTTTACTACTACAGGGTTAGTTATACCAGTGTTTATTCCACCTAGATTAACGCGAAACCCACGTGCAAAGGCTTCGGAGTCAAATTTCGAGATAAAAGCATCAGCTTTAAGTGTAAAGGTATCGATAGGTGCCCATTCAAACGCGGCAACGTAACCATCGCGAGTCTCTTCCCCGCCCTTGTGCTGCATTTCAAAGCCTTCTGAAATGAGTTCACAATTGGGGCAATCTGCTGGCCCGTCTATATCACCTTCAAGTCCGTCTACATCAACTTGACCGTTATAAGCTAAACCAATGAATTGAGTAGAAACGCTCGGTTGGAATAAACGAGCATAACCTAGTGATACACCTAGCGTATCGTCAAGGAATTTACCTTGATATGAAAAACTCAGTCTATGTCCATACTCTGTAGCATCACTCACCTCTGACGCTCTATCGTTGTACATGCCACGCATGTTGGCGCTGAATTTATGCTGTTCTTCAATGGCAAGTGGTGATGCAGTTTTAAGTTCTACCGTACCCGCTATACCCCCCTCAATAAGCGATGCCTTGGGAGATTTGTAAACCGCCGCCTCACTAATAAGCTCTGAAGGATACTGATCAAACTCAATTGCCCGACTTCCGCTGGTCGATACCTGCTCTCTACCGTTTAATGTAGAAAACACGAAGTCACCAGATAGACCACGAATGTTAATTTGTGCTGCTTGGCCACCGGTACGTACTGCTGAAATACCCGGTAAGCGCGTCAGTGCATCTGCCATAGATACATCTGGAAGCCCGCCTAGATCATCTGCGGATATTTGTTCAGAAACCGTATCGGAGAAGCGTTTCTGGTTTAATGATTGGATTAAGCTGGTACTGAAACCACGTACTTCAATACGCTCTAGGGTATCTTCTTGTGGTCGTTCAACTTCGTCTATTGAGGTGTCTGGTGACTCTTGGGCATAAAGAGGAGCTGCGCTAAACGCGACCCCACTACTTATCAAGGCCGCCATGATGGTGCTGGGTTTGAATGTTTTCATTGGTGTCCCATTCCTTGTTTATTATCGACACTTTTAGGACTACCACCCCCAAAAATGCCTCTTATGGTTCAACACCAAATACTACTGTTTTGTATAAAAAGGGAGCAATGCTATGCATACGTATTCATTTACATCGGCGCAACATATTTTTAATTTACCAGTAAAAAACCAGCATAGTTGTAACAATTCATCCTTAAAAACGAATAAAGCAGCCTTTTGGCTGCTTTATCCTTTACCTGTTTAGTTAGCTGATGCGTTCGTTCGCAGCACTTCTAACCATATGAAATTGTTCAACTCATTGCGCGTTTATACTTTGCAACCATCCCATTTATATACTCGTCATGTGTCGGCAGCTTAGCAATGGGCTCTTTTTTGATTTCCAATAACCTTGTTAACATTTGATTTAACTGAACTTCAGGCACACTGTCTACCAAACCGTGATAATCCTTAGGAGTGATCCCCTGACCGTACAATACCTGTAGCCATGAGCTTTCAAGGAATAGATCATTTTGTTCTCGTAGCAGATTTCCGCTTTCTTTAAACAACGCAATTTTATGTGCTAGGGAATCGGGCAAAGTAATATTTCGCATGTCATTGAAAAAGGCGCTATCGGTTCGCTCATTTACGGTGTAATGCAAAACAAGAAAATCTCTGATTTGTTCAAACTCTAATTCAGACTGCTTGTTATATTCCGTTTCCAAACTCGGTGCAAAGCCGTTGTGGGGAAACAACTGAATTAAGCGAACAATTGCAGATTGAATGAGGTGAATACTGGTAGATTCAAGTGGCTCTAAGAATCCACTTGATAGACCTACTGCTACTACGTTTTTGTACCACTGCTTACGTCGTCTGCCCGTCGTAAACTTTATCAGTTTAGGGTCGCCCAATGGTTTGGTATCTAAGTTTGACAACAAGGTGTCACAGGCCTGATCATCACTGATATAGCGTGAACTATATACGTGGCCATTACCATTTCTGTGTTGCAGTGGGATCCTCCATTGCCAACCCGCATCGTGGGCAATAGAGCGCGTGTAAGGCGCGGTTTTTTCATGTCGCTCAGACGGTACAGCAATGGCACTATCACAAGGAAGTAAGTGAGACCAATCGTCGTAGCCAGCGCCCAGCGCTTCCTCTATCAATAGCCCCTTAAAGCCCGTGCAATCAACAAATAAGTCCCCTTCAACCACGTCCCCCCTTTCTAAGTGGAGTGCTTGAATAAAACCGCTGTCGGTAAAACGTTGAACACGTGAAATTTTACCTTCTTTGCGTACAACCCCCATATTTTCACTCAGCTTTCGTAAATACTGAGCGTATAAACTGGCGTCAAAGTGATAGGCGAAAGGTAGCTCAACGACTGGGTCTTTGGCATTTATCTGCGCAAATCGTCCCGCTTCAGCGGCATGGTAATTTAGGTCAAAATCCCACAGGTCGTCTTTTAGGCCTTGCTGGCGCGCCTTTACCCAATAGTGATGAAAATGACAAAACGCCATGCTTTTTCCCGGCGCACCAAAGGTGTGATAGTAGCTTTCACCCTTCGTTTTCCAATTTTCAAACCGTATAGCAAGTTTTATCGTTGCTTTAGTATCATGAAGAAACTGTGCTTCGTCGATACCTAACACTTGGTTTACTAGGCGTATTGGGGGGATGGTAGCTTCGCCAACACCGACCGTACCAATCGCTTCAGATTCAACCAGAGTAATATCAACTGCTTTACCCAACACCTTTTTCATTAATGATGCAGCTAACCAACCAGCCGTTCCACCGCCGGCAATCACTACACGCTTTATCGGTTTATTATGAGGATCTTGCATAAACTTCTCGCAATTCGTACCAAAAATTTTGAAGGGTTCCTTTCATACAAAAAGAAAAGCCACCATTTGCTCTCTCTTTTAGCACAAGCTAAAACAAAATGCAGCAGGTGGCTTTACACACACGAAGAAATTAGAACTTGTAGTTAAATCCTAGCAAGTAGTTCGTTCCATAAGTTTGGAACTGCGTGATTTGACGGCCGTCAGCCGCTGAGGCTTGAATATCATCTTCATCGGTCAGGTTCTGTGCTTGTAAAGTAACACGTAGACCTTCTAGATATTCGATACCAGACTCGCTGAAGTCATAGCCAATTTGCGCATCAACAAGCGTACCGCCTTGCTTTGTTGCATCAACAAGCGCAAGACTTGTACCTCTTTCCTCAGTCAGGAACTGATCGCGTTTTGTTGCAGCCAAACGGAACTCAAAGCCAGCATTTTCATAAAAGAAAGTCATACTGTACGACTCTTCAGACAAGCCAGGAATACGTGTTTCAGTTTGGCCAGGTGCCGCGTCAACTTCACCATCCATGAAGGTTGCACTCGCGAACAAACCGAAGCCTTCAAGTGAGTCATGGATCATGTCAAATGGAAGTGAACCTTGTAATTCGTAACCGCGAACAAAGCCTTCGAACCCATCTAATACACTGCTTACTTGACCTGTGAACAATACAGGAGTTTGACCTTCAGAGCCCTGATGTAGCTCAGGAATATAAAACTCTGTGAAATCAGCCACAATTGACGTGCTACGGTGCCAGTTTTTAATGTCTTTATAGAAGAACGACACAGCTACATAACCTGTATCTGCAAAGTAATTCTCATAAGCTAGGTCAAACTGGTTTGCTTCAAGTGGACGCAATTCAGGGTTACCCGAACTACCACCCCATGGGCCGTTTTGTATATTGTCACTTATGATTTGGCCATCATTGAAGGCAAAAGTAACTTGTGTGTTTGGACGCATATCATCCATACGTGGACGAGAAATAACTTTACTCAAGCCCAAGCGCACAAACTGGCCCTCAGCCACTTCTGCTGAAAGGTTAAGTGTTGGAAGAACATCTGTGTAGTCTGCGCCACCTGTTACAGGGCTAGCAATGGTGTAACCTTCGCGATCAGACGTTGCAGAGAAACCTGTTGATTCTTGATCTGCACTTACTACTTGCAGGCCTACGTTACCGCGCACCCAAATATCACCAAATTCCATCTCTAGGTCTAGTTTGGTGTAAAGGGTAAGTAGTTCTTCATCAACGGTGTAAGTATCACCTAAGCGATCGTTTTGAACGCGGCTTGCATCGCTTTCAATGTAATAACCACTTTCGACAAGTCCTAGGGAGTCGTACGCTAACACGCCGTCAATTCCAATAAAGTCAAGGTTCGTTACGCCTAGCACATCGGGAATTGCTGCATCATCTGGATAAGAAGGCGCTGTAAGATATGCACCATTGTTATCTTTAGATTTTGAGCGGTCAGAGTAAACAACACCTGCAGAAAGGCCTGTTACCACACCCCAATCTACATAACCCTTAACGTCGAAACGAAGGGTATCAAGCTCTTCTTCAAAAAACGGTTGGTTTACGAAGCCGTCTTGTCCGTCAGACTCTAGTAAAGGTGGTGCTCCCCAGGCTTGCGGACCTGCAAGGCTAATAAGCGTTGGGTCGGTAAGGTCAACCGGTGCAATGGTTGGGTGGTCAGAAAACAGTACGCCAGAAGATGTCATTTCCCAACTGCGTGCAGTAAGGGGACGTCCGTCAATACCGGCACGACCGACACCAGAATAGCTCTCTACCTCTATGATCTCTTTCTCTACTTTACCAGTGGAGTAGTCTAGCTCTGCTGTCCATGAGTCATTAATTTGATACTCGACATTAACACCAACCGTTGTTAAGTCAGCATCTTGTTGACGCGCATCATTTCGAACGACACTATAAAAGCCATTTGTATAGCCACTCGTTACAAGCCCATTTTCAACACCGGTAATTACATACGGATTAGGGCCCCACTCAGGGCCACCTTCTTCAACGCCTCGACGTACATCATTTTCAACAAAGTCGATGTAAAGAGCATCTAGCTGAATATTCAATTTATCAGTTGGAGCCCATTCAACCACTGCCGCTATTGAATCACGTTCAAGCATCGCTGAGCGCTGGAATGAGTCATGTCCACCAAGGACTACAGTTCCAGCAGGTACTTCCACTGAATCCAAATCACGTAGTTCACTATCAAAACCGACATCTGCATAACCCCAACCGCGGAAGTATTGCTCCTGGCGCGGCGACTCCATGCTCGCAACAGTTAACGCTAAACCAATGGTATCGTCGGCAAATTGATCGACAAAGTTTACAGAAATGCGGTGACCGTCGTTGTCAAAATCTGGGTTTGGAGAGTCTTCAGCATTCTTTTCGAACGTGCCGTTTACGGTAAACGTGCTTTCTGCCGTTAGAGGCTTAACCGTTTGAAGGTCAATTGAACCACCGATATTTTGGGTAGTCATGCCCGCTTCTGGTGTTTTGTATACCAGAATGTTTGAAATGATTTCCGTTGGATAAAGGTCAAACTCAACCCCACGGTTATCACCCATACCTAGAAGCTCACGACCGTTCAGTGACGTACCAACGTAGTTCTCGTTAAAACCACGAACAGAGATACCACTTGTACGACCGTTACGACGTTCACCGGTTACACCAGGAAGACGTGCGATTGATTCTGCGATACTGGTATCTGGTAACTTACCAATATCTTCTGCTGATAACGCTTCAACAATTGAGGTGTTATCCATTTTGATTGCTTGAGCACGCTGTAAGCTGCCGCGAATACCGCTAACCTGAATAACTTCAAGGTTTGCTTCGTCAACAGCATCAGTGTTTGCATCTTGTGCAAATGCTGGTGCACTACCAAACGCCATACCGCCTGAAATAAGCGCAGCTTTAATTAGGTTGGGTTTAAATTGTTTCATAAAACGGGTGTCCCATACGGTTATAGTTGTTGTCTTTTTGTTGTTCTTATGACAATTAAATGACAATACATCTCGTCCACATAATGCTATAGAGGACCTAGGGTTTGCACAATTGCCTGCATACGTATTCAATAAAATTTGTGCAACACGCCGTTAACAAAGGATATGCAGGCCTTTATGTAATTTAACAACACAATATGGATTATACGGGGCTTTTACGGCAGATAGTTGTAATTTTGTTACATGCATTTCTGCAGAGTTGTTAATAAGCGCGCACAAAAAAGCCCGCTTAAAGCGGGCTTTTACCACAAAATTGTTAAGCGTTAGCTTACCAACCTGTAGTCTCGCGAAGCGCCTTGCCGATTTCAGCAAGTGAACGTACAGTTTTAACGCCAGCGTCTTCTAGTGCTTTGAATTTCTCATCAGCAGTACCTTTACCGCCTGCGATGATTGCACCAGCGTGACCCATACGCTTACCTGGAGGAGCAGTAACACCAGCAATGTAAGAAACAACAGGCTTGGTTACATTAGCTTTGATGAACGCTGCTGCTTCTTCTTCAGCTGTACCACCGATCTCACCGATCATTACGATAGCTTCAGTTTGTGGGTCGTCTTGAAACATCTGAAGGATGTCGATGAAGTTTGAACCAGGAATTGGGTCGCCACCGATACCAACACAAGTAGACTGGCCAAAACCTTCGTCAGTGGTTTGCTTAACCGCTTCGTACGTAAGTGTACCAGAGCGAGAAACAATACCTACTTTACCAGGCTTGTGGATGTGACCAGGCATGATACCAATTTTACACTCTCCAGGAGTGATTACACCTGGGCAGTTTGGACCGATCATGCGAACGCCTTTCGCTTCTACGTATTCTTTAACGTAAAGCATATCTAGCGTTGGGATACCTTCAGTGATACATACGATTAGCTCGATACCCGCATCTGCAGCTTCAACAATTGAATCTTTACAGAAAGGTGCTGGTACATAGATAACTGTTGCAGTTGCGCCAGTTGCTTCTACCGCTTCACGTACAGTATTGAATACTGGAAGACCTAGGTGCTCAGTACCGCCTTTACCTGGTGTTACACCACCAACCATTTGCGTACCGTAAGCAATTGCTTGCTCAGAGTGGAAAGTACCCTGACCGCCAGTGAAACCCTGACAAATTACTTTAGTATCTTTATTAATTAATACAGACATTATTTGCCCTCCGCTGCAGCAACAACTTTCTGCGCTGCATCAGTTAGCGATTCAGCAGCAATGATATCTAGACCAGAGTTCGCTAGAACTTCACGGCCAAGCTCTGCATTGGTACCTTCAAGACGTACAACTACAGGTACTTCTACGCCAACTTCTTTAACCGCACCAATGATACCTTCTGCAATCATGTCACAGCGAACGATACCACCGAAGATGTTAACCAATACCGCTTTAACATTGTCATCTGAAAGGATGATTTTGAATGCTTCAGCTACACGCTCTTTAGTTGCGCCGCCACCAACGTCTAGGAAGTTAGCTGGCTTGCCACCGTGTAGGTTTACGATGTCCATAGTACCCATTGCTAGGCCTGCACCGTTAACCATACAACCTACATTACCGTCTAGCGCAACATAGTTTAGTTCCCACTGAGCAGCATGAGCTTCACGCGCATCTTCTTGTGAAGGATCTTGCATATCTTTCAGCTTAGGCTGACGATATAGCGCGTTACCATCGATACCTACTTTCGCGTCTAGGCAGTGTAGGTTACCGTCAGTTTTGATAACTAGCGGGTTGATTTCGATAAGCGCAACGTCAAGCTCTTCAAACATCTTAGCTAGGCCAAGGAAGATTTGAGTGAATTGCTTGATTTGTACGCCAGAAAGACCTAGAGCAAACGCCATTTCGCGCGCTTGATAAGGCTGAGGACCTACAATTGGGTCGATTTCAGCTTTAAGGATTTTCTCTGGAGTTTCTTCTGCAACAGTTTCAATCTCAACGCCACCTTCAGTAGATGCCATGAATACAACGCGACGGGTTGTACGGTCAACTACTGCACCAAGGTAAAGCTCGTTAGCGATATCTGTGCAAGATTCAACTAGGATTTTGCTCACAGGCTGACCGTTTTCGTCAGTCTGGAAAGTCACCAAATTTTTGCCAAGCCAGTTTTCAGCGAAAGCGCGAATGTCGTCTTTGTTTTTAACTAGCTTTACACCGCCAGCTTTACCGCGACCGCCCGCGTGTACCTGACACTTAACTACCCACTCGTTTCCGCCAATTCGGTCAGCGGCTTCTACAGCACCTTGAGCAGTGTCTGCTGCGTATCCTTCAGAAACAGGCAAACCGTATTCTTTGAATAGCTGCTTACCTTGGTATTCATGCAAATTCATGGTGTTTCTATCCGATTTTTAGTAAGACAAAAGCCGCAAATGCGACTTGATTAGTTTGACTGATATTATAGGGCAAATATCAGCGTTGCGTTAGGCGCAAAGCAAGCATACACAAGCTAAACGCCTAACCACAATTCCGTGAGACGAAAGTCTTATACGTCTAGAAGTAGACGTGTTGGATCTTCTAGCATCTCTTTAACGGTTACCAAGAAACCTACTGATTCTTTACCATCGATAATACGGTGGTCATAAGAAAGCGCTAGGTACATCATTGGTAGAATTTCTACTTTGCCATTAACAGCCATTGGACGATCTTGGATTTTATGCATACCCAAAATAGCGCTCTGTGGCGGGTTAATGATTGGTGTAGACATTAGTGAACCAAACACACCACCGTTGGTGATTGTGAAATTACCACCTTGTAGTTCAGCCAATGACAGCTTACCGTCACGGCCTTTAAGTGCTAGTTCCTTAATTCCTTTTTCAACACCTGCCATGCCTAGTGTGTCAGTATCTTTAAGTACTGGTGTTACAAGGCCACGTGGTGTAGAAACAGCAATCGATACATCGAAGTAGTTGTGATAAACAATGTCATCACCGTCGATAGACGCGTTAACTTCAGGGAAACGTTTAAGGGCTTCGGTTACCGCTTTCACGTAGAAAGACATGAAACCAAGGCGAATACCGTGACGCTTCTCAAAGCTGTCTTGGTACTGCTTACGAAGATCCATGATTGGCTTCATGTTTACTTCGTTAAACGTTGTTAGCATTGCCGTAGAGTTCTTCGCTTCAAGAAGACGGTTAGCAATTGTCTTGCGAAGACGCGTCATAGGAACACGCTTCTCGGTACGATTACCCGTTGGCAAGTCAGCTGAAACAGATTCAGACGCAGCAGGCGCTGCCTTCGCTGAGCTGTCGCCGCCTTTAAGGTATTTCTCTACGTCTTCTTTAGTGATACGGCCATTTTTGCCAGTGCCTTTCACTTTAGCTGCGTCAACACCTTTTTCTGCAAGTAAACGACGAACAGAAGGACTAAGCGCATCGCTGCTCTCGTCACTGTCATCGCTTTCGCTTGACGCTGCTGGAGCAGAAGCGCCGCTTGCTGCACCTTCTACAAATTTAGCAATCACTTCTTCAGCTGTTACGGTGGCGCCCTCTTCTGCGATAATTTCAGCAAGAGAACCGTCTGCAGGAGCAACAACTTCTAATACTACTTTATCAGTTTCGATATCAACCAAATTTTGGTCGCGAGAAACTGCTTCACCTACAGCTACGTGCCACGTTGCGATTGTCGCGTCAGCTACAGATTCAGGAAGTACTGGTACTTTAACATCAGATGTTTTTCCAGAAGCCGCTGGAGCCGCATCTGATTTAGAATCGTCTTTCGCTTTGCTTTCCGTTTTAGCTTCAGCTGGTGCAGCAGCACCACCCTTTTCTAGTTTAGCAATAACTTGCTCGCCTAAAACAGTTGCACCCTCTTCGTTTAGGATCTCACCAATTGTACCGTCCGCTGGCGCCACAACTTCTAAAACCACTTTATCAGTTTCAATATCAACCAGGTTCTGGTCTCGTTTAACTGCGTCACCGGCCTTTACGTGCCAGGTTGCAATGGTGGCATCGGCAACTGACTCAGGTAGAACCGGAACTTTTATCTCAATTGTCATTACTGTTCCTTATTTAATTGTGAGTGCGTTTTCAACCAGGGCTTTCTGTTGCTGGTTGTGAACGGATACATAACCTACTGCAGGTGACGAGGATGCATCACGGCCTGCATATGTTAATTTTGCACCATCTGGAATTGCTTGCCAGAAATGGTGTTGGCTACAGTACCAAGCGCCTTGGTTTTGAGGCTCTTCTTGACACCAAACCCAATCTTTTACGTGGCTGTATTGTGCCACAACTTTAGCGCATTCTTCTTGTGGGAATGGATAAAGTTGCTCTAAACGGATGATTGCGACGTCTGTTTGCTCATTTTTACGGCGCTGGTCTAACAAATCGTAGTAAACCTTGCCTGAACACATAACAACACGCTTCACATTCTTCGGATCGATATCATCAATTTCGCCAATTACGTTATGGAATTTGCCTTCTGCAAGTTCCTCTAACGAAGATACAGCCATTGGATGACGTAATAGTGACTTAGGTGACATCACGATAAGTGGTTTACGCATTGGACGAACCACTTGGCGTCTAAGCATGTTGTAAACCTGAGCGGGTGTTGAAGGTACACACACTTGCCAGTTGTGGTCAGCACACATTTGCAAGAATCGCTCAAGACGCGCAGAACTATGCTCTGGGCCTTGGCCTTCATAACCATGTGGAAGTAAAACGGTTAGGCCACACAAACGGCCCCACTTCGCTTCACCTGAACTCAAGAACTGATCAAATACAACCTGAGCGCCGTTAGCGAAGTCACCAAACTGGGCTTCCCAAATAGTCAGACATGTAGGCTCTGCTGTCGCATAACCATACTCAAATGCCATTACTGCTTCTTCCGAAAGCACAGAGTCGTAAATTTCAATTTCACCCTGACCTTCGCGAATATGCTGAAGTGGCATATACGTCGATGCGTCTTTTTGATTGTGCAATACCGCGTGACGGTGGAAGAAAGTACCACGGCCTGAATCCTGACCTGTAATACGAATATCTTCGCCGGCATCTACGATAGTGGCATAAGCTAAGTTCTCTGCCATACCCCAATCAAGTAGCTTTTCACCCGCGACCATCGCTTTACGGTCTTGGTAAAGCTTGTTTACACGAGACTGAAGTTTGTGCTCTTCAGGAATAGTAGTGATTGACTCACCTAGCTCTTTAAGCTTCTCAACTGAAAGCGCTCCATCGTAAGGCGTATCCCAGTCGTGACCAAGGTACGGAGACCAGTCAACGCTATGCTCTGTCATTGGACGCCACTCTTCAACAACGCACGCGCCATGGTCAAGAGCTTCACGGTACTCTTCAACATAACGATCTGCATCACGTTGCTCTATCACACCTTCAGCAATTAGCTGATCAGCATAGATTACGCGTGGAACTGGATGCTTTTTGATTTTTTGGTACATCAACGGCTGCGTAGCATTTGGCTCATCCGCTTCGTTGTGACCATGGCGACGGTAACAAACTAAATCAATTACAACGTCTTTCTTAAACTTATTGCGGTATTCAAGCGCAAGCTGTGTAACAAAGGCAACCGCTTCAGGATCGTCTGAGTTCACATGGAAAATCGGTGCCTGTACCATCTTCGCGATGTCAGTACAATATTGCGTTGAACGGGTATCTTCAGTCTTCGATGTGGTGAAACCAACTTGGTTATTTACCACAATACGAACCGTACCACCTACAGCAAAGCCGCGAGTTTGCGACATGTTGAAGGTTTCTTGTACTACACCCTGACCAGCAATTGCCGAGTCACCGTGAATAGTGATAGGCAGTACTGTATTCGTGTCATCATTGCGACGCGCAAGACGTGCACGTACAGACCCCATAACTACAGGGTTTACAATCTCAAGGTGAGACGGGTTAAATGCTAGCGCTAAGTGAACGTTGCCACCAGGCGTTGCAAAATCTGAAGAGAAGCCTGCGTGATACTTAACGTCACCCGCACCTAATGAGTCGTCGTGCTTACCTGAGAATTCGTCAAACAGGACAGAAGGGTTTTTACCCAGCACGTTAACTAGAACATTCAAACGACCACGGTGAGCCATGCCGATAACCACTTCTTTGGTACCCGCAGTGCCTGCTTTGGTAATTAAACCTTTAAGCATTGGAATAAGTGCGTCGCCGCCTTCTAGCGAGAAACGCTTTGCACCTGGGAATTTAGAACCCAAGTACTTTTCCATTCCGTCAGCCGCAGTAAGGCCTTTAAGAATGCCTAACTTCTCATCGCGAGAAATTTCAGGTTTTGCTTGAACAGATTCAATTTTTTGTTGTAACCAACGCTTCTGCTCGGTATCAGTGATGTGCATATATTCTGCACCGATCGAGCCACAGTAAGTGCGGTTAAGCGATTTAAACAGTTCACCAAGCGGCATAGAATCTTTGCCAATAGCATAAGACCCTACATTGAAGACTGTATCAAAATCTTGCTCAGAAAGGCTGTGGTGAGAAAGTTCTAAGTCGCGTACACGCTCTTGTTTCCATAGACCTAGCGGGTCAAGGTTTGCGTGCTGATGACCGCGGAAGCGGAACGCATTGATTAACTGAAGAACTTTAACTTGCCTGTCGTCTGAAACATTTGCAGAAGGCACAGACGGACTAGACATGCGGGCGGTTGGCCCTAACGCAGCAAGTTGCCTAAATTGATTTTTAATTGTTGTATGATTGGTTTCTAACTCTACGCCATCGACTTTGGGGAGGTTATCGAAGATTTGTCGCCAATTTTCAGAGACACTTTGCGGGTCTTCTAAATAAGTTTCATACAACTCTTCAACATAGGCAGCGTTGGCACCTGCCATGTGCGAGGAATCCCACCACGCTTTCATCACGCTTTCTTGCATTTAATTTGCCTTGCTACGTTTTATAAAATCTAGTTAACAATCAAGATGTATTATAAGGTTATTCTCAGCATAACCAAGTGTTATAACAGCGAATATATAAAAAAATAGCCATCCTTTTGGGATGGCTATTTAGAGCATCACTATCTGTAACTTTAGGAAGTTATCAGAATATAGTACTAAACAGCCCGTTGTAAAAGCATAGACTTAATTTGGCCTATCGCTTTTGTAGGGTTTAAGCCCTTAGGACATACACTTACACAGTTCATGATACCGTGACAGCGGAATACGCTGAACGCATCATCAAGGTCGTTAAGACGCTCTTCAGTTGCCGTATCACGGCTATCGATAAGGAAACGATACGCGTGAAGTAGACCAGCAGGACCGATGAACTTATCAGGGTTCCACCAGAAAGATGGGCATGACGTTGAACAACATGCACATAGAATACACTCGTAAAGACCGTCAAGTTTCGCACGCTCTTCAGGTGACTGTAAGTGTTCGCGCGCTGGCGGCTGCTTACTGTCGTTGATTAAGAACGGCTTAATCTTTTCGTACTGTGTGTAGAACTGCGTCATATCAACAACAAGGTCACGTACAACAGGTAGACCTGGAAGTGGACGAACTACTATTTTACCTTTGCCCAGTGCAGATAAAGGAGTGATACACGCAAGGCCATTTTTGCCGTTCATGTTCACACCGTCTGAACCACACACACCTTCACGGCAAGAGCGACGGAAAGAAAGCGTCGGATCCTGTTCTTTAAGTGCAAGTAGCGCGTCTAGCACCATCATGTCCTGACCTTCCTCTACTTCTAGAGTGTAGTCTTGCATGCGAGGCTTCGCATCTACTTCTGGGTTGTAACGATAAATCGAAAAAGTTAATTGCATGATCGTTGCCTCTCTTAATATGAACGCACTTTAGGCGGGAATGCTTCCCTAAGCTTAGGCGCCATATTCACTTCACGTTTAAGCATTTTATCAGTGTTCGGATCGTAGATGCTGTGGCATAACCAGTTATCGTCATCACGGTCTGGGAAGTCGAAGCGGCTGTGAGCACCACGGCTTTCCGTTCTGAAGTTCGCTGCTACTGCTGTGCTGTACGCGGTTTCCATTAGGTTATCAAGCTCTAAACATTCAATACGCTGGGTATTGAAGTCTGCGCTCTTGTCGTCAAGGCGTGCATGCTTAAGACGCTCGCGAATTTCGCTAAGCTCTTTAAGACCTTCCGCCATTGCTTCACCTTCACGGAATACTGAGAAGTTAAGCTGCATGCATTTCTGCAAGTCTTTCTTAATTTGTACTGGGTCTTCGCCCTTACCTTTCTCTGAATTTTCCCAACGGTTGAAACGCGTCATAGAGGCTTCAAGATCAGACTCTGATGCGTCGCGTGTTGGTGCCATTTCAGACAATGTCTTACCAAGGTGTAAACCGGTCGCGCGACCGAATACAACAAGGTCAAGAAGTGAGTTACCGCCAAGACGGTTCGCACCGTGTACAGATACACAGGCAATCTCACCACAAGCAAATAGACCGTTAACAACCTTGTCGTTACCGTTTTCATCAACCGTTAGACATTGGCCATCAACGTTGGTAGGAATACCACCCATCATATAGTGACAAGTAGGAATTACTGGAATTGGCTCTTTCACTGGGTCAACGTGCGCAAACGTACGTGAAAGTTCAAGGATACCAGGTAGACGAGACTCAAGAACGTCTTTACCAAGGTGGTCAAGCTTAAGCTTAATGTGGGTACCCCATGGGCCTTCACAACCGCGACCTTCACGAATTTCAGTCATCATTGAACGCGCAACAACGTCACGACCAGCAAGATCTTTCGCGTTAGGTGCATAACGTTCCATGAAACGTTCGCCGTCTTTATTGAGAAGGTAACCACCTTCACCACGACAACCTTCTGTTACCAATGTTCCTGCGCCAGCGATACCCGTTGGGTGGAACTGCCACATTTCCATATCTTGAACTGCAACGCCTGCACGAAGTGCCATACCAACACCGTCACCGGTATTGATGTGTGCGTTTGTAGTAGATGCGTAAATTCGACCTGCTCCGCCTGTTGCTAATACAACAGCGCGAGACTTGAAGTAAACTACTTCACCAGATTCGATATCAATCGCGGTACAACCAACAACGTCTCCGTCTTGGTTCTTGACTAGGTCAAGTGCATACCACTCAGAGAAAACTTTTGTTTTGTTCTTTACGTTTTGCTGGTAAAGAAGGTGTAAAAGCGCGTGACCAGTACGGTCAGCTGCAGCTGCTGTACGAGCGCCCTGCTCGCCACCAAAGTTCTTAGACTGACCGCCAAAAGGACGCTGGTAGATTTTACCGTTTTCGAAACGAGAAAATGGTAGACCCATATTTTCCATTTCGATAATGGCTTCTGGACCAGTTTTACACATGTATTCGATAGCGTCTTGGTCACCGATATAATCAGAGCCCTTAACGGTGTCATACATGTGCCATTCCCAATTGTCTTCGTGTGAATTACCAAGTGCTACAGTAATACCACCTTGAGCAGACACAGTATGAGAACGGGTTGGAAATACTTTTGATAACAGTGCACATGATTTACCAGACTGCGAAATCTGTAGTGCTGCGCGCATACCTGCACCGCCAGCACCAATTACTACTGCATCAAACTCGTGAACGGGTAAACTCATTTTACACTCCCCACAATACGAATAGGCCAACAGCTACATAGCCGAATGCGATGATATTTAAGATATATTGTAGTCCTGCGCGCAGACCTGCTGATTTAACATAGTCTGTAAGCACCTGCCAAAGGCCGATGCGCACGTGGATCATCACTGCTACTAGTGCTGCCAATGTGAAAACTTTCATAGCCAGGCCAGAGAACAACCCTCGCCATTCGATAAACGTTAGGTTATCGGTGGTAATAAAGAACCACGCCATGAAAACCGAGTACGCGAAAATAATTGCTGCTGTAGCGCGAAGTGAAACGTAGTCTTGTACGCCGTCACGCTTAATGCTTGCTTGGTTGGTTACCATAATGCAACTCCCAATACTACGGTCAGTACAACCCAAAGTGCGATTACAGCTTTTGCACTTGTGTTACCCGACTCTAATTCTTCCCAGTGACCTAAATCCATAACAACGTGTCTTAGGCCGCCTAGAATGTGATATGTCAGCGCTGAAGCTGTGCCAATTGCGACAAATTTTCCAAAGAAACCGTCCATGATTGCTTGTACGTCCGCGAAACCTTCAGGCGAATGAACAGAAACTGCCCATGCCCAGATAACAAAAAGTAGCGCGAAGAACATTGCAACACCGGTTACACGGTGGAGAATTGACGAAATAGCAGAGGGCGGAAATTTAATAGTATTGAGTTCTAAATTTACTGGTCTTTGCTTTTTCACAATGTATGCCTGTTTAATCCGTAGGGGATAATGAATTTCTTACCTTTATTATGTCCTGAGTAAGTGAATTCGATTTTTAACCTGTTAATTGCCTCATCCATTGAGTTGTTAACAATTTGTGAATTATTCTTTAATGCCTGTAACAGAATAATTATTCCATTTCCAAAGCACCGCTGAGTATATCCAGCGTAGTATATAATTACAATTTTTTGTGCCGTAGTAAGACTTTAGTCGCTATATACACTTTTATGATAATTATTTTGAATAAAAAGAGATCAAAATTGAGCGCAACACGTTTAAACGAGCGCAATTACAGCGTTAAGAAGTTTACCAGCAGCTAAATGGAATAACTATGCATAACAACGAGAAATTAAGCACTTTTAATCTGTATGCGTATTTATTCCTCATCAAAAGGTTACTTTTTAAACTAACCTGTTAATATATTTATCGTTCGGTGGTTTACCTTTATCGAAAAGCCATTGATAATTGCACCGTATCGGGCAAAGTGAAATCCCAACGAGTTAATTAATCGTTATCCGATTGCTAGTATTTTTTTAAGCAATTCGGAATATTTATTGTGCAAATATGCAATTAAATTGACTTGTTGGTGCATAATAAAGTACAAATACGCCCACTTTTCCCAACGAAGCGGATATTTTCGTCCGTTTTCGCTGCAAACAGAACCATTCTGAGGAGAGCATTTTATGGCAGATCAGAAAGCCATTCTTAAAGCCGGCGGTAAGGAAATCGAGCTTCCTATCTTGTCTGGCACCGAAGGACAAGATGTAATCGATGTCCGTACGTTAGGCCAGCACGGTTATTTCACGTACGACCCAGGTTTTATGGCGACAGGATCTTGCGAGTCTTCAATTACCTACATTGATGGCGCTCAAGGTGTATTATTACACCGCGGTTTCCCTATCGAAGAACTAGCGCGTGACGCAGACTACTTAGAAGTTTGTCACATGCTTCTTCACGGTGATGCACCAACAAAAGAACAGTACGAAGAATTTAAAGAGACAATTACTCGTCACACCATGGTACATGAACAAATTAACATGTTCTTCCACGGTTTCCGCAACGACGCCCACCCTATGGCAATGCTATGTGGTACCGTTGGCGCGATGTCTTCGTTCTACCACAGCGATTTAGACGTTTCTAATGAAGAACAGCGCATTCGCAGCGCACACCGTCTAATTGCTAAAATGCCTACTCTTGTTGCTATGTGCTACAAGTACAATGTAGGTCAGCCGTTTGTTTATCCACGAAACGACTTAAGCTATGCAGCTAACTTCCTGAACATGATGTTCTCTGTACCAGCAGAAGAATATCAAATCAGCCCAGCTGTTGAGCGTGCGATGGACCGTATCTTTACGCTTCACGCAGACCACGAACAGAATGCTTCAACGTCTACCGTTCGTCTTGCCGGTTCTTCTGGTGCGAACCCATATGCATGTATTTCTGCTGGTGTTGCTTCACTTTGGGGTCCTGCTCATGGTGGTGCAAACGAAGCATGTCTGAACATGCTAGAAGAAATTGGCACTGTTGATCGTATTCCTGAGTTTATTGCACGCGCTAAAGACAAGAATGACCCATTCCGTCTTATGGGCTTCGGTCACCGTGTTTATAAGAACCACGATCCACGTGCAACAGTAATGCGTGAAAGCTGTCACGAAGTATTAAGCGAGCTTAACGTAAAAGATCCACTACTAGAAGTAGCGATGGAGCTAGAAAAGATTGCGTTGAGTGACCCGTACTTCGCAGAGAAGAAACTGTTCCCGAACGTAGACTTCTATTCTGGTATCGTACTTAAAGCGATTGGTATTCCAACTAACATGTTTACGTGTATTTTTGCCCTGTCTCGTACAGTAGGTTGGATTTCACACTGGCATGAAATGATGAGCGACCCTAAACAAAAAATTGGTCGTCCTCGTCAGCTTTACACTGGTCATAACCAGCGTAAGTACACGCCAATTAAGTAGTAAATTAGTAAATACTGAACTAAGTATTACGCTTAATAGTAAAAATAGCGCCTTTAAGGCGCTATTTTTGTTTATACAAGATTACTTCAAGGAACAACAATGCCCTATTCAGCGGTTTTTCTAGGTATTGCCGGTCTCATTCCTTTTGTGGCTATGCCACTGGCTTATCAGCTTAACCTGTTATCGCTTACACAAAGCGCCGTTTACTTTGTCCAATACTCAGCCGTGCTATTGTCTTTCTTTGGTGGTATCCATTGGTGGGACGCAATAAGTAATCAACGTTACGACAAGCAAATGTTAGTCGCTATGTTGCCGACCATAATTGGGTGGTTGTGTTTAGTGTTCTCTCACGACGTGAAGGTGTTTGGCGTTTTATCGCTAAGCTACGTCGCCGTACTTATTTACGACAAGTTTATCCTTAGTCTTCCTAAAGAGCAGATTGTAAGTTACATAAGCTTGCGGATGGGATTAACAAGTGTCGTTGTTATCTGTCACGCCTGGATGATTTACTTGCTCGTATAACGTTACTACTAACAGCTTAGCGTTAAAGGCATGACATTAGTTAATTGCAAAAAAGTAATAGAGGCAAAAGCCTGCGGTGATTAAGCGAGTGTCTAACTCAAACCGTAAAGTTACGCATAACCAGCTTAAGCGATTGATAAATAGAACTTTAACAAGTTCAAATCTCGAAAACAAAAAAGGCGATAATATCACTATATTATCGCCTTCGTTTTTTACTTATCTAGGGCCTGTTGACCTAGCGTTATTAACGAAAAGTACCGTGGTTATTCAGCGCGAATGAGCGAAAGTAGCTCTTCGGTTTTTTGTTCCATCAACGCTATGTCGCCTTTACTTTCAACGTTTAAACGAATAACTGGCTCAGTATTCGATTTACGTAAATTAAAGCGCCATGTGCCAAACTCCAGACCCAAACCATCAGTAGTATCGATTACGCTGGCTAGTGGCTGATATTTACTTGTAACGCGTTCCAGCGCTGCGTCAGCATCTTTTAGTTTACTGTTAATTTCACCAGAAGATGGAAACGCTTCAATTCGCGCTTTTACCATACTCGCTAGTGTTTGCTTTTTCACACACACCAATTCGGCAATTAACAACCAAGGGATCATGCCTGAATCACAGTAGGCAAAATCTCTAAAGTAATGGTGCGCACTCATTTCACCGCCATAGACCGCATCTTCTTTGCGCATACGCTCCTTAATGAACGCATGGCCGGTTTTCGACTTAATGGGTGTACCACCTGCATTCGCTACGATATCTTCTGTATTCCAGTATACGCGAGGGTCATAAATGATTTTACTGTCGGTGTTTTTCTCGATAAAGGCTTCAGCAAGCAAGCCAACGATATAATATCCTTCAATAAATTCACCATCAGCGTCAAACAAGAAGCAACGGTCGAAATCACCATCCCATGCAATGCCAAAATCAGCTCCCGACGCTTTAACAGCGTCAGCCGTATCAGCACGGTTTTCAGGTAACAATGGATTGGGGATGCCGTTTGGAAATGTACCATCAGCATTGTGATGTACTTTAACAAACTCTATCGGAACACCCTGCACTTTCATTTCTTTTTCAATAGCGTCTAGCGCGGGGCCTGCGGCACCATTACCTGCATTAACCACCACTTTTAACGGCGTAAAATTACTTAAATTCACATAAGACAGCATGTGAGATACATAGTCAGACATACACGATTTAACCGCATATTTATCGGTCTCAGAAAGCTTGTCTTCTTTTACATGGGCCGTACCGTTAAAAAACGCATCAGCATCAATCAACGCACCCTCAGTGTAGTGTGCTAATCGCTCTGACACGAAGCTATCTTCTAGTGCTTCCGCTTTCTCTTTTATCGCGTTTAGGCCTGTGTCGCCACTAATTGGAACAGAGCCTGACTTCACCAGTTTCATACCGTTGTAATTAATGGGGTTATGACTTGCTGTTACTTCAATGCCACCGTCAACGCCAAGGTGTTTGGTAGCGAAATAAATTTCTTCTGTTCCTGCCATGCCAATATCGGTCACTGTTGCACCAGCATCGATTAGACCCGCGCTTAACGCTAATTTTAATGGTGTTGACGTAAGACGCACATCACTACCAACAACAACAGTTTTCGCATTTAATTCTTGCGCAAAAGCATAGCCAATTCGATACGCTACATCTTCAGTCAGTTGTGAGTTCAATTCGCCACGAATATCGTACGCTTTAAAGCAGGTAATTGGGGTTGCCATTTGGATCGAAATTCCCTGTGTTTTAACTATTTATGATTACATTATCGCTTTTTACAACAAAAAAGCGCATACGCCCCTTTGTTATCGTCGTAAAAGAGATTAGACATACTGATATTAAATCACTAGAGGGAGTGAATTACTAATTCAATTTGAACAGCACAACGTTTTGCTAACGCTGTTTTCAACCGATGAGTTTAAAGCGCGAGTTCGAAGTAGATACTGTTATGGAAAGCGCCTTGATGACGATACTTTCGGCGAAAGCACAGCTTTGGACTAAAACCATTCTTGATAAGAACTTTTTCAGAAGCGGCGTTATTATCCATGACTTCAGCAGTGAGCAATTTTATGCCCATGCTTTTGGCCTCCTCAATTAAAAATGAGACGCAGCGAGAAGCAATGCCTTTTCCACAATCCTTCTCTGCAACTCGATAGCCGATTTCCGCCTTGTCGCCTGCTCTATTTTTGATGTTAGCACGCGCTACAATCTGGTTATTTCGTTGCTCATCAACAAGCACAAAACCCCAAGCTCTTTTCTGCTGTTGTAAGTAAAGCAATTCGCTAATGTGGTAGCCAACGCCATCCAATGAATAAAACGCTGCCTCTCTTGGTGCTATAGACAATTCAAAATAGGCTTTGTTACTACGCTCAAATTCTAAAAGTGATAGCACATGTTTTTCGGCGACGCTTTCAAAATGCATTGGCAGTGCAGCTCCTTGCTGAACCTAATGAAGAGGTATTGACTAAAAGCCCAGTCTACTACCAGTCCGCATAGATAATTACCCATCGTCGAATCAAATCAGGCAAACCTTGTATCTACTTTGCTAATGAACCGCTTTGGTAATCGTTAAATGCCTGAACAATTTCCTGCTGAGTGTTCATTACAAAAGGCCCATATTGGACAACAGGCTCTTTAATAGGTTTACCTGAGACCACTATAAACTTACAACCTGTATCAGCGGATACAGATAGCTGCTTGCCACTTTGTGACAAAACACCCAGCTCTCCCTGCGACACAATTGTTTCTTTGCTAAGTTCGCCGCTATTAATGACCACGCTTCCCTCGTACACATAAATAAAGGCAGCTTCATCCGAACCCAGTGCAATTTCCGAACTCCCGCTTCGTAGTGCAACGTCTAAAAAAGTAGGAGCAACCGCCGTTGTCTTCACAGGCCCCTTCACACCGTCAATTTCACCTGCTAACACTTTGATTACTGCATCTTGAATGTGTACTGTAGGCACACTATCTGGCTGTATGTCTTGATAGTTAGGCGCTGACATTTTCTCTACGGCCGGAAGATTCACCCACAGCTGAAAGCCTTGTAACAAGCCCTCCTCCTGCTCTGGCATTTCTTCATGTATTATGCCTCGACCCGCATTCATCCATTGAATGCCACCAGCATCAATAACCCCCTCATTGCCTACAGAGTCTTTATGGCGCATTTTTCCTGCAAGCATATAAGTAACTGTCTGAAAACCACGGTGAGGATGTGGTGGAAAACCAGCAATGTATTCACCTGGATTATCTGAACCAAAAAAATCCAACATTAAAAAGGGATCGAGGCGAGGTAGATCAGGTTGTCCGATAATACGTGTAAGGGACACCCCCGCGCCATCACTTGTTGGCATACCTGTAACCACTTTCTCTATCGATTTTTGTTCACTCACTTCCACTGACATAATGTGTATCTACCTTAAATCTTAACCTTCACTATCTTTTACGAGCTTCACGTTTAGCTTTTTGTATTACCGACCTTGGGTGCTTCAACGTCCCATTTTATCGCGACCGTGAGGCGACATAAGATCTTGCTCTGGCCCAACGGGGATTACCTGGGTTGGATTTATCATAGTATGGCTGTAGTAATAGTGCCTTTTGATATGGTCGAAGTTTACCGTTTCAGCAACACCCGGAACTTGATAAAGTTCTTTCATATAGCCGTAAATATTTGGATAGTCTGCAATTTGTTTTTTATTGCATTTAAAGTGCCCGTGATACACAGCGTCGAAGCGTATCAGCGTGGTAAATAAGCGCCAGTCAGCTTCTGTTATTTTGCTGCCAACCAAATAACGTTGTTTACTCAACCTTTCTTCAACCCTATCTAGCGCGCAGAACAATGCAGTTACTGCCTCTTCATAGGCCTCTTGCGTTGTAGCAAATCCAGCTTTATACACGCCATTATTTATGTCGTGATACACCATATTGTTGATGGCATCAATTTCTTCACGTTGGGCGTTAGGATAATAATCGTCTTCATTATTAGTCAGTGAATTAAACCCACTGTTAAAAATACGGATAATTTCAGCTGATTCATTATTAACGATAGTTTCTGTTCGTTTATCCCAAAGGATTGGAACAGTGACACGGGTGGTTATCTCAGGTTTTGCCTTAGTATAAATTTGATGCGCATAATCAAAGTTATAAAGCTTATCCCCCGTTGATCCTGGGTAACCTTTAAACTCCCAGCCTTGATCAAGCATCTCAGGGTGTACCACCGAAACATCAATATGCGCTTCCAATCCCTTTAACTTTCTAAATATGAGCGCTCTGTGGGCCCAAGGACAAGCTAACGAGACATAAAGATGATAGCGACCAGATTCAGCGGGAAACGTGGAACCATCTTCGTTACTGACTTTGTCACGAAATTTAGATGCTTGGCGCTCAAATTTCCCACCATTTTTGCTGGTGTCGTACCACTTGTCTTGCCATTTTCCATCAACGAGTAAGCCCATATGCCTGCCCCTTTTTATTACTTCATTAAACAATGAATTCATTTAAACATGTATTGGGTAGAACGTATGTCGCTTAAAATCGGATTTATTATTCGAAAAAACTGGAGTGTATTGATCTTTAGTGTCCACTTTTGAGATGATGCGCGCCCTGCTAGCGTACTTGCACGTTTTTGTGTGAACACACGCCTTTGAGTTAGTTTATTTTTAAGTGAAGTGAAACATGTCTGATGATCCACGTTTAGGCGGTATTGTGCGTTTATATGGCGCACAGCAAACTAATAATTTAGCCAACAGTCATGTGGCTGTAGTCGGTATTGGCGGTGTGGGAAGTTGGACTGCAGAAGCACTAGCTCGTTCGGGCATAGGTTCTATAACCCTTATTGATTTAGACGATGTTTGCGTAACTAATACAAATCGCCAAATTCACGCGCTTTCCAATACCATAGGAGAAGCAAAGGTCGACGCCATTGCATCGAGAATTCACTTGATAAATCCTGCTTGCAAAGTGAATTGTATTGAGGATTTTGTCACTCCAGACAATACGGCTACGCTTTTAACCAAAGAAATGCACGCTGTAGTCGATGCCACTGACAGTATTCGCGCTAAAGCGGCGATGATAGCTCACTGTAAACGCAACAAAATTCCTATTGTTACGGTTGGCGGTGCGGGCGGTCAAATAGACCCAACTCAAGTCACTAAAGGCGATTTAGCTAAAACAACACAAGACCCCCTAGCAGCTAAGCTACGCAGTGAGCTTAGACGTAACTATAATTTTAGTAAAAACCCAAAACGCCGCTTTGGCGTTGAGTGTATCTATTCAACAGAGCAATTGCGCTACCCACAACCTGACGGCTCGGTTTGTTACAACAAATCTGCAATGGAAGGTGGTACTCGACTAGACTGTGCAGGCGGCTTTGGTGCTGTGGTCACGGTAACCGCCACCTTTGGTATGTTTGCCGCTGCAAGTGTAATAAATAGATTAACTGGACAAAAATAGACTTTGGCCGATAACTTGCGCACAATAGTCAAAAACTTATAACACCTTGTCTTAACGACTTTTTAAGCGTTAGCTTGTTATAACAAAAGTATCGGTGAGAAGGAGAACAACATGTCACCTGATGAACTCAATAAATTAATGGCAGATTGCGCGAAGGACGCTGTGGTAACAGCAGCTGATGAGTTCGATATTGTACTCGACCACTCACCCGCTAGCGTAGCACTGGTGGACGACATTTTACTTAGTTTCGTAGATAAATATCACGATTTAGCGTTAGAAGATGAAGCAGTGTTCACCATCTGTAATATCTTTGGCGCTTACGTTGGAGAAATTTTAAAAGCGCAGCTAGATGGTGAATGGATTTACGATCAGTCAAATCCTAAAGCACCTGCCGTTTTTCTTCAGGTTGGTGAAAATACCTATGCCTTAGCGGGTATTTGCTATGAACGTCTGGTTAACGACAGTCAAATCAGCGTATTTGCCTACTATGAACAGGCGTTGGGGAACCACTTACGCAGCCACTAACGTTCTCACAGATTTTGCACTCAGTTTAACGTCTGTTCAATTGAGTGCATTAAATATATTTCCAATAAAGATGTTTTTGGAGAATTAGGTTCAGGGGTTAGGTGTTTCCCAATCCTCTACCATCCACTTTAAATGACGACTTTTTGAAATTGCGTACAAGGCTATACTGTAAAAAACGATTTTTACACCCGTAATAGTTTCAAACCCCCAGTGATGATGCATAGCGTAGTAAAGCTGAACACTCAACAATGCCAACACTCCCAATTGAGCCAGCGGAATAACCCATCGGCGCCATGCTAAAAAGCCTTTTTTCCACAAGCGATCTCGTTGACTAACCAAAGATAACGCAATTAACACAGGTAAACTTGCCGCTAACCCCAACCCTAACGTTTCCTTTTGTGGGTAAAAGAACGTAAGTAGCTCACTAGTTTGAGTGCGGGAAGCCAGAGAAAAGACGAACGCGAGCCAGTCAATGCATAGAAGTATAAACACGCTGTAAAGCCAACGGGGAGGAAGAATTCGCCCTGACTCATCATAAAAAGTTAGCGGTAATTTAAGCATGCATTCACTTCTATTTTATTAATTTGAACCCTAAAGCGCATTCAACTCTGATATGTTTACTTTCAAGAAGTGATAAATGTGGGGGTGAGTAAGGTGTTTTTAAACCTTGTTCGTGCCGCTTTTACAATGAAACCCGTGGCCGTTTACACTTGTTTTCACGTTTAGTGCCTAAATTACGGCTGTACTGTGAGAATGCGTCAATAATTTATATCTTGGTCGCTAATTATATATACTGCGTACAAGCGTGTTTTCCTGTATAATCCGCGGCCATTTTAAGCTCAGTCATTTTCCAGGTGATATTTTAGATGACAGTAGAAACGTTTAATCCAAACAAAGTAGTAAATAAAACCACCACGCTAGAAACGCCAGTGAAGGTATTAAGTGACAACAAACCTTCGCAACAAAGCAATGGCAGCAGAATTGGTTTTGTTAGCTTAGGTTGCCCTAAGAACTTAGTTGATTCAGAGCGTATTCTTACTCAACTTCGCACCGAAGGTTATGACGTAGTCCCTACCTACAACGATGCCGACTTGGTTATCGTTAACACCTGTGGATTCATTGACGCGGCGGTAGAAGAGTCATTAGACACTATAGGCGAAGCACTTAAAGAAAACGGCAAAGTTATCGTTACCGGGTGTTTAGGTGTTAAAGAAGACGAAATTAGAGAGCTTCATCCAAATGTACTGGCTATCACGGGGCCTCATGCCTACGAAACGGTAGTTGAGCAAGTACACGATCATCTTCCAAAACCCCAGCACAATCCGTTTGAAGACCTTATTCCTGATCACGGCGTTAAATTAACGCCTCGTCATTATGCTTACTTGAAGATTTCAGAAGGCTGTAACCACCGTTGCACGTTCTGTATCATTCCTTCTATGCGTGGCGACCTTGTCAGCCGCCCAGTGGGTAACGTACTCGATGAAGCTAAGCGTTTGAAAGATGCTGGTGTTAAAGAGCTATTGGTTATTTCACAAGACACTAGCGCCTATGGTGTTGATGTTAAGCATAGAACGGGCTTTTGGAACGGCATGCCGGTTAAAGCACACATGCAACAGTTGTGTGAAAAGCTGGGCGAAATGGGCATTTGGGTCCGATTACATTACGTGTACCCTTACCCGCATGTGGATGACCTAATTCCACTAATGAACGAAGGTAAAATCCTTCCTTACTTGGATATTCCGTTTCAACACGCCAACAAACGTATTCTTAAGTTAATGAAACGCCCAGGTAGTGCTGAGCGCGTGCTAGAGCGCGTTAAAAAGTGGCGCGAACAGTGCCCATCATTAGTCATTCGTTCGACATTCATCGTCGGCTTTCCGGGCGAAACGGAAGAAGAGTTTGAAGAGTTATTGGACTTCCTTCGCGAAGCGCAGCTTGATCGTGTTGGTGCATTCGCCTATTCCCCTGTTGAAGGTGCAAGAGCAAATGACCTCCCCGACCCAGTGCCAGAAGAAGTGAAACAAGCTCGCCTTGCACGGTTTATGGAAGTACAGGGCGAAATAAGCGCAGCGCGACTTCAAGCGAGAATCGGTAACGAATATCAAGTTGTTATCGACAGCGTTGATGCGGAAGGTGCCGTCGGCCGTACCTATGCAGACGCACCGGAAGTTGATGGTCTGGTTCATTTAAACGGCGTTTATGACGTAAAACCTGGCGATCGTGTATGGGCTGAAGTTATTCACGCTAACGAACACGACGTATGGGCAGTATTGTCTGAAGACCAAGACGAAGAAGACGAAGGCGCTGATTCAGCAAACTAATAGTAGGCCTGACAAGGCAGCTTAAAAATCAATCTTAACACGCCACTTATTTACGTGAAGAAATAAAAAACCTATAGGCTCGTCGCTGATAGGTTTTTTATTGCTTTAAAGCGGCAAGAGTTTGAAGTTCCCTACCAAGGCAAATCGTCACCATTTGAATGGATGAAGCGACCTGCGTTAGATACATTTAGCTCATCTATGCGTTGTGACAAACGCTCAGCACAGGTATCAGCATCAATATCTCCCGCTCCATTCACCATTTCTGTTTGAACGAATCCAGGATGGAAAATACCTACTGCAATCCCCTTGGGTTTCAAATCATTCGCCATGGAAACTCCCGCCGCGTTTAGTGCGGCTTTGGACATTCGGTAGCCATAGTAGCCGCCTGAACCATTGTCTGTCATTGAACCCATGCGACTGGTAATCATGGCAATTTTACCGTCTTTTGCCATTGCGGGTAATAGTGTTTGAGTAACTAACAATGGACCTAATGCATTAACCCTAAATTGATAATCGATGGTATTTGGATCCCAATCGTCAATACTCTCGCGTCCGAGCACTCCGGCATTATTAATGAGCAAATCGATGTTAACGTCCATTAAAGATGCAAGCTTTTCAGCCAACATTTCTGGTTGGGATACGTCCACACCTTTGATGATTGTCACACCTGCACTGTTTAGCTCGTCGCAACTGTTTCGACAGGTAGCATAAACTTTCGCACCACGTGCTTTATATTGCTTAGTAAGCGCAAGGCCTATGCCTCTGTTGCCACCGGTAATAACTACGTTCATAACGGTTCCCTTGTTACTATGTGTATGCGTTTAAAAGGTTTCACTCACCTTTTATAAGAACTGGCTGTTTAGATAAGGCTTGTTGCTAATTTACTACAAAGCGTCAGCCCTATTTCAGCACTCATTTCTTATTAACTTATAGTCTTTAAAAGACGTTCTAGATCTTCCGGGGTATCAATTCCAACTGGCGGTGGCGCTATCGCCACCTCACAGTGAATCTTATCGCCATACCATATGGCTCGAAGCTGTTCTAAGGATTCAATTTGCTCCAGAGAGCTAGGCGCATAGGCAACATATTGCTTAACGTATTCAGCACGATACGCATAAATACCTATATGGCGTTTGTACAGCGACGTATTTGCAGATTGCGGGTTTGCCATCATGTGATCGCGTTCAAAAGGAATAGGAGAACGTGAAAAATAGATAGACTCACCCTTTTCATTTACCAACACCTTAACGATATTGGGGTTAAACACATCCTCAACACGTTCAATAGGCGTAGATAACGTAGCCATCTGGCACTGAGGCGCATTGGCAAGATTATCTGCAACCTGCCTGATGTTTTCGGCGGGAATAAATGGCTCATCCCCCTGTACGTTAACCACAATAGTAGAACTCGCAATGCCTTCTTTTTCGATAACTTCGGCAATGCGCTCTGTTCCAGATTGGTGGTTGACAGACGTCATGCATACTTGAGCAAAACCAAGCACGACGTTTTGAATACGTTCATCGTCCGTGGCAACAATGACGTTATCTGCTCCAGCTTCTTTAGCACGTTCAACCACATGTTGAATCATCGGCTTTCCGTCAATAAGCGCTAAGGGTTTGCCAGGAAACCGACTTGAGCCGTATCGAGCAGGGATCACAACTGTAAATGACATAACTTTATTTCGCCCTTATTTACCACTTGGTTTAACGTTTTATTACCGTGTTGCGTCAACATCGTCTAACGACAATGCTGTTGCTTTACTTTCGATAAGTACAGGGATGCCATCTTTAATATCGAAAGCCAATCTATCAAATCGACACACTAACTGGGTGCTATCATCACTCAGAACTAATTTTCCCTTACACACTGGGCAAGCCAAAACTTCTAAAAGCTTTTTATCAAAGGCCATTGTTATTATTCCTGTCCGTTTTGTTTGATCTTCAAACCTGCCTTGGCAAGTTTCACATTTACTAAATTAAAAAAGTCTGGCGCTAAATGCGCGGTAACAGGTAAAAACCAGCAGTCGTTATGAGCAAAAGGTGCAGCTTTAACGGCATCTTTTTCTGTCATTAACACTCTACCATTCGGTATGTCTGACCGTGTGATCGCATGGTGATCCGCCAGCGGTGTAGCCGAAGAAAGCTGAATACCCATTTCTTTAAGCTGAGAGAAAAAACGCTGAGGTGAACCTATTCCAGCAATTGCGCTGCACGGCACTTTTTGTATCTCTTCAAGGGGACTGGTTCTTACTCGGTTTGAAACAGAGGTGAAGTCCCCTGCTACTAAGGTCATTAAATATTGAGGCGCTACAGCATGGCTAAATGTCGGCATTGAACGGCTATTATGTACTAGCGCATCAACGGTACCAAGGCGCCATTGTCCTTCGCGAAGGGGCCCCATTGGCAGCAAATAACCACTGCCTACTTTTCTATCGTCCATCACCACAATTTCAACGTCGCGATGAAGTGCGTAATGTTGAAGGCCGTCATCACAAATAATTAAATCGCAGTGTAATTCGTCACTTAAGTACGCGGCTCCGCGCGCGCGGACTGGATCGATAACAACGTCGCACTGGCTTCTAATGGCCAGTAAACGAGGTTCGTCACCCACCTCAGACGCATCATCTTCGCCTTTCACTAATCGCGGGTATTCTGATGATTTAGCGCCATAACCACGACTTAAAATACCGACCTTTATGCCCTGCTTCTGGTAATAATCGGCTAAAGCTAATACGACTGGCGTTTTTCCGTTGCCGCCCACTGATATGTTGCCAACGACAATCACGGGAGCGTTAGCCTTAAAGGCCTTTTTGAGTCCAATTTTAAAAAGTAATCGTCGAATTGCCGAAATAAAGTAGAACAGCAGCGCACATGGTGAGAGCAGCCACACTAAAGGATGGCCGAAATACCATTTATCGTGCTTGGTTTTGCTTTGTGATTGACTCACTTAGTCTCACCAAATTGCAACGCGTGCAGTTGCGCGTAGTGACCACCTTTTTCAAGCAATTCGTTGTGTTTACCTTTTTCAATAATGCGCCCCTGCTCCACTACCATAATGCAATCTGCGTTTTCGATGGTAGACAAGCGGTGCGCCACAACAATGCTGGTGCATCGTTTTTGCAGCGTTTCTAATGCGTCTTGGATCAAACGCTCAGACTCTGTATCAAGGGCAGATGTCGCTTCGTCAAGAATAAGTATGGGCGCTTCGGCAAGTATTGCCCTTGCAATGGCAATACGCTGACGTTGACCACCAGAAAGCATTAAGCCGTTTTCACCAATAATCGTATCTAACCCTTCAGGCAAGTTTGATAAAAACTCTTCAACGTGCGCCATTTTTGCCGCATTCTCGATGTCTTTGCGAGATACATTTTGGCGCGCACCATAAGCAATATTGTTAGCTATGGTATCGTTAAATAGCGTAACGTTTTGCGATACCACGGCGAACTGCGCCCGCAGATCTTTAAGATCAATATCGTTGAGCGCCGTGTCATCCAAGCGAATTTCACCTTCTTGCGGTACATAAAAGCGTGTAAGCAGCGACGAGATGGTCGATTTACCACTTCCCGAGCGCCCTACCAAAGCAATCGATTGCCCAGGGTTTGCGATAAAGCTCACATTAGATAACGCGGGCGTCTGTTTTCCTGGATAAGAGAACGTAACGTCGTCAAATTCAATTTTTCCTGTTGCGCGCTCTACTTTGGTTTTCCCTTTATCTTCTTCGTCTGCTTCATCAAGAATTTCAAAAATACTGGCGCAAGCTGCCATACCTTTTTGAAATTGGTTATTAATGGTAGTCAGCTGTTTAAGAGGTTTAAGCAGCATCACCATACAAAAGACCACATTAATAAATACGCCTGCAGTAAGCTTTTCAAGCATACCGGGCGTGCTGGCAATAAACAAAACGACAGCGAGGGCAATTGACGCTATTACCTGTATTGAAGACACACTTAAAATAGAAGTGACATTCAACTTCATTGACTGTTGACGGTTGTGATTGTTTTTCTGCTCGAAACGCTTTTGCTCTATTTCTTGACCGCCAAACATGATCACAACTTTGTGACCTTTCACCGCTTGCTCTACCGACGATGTTAGGTTGCCCATTGATTGTTGAATGTTTTTACTTACAACGCGAAAACGCTTACTGACGATAGAAACAATCACCGCCACAATCGGGCCAATTAAAAGAAATATGAGCGAAAGCTGCCATGAGTAATAGAACATGACACACAGCAAACCGATGACCAGTGCGCCTTCCCTCACCAATGTTAGCAGCGCCTTACCAGATGCATTAGCCACTTGCTCTGTGTCGTAGGTGACTTTACTGATAAGCCCGCCAACCGCATGATTATCGTGAAATGCCACTGGAAGATGAATGTATTTTTCAAACAACTGCTGGCGCATGCGCATTACCACCTGAGCACCAATCCAGCTTAGCGTGTAACTACCTAAAAAGTTGAAAACACCCCGTAACAAAAAGAGCGGCACAATCGCATATGCGGCTAGACGCAGGTAGTCATGGTCGTTTTTCCCCAGTGATTCATCAATCATTGGCTGAAGCTGGGAAAATACGAAGGTATCTACCGCGGAATAACCAATCATACCAATGATGGCAAAAACGAAAGGCACTTTATACGCTTTAAGGTACTGTAAAAAGCGTTTAATTTGATAATCCGAGTTGTCGGCTTGTTGCATGTAGTTTTTTTAACCTGTTTGAAACGTTAACAAAAACGCGTTGAAAGTATTGTACTCGTTCTCGCTCTAATTCACTAATATAGCGGCAAAATTGGTTAGTCTGCCAACTAAGTGAATAATGTGTGGCCACTTCATTCCTATTTAAAGGTATTCGTGCACATCTTCGTTTCGTTACAAGCTAATATTTTTGGTATTTGACGATATTACTTAGTCTTTGAGGTGTCGCGGTGTAATGCCTGGTAAATACCAGCGATTATTCAACGTTCCACGTTGGGAATCTATATGAAAAGAATCCTTATCGAAGGTTGCGCTTATATATCCGTGATAGCTTGTTAAATATTGCGTTACGCCCAAACGCTCGTAACGTTTAGCCACAACATAAGCAGGAAACACCCATCGATTCTCATAACCTTGCGTAAAGATCACAGCTTTTGGTGCAACGTGTTCTATAAAAACATTGGTAGACGACGTTTTACTTCCGTGGTGCGGCGCGATAAGAATATCGGCTTTTAGCTTTGAAAAACTTGCTGATGTTTCCTCGTTAATCTCGCGGGTTATTAAGGCATATTCACTCGCTTTCTCAATGTCACCAGGAATTAACACGCTACCAGAGTCGCTTGTTATTTTAACCACACACGACATGGCATTGTTGTCTTCTTTGTTGCCATTTGGCGGCCATAGAAAATTGATTGTTAAATTCTGCCAGCGTATACGCTTTCCTCGCTCACAACCTAATGTTGGTGTATAGAAAGTGGCTTTTTTAGCTAAGGCGTGTTGTTCAATGGCTAATGCGCCTCCTGCATGATCGTTGTCACTATGCGTATGAACTACAACATCTATATTTGAAATATGCTTACTTTCTAAAAAAGGTAACAGGTGTTTCGTTGCAGTATGAGCATTGCCATTAAACTGAGCGCCAGAATCAATAATCATAGCCCGACCTCCCGCAGTCACTGCAATAGCACTGGCCTGGCCCGCATCAAATACATGCAGCGCCCATATCGATTCATTGATAGGTAACCACTTTTGAAAAATGCTTAGCGATGGGAGCAAGAGAAGTGCTACGCAGATAGCTTTGTACCGCCATGTTGGCAAAAGAAAAATAAAAAAAGCGACAATTAGACAAAGTGCCGCACCACTACTTACGTAAAAATTGATAGCGCTCCCAGAAAACTGACTAAGAACGTTCAAAAGCGATAACAAATACCCTAAACATACATCACTGTAATGCATAAGCATGCCCGTAACTTGTTGTGCGAAAGGCAACTCAGCAAAATGAAGGACTAACAACGAAATTAAACAAATAGGTAAAAGTAACGATATGACGGGCAAGGCGATTAAGTTGGTAACAACTGCAACAAAACTGGCGCTACCAAACCATATTAGGGTTAGGGGCATCATTATTACGGTAAGTGCTACTTGTAGTTTAAACAAAGACACATACCATGGTGCTCGCTGTAGCCCCCAAACAACAACTAAAAACCAAATGCACAGTACAGCCCCTATGCTCAAGTAAAAGCTAGCGCTTAATATAGAGAGAGGAAACAGCAACAAGCTCAAAGTAAGCATTGTGAGCGCAACATTTACTGGCCGCCATGCATGTCGAGTAAGAGACAGCACGCACCCCATAGTTACCAGTATCAGCGCACGCACAACCGGCAATGCGCTTCCACTAAGCAACGCGTAACAAAAACAAGCAGCGATAAGCACACAAAGCACAGAGGCTCTAATTGGCGCGCTGGTTTGAAACATCTTACTTGTTTGCTGCTCTCTGTTCTTTCGACCTGTTGCCGGATAGTTGATGGAGGCTGAACGTACTAACCAATATTTCGCTCTGCCTAATAGGCCTGTAACATGCGTGAGTAAAAATATAACGGGGTTAAAAAACAATAAGCAGACCCCAGCGATAAGTGATAGATGCATGCCTGATATACTAAACATGTGCCCAGTGCCGGTGCGTTGTAACAGCGTCCAATCACCCAACGTAAAGCCCGTTTTCTCCCCTATCAGCAATGCGCGCCACCATTTTTCATGAACAAGGTCTAGCTTCTGCAATGTTGTAGCAAGTTCATAACGCGCTGAGTGATTATGCTTTGTTTTATCGTGCTCTATCGACTTGATATAGCCAGTTGCATGAATAAATTGGCTAACCAACTGCTGTTGGCGGCTAGCACCAACAGGATTAGCCGTACCGTATGCAGGTTTAAGTTTTACAATTGCGGTGAAGGTATCGCCGTTGTGCAAACAATTTAATTTCACCTGAGGCGGAGAAACTGATTGAGGCCGCACGCCTATAGTCCCCTGTTGAGCATATGCGATTTTCTTGTTGGCTAAGCCTTCGCTTTTTCGATCATTTGGGAATTCATAACGTTGGTGAGTAAGACGAGCTTTGAAATTAAACGTGCTAGTTAAAACACGCTTAGGCAAGGGGGAAAGTATACCCTTGTCTAGAAATGTCGCGGTGCTTTCACGGTTGACAGACTCAATAGCGACAACATAGTGATAAGTTGCTTCCAGCACCCTAGCTGTGCCGAAGACACATCCCCCCGACACAACTCGACCTGAAATTGTGACATCTTGTTGAATTTTCCCTTGGGGCAGTTGCCAAGCGTAGTAAAAATGCCCTACACTCGCCACCCAAAGTACTCCAGACAGCAGCCCGCTCACTGCCCAACATAGCAGCACCTCTGGAAATGCATGATGTTCAGCGGGTTTTGTCGTCGAAATGAATATAATGATAGTCACAGATATTATTAAAATGGCAATCATCAATGCCATGCTGTGAGTACTTGGAAGTTTTTGCCAGAAAACTGCACTTATTGCGCTAGCGCAAAAACAGCTTAAGCAAATTGTGATACGATTGACCATGTTTTCACGTAGCAATTGACAGTGAGTGAATGTGGGTGGTGCAAATTCATGTTGCGCAATTTCGTTTACTGTTATTTTTTCTGTCTTTTTTGATTTTATTTTCGAGATGCATTGATATTTATGCCTAAGAAATTTATCCGACGTTTTTTGCCAGATCACCAAAGCATTAAGCAAAACAAAGCTTTAAAAATTTTTGGTAGCGTATTGCACGAGCCCAATCTTTGGCACTTAAACCGTCGTTCTGCATCTGGTGCATTTGGCATAGGTTTATTTTTCGCGTTTTGGCCGGTACCGTTTCAAATGTGGCTTTCTGCCGGTTTAGCTATTCCATTTCGAGCAAACCTGCCCTTATCTGTTGCAACTGTTTGGGTGACTAACCCATTTACTATTCCGCCTATATTCTATGGGGCTTACAAGGTTGGTACTACTGTACTAGGGACCAAGCCTGAGCATTTTGAATTTCAGTTTAGTTGGCAGTGGGTTGTAGAAAGCATTAATACCATCGGCCCTGCATTTCTAGTCGGGTGTGGAATTTGCTCGGTTGTGTTTGGACTAGCGGGTTATTTCTCTTTGAACTGGGTTTGGCGCTTTCAAGTGAAAAAAGCCTGGGAAAGACGCAGACAAATGCGGAATCAAGAAGCCCACTAGCGTGAGAGCCCTACACTTAAGGGTTTGTAGAAATATTTACCTTTTCTCAAGCCCCTTACAACGTTCAGTACAAAGTACGCCGTAAAAGACAGAGCAAGAATTACAAAAAACGCCACTTCATAGAAGTGGCGTTTTTTATTGGTAACAATCAATATGAGTTCGGCGTAAATCTATTCAGGAAAACCATTACGCCTAGCGCTCTTATTGAATTTAAGCCAGACAGACTACTTTTCATGCTCCGATAAAAAAGCGATAAGCGCAGCTTCGTCCCATACCTCAACATCTAGTTCTTGTGCTTTAGTTAATTTGGAACCCGCTTTTTCTCCTGCAACTAGGAAGTCGGTATTCTTACTTACCGAGCCTGCCACTTTTGCACCAAGTAACTGCAAACGTGCTTTCGCGTCAGAACGCCCCATTTCGCTGAGCGTACCTGTAATAACGCATGTTTTGCCTTCAAGAGGCAAATTATCCGAATCTGGCTTTTCAATAGCTGGCCAATTAATTCCTTCTTTTAACAGCGCATCAATAACATCGGTATTGTGTGACTCGTTAAAGAAATTGAAAATGTGGGTAGCCACCACTTCACCAACGTCTTGGACTTCAACCAGTGCTTCAAGCGACGCCTCGCGAATAGCCTCCAAGGTTTCGAAGTGCGCAGCCAAGTTTGCCGCAGTAGCTTCGCCAACCTCACGGATCCCCAATGCGTATAGGAACTTGGCAAGCGTTGTTTGCTTTGAAGCTTCAAGCGATGCCAGTAGCTTACTGGCAGACTTTTCAGCCATGCGCTCTAGCCCAACAACATCGCCTAACGAAAGCGTGAAAAAGTCGGCGGGACTGTGCACAAGATCAGCGTCAACTAACTGATCGACTAACTTGTCGCCCAGACCATCAATATCGAATGCTTTACGCGAAGCAAAATGCTTAAGCGCCTGTTTGCGTTGTGCGGCACAAATTAATCCACCGGTGCAACGAGCAACCGCTTCATCTTCTAGTTTTTCAACCTGCGAGTCACAAACCGGGCATTGGCTTGGGAAGGTAATGTCAGTTTCACTTCCCGTGCGATTGGCTTTTACCACAGACACCACCTGAGGAATAACGTCACCCGCACGGCGAATTACTACGATGTCGCCAACTTTAACGCCTAACCTGGAAATTTCGTCTTGGTTGTGAAGTGTAGCATTCGACACAGTTACTCCACCCACAAACACGGGCTCTAAACGAGCAACCGGCGTGATCGCACCAGTCCTTCCTACCTGAAACTCAACGTCCAGTAACTTAGTCACTTCTTCTTGTGCAGGAAACTTCTGCGCAATCGCCCAGCGAGGCGCTCGAGCAACAAATCCAAGGGTATTTTGCAGGTCAATACGGTTAACCTTAAACACAACGCCGTCAATGTCATACGGCAAACTGTCGCGCTTTTCTAAAATGTGGTTGTAGTACGCCAAGCAGCCCTCACCGCCCTCGGCGGTGTCGATATCAGGGCACAGCGGCAGCCCCCAATTACCCAATTGTTTTAGGCGCTCGCTGTGTGTTGTGGGTAATTCAAAACTTTCAGGTTGCACTACGCCTAGCGAATAAGCATAAAACATCAGCGGGCGCTTGGCCGTAATTTTAGAGTCTAGCTGTCGTAAACTGCCAGCAGCAGCATTACGAGGGTTGGCAAAAACCTTACCCCCCGTTTCTTTTTGGTGTTCGTTGAGTTTTGCAAAGCCCTCACGAGGCATAAACACTTCACCGCGCACTTCTACGCGCTCAGGATAATGCTCACCACGAAGCGTTAACGGCACATTAGAAATGGTACGCACGTTAGCCGTGATATTCTCGCCTACCTGACCGTCACCACGGGTGGCAGCACGCACTAATTCGCCATTTTCATACAGAATACTTACCGCTAAACCATCTAGCTTGGGTTCACAGCTAAAGTCTAGCGTTGCCGAATCTTTTAGTCTGTCTTTTAAACGTTTTTCGAAGGCAAGCAGTGACTCTTCATCAAAGGCGTTATCCAGCGACAGCATAGGAACATCATGGGTAACTTGCTCAAAGGCCGATAACGCTGCGCCCCCTACTTTTTGACTGGGAGAATTCGGGCTTTGAAGCGTAGGATATTGTTTTTCTAGCGCAATAAGCGCCTGCATATCTCTATCATATTCTGCATCAGGAACCGAAGGGTCATCCATCACATAGTACTGATAGTTGTACTCATTAAGTGTGTTGCGAAGTGTTGCTATTTGTTGCTTTGCTTGTTCTAAAGAATCTGACATGGAGTTGTTGTCACGCCGTTTAAATAGTTAAAAGTATTACAATTCGTTGCCAAGGCCTATTCGCCCAAGCCGCTGTATGTTTCAAATGGGCTGCAAAAATCTGATCTATTTCAGTCAGGTTGTGAAAGGAACAGCCACGCTACAATGCTATGGCTTGCTAGCCCTTGTTATACATCAAAGATCAATAGAAAAGGACCTGGGTATGAGCCAAGTCCTTTTTTGTTTTTGCACCTACATGAATAATCCATAAGATTGAGGCGCAAGTGATAAATTAACGCTAGCTGCGCGCAATCATACGCTTGCGCTCGAACTCACGAATTTTCTCGACGTATTGCTGTAAGCCCTGCTTCGTTAATACGCTTCGGCGTCCATCAAGTACTTGTGCGCCGAACTCATCTGCCAATTTGCGGGCTGCATTGTGCATCATGTTAAACACTTGATGAGGGTCACCCTCAATAGGCAATATCATAAACAGCGAAATACCTTGGGTTTCAAAGTTCTCTAGGTTATCAATATCGAAAACCCCAGGCTTAAACATGTTAGCAAGGCTAAACAATACTGGCCCTTTGCCATTTGAATTTACGTGGCGGTGGAAGATGTCTTGATCGCCAAATTTAAACCCTAATGTTAATAGCATAGGTAATAGTGCAGCGCCTGAAATGGGCTCGCCTTCTGGCGTTCTTACATTTAACACTAAAACCTCAGGCTCCATAGAAGATGACTTAGCAGGTACACTGCCAGCACTGTTACTGCCATCTTCATTCGCACTAAAGCTTTCATCGCCGAAATCAGCGCCAGCTTCTTCGCTGGTGTCAAAATCAATACGCATTTGATCGTCACCAAAATTCGGCTCTTCTCGTCTTCTCACTGGCGTTTTGCTTCGTTTGTTACGTGCAAAACGTCGCGGCTGTTCATTTTCTTCATGAACATCGCTGGATGAAACAGACTCTTCGGGTGCATCTAAACTAAAATCAGCAACCTCTCTTTCGTTTTTAGCCGGCGACTGCACTGTTTCAGGCTCTTCCTCCAGCGTAGGGTCGATATAAAACTTCTGTGCAGGACGAGCTGGCTCTGCACGCCCTCTTTCTTGATGACCGCCCGCCTGACTCTGAATTGGGTCATGCGATTGCGCGCTTCCCACTCTCTCTTGATTACTTGGAGTATTTGGCTGTTCGCTCCCTTCACGCTCAACATGCGACTCTAAAGACGTCTCCTCTTGCTCTTCGCCTTCACGAAGTAAGAAACCTGGAGGTTCAGGGAACGCAGCAAGGTTTTCATCGCCTCTGTTAGACCCTTTGGTTGATGCGCCATCGGGTCGGGCTTGGCCTTTCATGTGTGGCTTCGGATTCGTAACCACAGAGCCATAGAGCTTTGGTGCTTTCTCAGCTTCTTCTTTCCCGTCAGACGGCATAGCTGAATTATCAACGCTGCTTGGGCGATTACCCGCATGCTCACCGTGTGCGCCCTCTTTTCCATCACCGTGCTCTTTTGACGTGGCATGTTGAGACAAGCTATCGTCGTCATCAGCTTCTTCGCTGCTGTAAGCATGTTTTTCATTGATATCGTGATGCGCAGGGCTTTTTGCCGTATTCGTCGATACGTTGCTTGCAGCCTCATGCTCTTGGTTTTGTGATTTGCTAACCACGCGCACCGCGCCAATGCCAAGCTCGTCAAAGCCTTCTTGCTCGTCGGACTCGAAATCGTTGTCATCATCTTGCCACTGACGGGGCTCTAAGCGCTCTTTTTCCGAAGGCTTACTGTTTTTACGAATTTTCCAAATACCATGGGCAAGCACTGCGATGATAAAAACCGTGCCTCCAAGGAGTAAAAGTAGACGTAATTGATCTTCCATTTAATTTCTTTCGCCCTTTGTTATGCTTCTGCGAAGGCTACAGCCTCGTCCACATCTACCGCCACCATGCGCGAAACTCCCGGTTCCGCCATGGTAACACCGGTGAGGTGACTGGCCATTTCCATCGCTATTTTATTGTGGGTGATATAAATAAACTGCACTGTTTGTGACATTTCTGACACTAAGTTACAAAAGCGCCCTACATTTGCATCATCCAATGGTGCATCTACTTCATCCAGCAAACAAAATGGAGCCGGATTTAATCTGAAAATAGCAAACACCAATGATAAAGCGGTTAGTGCTTTTTCTCCACCGCTTAAGAGGTGAATCGTACTATTTTTCTTACCAGGGGGGCGAGCCATTATCGTCACCCCAGTTTCTAACAAATCGTCATCGGTAAGCGCAAGATACGCCGAACCGCCCCCAAACACTTTGGGAAATAACGTTTTAAGGTCTTCGTTAACCTGTTCAAAGGTAGTAGAAAAGCGCGTGCGGGTTTCTTTATCAATTTTCCGAATGGCCGACTGTAGCGTTTCCAAGGCTTCAGTAAGGTCGTTGTGCTGTGTATCTAAATGTGACTTTCTTTCCGACTGGGTTTCATATTCTTCAACTGCGGCTAAGTTCACTGCACCTAAGCGCTGCAAATTAGCCTGCGTTTTTTGAAGGTCTTCTTGCCAGCGCTTCTCTTCGGCATCTTCAGGTAAGGTTTCTAGAATGCTCTTCAGCGACTGCTGCGTTTCATCAAGCTGTTCTAAAATCGTATTCGCACGTACCCGATATCCTTCAATATCAATGTTGAGTTTATCGATGTTTGTCTGTCGCGTTTGAATATCTTTACCCAGAGCTTGGTGCCCTTTTTCGGCTTCTCGCAACCACTGCTCTATATCTTCAAGACTACTTTGCTTAGCACTTTTCAGCTGCTCTAATTCCGATTTGTTTTCCAACAGCGACTGAAGCTCTGCTTCTTGAATTTCTTCAGGGGACGTAAGCTGTGTAAGTTCTTTTTGTAATCTTTCTTTGTTTTTTATGTACTCTTCACGCTGCTGAAGGTTACGCGTAACCTGTTGACTGTATAAATTCTGATGGTTCTCTAATTGTTGCTTCTTAAGTGCAAGCTCATGATTTTTCGATGTTAATGTATCAACTAACGCGCGCAACTCTGACGCAGTTCGCTCATTTGCATCACGCTTAGCGTTCACATCGTCAATGTGTACTTCGTGTTCAAGAATTTGTGCCTCTTGAAGCTCTAATTTTTCCGAAAGCTGAGCTAACTGCTCTTCTTCTTTCGCTAACATTAACTCTTGCTTTGCTAATTCGTCATTAAGTTTGGCAGTACGTGTAGACTGTTGCTCTTGCTGCATTTCAAGCAAAGAAAGTTTATTTTTAATCTGTGCGCGCTGGTTTTCTTTTTCACCCAAGGCGCTCTGAATAGCCTGCTTTTGCGCTTCGCTCTGTTCAAGCGCCTGTTTGGCGCGCTCTAATGAATGCTCAATCTCATCTATAAGGCTTTCAGTTTCTTCAATGCTGTCTACCAGTCCCTTAATTTTGTTCGCCCGCTGCAAAGCACCGTCGCTTGCTTCGCCAGGTTTCACTACCCACTGTGAGCTTGCCCACAACCCTGAAGGCGAGATTGCGCTAGTAAACCCCTTAGCTAGGCCTTCAGGTTCATCTTCTTTATCAAGAACGCTTACAAAAGCACTTTCAATCGTTGCCGCAAGTTCGTCATCGTTGCTACAAAGGTAAATGTCATTAAAAAATGCGGGAACACGCTGTGTTGACGATTCATTAGTGCTAGATTCAGTTAATAGAGCATGTGCTAATGAACCAACTCTAGCAGTGCTTACAAACGCCTTATCGGTAAACACTTTAATGCCACTTGGCAAATTATCTTGGTTTTGCAGCAGTGCCAGAATGTCATGGCTTTTAGCAACAACGGGGTCTTTTGCGTGTTGTAAAATCGACTCTACGCAAGGCGCAAGAGTTTGGTTAGAGCTAAACTGCTGCCACAGCTTTTCTATCCCGTCTAATAGTACATCTTCATTATTTGAGGCATCTTGCTGAAGCGCTTCTAACGCAGCTTTAGTGGATAGTTCAGTTTGTAACTGGCCCTGCGCATCACGGCGCTTCGCTTCAAAAGCATTGACTTCGCCTTGTTGCTGCGACACCTGTTGATTGGACTCTTGAAGCAATTGCTTAGCTTCATCAATGTCAAAATCAAGTTCGCTACATTGCTCTTCTAAAAGCGTTATCTGACTGGCAAAATCTTCTTCGTCCAGCTGTTTTAGCTCGTCTTGTAGTTCGCTGATACGCTGAGAAGTGCGTAACTGCATGCTCATAGTTGACTGAATTTGGCTATGGCATTGCTGAACATTCTGACGAAGTTGATTGTAGGTTTGCTCTTGTGCGCGCGCTTGTGCGTTAAATTCTCTTAGCGCTTGTTCAGCGTCTTCAAAACGCTCTTTGGCATGCTCTAACTCAGCTTCTTTAAGGGCAGATTCAGGCTCAATCTTTTCAAGGGCTTCATTTGATACCGCAAGCGATTCCTGTGCCTCGTCGATAGAGTGGTTAAGCAGTTCATGTTGCTCGCTAATTCGGGCTAACTCTTGCTCTACCTGCCCTTTGCGTTGTTTTGCATGCAGCGCATTTTGCTCTAGTCGGGTTATCGCATTACTGGTAGTAAACAGTTGCTGCTGTAAATCATCAATAGTTTGTTTTGTTTCCAGTTGCTTTGTTTTGTACGACTCAAGCCCAGCTTCGTCGCCCTGTAGCCGGGCAACTAAGTCGTCCACTTCTAACTGCAGTGCTTGCTGCTGTTTTTGCAGCGCTTCAATATGTTCACTATTTTTTAGAAAACGAAGGGCTGCTAACTGGCCTTTTAGCTCTCTGGCTTGTGCACGTAGCGTTTTGTAACGAGTAGCCGCGGCAGCCTGACGCTGTAATTTTTCGAGCTGCTTGCCCAATTCATCGCGCACGTCATTCAGGCGTTCCAGGTTATCTTGCGTGTGCCTTATACGATTTTCTGTCTCTCTACGGCGCTCTTTGTATTTTGAGATACCCGCGGCTTCTTCTATGAATACACGCAAGTCCTGTGGTTTTGACTCGATAAGCCGCGAGATCATACCTTGCTCAATGATGGCGTAAGAACGGGGGCCCAGCCCTGTTCCTAAAAATAGATCGGTGACATCACGCCGGCGACATTTAGTGCCGTTTAGAAAATAGGTAGAGGTGGCGTCCCGTGTAACTAAGCGTTTAACAGACAGCTCATTGTAATTGGCAAATTCACCCGCTATCCGCCTTGCACTGTTGTCGAAAACAAGTTCAACGCTACATTGCCCCACTGGCTTACGAGACGAAGAGCCATTAAAAATCACGTCGGTCATTGCATCGCCGCGTAAGTTTTTGGCAGAACTTTCACCTAAAACCCAACGTACAGCATCAATGACATTCGACTTGCCGCAGCCGTTAGGACCTACGATGGCGGTCATTTCGCCGGGGAATGGAATAGTAGTTGGCTCAACAAAGGACTTGAAACCCGCGAGCCTAATCTTTTTAAGCCTCACACATCATCCCTCTTAAACACAAAGCTGCACGCGGTATCGCCTTGATATTAGCCAGAAACCAGCTAACTATCGGCTGAAATAGCAGTTGATGTAGAAATGATGCAATCACACGGAAGATTCTTTTGTTATTATGCTTCGACTCTAACAAATCTAACAGCTTGTAACAATTACCATTTCACTGAGTTAGGCAGAGAATACGCCAAGCGCGTATGATAGAGCAGATAGTTAACAAACACAGCGTTTCAAACGCGAAGGAGTACGAATGAATTCAGGCGGTGTACATTATTTCTTTGAAGGCTTTTCGCTTATAAAAACCAAAGGATTAAAGCGTTTTGTTTTTGTGCCCCTAACAATAAACTTAGTGCTTTTTTCTGTGGCTTTTTACTTCTTATTTGGCCAAATAGAAATGGGCATTGCTTATGTCATTGATCTTGTACCTGAATGGTTAGGCTGGATCAAAACAGCGATCAGCTTTTTCTTGTGGCCCCTAGCAGTCATCAGCGTATTGCTCATTTTCGCACTCATCTTTGGTACACTCGCAAACTGGATTGCAGCGCCGTTTAATGGCGTTCTATCAGAAAAGGTTGAGCGTCATTTAACGGGTCAAGACTTAGGTGACGAAGGCGTGATGTCTTTAGTTAAAGACATTCCTAGAACTGTAGGCCGCGAACTCACCAAGCTGGTTTGGTATTTACCTCGCGCTATTGGTTTTTTGTTATTGTTCTTTTTCCTGCCCATTATTGGGCAAATCTTGTGGTTCTTATTTAACGCCTGGATGATGGCAATTCAGTACTGCGATTACCCATACGATAATCACAAGATAGATTTTACGCGTATGCGCCTGCACCTTGGCGAACACAAAGGGAAAGCAATGACCTTCGGTATGATGGTGAATGTATTCTCACTTATTCCCGTGGTTAACTTTATCGTTATGCCAGTAGCAATTTGTGGTGCAACGTCTATGTGGGTAAGAGAGCTTAAAGATATACTCGCCAAATAGTGGCGAGTGAATAGTTTTCATTATTAAAACTACGGTTACTTGCCGCCAGTAAAGGCTTCGTATTCGGCTAACCAGTGTGCGGCTTCTTTTTGGTTGCCGCTATTGTGGAACGCCTGGAAGAAATTCATTGAAATGGGCCGCTGGGCATTTTGTTTTTTCAGCTGCTGCTGCCAAAGTACCAAATATAACGGCGGGATCACGCCGCTATCGTGATGTTCCATAAAGGTAATTCTGCGGCTGGGCTTATAGCTGTTTTCCCCCAATACGGTGCACGTTTTGGCGCGTGTAATGATGGTTGCAGGATCTATCTCTAGCCAATTTTCAACCGTTTCGTGAGGTGCATACCAATACTCAGAGTCTACGATAAGGTTTGGTGGTGCAAAATCGCTTATTCCATCTTCATCGCACAGCCTTTTCGCCATGCCCTTACCAATAGGATATTCGTCAGCGAAGCCTGCGAAGTGTGCTAGCTCATGAACAAATACGGAGTAAGCATCACTAATGTCTAAATACATTACGCCGTTTTGAACATTTGCCTTACCCTGCTCTGCCACTACTACTGCATGACTAAATTTCTGCTTTTTCGCAATGCTTGCTAAAGGAGTAATACTACAGCCTAAGATCCCAGCATTTTTATAATCGGGGTCGCAGCTTAGTACATCGGGTTTAAGCCAAATAGGCGGAGCCAGGCAAATAGAAAGGTTCTGCAGGCGCTTGTCGTTATTGAATGAGTTATAAAGACTGTGAGCACGCATGATAGTAGCCAAACTGGTAGCAAAAGGCTGTATACGCTGAAGGCATTTCCCTTCATTCTCCCAGTTAAATGAAGGGGACTGCTTTAATGCTTGCTGTATAGAATACGGCGTGTAGAGATTGATGGCCTCTAAAGCTTTTTCCGCTTGAAGATGCCCTTTCTTCGCGGCAAAGCTAAAATGCTCCTTAGCCTCCGAAAATTCCCCTTCGTCCCACAGAAGGCGAGCATACTTAAATGCACTTTGCATGTCTAAGGTTGCCGTTGCCGCGAGCAGCGGTTTCGCTAATTGTTGTTGCCCGTGTAGAAGATACCAATCGGCCAATGCAGCCTGTGCGGGTACGTAGTTTTGTGAAGCCGCGCGTACTAGCCACTTCTCACGTTTTTCTGGCGAATCGGTAGACATTGCAAACGCAAGTTGTGCTTCTGCGACCTCGCCGAGCGCCGCTAAGCGCATAAAGCGCTGTGACGCACCTTCTTCACCTAATATTTGGTACAGCAGCCATGCAGCATCTGCATTTTCAAGATTAACTAGCTTCTCAAGAAAATAGGTTGCAGTGGCTTCATCAATATAGTCAGTAGCAATGAAGCCTGCGTTATACGCCCGCTCAAATTCACCAAGCAAGCGTATCTGTGCATTTTCACTGCCCTGCTTTGCAGCTAACCAAAGCAGCGCTAGTGCATCATGCTTAAGGTGATAGTCAGAATAATTGAAACATTCGATATTATCCGAAGTTTGAGCGTCGGGAGAAGATTCTACGCTGTCCTGTGCCATGCCGTCGGCAGCATTTACTGAAGCAGAGCTCGCCTTTTCAGTTGGGTCGCTATCTGACACTAGGCTTGCTGGCGCAAGCACCTTGCTTGCATTGGCAATTAGCTGCGGGACATAGCGTCCGCTATCGCCCACAACTATGAGCAGTGCGAACACTGCTAAAAATAAGCCTCGCATAACGCTTGCTGCTTACTCTTCGCTAACCAAATCGCTGCTAGCCAGTTCACGCAAACGGTTAAGTTCCATTCGTGCGTAGCGGTGTTCAACGTAATCGAAAACGTTGGTGCTTAATGCAAGCTTGAAGTAATTTGACGCAATACCGCTGTTGCCGCGCTGAGTATGAAATTTACCTAAGTAAAAATACGCTTCACACAACCTGTCTGTTAACGCTTTTTGGCTTTTCACACCGTCTAACAATGAGCTAAGTACATCGTTCTCATCAACAGTACCTAAAAACAAATCCACCAGCGTAGTAGCCCAATGCTGTTTGTCCAGCGTTGGTCGAATAGAAGCTAAGTATTTTTGCCCTTCAAGCTCTGACACGTCGTGATGCGCGAAGTACGCCCACAGAGCGCGAAATGGATCGCTGTCATCTTTTTCAAAAAAGCGGTTTAGATCGTTGGTCGCGAGTTCGGCGCGCCCACCGTAATAAAGCGCGATACCGCGATTTAGGAACGCGAAATCATACTCTGGGTTGATTTCCAGCGTAGAGTCGAAAGCGTCGTAAGCCTGAATAAAGTCGTTTTGCTGAATATAGTGAATACCCATAGAGTTATACGCTTCAGCCAAATCAGGCTTTAAATTAATGGCTTGGGTGTAATCAAACTGCGCTAAGCCCGATAGGCCCACGCTGTCGTACAACATGCCTCGTTGAAAGTGCAGTTCAGCTTTGTCTTCATCTGATAACGCAGGGCTGGTAAGCACCTGATTGTAACGAGCAATAGCCATTTCGGAACGAGGATTAATAGGCGCAGGTTCGGCTAAAAGCAGGTTTCCCATTTGTGGCCTTTCTGAAACCGGTGGCGTTTGCGCACAACCGGTTAAAATAGCAGCGAATAGAGAAAAAAAGATGAGACTAACGTTTCTGCACATGGTAAAAAAGCATTCTATAAAAAAAGAAAAAACCGCCTGAGTACTAAGTATACGCTTGTTGCGGCGCTAATGCCGCCAACCTTCTCGCATTTGATGATAAAAGTAAAGCGTATTGGGTGGTTAACACAGGTAGCTATGAAGAAAAATAATTTAGAACAACTATCACAACTTGCTTTTGACGCACAGAAAAACTCACACTCACCTTATTCCAACTTTAAAGTTGGTGCTGCGTTGCTTACTCCAAGTGGCGAAACCTTCTCTGGTTGTAATGTAGAAAGTGCTGCTTTTCCATTAGGACAATGTGCTGAAGCCACAGCTATTGGCAATATGGTCACACAGGGACAAAAACGTATTTCGCATATCGTTATTGCGAGCCCGAACGACGAGTTTTGCTTTCCGTGCGGTGGATGCAGACAGAAAATTGCTGAATTCGCCCCAGATGAAACTCCCGTAACCATGGTAAGTCAAAACGGCGAGACATTCGAAACCACCATTGGTGAGTTACTTCCAAATGCCTTTAGGGCGCACGACCTAGACCAATAAGTCATTCCTAAACTACTGTTCGTATTCGAGGCTCGAGCGAGTTTCACCGCCCTTACCTCGTTTACGAAAGGCGCTTTTTCAAACGGTAGTACACTTTGGTGTGTTAAGTGCTTTGGGTTGGCGTTTGGTAAAATTGTTGTTTGCATAATGTTCCCCCTTTTTTCACTAAACGGGGGAACTGATATAAAGGGGTGAAAAATATGAACGTTTTTATTAAACGTTGACGTTTTACAATGAACGAAAGGTTAACTTTTATTTTGGTTACTCGGCTTTTCGCCTTCACGAGTAGGCTCTGTAGACGTCTGATTGGCGCGGTTTTCTTCTTGGCGTTTATTCAGCTTAGCAGCGGCCATAAATCCAATAAAAAATATGGCAAAAATAACCACGCCTACCCAAATCAAAACATTAAAAAGAAAGTCCATATCATTCCCTAATCACAATTTTGTGAAATAACTTTAGCATTTATTTGTTTGAGTAGGTTAATTAGATCACCACTGTAACTGCACCACCAGCTTAGTTATTCAGAAACTTCAACACCAATAGCCATAACAGACTGTCCGTTCTTGATGGCTGGCATTTGATTAACCATCATAATCTTGCCCAAGCCCGAAGCCGCCGAGTACGCCGTAGCCCAAGTACAGCAGCCAAAGATGATGGGAAGAGATACCTATCGAGCCAACAATAAAACCACCGCCCCACAAAAAAGCCGCAACCACGCCTACAAAACGAGGCCCTACTTTTGTGGCAGAGCAACTAGCGTAATGGATACTACTATTTTGCGGGTTGTAAATCTGAATCTTCTGCAGTTTCTGGCTATTGATTCGCTTATCTAAGCTTTATTAGCCAAAAGTTCCTGTAGCGCTTTCGGCAGTATCGCTTGCGCACTCTTTGTTATGCGAGCCTCATTCTTTTGCCACCAAATTCCCGAATATACGACGCCTAAACCGATCGCTGATAGCGCTACAGGGAAAAGCCAACTATCTTCAAAAACGGTAGAAGCAAGATGACCTAAATATAAACAGCATCCCAAAGCACCAAATATGACAAAGACACGTCGAACCAACAGAGCACCAGCGCCAATCATGGCAAGGTTTATACAGAAATAGACAAATTTAGACAGTTCGCTGTCTGAATCTTGGCTGGTAAGGCCGCCCCAAAACGCTAAAACGCCGAAAAGATAAAGCCAAAACGCGTAATCTGCCGTGTTTCGCGTCCTGATGTCCACCCAGAACGCTAATAGCGTCATCAACGCGCCAAAGTACATCGACACGAGTGCTCGGAATTGCCACGTGTAGCTGTTCCATAAGTCCTCATGGTCAATAATGAGCATCACAGCGTCCATACTGATATACCAGAGCGTTACCGCAATCGGCATTATTAAGAACGGGTATTTATATCGCCATGCTACGACAAGTCCAGTTACTAGCGTTCCAAGTTCCATATATAACCATAGCCATTTAATGCGGTGGTGAAACTGGCGAAAAACCGTATTGTCGTCGGGCCATAGCCCTAGCCATTGCTGCGCACCGTAGATAGCAATTGGCGTTAAACAAACTACAAACGTGGCACAGATCCCTGCTGGTATTATTAAATGCTTACGAGCAAAGGAATTGGCAAGCTTTAAGCCCACGCCAGCATAAAGCATAGAGATAAATACGATGCCGGCACCACCAAATTGCTCCCAGCCTAAATTCATAAATAGAGTCATGGCGCCAATTGCAATAAGGCCACCTAAGTAATACAGAATATGGGTGAAGGTAAAAGAGGGAGTATGCTGATTTTCTTCTTGAAAGAAATTGTACAGAGCAATGCCCTGTTGCTCGGAGATGATATTGTTAGCTACTGCTTTTTGAATACTGGCTTTAGATACTTCCATGTACTTCTCTAAATAAGCTTGAAGAGCTGAAGATTATTACTTTACTTTGTTAAAGGTAAAAAGCCAGCCTAATAGAAGTTACTCGCTTCCTTTCTCGATATCTAATTCCGCTCTATCGATTAGCGTAAAATAGTCTTCATCAGCGTAAAGCTTTAAAAAAATAGACATAGTGATGCTTGTCATTTCATTTGCCGCCTCTTTGAACCCAGTATTAACGTGAAGATCAAAGCCCGTTGGCGATGCAGACCCCATGAACTCTTGAAGTTCAGTGAATTCTTTTATTGCTTCGGCACTTAACCCTAAAATGTACTCAGTTCGCGCTGGCGTTTTACTCAGCCATCCTGACTCGGCCGGCAGTGATTTTTCTGAAATAACCTCAAGATTATACTTAAAACTTCTTTCTTGCTCTGAGGAGCTAACACCCAAGGTAAGCCAGGTGCTTTCTGGCTTTATTTCGGCTGGCTTGTCTAAGTGAATCTTCGTAAGTAAATGATTGGGGTCGAGTTCAACAAATTTCTCCTCATCAAATGAGCGAAACTCAAGCATTGTTGCAATAGGTATATTGGCGCAACTAACTACAAGCAAAGTTAATGAAACAAAAAATAATTTTTTGATACTTAACAACAGCGGCATCCCTTCATTGGTTATTACATGACATGTTCTAGCCATTCTATACAGTTTTCGTCGTTTCTTTTGCAAAAGCTTTTTCAGATTTATTCCACGTTAAGTGGCCAAAAGCGATACCCGCAATGGGAAAGATGATCATCGCAATGGCGAGTCGCCCCCAGATGTTTTCGGAAGGTTCTATAAACGCCATAAGTATTGACCATAATAAACCAGTAGAGACTCCCCAGCCTAAAACACCATAAACTAGAACGAAGCGCTGCTTTCCTTTTTCTCTTATGCTCGCCCACTTTTCTAATTTCATCGCAGATATCCTTTTTCAAGACTAAGCAATCATTGCAAGACAGACGAAAACCACCACAAAGCTTATAAAACCAACAGCAACAGTCCTTCCCTCATCACGACCAGCTCTTGGGTACTTGCCGGAGGTTAGCAACTTAAGCACCACATGGCCCGTGCCCTTCAAAACGAATTCCATAATAGCGTCTATGATAATCCACTTTATTACTCTGAGTATAAAGCGGCCCAGCGGTTCAAATACTTCTTCCATAACCTTTGTGCTCTTTAACCTAAAACTTGTTGTTTAAAATGCAACAACCACATTGCAAGAACGGCAACGAAGAGCTTGTCTTGTTTAGTCTTTTCATGGGCGTACTGTTTCGAATAGTAAACTTTTTTACATTAACGAAGCTTAATCTCAAATATGATTTCGCTTTCTTTTTCTATAGAACCGTTTGGACCGAAAAGTATGCTGTAGTAACGCAAACGTTCATTTACCGCCTCTGCTATTAACACGCCTGTCAATGCAGGTTGAGGCCATATTGAATTGTGCGCGGAAATCATTTCGGACTATCTATTGGTTAACAGCTCTTTATAACCACCATTTTTCCAGTCACCTGGTATATCACTCCATTCTGCACAAGTAATTAGCACTTTTAGCGGTGCTGAAAGGCAACATAACTTTCTCATTTCGTGCTCAGCGTCGAGCGCAACATTTTCCGATTCAATAAAAACCAGTGGAACATCTGTTCCATTTTTAGATTTTCGACAAAATGTATAGTCGATTTTAAAGAGTTCTTTTTTGTAGTTTAAGCCTATTTCACGACAAACTGGCTCTAAGATAGTATGCTCATATAGGCGAGTACGATTCTTCGATGTCTTCCAAGCCTCATTGAATTGAGAAACAGGTAAAGCTTCTAAATTCTTAACGAAAGAGGACCTAAACTCATCCCAAAGTAAGTGCAATGCCATTTAAACCCGTATTGTAGTTTTTAAAAGTTCGATAATTTCTAAAGGTCGATTCTTTGAAAAAGTGCAAAAGTGACTGTCTTGTTTAGTAGCATGATCTATACCGAAACATGCCTGTCTTATTTAGTCTTCATTTTCCATGATTAAACGCGCGTTCAGCACACGTTTACGAATTCCTCTTGAAGCGTTTATTAAGCCTCAGTCTGCAAGTGCAGATACTTTCATGTATAATTCTTCAAACTCATCAACCTGTCCGTTGAAAAACGTTTCTCGCAGCTCTTCAAATGTTAAAGATGAAAAGAGCTTATTTGCTATTTTTTTACCACCTAAGGCCGCTGCTAAACCATTAGATTTTGATAAAGCCTTAACATCACACCAGTCGGTAAAAGCGAGATTTGCGCCCGGAACTAAGCGTTCAATGCCAGCTGAAGACATATAATTTTCTATTTCTCTCTTCTTGGAAACCGTAAAGTTCACGCCTTCTACAAACCCATATTCTGCTAACTTTTCAGCATTTGGAGATACTTCATCTTCTGAGGTTTTGTCAGAGTCTAAGAAAATGAAGAATGGTTTATTCAAAGTTTGCAGCAAGTCTAATGTTACCCAATGCTTGATGCTGCCACAGCCACCAACAGGGATAGTAACAACTCCTAGATCAGCAAAGTTTTTTTCAACTATTCCATTGTCTTTATATGTATTGGCTAGATGCTCAAAAGCAACGCAATCATCTATGCCTTCGAGAAGAAGAAAGCACTTTGTGTTGTCGAACAAAGGAATAAATTGGTTGTCGATTGTTATTCCTAGATCACTCGCAATACCAGAGTGGTCATTTACACTCGAATCACATGTGTATGCACCTGCAACTTTATATACCCTATGCAAGTCAGATTTTTGAGTTTTCGAAACAATTACAGGAGAGTGCGTTGTCAAGAAAACTTGGTAACCAGCAACCGCAATGTCACTTAGCTTTTCGAATAAGTTTTCTTGCGCAGAAGGGTGAAGAAATGTTTCAGGTTCTTCAAAACCAAAGATAACATTTTGAATTTCACTAGATCTCTGCTCAGCTAGATACTCAAAATAAGCCATCATTGTAATTCTTCTGAAGCCGTCCCCTCTTGCTGAAAGAGGCACTGAACCATTTCCGTTATCGCTGTCGAATGTAGTTGTGATTAGCTTACTCCAATCGAATTCTACGTTTGCATGAACCTGTTCACTTTCAGCAACTACAGCATTGATTTTTCTTGTAATAGCAGACAGAACGGTTTGTAAGTGCGCTTTTACCGTGTCTTCAAGATCACCAGTATTCACCTGTTCCTGAATGACGTTAAACGCCATATCTTTAAAGTATTTCTGTATGGTTGAATCACTTTCTGACAAAGGGGCGTCCGCTAGAAAGTATTCAAACTTAGGCAAGCATCAAACTTAACAAGACAGGCAAACTTAACAAGACAGGCATAACTAGAAAAATCCAAACTGGCCCCTCGTACACTTTCTTTAATCTAAATATCCATCCAAACTGCTAATCGAGTTAATCAGAGTCGGACAGTCGCAATGCCTAAAGCCCGAAAGTCTCAAATTAGTTTATCGGATACGCCCTATTACCACTGTGTTTCCCGCTGCGTTCGTCGTGCTTTCCTATGTGGCGAGGAAAACGGTAGAAGCTTTGAGCATCGTCGCCAATGGGTAGAAGACCGTATTCATATTTTAAGTGAGGTTTTTGCCATCGATGTATGCGCTTATGCGGTAATGAGTAATCATACGCATCTGGTATTACACGTAAACAAAGAGAAAGCAGACGCACTGAGTACAGAAGACGTGATTCAACGTTGGCATAAACTGTACAAAGGCACATTAATCTCACAGCGCTACTTATCACCAGATTTACGTAAAGAATTACATGAAACCCAAATTAAAACGGTTGAGTTAACGGCTGAAGTATGGCGTAAAAGGCTATTCGATATCAGTTGGTTTATGCGTGCACTGAATGAATACATTGCTAGGGCTGCAAATAAAGAGGATGACTGTACTGGTCATTTTTGGGAAGGACGGTTTAAGTCACAAGCTCTATTAGATGAGTCGGCCCTAGCTGCCTGTATGGCTTATGTTGATTTAAACCCAGTACGAGCAAAGATGGCCAAAACGCCTGAAACATCGGACCATACCAGCATTAAATACCGTTTTAACGCAGCCAGGCTAGGCAAAACACCTAAAAGACTTATGCCTTTTGCAGGCAACCCAAGGCAAGAGATGCCACACGGTTTACCTTTTACTCTTCCAGACTACTTACAGCTTGTGGATATAACCAGCCGATACCTTCATCCAAACAAGCGCGGTAAGGTTCAACATAACCTCCCCTCTATTTTAGAGCGTCTCAATATTGAACACGAACATTGGTTAACGTTAACCACGCAGTTTGAAACCTGCTTTAAGCACGCCGCAGGCAAAGTTACTCACCTAGAGCAATACGCACAAAATCAACATCAGCAACGGGTTCAAGGCCGACAAAGTGCAATGCGATTACTCGGTTAGCTTTGCAGCTCAGTAAAGAGCAAGACGGGCACAAGATATAAACATCTGTACTCAAAAATATCTGTGTTGTTGAGAAGGACTTAGTTCTTTTCAATGCGCATTCGCATGCGTATACTTGACATTTAAGAACATTTGGAGTGATAGCATGCAAGACTTATATGACATTAATGCCCCAAAAAAAGCGACGAATTTAAGCTTAAACAGCGACTTATTACACAAAGCTAGAGAATTAAAAGTTAATCTGTCTGCAACCTTAGAACAAGCACTTAAAGACAAGTTAAAAAATGTTGAAGAAGAAAGATGGAAAAAAGAAAACAAAGCTGCCATAGCTGCGTATAATGTGTTTGTTGCTGAGAACGGTTGTATAGGTGATGAGTACAGGAACTTCTAATGGCACAGTTTGATGTTTACAAAAACCCAAGCACAAAAACAGATAAAGCTTACCCCTTTCTTGTAGATGTTCAGAACTCTGTAATTGACCAGTTAGCAACAAGGTTAGTCGTACCGCTCACAAAGAATAAGACTAGAAATAGTCTTTATATGAAAAACCTAACACCGGAGATAGAATTCGAAGGCGAGACATACCTATTCCTGACTCAACAACTTAGTTCCATACCCGAAGATGTGCTCAAGGACTGCATCGGTTCTTTAGCGCAATCCCGCGAATTGCTAATAGATGCAATAGACTTTGCCATTACTGGAATATAGTCTTCGATTTCAGACTCCGGCACGTGGACATTACGGCGTAATGTGTTCAAAAACGTGCACAAATGAGCCTGCCTTATTTAGTCTTCTCCATCCGTGAAACAAATATGCCTGTCTTGTTTAGTGCCTTTGTCATGGAGCCACTTGCCCCTAATGGAACCCCATTTCGCTTCTTAACATATTGTGCAAGTGAGAGTTTGCTTATCATGGTGATTCCGTATATCCACAAATATGCCTGTCTTATTTAGTCCTGAGTTCTCAACGTCGCGTTTAGAAGTAAAACGATGAGTTAAGAATACGCCAAATAAAGCTACAGCAATTGTTCCTAGCGTTTTAAGTTCTTCCATAAAAGTTTATAAATTCCTTTGAGGGAGCTAACGCCGCATTCAGCGGCTTGTCTAGCGAAACATGCCTGTCTTGTTTAGTTGCTCGCGGTAATTCAAAAAACCTTATTAAACCAACAAACAAAAACACAACGATGCCTGTCTTGTTAAATATGCGCGACGAACAGCCTCTTTACGAAACTCTTCAGTGTAAGCATGAACCTTCTTTTTGTTAGCCATAAGTCACCTCTTATCTAACTATAGGAGATGTCCACTAAGTTTGGGTAAGTCCTGCACATAACGCCCGCTTAACAAGCTTTTTGCGTCCTTTGTTAAAGCGTTTGTTATGTGTTTTTTAATGAGGGTAAACTTTGAAGTCATGGTCAAACCACAGAACGTAAAAAACATTCCGTCTTCTTATGCCGACCATAGGGTGCTTTGCTTTATACCGAAAAGCTAGAAAATACTCCGTATCGTCAGGTATCTCCTTAGGGATAGCGACTTTAATCGACGTTCTCGCAATCTTTTCGCACCCTATACCGTGTCGGCCTTCTGCTTGGATTGATTTCCAAGTGAAATTTTTTCTGCGAAATATAGCTTCAGCAAAAAAAGCTTTGTGATTCTTATCTAATTTACTAAAACAATGCTTTCCGTCAACAACACGCTCCAAAGAAAATACTATATTACTACCATCATGGTCTTGTGTATTTTCATTAACTTTAAAACGATTATTATTAACGTCAGCTTTTTTTGATGCATCATCAGCACCTTTAATCTTTCCTTTGATTTTTGCAGCCATAACGTTTATTAATTTAGTCTTGTTTTAAAGTATTCAACAATTTCATCAAATGGCACTGTTTCAGCTTTCGCTTCATGATCTAGCCAAGGTGCTTCTTCATGTGTCATATTTCTTAACTTCCAAGCACTGTATTTACCAAAAACTTCAGCAACTTCATCGATGACCTCCAGTTGTTCTTTTTCGAACTTTTCTTCTAGATCAGGGGAGATCTCCAATTCAACAGGGTTGCGACCAAACTTCTTAAGCTTATGGTACAGCGTAGGTACAACAGGGCCGTGCTCCCATGCTTTGATTTCGTCATCAAACAATTTATTGCCAGTTAATGCACCATAGAATCCAAGACAATACCAAACAAGCTTTTGAAGTTTTAGATTAGACAGATCACTATCTTCTTGATTTTGTTTGCTAACCAAAACCTTAGCAACATCTAGTGCTGTAATCATATCTTACTCCTTGTGTAAAATTTGGCGAATACTAACACTGAATTTATAAACAGTATAGCGGGTGGTGCAAATAAAACACATAACGCCGCAATAAGCGGCTAAAAAAGCTTGGCTATAATTGTGAGGTACGAATTAAGCCAAGCTTTTTTAGTCCGCACTTAATTGATTTGTTATGTTTTGTACTAACTTTTGACCAATTTCATTAATTTTTCTAATGTTAGAACTATTTTCTATGTCAGCATGTAAACAAGCTAAAATTTCTTGAGCGGTTACCCATATCGCCATTTTGGGATTCTCAACTGTAAAGTCAGTTCTATTTAAAGAAACATCATTAATTTCAAACTTTTCATGAACTCCTTGCCCAAAAACTTTTGCAAAAGATTTCTTTTGGTTTTTATCAAGCTTAGAGGTGTATGTTTCCCAACTAAATGTTACATTGCTAATGTTATGTACAAGTGTATTTCTCAACGAAGCAAGATCAATTAAAAATTTCGATTGCTCTTTCGTAATAATATTTAACTTAAGTATCAAATTTATTTTCTTTACTTGTTCAAGGTAAGACAACTCACTTTCAATTTCTGAATGCTGTAATTTGGCAGCAAGCGCTTGACCACTAGCAGCTTCAAAAAGAGCACTTAACTTAATAACAAAAGACCAGTCATCTTCTGCCATTAGAGAGTTATAAAAACCACTTGGTAATCTTAAAAGGCTTTCTAAATTAGATACTTCTCTTGATATTTCATCCATAACTGGACCTTTCAGATTAAAAACATAACTTTTCAATAACGGGCGCAGGCACGTAGGGCATAATGGCGAAGGCGCCCTGCGTGTATGCGTCCCAGCGAACTAAGTGAGTGAGTTTATTGAGTTGTTAGCTGCCAACGCAATCAGATGGTCGCATAGTAAAACTATGTAACTTCTCCCCATTACGGGTTAAGTAGTTTGAAGTCACTGCAACACCCACTTTCGAAAAATAACTATTTTCATTTGAATTGCAGTATTCATTTAACTGCGTTTCTTCAAGCGGACCAAAAGCTAAAGTATTCTCGGATTCATCGTGATCAAGGATATACTCGTAAACAATTGTTCTATCTTCAAGCTGGACGCGATTTAACTGAGTTATTTCGTCTAGAAATATTGGTGCCATTTCATTAATCTGATTCACAACATCTTGTAATTGAGCGTCACTTATTTTCATCGATTCTTTCTTCATGAAAGGCTCCCATACCGAATTAGAAATCAATGAAAGACTTCCGATAGTGAGCAGAAAAATAGCTACCATTTTTGTTGTCTTGTCCATGTTCACCTTCTGGCAGCTAACGCCGCGCTCTGCGGCAAATTTGGAGCGCAGCGGAAAATTTGTCCGACAGCAGCGCTTCGTTAGGTGTTTCACAAGTTTCCCTTGCGAAAAGAATAAGACCACCCTCGATTTATATACCCCTTGCTTTCTCGGTTTCTGCTGTGCTTGCTATCTTCTTCGGCTGAAAAGTCGATCGTGATAATTTCTGAATCAGTTCGGATCTCTCCCGAATATTCTTGAGCGGCAAATCTTCCTAGCACCTTGTCCATGGTAAGAATAGGCATTTTTCTATCTACCGCAGTAGACAGAATCAACAGATCGTTAACCGTGTTTTTGATGTTGTCTTTTGGAGTGATGTTCTCCTGAAATTTAACAAATAACTCTAGAGCAATATCACAACATTTCTCGTTCAGGTTGTGGCAACAAATATTGTTATCAAAAATGAACTCCATCTTCTTTTTGAGGTTCTTCTGCCGCCCTTTATCTAGATGTGAAGTGCTGAGCTTAAATGCCTCAATATTTCTTTCATTGATTATTGAAGTGATCGAGTAATTACCAAAAATTCGATATGGCTGGAACTCTGAACAAAAATCAATAATGATGCTATCTGTTCTTTGGGCACCCATCTTCGCCCACTTTGAGTTACCAGCATGCTCAGAGTATGCGGAGATCAAGGCTGTTGAGTGTCTACTACCATACCTCTCAGGATTAATAACATAGTAGTCAACCTTTCCATTCTCCCGCGTGTGAAATAGCAAAAACTCTGCAGCTGTTACTGCTGATATTTCAGCTGATTTAGCCCTTTCGGGCTTCCAATGTCCCGAATAGCAGTAAGATATAATTTGTGTATCTAAAATCAAAATATCACCTTGGCATGGCCAATGGTTCACCTAACAACTTACTCGTCCCCAAACCGTCATGCTATTCCACAACACTTTGGGGCATTTATCCTTTTTCTCCTTACTACTCTAAACCACAACCACAAGAGAAATAAAGAAAAAACCGTAATGTCGTTTTACGCTCATTTATTAAAACCACCAAATCGGCGTGTAGGTGCTTTTGGTGTATTTCACGCAAGCCAAACACAAAAAAGCCAGCTTCCGCTGGCTTCTAAAACAAATAAATTAACGTCACTCTAACTAAAAACTACTTCCCCTGCCTAGCAGCCAACTTCTCCAACTGCTCGTCAGTAGCAGGAAGCTGATGCTTCTCTTTCCATTCTGAATACGGCATTTTGTATACTACTTCGCGTGCGGCTTCGTAGTCGATATCAGCGCCCTGCTCGCTTGCAGCCGCCGAATACCATTTTGCCAAGCAGTTACGGCAGAAATCGGCCAAAATCATCAGGTCAATGTTCTGAACGTCTTTATTTGCGTCTAGGTGTTCTACTAAGCGGCGGAATACCGCTGCTTCAACTTCGGTTTGCGTTTGCTTATCCATATCAAATACCTCTTAAAAGCGCTTTTCGTTATAGGTTGGATGTGAGGGTTAAAGAGTAAAACCCAACCCGTTATTACTTTTAAAACCTAAAACGAAAAAAGGGAGCCAAGCTCCCTTTTTACTTATATACGGCTAACTAGGTTTAAAACCTAATCGGCATTACTCTGCGTCGTCAGACTTAGGCGCAGGCTTTTCTAGAAGCTCTTTAATGCTTAAACGTACACGGTTTTGGCGATCGATTTCCATAACCTTAACGTCAACCATTTGGCCTTCTTCTAGGTAGTCAGTTACTTTGTTCACACGCTCGTGAGCGATTTGTGAAATGTGAACAAGACCTTCTTTACCTGGAAGTACTTCTACGAACGCACCGAAGTCTACAATACGTGTAATCTTACCGTTGTAAGTCTTACCAACTTCAATTTCAGCCGTTACTTGCTCAATCTTGCTAATAGCGATGTCTGCTTTCGCACGCTCTGTCGCGAAGATTTTGATAGTACCGTCGTCTTCAATCTCGATGTTAGTGTCAGACTCTTCAGTAATTTGACGGATCATTGCGCCGCCTTTACCGATAACGTCACGAATCTTGTCTTGGTCAATCTTCATTGTGTAAATGCGCGGAGCAAATTCACTTAGCTCTTCACGGTGACCGCCAATTGCTTCGTCCATTACGTTAAGAATGTGCAAACGTGCTTCTTTTGCTTGTTTAAGCGCAATTTGCATGATTTCTTTAGTAATACCTTCAATCTTAATGTCCATTTGAAGTGCAGTAATACCTTCGGTAGTACCCGCTACTTTAAAGTCCATGTCGCCAAGGTGATCTTCGTCACCAAGGATGTCTGAAAGTACAACAAAGTTGTCGTCACTCTTAACTAGGCCCATTGCGATACCCGCAACAGACGCTTTAATTGGAACACCTGCATCCATAAGCGCTAGTGAAGTACCACATACCGACGCCATTGAAGATGAACCGTTTGATTCAGTGATTTCAGAAACCACACGTACTACGTACGGGAATTCTTCTTCACTTGGCATTACTGCTTGAATACCACGCTTCGCTAGACGACCGTGACCAATTTCACGACGCTTAGGCGAACCAATCATACCGGTTTCACCAACACAGTATGGAGGGAAGTTGTAGTGAAGCATGAAACGGCTGTCGCGCTTACCTTGAAGCTCGTCAATCATCTGTGCGTCACGCTCTGTACCAAGAGTAGCAGCTACAAGTGCCTGCGTTTCACCACGAGTAAATAGTGCAGAACCGTGAGTACGAGGAAGAATACCTGTTGCTACGTCTAGTGCACGGATCATTGCTGGGTCACGACCATCGATACGTGGCGCGCCAGATAGAATGCGTGAACGTACAACGTCAGACTCAAGATCATGAAGAAGGTCTAGTACTTCTTTCTTATCTTGCGTTTCGTCTTCAGCAAGGATAGCTTCTAGTGCTTTTTCAGTTGCTGCAGTTACTGCGTCTTTACGCTCTAACTTGTCAGAAATCTGGTAAGCCGCAGTCATTTCTGCTTCAGCTAGTGCTTTAACTTTGTCTTTAAGCGCAGTGTTTTCTGCTTCTGGTGCCCAGTCCCACTTCTCAGTGCCAACTTCAGCAGCAAATTCGTTAACTGCGTTAACTACAGTTTGCATTTGCTCGTGACCGAACATAACCGCACCTAGCATGGTGTCTTCAGAAAGCACGCTTGCTTCTGATTCAACCATAAGTACTGCGCCTTCAGTACCCGCAACAACAAGGTCAAGCTCGCTTTCAGCTTGCTCTTCTGCGCGTGTATTTAGAATGTATTCACCGTTGCTAAAACCAACACGAGCCGCACCGATTGGGCCGTTGAAAGGAATACCAGAGATAGCAAGGGCTGCTGAAGTACCAATCATAGAGATGATGTCTGTAGGGATATCTGGGTTAGCAGACATTACAGTAACAACAACTTGTACTTCGTTTTTGAAACCTTCTGGGAATAATGGGCGAATTGGACGGTCGATAAGACGTGCAATCAGTGTTTCACCTTCAGATGGACGACCTTCACGCTTGAAGAAACCACCTGGGATTTTACCCGCAGCGTACGCTTTTTCTTGGTAGTTAACAGTAAGTGGGAAGAAGTCTTGATCTGCTTTGGCTTCTTTTTTACCAACTACTGTTACCAGTACAGACGTATCGTCCATGCTCGCAAGAACCGCAGCTGTTGCCTGACGAGCAATTACACCCGTCTCTAGAGTTACAGTATGCTGTCCATACTGAAATGATTTAGTAATAGGAGTCACTATTTGTCCTTTAATTTCAATCTTTATTTTATCGCTTTTAAACGCGGCGCATAGTATAGCCATGAAGTAGCGTTAATACCATGGTCAAATGCAGCCCCGCGCGGAATTTGTCGTGTTATTTGGTCATTAACCGCTACCACCTATAGCACCATGACTATATGAAATATCTGTGAAATTTCAATTATTGACTATATTTTCATCATACTGACACAAAACAGCGTATGCTAGAACAAAAAGCGAACAACGTAAGAACTTAAATAAACATCTCGTGCGACCAATGCGCAGAAGTGATTAACCACAACAAGAACGTCTAATATTAGTGTGCTAAAGGAGATAACCATGTTGGTACTTCGACTTAATAAAGCAGGCATGCCACAAGAGTGGATAGATGTTGAACAAGCCGCAAAGCTTTACAGTCAAGATAAGGTGCTATTTGAGCTAGGTAGCGACGCTATTACGCTTAAGGGAGGCTGGAATCACGAAGGGCTGCAAAGTCAGCTTACCCTGTCTAGTATTATCGCGTGCGACGGCAAGGTAACAGATTTATCTGGCAAAGTTGCCCTAACTAATCGCTATTTATTTAGGCGCGATAGCTACCTATGTATGTACTGCGGCAATAAATTTACGCCAAAGCAGCTTACCCGAGACCACATTATCCCCCGCTCTCGCGGCGGAAAAGACAGTTGGACGAACGTTGCCACGGCTTGCCAGCGATGCAATCACGCGAAAGGTGCTAAAACGCCAGAAGAAGCCAACATGCCCCTACTCGCGGTTCCGTTTAGGCCAAATGTGTACGAGCGCTTTTATTTAATGAACAGGCGAATTTTGGCTGACCAAATGGCCTTTTTACAAGGCCACTTCACCAGCCACAGAGAATGGACGTGCTTAGAATAAACGCTATAGCGCTCCGCTAGTAGTTATCTGTGCTTCGGGCATTGCTTTAGCTTGGTTTTGCACTGAAGAGGAATCGCTGTGCTGTGCATGAAGCTGGCGCTGCTCTTCTTTTTGCGCTTTGAACCACAGACTTAACCAGTCTGAGCACATTTTGTGCTCTAACTCGTGAGCTTCGGCTGTAGGGCAAAACAAGCTTACCTTTACCACCACTTTGGCAAGTTCATTGGTTTTAATCTCAACCTCTGGGTCGATGCGAATAAACTCTTGCTCTAAGTGACGTTCAATTAAGCCTTTGTAGCGCTCTGCTACATCGCGAAAATATTCACAATGTGCCTGTGCCCTGGCATGAAACGCTGGAAGCAAACTATAGGCGTTCACAGAAGGCTCGTTCACTATTTCAAATGAATGCAAACGGTAGCGACGCATAAAGTTAAGATTTCGTACGGTTTGGGTCACAAGCTGACTGTTAGGCACGTACACGTGTTTACCCGTGTAGTTAAAGCTTTCAGGGTCTACTTCTAAAAGCGCAGTCTTTGCCCAGTCCATTTCTACCACTTCACCAATGATGTTGTTCATTTGGATCCAGTCGCCTACCCTGAACGGCCGAGCGCCCAGGTAGTAAATGAACCCCATAAAGCACTGAATAAACTCGCGGGTTGCCAATACAATGGCCACCATAAAGGCAGCAATGGAGATTGCCAGAGTTTGGATTTCAGAGCTCCACACCATCATTAGCACAATAATGATAAAGGCATTACCCAGCTGCTCTAGGATATTGATTTGGTTTCGGCGGTCTTCGCCACGATGAGAACTAATGCGCCTGATAAGGCGCAACACACCCTTTTTGATAAAGTGCAGTACAATTAAAAGTACTAGAGATGTCAGCAGTTTATAATCATTGGCAAAACTTATAAATTGATGCCATAACTGCGCTGGGTCTATCACAATCTCCATGTAAGCTCCGTCTGTACTCCGAGGGTAAATATTTGAATAGGCGAAAAAAAGCGCCGACGAATGTCAGCGCTTTTAATTATGAAGCATGTAAACTCGTGGCACAATGCCGACCAGTTAAAACATCTTTTTATTAGTCGCGAATTTGGCCTTCGCCATTCACTAAATATTTCTCTGAAGTCAATGACTCCAAGCCCATTGGGCCATAAGCATGTAGTTTAGTGGTTGCAATACCAATTTCTGCACCTAAGCCAAGCTGGCTACCATCAGAAAAACGTGAAGAGGCATTAACCATTACTACACTTGCATCAACTGCGCGTTGGAATAACTTGCCTTTTTCAGCATCTTCCGTACAAATTACTTCAGTGTGGTTACTACCAAATTGCGCAATGTGGTCAACCGCTGCTTCGAAATCGTCAACTACACGGATAGCGATTTCAAGGCCAAGATACTCTTCACCGTACGCGTCTTCAGAAATAACGTCAGCACCATCAAAGTACTGGCTACCTTTTTCGTTTACGTGAACCTTAACACCCTTTTCTTTGAATGCGTCGGCTACTTTTGGCAGAAAATCACCCGCAACGGCTTGGTGTACTACTAAGCCTTCTAAGGCATTACACACGCCAGTACGCTGAGTTTTACCATTTAGAAGTAGCGCCATCGCTTTATCTAAATTTGCATCTTTGTCTACGTAAAGGTGACACACACCTTTAAAGTGCTGAATTACCGGCACTTTAGCGTTGTCAGTCACGTAGTTGATTAGACCTTCACCACCACGAGGAATAATTACGTCAATGTAATCACGCTGCTCCATTAGCTCTTGCATTAATGCACGATCTGGATTCGGAACTACCGTTACCAGCGCTTTTGGTAAATTGTGCTTCTCCAGCACGTCTTGCATAAGCTCAGCAATGGCTAAACTCGTATCTAGTGCTTCTTTACCACCACGTAATATCACTGCGTTCCCCGATTTAAAGCACAGCGCGCCTGCGTCGGCAGTAACATTAGGTCGTGCTTCATATATCATGCACACAACACCAAGCGGTATACGCATTTTCTTAATCTCAATACCGTTTGGACGTGTACCGATAACGCGCTCTTTACCCACAGGATCGTCAAGTTCAACAATAACTTCGATGCCTTCAGCCATGGCTTCAATACGCTCATCGTTTAGGATTAAGCGGTCAACCATCGCTGCGTCTAAGTTAATCTCTTTGGCGCGCGCGACTTCCTTTTCGTTTACTTCAATAATTTTGCTTTTGTTTGCACGAATTGCCGCGGCCATATCAGTTAACACCGCGTTTTTCTGGCTTTCGCTTAAAATAGCCAGTGTACGTGCAGCTTTTTTTGCCTGTTGTGCTAACTCTGTAATAATGCTCATTCTTTCTCCAGATTTGCTATGTGCTGATCAGAAATAATTGGCCCAGTCTTTTCCTCAAACTCATGGGCGAATTCTTCGTTTTCCTGATTCGCAATGAAATTCAATAAACAGCTACTGTAATTCGACTTGGCTTTTACCAGTTTAGTACCGTCTTCTTTGCGTACTAGAATGGTGTCGCCTACCGAGAACTCACCTTTCACGTCAATAATTTCGCTACTTGTCAGTTGCTCTGCGTCGCCAGCTAAAGAGGCGTCAAAGTCCCCTTCTACTATCACCTCGCCCTGCGCGTTTGACGTATGGCGCATCCAATGCACATTCTCTTGCATTGGCTTGGCGTGAGGTTTGAAATGCGTGCCTGGGTTTTCACCTGCTAGCAGCATATTAAACGACAGTTCAGTAAAGCCGTTAATAATATATGTATCTATACCATGCGAAACGGCTTTTTCGGCCGCTTCAATTTTAGTGCGCATACCACCGGTGCCTACACCGCCTTTTACCGCACCGCCAGCCATGTCATAAATGCTTTGATCAATGGTATTAACTGATTTAAGCAATTGTGCGTCGTCGTGTTCATGCGGGTTTTTATCGTACAACCCATCAATGTCTGAACAGATGATAAGTGCATCTGCTTCAGCTGCCGACGCCACCATGGCCGATAAATTATCGTTATCACCCACTTTCAATTTGTCGGTGGTAACGGTGTCGTTTTCGTTAACGATAGGCAGGATATTGTTATCCAATAAACTGAATATCGTTTCACGGATACTTACGTAACGCTCTCTGTCTCGCAAATCAGCATGCGTTAAAAGCATCTGAGCAGACGGAAAATCAAACAGTCTGTCCCACGTGGCAATCATTTCGGTTTGACCCGCTGCTGCCATTGCTTTTTTAACTGCAATATCTGACTTTTCTTGCTCTGGAAACAGGTGCGCGCCTGCTGCGACAGAACCAGAAGACACGAGTACAACTTGTGTACCGTTGGCTCTGCATCGCACGATAAATTGCGCAATGCTCAAAAGGTAATGACTGCTACAACCTTGTTGGTTGGGCGATATCAATGCACTACCCACTTTGATGACTACGCGTTTCCAATTTGGATGACTCATAATAAACTTTTTAACCTTAAGATTGTTGATTTGCTAATTCTTCACTGGCTTGCGCGAATGTTGCCTGTACGTTTGACGATGGGTTTTCGCTAAAGCGACTTACCAAATAAAGCGTTAACGTACTTACCGCAAACCCTGGAATAATTTCATAAATAACGCTGCTTAACGTTTTACCGTCAGCTAAAACGGGCGCGTAAATCCAGAACAGTACGGTTACCGCACCGCTGATCATGCCCGCCATTGCCGCTTTCGCTGTTAAATCTTTTTTATACAGACAAAACAGTACTAACGGACCAAATGCTGCACCAAAACCTGCCCAAGCATTACTTACTAAAGATAAAATTGTGTTCGACGCATCCATGGCTAACAACAATGCAACCACAGCTACACCTGCTACACCATAACGGCCAATTGTTACCGTTTGCTTTTCACTCAGCGCCTTGGTTGAAGACTTTTTATTTACCATTACGCGGTAAATGTCTTCGGTTAACGAACTTGCGCTAACCAGCAGTTGCGACGAAATTGTACTCATAATAGCGGCTAAAATAGCGGCCATTAAAAATCCACTGATAAGTGGGTGGAACAGCAATTGTGAGAAAATAATAAATATCGTCTCAGGGTCGTCGACAGCAAGACCAAACTGATTGGCATAAGCAATGCCTACGAATCCTGTTGCCAGTGCACCAATGATGGTCACTAACATCCACGACATACCAATATTTCGCGCTGTGCCAATGGCATTAACAGAACGAATTGCCATAAAGCGAACAATAATGTGCGGCTGTCCAAAGTAACCTAAGCCCCAACCTAAACTCGATAGCAACCCTACAATCGTTAGCGTTTCTAACGATTCAGAAAAATTGGGTACAGATTGATAAGCGGCGCTTGTCATTTGCGACACGCTATCGAACTCGGTAAACGCGACAATTGGAACCAGTACCAGCGCCACGAACATGATGCACCCTTGTACAAAGTCCGTAAGACTTACTGCCAAGAAACCACCAAGCAGCGTATAAGACACCACTACACCCAGCGTAATAAATAGGCCTAGCTGATAGTCGACCGAAAACGCGCTTTCAAATAACTTACCACCTGCAACTAACCCGGCAGAGGTGTATAGCGTGAAAAACAGTACGATAATCACCGCTGAAACAATGCGTAAGCTTGAGTTAGGCGTATTAAAACGCTTCGCAAAAAACTCAGGCACAGTCAGGGAGTCGTTCGCTACTTCGGTATAAACGCGAAGTTTCGGCGCTACTAGTAAATAATTGGCTAACGCACCTGCAACCAACCCTATAGCAATATAAACCGCATCGAAACCGGTTAAATACATTGCACCTGGTAAGCCCATTAGCATCCAACCAGACATGTCAGACGCACCCGCAGACAGTGCGGTTACTTGAGGGCTAACTTGTCGCCCTCCCAAAATATAACCAGAAATATCACTGGTAGATTGTCGGTAAGCAAACAACCCTATCCCTAACATCGCTATAAAATACACCGCTAGTGATAGGTAACTTTCCATTGGCATAACGTTCGTTATTTCCTCTATTGCTCTTCGAAAACTCGTAAATGAAAACGCCATTTAACCTTTGCTAATTCAAATTCAAAAGCAAATAATTAAATCGAACAATAATCATTAGAGCTCTAACAATATAAGGATCTGACAGAAAATTTCAAGTGCAATTTTTAAACAACATCGTTTAACAGGCACTTATGTTTAAATTAGCACCAACCATGTTTCACAGCATATTACGCTAATAAAATTCAAAATTACCATTATTATTCATTAACTTAAAAACACTAAGTCATTTATGAAACAATTTAACTTTAGCTGGAAAGGCGCGAAAAACAGCAACTTTACTATCAGCTAAAACATTTTCATTAAAAATACTTTGTTACGCGCACTCAGACGAAATAACATCCAAAAGAAGCTTTTCTACAGGCAGTAAATGGGTAAGTTGCGTACAATCTTCACTATGTAGCGAGCGAACCCGATTAATTAGCTTCTCACACGCCTTTTCGTCATTTTTCACAGTAAATAGTTTCGGATGAATATAATATTTCCTGCAAACGGTGGGAGTATTGCCAAGTTCTGCTGCAACACACTTACTTAACGTACTCTCCCATTTCTTGGTTCTGGAGTTTGCTATCTGTTCATACACACTGGGCAGGTTTGTTAGTGCAAATCGACTTGATGCCCACGTTCGAAAGTCTTTACAACTGAACTGTTCACTTAGTTCGTTGTGGATGAACGCATTAACGTCTTCGCTCGTTACGTCGTGCCATTGTTTATTCTCATCTTGATAACGAAATAAACAGTAACCTTGTTGTTGCGCACAGTCACAAACTAATGAAGCAAGCTCTGGGTCGCTTACTTTTAGTGTTCTTGGTTTGCCGTGCTTACCAATGTAAGCAAGTTCAACACTATCGTCACACTGCGCTTGTACATGCTTGCGCCGCAATGTAGTTAACCCATATGTGTTATTTTCCTTGCTATATTGAGCGTTGCCAACTCTAGCACCTGTGTAATCGAGCAACAGGCACACCAGCGCGCAAGCTCTTTCTTGCGTCCATGTTGGCTGTGAAATTAATGAAAGACAGTGCTCACGGAACTCAGGAAGTGCATTACCAAAGGCAACCAAACGCTCAAATTTTTCTACTTGCTGCTGCTCGTGCCATTTGCTGTGATAGATATATTGTTTACGTCCTTTTTCGTCATAGCCGACGGCTTGAACGCTGGCTTTACTGTCACGGCTTATAAAGGTGTCGCGCCAATTTGGAGGAATGACAAGCTTTTTGATACGCTTTAGCACGCGCTCTCCTGTGACTTTTTTTCCACTTGCATAGCGATAGTAAAACCGTTTATCACCGCAAGCGATGCGCCTTATTGATAGATGGCTATCATCAGAGTAGACGTTGCAATAGCCCTTAATCCGTTTCATTTATAGATACTCCTTTCCTTACCAGCTAAGAAGACCGACTGTTAAGGTGCTGCTACGGCCGCAGATGCTCGCTGTGCTTTCTTAGTCAGATTGCAAACAACGGTACCAAATCTCAATTTATAAATAGAATCTACAGAAGAACGTACAGAAATGATCACTACACGCAACTAACCTTACCGCAAGCCGACGCTTCCACTGCAAGACAGTGATTTTAAAGGCCATAACGAATTTTCACGCTATGTGTAAAATTATCACAGTACCGGTTGTTTGGTCCGGTAGCGGCGCTTGCTAAAACTCAGCATATCGCTTCGAAATCCTTCTCTATTTCGCCTTCCAGCTTACTAAACCATATTTAACATTCCGAAAATAACCATTAAAAACAATAGTATAAAAACGAACTTTCTCTTTTTTCTACTAAAGTATAAACCGCTACTTTTCTTCATCGGAATGCAACTTGAATAAGTATGAACAATAGTTGTCGAGTTTCCTATGCACTTGGGTGAAGCCGAACAGCAATACCCTTTGAAGTGCAAGTGAAGTGGATTGATTTAGAGAGTCCAAGTAAGAAGTCGAGGATTTAAAGATGAATGTTCAAAGTTCGAAAAACGTAGAGTCAAAAAGCGAAAACAGTAATGAACATGAGAATTTGAGAGCCCATGTTGTATCAACCGGTGATTTGCAAGTCGCGGCTGTATTTCCGTCAAAACGTAAAGTGCAGGAAGTACTTGAGATAGTTCAAGACCAAACATCTGTTGAGGTATCTCAAGTAGAAATTATCGAAGCTAGCGACCCTAAAATGAGTGAAAAACTTGAACGTAACAGTGCATCCATTGGCAAAAGCATGTGGTCGTCCCACCTGTTGCTTGGTTCAATCGGTCTGATTGTAGGTTTAGTGGCGGCATTTTTGTTAACGCAGTTTGGCCCAGCGCTTACTCAACAAAATCCTTTGTTTACCTACATAGCACTAATTAGCCCAGGCATATTCATTGGGTTATTCATAGCGGGTTTAATCGGTTTACGTCCAGACAGAAATGAGGTTATACAAACCGTAAGACACGCGGTTAGATATGGTAAAGTTGCGCTGGTAATTAACCTTAAAAAGTCACAGTCTGCTTCTAAAGTCTCGCAATTATTGAAGCAGCACACCGACAAAGTGGTCGAATCTATTCGGTAGTAAGACTAGCGACATAATATGGAACGCTGCTTCAAAGCAGAATGTGATACAGTAATCATAGAGGAGTTATCAATCTAGCTGTTCCAATATTTTCGAAGGGCAATATAACGAACTCCACGTTTATTGCCCTTCGTCGTTTGGTCGGCGTTATTCTGAAAGAGAGATTAGGCACCAATTGTATGGATTTAATATTTTTTGATTTAGATGGCACTTTGTTAAATAAGTCTTCTGAAATCTCCTCGTTTACTAAAGAGACATTGGGCTTGCTTGGTGAGAGAGACATTGCATTCACCGTAGCGACGGGTCGTACCATGCATTCAGCGCAATTTGTGCTACAAGGTCAGTCTTTTGTACTCCCTCACATTTATAATAATGGGGTGGCAATTTGGGATCCTGCCGGAAACGCGCTAACACTAGAAAATTTGCTCGCGCCCAGTGAAGTAAATCTTATTATCGAGCACGCCGTAAATAATAATATCACGCCTTTCATTAACACAGTGAATATGGATAGCCCAGATCACGAGCACGTGATTTACCATTCGTCGCCTAAGCATCAGGTGGAACACGATTTAATTGAAAAGTATTTCTCGCGCACTAAAGCGCGACTAGCGTCTATAGAGTCGCTACCTGCTAATGCACATATAACAAACATCAGTATGATCGGAGATGCACCGCTAGTCTATGACATGTATAAGCAGCTTAACATGCACGAAGGACTGATAGCGTACTCTGGGCCAGCTATCGAAGGGGATGAGTACCGTTGGATGGATGTACACCACAATCTTGCGAATAAAGGTAGTGCGGTAGAGCTTTTGCGCCAACAGTTGAATGCAAGCAACGTTATTGTGTTTGGCGACAGTGATAATGATTTAAGTATGTTTAAGCTAGCAGACGAGGCTTATGCACCTTCTAACGCTAAACCTTATATCAAAGACGCCGCCACTTCCGTCATTGGGCATCACGATGAAGATGGAATCGCCCGCTTTCTACGAGAGCGATTCTCACTTTAGAAGAAGCTGATTAAAAAGCATCGTGAAAATGGTAGCCTTCAAACTATATGAATTAGGCTAGTTAATTAAGGCTACCACTCTATAGGCTCTCTATCTTTTAAGAATTGGCCATGGGGGCCGCCCTCTTCCATGGTTGCTAACCAAATGGCCGTATCTGCACCTTCCTCGGGTGTTTTAGGCGCATCACTCCCCCCCATTCTGGTATGCACCCAACCCGGGGTCATGCTATTAACGGTTACATCAAGAGACTTCCCGTCAGCAGCTTCATCAACTACCGCTGCCATCTTAACCGTAAGCGCATTAATAGCAGCCTTTGTTATCGCATAGCACATTGGCCCTTTCAGCCCCTCGGCGAAGCTACCGTAACTAGAGCTTACATTGATAATACGTCCAAAACCTCGCTCAATCATTTGCGGTAACGTTTGCTGGATAAGTGTAAGCGGGGCGTTCACATTAATTTGCATCGATTTAGCCAACGTCTCAGAATTTACATCTTTCCATGGCGTGTCGTCTAAGATACCTGCATTGTTTATGAGGATATCAACAGGGCCATACACGGCCTCAGCTCGAACAAACGCATCGACGATGGCTGTTTCGTTATCAAGAGGCATCTCAATAATATGCAAATCCCCTCCCACAATATCTTTCTTGGCTTCAAAGCCGGCCTCTTCGTCTCGACACCCCATTAGCACTTTATAGCCTTTAGACAGCATTCCTTTTACTATTTCTAGACCTATACCTCTGTTTCCACCTGTAACTAATACGTTTTTCGTCATTGCCAATACACTCCTTGCATTTACGCTTGGGCTTGTTTTGCCTCAAAACGATTGGATAAATAAAAACACAGCGGGAAGATTACACTCCACACTAGAGCGATAAAAATATAAGAAAGCACTACGCTTGCGCCCAATTCAACCGCGCCGAATTTGGCGCCGGCGATATAACTGAGCGGCGCGAAGATAGCTCCAGCAACCGCCGCAACGGCCATTCGACCATTAAAGGCGGTTAAACTGTGATAGACCGTACCTGCAAAGGCTGCCCATAGAAGACTTAGCCAAATTGGAATTGGCCAGAAGCTGACCAGCGTTTCTGTCTCGTTAAAAATGAACAGCCCGCAAAAGGTTAAAAGCGCATCAACCACCGTGCCCAGTAAAAATACCGTGCCCATTAGCTTTATATCTTCCACTCGCTTGGGCGAAATGACTATCCATAGAAGGATTAACCCTAACACTGGAATTACTGCTTTATTCTGGAACAAGATGACCAGCCACCAAATTCCTTGAAACCATACAAAGTTCGCAACCTTTAGTACTGCACTACTCTTCATTTGAAACGCTCATATTTTCAATACCAAAGCATACGTTTACCGGTACGTGATAGTTCAACCCTATTGCGACAAAAGTAAACGAAAACGCTCCAGTGTAAGTATAGATGCATAGACTGTTTGCTCTTTCCAATTACAAAGGATGTGTTAATCGTGAAAATGGTGAAGTATTACGTACTTGGTGCATTAGTGGCGTTAGCACTAACGCTGACCGTGCCAGTGATATTGTTAAAAGTGGTTTTTGGTTGGATTGCATTTTCCCTTATTGCCGTAAGCAGCGCCTATTTGCTCAACTATCCAAGCCTGTTTCGCAAACGTGAGGATGGCTCAATACCATTCTACATACGCTGGATTTTTGTACCTTTTTTACTGGGCTCTTGGCTTTACAATGAATACGCACGCAGAACGGATAAAGTCCCTCCCCTACAAAAAATTGAGCCGCACTTATTCCTTGCGTGCCGCATGTCGGGAAAACACGTTAGCCTTTTAAACGAAAACAACATTGATGCCATTCTTGACGTAACCGCTGAATTTGATGGACTGGATTGGACGGCATATCAAGAAGATTACCGCTATTTAAACGTACCGGTACTCGACCATACCAGCCCCACTCCTGAACAACTTGTTTTGGCAATAAATTGGTTGAACCAGCAAATTTCTGAAAAGAAAAATGTTGTTGTGCATTGTGCGCTTGGACGAGGTCGCTCTGTTCTGGTGGTTGCAGCCTATTTACTGGCCAAAAACCCTTCGTTGAGTGTAGATGATGCATTACGTGAAATTAACCAGATACGCCAAACAGCAAGGCTCAATAAACGTCAATTAGCATCGCTGCAGCAGATTAGAGATGGTGGCCTACTTTCACTACAAAAGAATCTAACCCTTATCGTTAATCCAGTTGCTGGTGGCGGTAAATGGGAGCAATACCGAGATGACGTTCTTTCTCGATTAAATGAAAAATTCAAAGTGACCGTGAAAGAAACCACACCTAAAGTAGATGGTAAGGCACTAGCAGAAAAGGCAAAACAAGACGGCGCCCACATTATTGTCGCATGCGGAGGCGATGGAACGTTAACTGAAGTCGCCTCGGCTTTGGTCAACACCGACGTTACCATGGGGATTATCCCCTTTGGTACAGCAAACGCACTAAGCCAAGTGTTGCATGGCTACATTAGTAAAGTCATGCCTATTAGTACAGCATGCGACATCATTATAGAGGGCAACACCTTAGCCATAGATACCGCGACCTGTAACGACCACGTTATGCTTTTGGTAGCAGCAGTTGGCTTCGAGGAAAAAATGATTTCGGCCGCTGATCGCGAAGAAAAGAATGTAGGCGGCCAGTTTGCCTACCTAAAAGGGCTATGGAACGCGATTTCAAACAACGAAAACATGACGTTTAAAGTAGCAAAAGACAACCAGCCAGCTGAAACCTTAGAAACGCCGAGCTTTGTTATTGCAAACGCAGCCCCAATGACCACAGCACTTGCTCAGGGCGCAGAGCCGCCCGACATCACCGATGGAAAGCTTGATTTGACCTGGCTATTACCTCAGCCCAGCTCTGATAAACAATTCGCATCGTTAGCAGAGCTAGTGCTAAGTCCAGCTGAAGCAAAGAAGCAATCTGAATCAATACGGCACGAACGCGCATCAAGCATAACGTTAACATTTGATAAGCCCACGGCGTATGCTGTCGACGGCGAGATCTACGAAGGCGAAAAGCTTGAGATAAAAACATGCCCTCGAAGTCTTACCGTTCTCACCAATTTTGAAGAAAAGGATTAAGCAGTACATGACTCAGAAAAGTAACTTTGAAGAAATCTATACCTTTCTTAATGAGAAGTTTGCTAACGAAACGGAATATCTACAAGCGGTACACGAAGTATTAGAAGATATTGTTCCTATTTACAATGCAAACAAAGACTACAAAGCGTTCGATATTATAAGACGCATTTGCATGCCTGAACGCATTATTTATTTTACCGTGTCGTGGATGAACAGTGATGGCGATATTGAAGTCAATCAAGGTTGGCGTGTACAGCACAATTCAGCCATGGGTCCTTACAAAGGTGGCTTGCGCTTTCATCCTACCGTCAACTTATCGGTGCTTAAGTTTCTTGCTTTCGAACAGTGTTTCAAGAATGCCCTGACCGGCTTACCCATGGGCGGAGGTAAAGGCGGGTCAGACTTTAACCCCAAAGGGCGTACTGATCGCGACATTATGTTGTTTTGCCAAGCCTTCATGCGTGAATTACAGCGACATATTGGCGCAAATACCGATGTACCTGCAGGTGACATAAACGTTGGCGCAAGAGAAATAGGATACCTTTATGGCGAGTATCGCAGACTAAACAATAAGTTCGAAGGCGTATTAACCGGTAAAGGCTTAGAATTTGGTGGTAGCTATGTACGTACTGAAGCTACAGGCTTTGGCTTAATTTACTTTTTAGAAGCGGTATGTCGACATCAAGGTACTCCAATTGAAGGCAAAACCATTGCAGTGTCTGGAGCCGGAAACGTAGCGTTGCATGCTGCACTTAAAGCGGTAGAGAAAGGCGGAAAAGTTATTTCGCTGTCTAATAGCCGAGGGCTTTTACATAATGAGAATGGGTTAACTGATACCGCGCTTAAATGGGCAATCGACAACCACGCAAACCGCAACAATATTCTTGCTGACATGTCAGATGAAAACATGGGCAAGTGGATAGCTGATAAAAAGCCATGGCATTTAAAATGCGACATAGCACTGCCTTGCGCTACGCAAAACGAACTACTTGAAGAAGATGCAAAATCACTGCTAGATAACGGCTGTCAAATGGTACTAGAAGGTGCGAATATGCCGTGCACAAACGAAGCGCAGGCTTTGTTTTTAGACGCCCAAATTGCATACGTACCAGGCAAAGCATCTAACGCTGGCGGCGTTGCGCTATCAGGCTTAGAAATGAGCCAGAACGCCATGTTCAATCAACGTAACGCAAGCGCACTCGATGAACAGCTCTATTCAATTATGGAAAGCATTCATCAGCGCTGTGTTGATGAGGGTAAATCTGAAGGCGATGCTGGAAGCAGCTACGTTGATTATATGAAAGGCGCCAATGTAGCAGCATTTCGTAGACTCGCTGACGCCATGGTCGCACAAGGCGTATAGCGCATATTCCATCTCCCTCTTTCGGTAAATTCACGGACTTACTGCCGTGAATTTATCGGAAACTGACTTGTAAAATTTGCGTTGTCCCCTTCCCCAATTCAATGACTCTGTGTCACTTCATTTGAAATTTCTTTTAAAAATCAGCGCGTAACAGATATCTCATTCATGGAATAAAAATAGCATTGCCACAGGTGTGATTCATTTTTTAGGTATTTATAAGGAACTACCCATGAAAATTTTTGAAGCTTTGCGTCAAGACCATGAAAAGCAACGTTTACTACTTAAAATTCTAGCTGAAACAAGCGGAAACACTGCTGCGCGCCGTGAATATTATCAAGAGCTTAAGACACAGCTTGAAAGTCATGCCATCGCTGAAGAGCGCCATTTCTATTCTCATCTTCTGGAGAAAGATGCCACTGTAGATTTAACACGTCACGGCATTGCAGAGCATCACGAAATTGATGAGCTACTCGCAAAGCTCGATGATACGGATATGAGTTCACCAGCTTGGTTGCGTCACTTGAAAACACTTCAGGAAAAGGTAGAACATCACCTTGCCGACGAAGAACAGGAATTCTTCCAAGTTGCAGGCAATGTGCTTAATGACCGCCAAAAAACAAAACTTGCAGACGAATATCAAAAAGAGATGAAGCAAGAGTTAGACGACGAAAAGCTCACCGCCTAACATGGGATATGTCACGTTGCCGAAATCGTCCTATTCGACAAACGTCATCACGTAAAAAGCCAGCTATTAAAGCTGGCTTTTGTTTATTTCATATTTGGTTGCTGTACTCGCATTGCATAGCCGCAAATACAGCGTTTTTCACCACCTACTTTTTAGCGATGATGTAAACAGCGTGAATAACACCTGGGAAATAGCCAAGAATAGTTAAAAGGATATTAATCCAAAAGTGAGCACCGATACCCACTTGTAAAAATACGCCCAGCGGTGGAAGTAAAATCGATAAAAGTATACGAATGATGTCCATAATAAATTCCTTGTTTTTGAAGTAATTTCACAACTCAGTGGGCAAAATACTCACACTTTGGCGAAGAAATAAGGCCCGCAGAGCGTTTTACACGCTTCATTATTAGTTTTGCATTTACGATGCCATGTCGCCAAATACTGCGATAAAGGCATAGTGATTACTGTAAAACAATAAATTTAATTTGAAGAAATAGCTATTCACCGAAAGGCGTATTTTGAAGCCAGTCTTCAAGGTCTGAACGGCTAAGTGGACGACTAATGTAATAACCTTGAACGATATCACAGCCCCAGTCCTTTAAGATTTCAAGCGACGCTACGTCTTCAACACCTTCAGCCACAACCTTTAAATTAAACACATTCGCCAAACTCAGCACGGTATGAACAATTTGTTGGTCGTTTTCATCACTCGCCAGCGACAGAATAAAACTCTTATCAATTTTAATCGTTTTTACGGGCAAGTTCTTTAAATAGGCTAACGACGAATAGCCTGTACCAAAGTCGTCGATGGCGAAATGAAAGCCCCGCGCCGTTAGTTCATTAAGGTTCTCTATAGCAAGCGACGCATCTGCAACTAAATCGCTTTCTGTTATTTCAAGTTCCAGAGCTTCAGGTGACAAGCCTTCCTGGGTTAGAAGCGACACTAGCTTCCCTAGAAGTACCTTATTTTGAATATCCTGAGTAGATAAGTTCATCGCAACGGTGAACCCATATCCCATACCTCTAAAATAAGCTAAGTCTGAAATGGTTTGCTTCATTACCCAAGTCGTAACTTGCTCAATTAAACCTGCTTGCTCAGCAATGGTAATAAACTCATCAGGTGGAACAAAGCCCAGAACACTATTATTCCAGCGAATAAGCGCTTCCATGCTGCATACTTTCATTGTCTGCAGATCTATTTTTGGCTGGTAAACCATGGACAGTTCGTTTTGCTGGCTAGCCAGTGCACGTTTTAGTTCAGTGGTAATTGATAGTCTTCGATTGTATTTATCTTCTAGTTCTGTCCTATAGCGAACGCACCAGCTGTCGCTGTGTATCGCTTCATCAGTAACAATATTCATTTTTCTGAATAATTCTTCTGATGTTGTTGCATCTTGCGGGCACTGGATAACCGCCATGGCGACTTTTACTGGAATTGCAATCAGGTTACTTTCCACTGGTTGCTCTAATATGTGCTTGAGCGTTTCGAGCTGGTCATCATTAAGTGAATCTTGCGTAATATATAAAATCTCACCGCCAGCTAATCTTGCGGATGTACCAGGCCAACGCTGAAGCCTCTCGGCCAATGCTTTCAGTGTATTATCGCCGTTAGAGTAACCGTAGAGGTCGTTAATGGTTCGAAATCCGATTACGGTAATAGCAACAACCTGTAACTCTCTTTCTTCTTGCAGTTGTGACTCGAAGAAGCCTTCAACATAGTTCCGATTGAAAAGCCCGGTAAGCACGTCGTGTTCTGCTTGATAACGAATATGATTTTCACGGCTTTTAATACTTGCTTGCATGCTGTCGACTGCGTTGGCAAGTTCGGTAATCTCTTTGAGGTTCGACGGTGCGTCAAGGGTCGCGCCATAGCTTCCTGACGCGACCTTATTCACTGCTTTTACCAAGGTAGACACTGGTCGACTCACGTTTCTGGCAAGCAGCAGAGAAAGGCCCAGAGCAATGAATATTGCGACTAAGCAAAATGCCAGAATCGTCACTTGAATACGTGTGAAAGCACTAAATGAAGACGTTGTATCTACAGCTAGAGTTATCTTAACCGGCAAATTGTCATCAGAGGCGATATTCACCTCACGAGCAAAGTAAGTAAGCTCGTCTTTAAAGGTTACATCTATCCAAGAGGGGTCGTGCTCTGACGCGAGGATCCGTTGCGCATCATTTTCTTTTAAGGTAGTCGTAAGAACGTCATTGGTATCAGTTCTTGAGATAATAATTTCAGCGTCTACGAGCGCTTTTAGCTCTTCTAATAATCTGCTATCAAACTCAACGCCTATTAGCATGTAATATCTAAGCGTAGGTATTTCTACGCGAATTAGATTTAACTGTACTAATTTGTTATCGACTACGAAGAAACCGCTGTCTTTCCCTTTAGCAACCAATGCTAGGCTACTTTCCACATTTTGACCGACTTCGAATAGGTCTGTACGCGTTACAACTACTTGATGGTCTAGACTTACCAGAGCGATGATATCGGTGTTTAGTCTCTGCGCGTAACTGGTAAACGCCGCTTCAATAGAGGGTATATTCTCTGTGCCAACCGCACGCCTGAAATCAAATGAGCGAGACAGTACTTTTGAAACGTTGCGTATGACAGCTTGACGATCCGCAACCACTTTATCGAATACTTTCTCTGCTAAAACAATATTGTGGTCAATGTTTTGAACAACGAGAGTATTGGCTGAGCGCCACACTGCTCCAATTATCAGAAGTGATGCTATCACAATCCCTATGAATAGGGTTTGGAACAAACTCTGACTAAGTGTTTTTTGCACTATAGTGCCTCGTGAAAATTGTTTTATTTATGTCGCAGACAGTATGACTAAGTATTGAAAAGCATAGCCGAATAATAAAAATAGGAACAGACATAACATCCTGTAAATTTTAGATTTTAACGCTTTGTTACAATTAACAAGGCCAGTTAAAAGTGAGCGTACAGGGTCACCTTAACAAGAATTACACAGTGTAAAAACAGAAAAGGCCAGCATTGCGCTGGCCTTTACATTTATTTGGTGCGGAAAGCGGGACTTGAACCCGCACGAGCTATGCTCACCACCCCCTCAAGATGGCGTGTCTACCAATTCCACCACTTCCGCGAAAACTTTTTAGTTTGAACCTTCAGCGTCGTCAGACTTTGGTACGTCTGTTACATCGCTTTCAACAACAGGAACGTCACTTTGAGCTGCATCTTCAATAACTGGTACGTCTTGATCAGCTGGTAGCTCTACTGGCTCTTCTACTGCCGCTGGAACTTCTAGGTTGTTCCACTCATCTTCTGCGCTTTCACGGTTTGCAGTCATTGCACCCAAAGAAAGGCTAATTAAGAAGAACAAGCCTGCTAATATAGCGGTCGTACGAGTCATGAAGTTACCTGAACCTGATGAACCGAAAACAGTGTTTGAACCGCCTGAGCCAAATGAAGCGCCCATATCTGCACCTTTACCTTGTTGGATCAATACAAATCCAATAAGTAATAGCGCTACAATTAGGTATGCTACTAATAGCACTTCGTAAATCATAAATACCTCGTCAGTTTGCCGCTTGGCAAATTGAAATAAAATCTTCAGCTTTTAAACTGGCTCCGCCAATTAAACCGCCATCTACATCTTTCTGTGCAAATAGGGTTTCAGCATTATCTGGCTTAACACTACCACCGTACAAAATACGAAGGCCTTGAGCCAATTGTGCGTCTACTTTATTAAAGTAGCCGCGAATAAATTCGTGTACTTCTTGTGCTTGCTCAGGGCTGGCTGTTTTACCAGTACCAATTGCCCAAATCGGCTCGTATGCAATAACAGTTTTGCTGAGTTCGTCTACCGACATGGCGCTAACTAGTGCATCTAGTTGCTCGCCAACAAACGATTCAACATCACCTGCTTCTCTCACTTCAAGTGGCTCACCTACACAAATGATGGGTACAACACCTGAAGAAACACATTGCTTTGCCTTTAATGCAACAAGTTCGCTTGACTCGCCTTGGTCTTCTCGTCTTTCTGAATGCCCAACAATTGCGTAACCGCAACCTGCTTCTTTAAGCATTTCAACTGACAACTCACCAGTGTGAGCGCCGTTATTAAGATGATTTACGTTTTGAGCACCAATGGCAAACGAATGGGTTTCAAATGCGTGTAAAAGAAGTGAAGGAGCGCAAATTACGATTTCCGAATCAGCTTTTACATTCGCCAGTTTTTGATTAAATTCAGCAACTAATGCCAAATTTCCGTTCATTTTCCAGTTGCCAGCCACGAATGGCTTTCTAAGATTTTTACTCACAACGCAGACCTTAGCCCTGTCTTCAAAGCGGGCGTGATATTAACTATTTAATTGAGAAGATACAAGCACAAAAAGCAAAATTTCCTGCTACGCCAACTAATTGGCGAGATTACGAACAGTTTCAGCAATATGCTCTGCCCATTTGTGAGATTGGCTTTCGTCATTCGACTCAACCATCACACGAATTAACGGCTCAGTACCACTTTTACGTAGAAGTACCCTGCCCGTTTTACCTAACGCAGACTCAGCCTCTTTCTTAGCATTTTGTACATTGCTGTGTGCTAAATAATCCACTTCTTGGTTAGCGTACCTCACGTTAACGAGCGTTTGCGGGTACATTTCAAACCCACTTGCTAAGTCGTGTAAGTCCATGTGCGAACGAAGCATTGCGGCAAGCACTTGAAGCCCAGCTACAATACCGTCACCCGTAGAGCTCATATTAAGATTGAGAACATGACCCGAGTTTTCACCGCCAATAGACCAGCCTTTTTGCTGTAGCAGCTCCATCACATAACGGTCGCCAACATTACTTCTTGCGAAAGGAACACCAAGCTTTGACAACGCATTTTCAAGGCCTAAATTGCTCATCAACGTGCCAACGACGCCACCCTGCATTTTGCCGTTCTTAAGCGCGTCGCGGGCAATGATGTAAACAATCTGGTCACCATCAAGCACATTACCAAGGTGGTCTACCATCATAATGCGATCGCCATCGCCGTCTAGGGCAAAGCCAAGATCAGCGCCGGTCTCCTTGACCTTTTCAACAATCGCATCCATTGAGGTTGCGCCCACACCGTCGTTAATGTTTAAACCGTTAGGCGCTGTACCAAGTTCGATAACCGTAGCACCTAACTCTCTCAATACATTGGGGGCAATGTGATACGTTGCGCCATGTGCGCAGTCCACAACAATTTTAAGATCTGTCAGCGATAATTCTGAAGGGAATGTCCCCTTACAAAACTCAATATAACGACCCGCAGCGTCGTTTATACGCGTGGCCTTACCCAGCTTATCAGATGCCACACATGTCATTGGACGCTCAAGCATATCTTCAATCGCTAACTCGATATCATCATCAAGCTTAAAGCCTTGCGCTGAGAAAAATTTAATGCCGTTGTCATAAAACGGATTATGTGACGCACTAATCACTATCCCTGCTTCTGAGCGAAATGTTTTGGTGAGATAAGCAATGGCTGGCGTTGGCATGGGGCCTAGCAAGCCGATATTGATACCAGCAGCTGATAAACCCGCCTCTAAAGACGACTCTAGCATGTAGCCAGAAATACGCGTGTCTTTACCAATAAGTACTTTGTTCGTCCCTCGTCCGGCAAGGACCTTACCTGCTGCCCACCCGAGTTTTGTAACAAACTCTGGGTTGATATTGCTCTCGCCTACCTTTCCGCGGATACCGTCGGTGCCGAAATATTTGCGCTGCGTCATTATTATTCCTTATTTTACTGAATTCAGCATTTTCACGATATTGACAGCATCAGCTGTTTCTTTCACGTCGTGAACGCGAATTATCTGTGCGCCCATTTGGGCGACAATTGTAGCGAGGCTTATGCTTCCCGCCAAGCGCTCATCCACTTTTCTATTTAGCAAATTGCCAATCATCGACTTGCGAGACATGCCTACTAACACTGGGTAACCCAGCTTCATAAGCGATGGCAAGTGTTTCACCAGCGTATAATTGTGTTCCAGTGACTTTCCGAAACCGTAGCCAGGGTCGAACAAAATCTTGTCTTTAGCAATGCCCGCTTCTTCACACACTTTGGTGCGCGCGAGTAGAAACTGACCCACATCATTCACTACATCATCATACTCAGGGCTTTGCTGCATGGTTCTGGGTTGCCCCTGCATATGCATTAAACAAACAGGTACTTGTGCTTCAGCTGCTACTTGCAATGCACCAGGCTCTTGTAACGCGCGTACATCGTTGATTAGCCCCGCGCCAGCTTTCACCGCTTCCCGCATAACGTCAGCCTTGCTGGTATCAATAGAAATAACACATGCGGTATTTTTAGCTACGGCTTCAATAACGGGTATTGTGCGGTCAAGCTCTTCCTGCAGCGATACGTCGGGCGCGCCTGGCCTTGTCGATTCACCACCTATATCAATAAAAGTTGCCCCTTCATCAATCATGCGAAGCGCATGGTCAAGGGCTTGAGATACATTTGTGTGCTTGCCGCCGTCAGAAAATGAATCAGGAGTAACATTTAAAATGCCCATTACCTGAGGCTGTGACAGATCTATGAAGTACTTACCAAACTGCATGAATTACCTGCATTACCTTTGTTTTAAAATTACCGTATTTCTTAGACAGAAAATATGTTGAGAAATGAAGCTATAAAGCAAACTGATTTTAACCCGCTGGATTAGTAATAAAACGTACCTAAACCCGTAAACTAACATCTAGATTAAAATCAAACTGCTCTAACAAAAAACGCCAGTTTCACTGGCGTTTTTTTAAATGAGTGTGGAAGCTTAGCTTGGAATATCGCCCGGCTTACCTACCGACGGTTTGTCTACACCGTCATTTTTAATTTCACCTTCACGAACCGGCGCACCACCACTTGGCTTATCGCCACCCGATGGCTTGCTGTCATCCCAGTCAGCAGGAGGACGAACGTCAGTGCGGTTCATCAGATCATCAATTTGCTTAGCATCAATGGTTTCATACTTCATCAGTGCGTCTTTCATTGAATGTAAAATATCGATGTTGTCTTCAAGGATTTTTTGAGCACGCTCGTAGTTGCGGTCAATCAGTGACTTAATTTCCGCATCAATGGCACGTGCTGTGTCATCAGACATGTTTGTTGCCTTAGACATAGACTTGCCTAGGAACACTTCACCTTCGTCTTCAGCGTAAAGCATTGGGCCCATTTTGCTCGACAAGCCCCATTGGGTCACCATCTTACGTGCAATTTCAGTTGCGCGTTCGATGTCGTTAGATGCACCCGTGGTCACTTTGTCGTCACCATAAATGATGGCTTCAGCAATACGACCACCGAACAAGCTAGAAATCATACTTTCTAAGTGCTGTTTAGAGTGGCTCACTCGGTCTTGCTCTGGTAAGTACATGGTCACACCCAGCGCGCGACCGCGCGGAATGATTGACACTTTGTATACCGGATCGTGTTCTGGCACTAAGCGACCTACGATAGCGTGACCCGCTTCGTGATACGCAGTCATTTCTTTTTCAGGCTCAGACATCACCATAGACTTACGCTCAGAGCCCATCATGATTTTGTCTTTCGCTTTCTCAAACTCTTCCATAGAAACAAGGCGCTTGTTGCCGCGAGCAGCGAACAATGCAGCTTCGTTTACTAGGTTAGCAAGATCAGCACCTGAGAAACCCGGTGTACCGCGAGCAATAACTGACGGTTCTACGTTATCAGCCACTGGTACTTTGCGAATGTGAACTTTAAGAATTTGCTCACGGCCGCGGATGTCAGGAAGACCAACCACTACTTGACGGTCAAAACGACCAGGACGAAGAAGCGCAGGGTCTAGTACGTCAGGACGGTTAGTTGCCGCAATAACGATAATACCTTCATGACCTTCAAAGCCGTCCATTTCAACAAGCATCTGGTTAAGGGTTTGCTCACGTTCGTCGTGACCACCACCTAGACCAGCACCACGTTGACGGCCTACCGCATCGATTTCATCGATGAAGATGATACAAGGCGCCGCTTTTTTCGCTTGCTCAAACATGTCACGCACACGAGATGCACCTACACCCACGAACATTTCAACGAAATCAGAACCAGAGATGGTAAAGAATGGTACTTTCGCTTCACCGGCAATGGCTTTTGCAAGCAACGTTTTACCTGTACCAGGAGGACCTACCATAAGTACGCCCTTCGGAATTTTACCGCCTAGCTTTTGGAACTTAGACGGGTCGCGCAGGAAGTCTACCAATTCAGATACATCTTCTTTCGCTTCGTCACAGCCTGCTACGTCAGCAAATGTTGTCTTAATTTGGTCTTCACCAAGCAAGCGAGCTTTGCTTTTACCGAATGACATAGCGCCACGGCCGCCGCCACCCTGCATTTGACGCATGAAGAAAATCCATACACCAATAAGCAGTAACATGGGGAACCATGAAATGAAAATAGACGTCAGAAGAGACTGCTCTTCTGGTGGTTCACCGTACACTCTTACGTCGTTCTTAACCAAGTCAGATACTAACTTGTCATCGAAGTAAGGTACGAATGTTTGGAAAGTTTCGCCTGAACGCTTAGTACCTCGAATTTCGCCACTATTATTGATGCGAACTTCTCGAATATTTCCCTGTTCTGCTTCTCTCAAAAACGTTGTGTAGTCAGTTTGCGAACGAGACGATTCACTCGGTGAAAAGCTCTGGAAAACCGACATTAAAACAACGGCGATGACTAACCATAAGATTAAATTTTTTGCCATATCGCTCAATGCTACTAACCTCTATAAACCCGAATTGCTTGTATATTCAACAAGTTGTTTATTGAATAAACGACACAACTCGCAACGAAAACCGCTTATCTCAAAGCGTACTACACTTTATACCCACAAGCCACCAAATACACCTCTCGCGAACGTGATCTGGACGAGTCAGGCTTACGCGTCTTTATGGTTGTGAAAGATTGTTTAAGTGCGTTCATGAACTCAACAAACCCCTCACCTTGGAACACCTTTATGACAAACGAACCGCCCGGTTTTAACACTTGGTGACACATATCAAGCGCTAGTTCGCAAAGATACATAGAGCGAGACTGGTCAACCGACGCGTTACCTGCAAGGTTCGGTGCCATATCAGACAACACAATATCTACGGTGTTCCCACCGATTCTGTTCAATAGTGCGTCGAGAACAGCGTCCTCTCTGAAATCACCTTGTAAAAAGTCTACGCCCACGATTGGGTCCATGGGCAAAATATCGCACGCGATAACTTGACCATTGTCGCCAACGAGCTGTGCGGCTAGCTGTGACCAGCCCCCCGGTGCAGCACCAAGGTCCACAAGTGTCATTCCTGGTTTAATAAGCTTATCTTTTTTCTGAATTTCTTCCAGTTTATAGATAGCTCGCGAGCGCCAACCTTCCTTATTTGCTTTTTGCACATAATGGTCGTTAACGTGTTCTTGTAGCCAGCGTTTACTGCTGGCGGAGTGTTTCTTTTTTGTCATTCCAATACAATGTCATTAGGATTGTAGAGAAGATGGCGTTAGAATACGTTATTTCAAGCATAAACTAACAGATTAATTGTAAGAAATATTACTTCATGAAACTTTCAAATAAACAGAAACAATTCCTAAAAGGCCTTGCACACCCTTTAAAACCTGTTGTGCAGCTAGGTGGGAACGGCCTAACAGAAGGTGTGGTTGCCGAAATTGACAACGCCCTTAGCCATCACGAATTAATTAAAGTTAAGGTGCCAACAGACGATCGCGAAGAAAAAGCGCTAATCATGGATGCCATTGTTCGTGAAACAAACTCAGTTAAGCTACAGGTAATCGGCCACACGCTAATTATCTACCGTCAAAGCGAAGACTGTAAAATTCAGTTGCCAAAATAGCTGAATATAAGGTGCCGATCCCCGTCGGCACCGTAGTTTTTCTTCTTACTTCCCGTTAACATCACGTTAATAATAGTGAAAAACTAGGGTTTAAGGGAAATCTATGACGCTAAATAATCTTACTGCCATTGTTACTGGCGGTTGCTCCGGACTTGGTCACGCCACTGCTATCGCACTTCGAGATGCAGGTGCTAACGTCAGCCTTTTCGACTTAAATGAAGAGCTTGGCGCACAGCGCGTAGAAGAATTGGGCAATAACAACACACTTTTCACCAAAGTCGATGTACGCGATGAAACTTCTGTTCAAGCAGCTATAGACGCGACAACCGAAAGGTTTGGCGCCATTTCTTTAGTGGTTAACTGTGCAGGCGTCGCCCCAGCTAAGCGACTGCTCGACAAAGAAGGCAATCCGGCGCCGTTGGGTGACTTCCAGAAAACTATCGATATTAACTTAGTAGGAAGCTTTAATGTTTCTCGCTTAGTTGCAGCGACGATGGCAAAGCAATCGCCAATTAACGAGGAAGGCGAACGCGGTCTTATCGTAAACACTGCTTCAGTTGCTGGTTACGAAGGTCAAATAGGGCAAACCGCTTATGCCGCGAGTAAAGGTGGTATTATCGGCTTAACCCTTCCAATGGCTCGAGACTTAGCCCCGTTGGGTATTCGTGTTAACACCATTGCGCCGGGTGTAATGGGCACGCCAATGCTACTTGCTATGCCAGAAAAAGTGCAAGACGCCCTTTCTGCTAACGTTCAGTTTCCTAAGCGCCTTGGGCTACCAGAAGAATTTGCTAAGTTGGTTATCCATATGGCGAACAATAGCTACCTAAATGGTGAGACAATCCGCTTAGACGGCGGGCTGCGCATGCCTCCAAAGTAGTGATTAAGTACATTAATGCTTTAATCAAAAAAACCGCCTTTCGGCGGTTTTTTTAAAGCGTTATCTATCAGTAATAGTTAACTTTTCATTTTGATTAGCGTATCAGCTTCTACCGTGAAACGATTAAAGAAATCGTCTTCTAGTTCGCCGGTAATGCGCACGCGCTCGCCTTTCATTAGCGTTAGGTAACCATCCGCATCCACAGGTGCGTCCTCTAACTCATCAAGCTCTACCGTGAGGGTGGTATCGCCCACGTCAATTTGTAACGCTTCTTTGCCAATTGATTTAACGGTACCTACAAGCACCATTTCTTCATCGTCAAACTCAATGTTACTTGCTGTACTTAAATAAAGATCTGCCGAAGCCTGATTAACCGACTCAGCTAAGTAAACAGTATCCATACCATCAACAATCACACTCTGAGCAACTAACCTTTCGCTTGAAAACATGCCATCATCAAGACGCGCCGTTACCATGACTTCTTCGCCTTTCATTTTTGCATAGGCATTACTGTCAAGGTCGGTGTCTCTTAACTCAACAAAGATATTCCCGTCACCGTAATCTAACGTAAAGAATTTTGAATCTACAGCAGACACCTCACCGGTCAACGTAATCCACGTATCACCAGACTCAGATGTCCTGGACTCAGGTTGCACTGACGCTGAAGCTGCTTGCATTTGCGCAGTTTTCATCTCGTCAACGTTAGCTTGTGCCATTGCAGATGACCCCATCATTGCGACTGAAACCAGTGTTGCTGTAATCGTTTGTTTTGAGTTAAACATCGTAACCTCCTTAAAGGCATCATTGTTATCCATTCGATAAACTCTGATGCAAACCCAATGCCGCGCATATAAATCAATAGCTTAAGTGAAGTACACCTAATCTATCTATTTGCTAAAAAGAAAAATATTCCGACTATTGAAGAGATTACAATGTATCTTGCATGGGTATTTGTGGGGTGCTTACCCTTCAGATAAAAGAGTTAAAATAATACGCCTTACTGTGTAAAGTAGTGTTATGGAATTAGGTTAAGCACAGTGGACGGCAAATGTCTCACCCTCATCAACATATTGATACGCCACCTATTAGTAGTGATGTCGAAAATAATACCGCAGATAAATTAGAAACCGTTGAAACAAAGGATATAGTCACGCCCTATGCGTTTGGCGTGGCTAACTCGCTGTTAGGCAAGCGTCTGGCTACACCTTTTCAACGAGGGTTGGCTCAGTGTATTGACCTACTATTTGTCGCCATTTTGAGCTCACTGGATGCACTGTTTTTGGCGATTATTGCTACAGTGACGTTTTATAATGCTAGCCGCAACGTAGCCAATCAAAGCCATAAAAAAACGACGCGTTCATTTCTTCGAATAGGTGGAGCGTTCATGCTCTTTTGGACAGTGTTGCTTACGTTAGATGCTGCCAATGAGGCTAATTACTTTCGTGACGATGCAACTGTCAGCAACGTGATCGACTCGCCTAATCGCCCAGGTGAGAAAAATGGTGCGAATGATGATATTGGAGTAAATGAGCAAGCTCAAAATAAAGGTGTGCATGAAAATGGCCTACAGGAAGCTGAAGGTATTGAAAGTGACCTAGCAGATTTCGATGACGCAACTTCAGAGCCCTCAGCAAATACATACAGCATTGTCGCGTGGATTAAAGGTTTAATTACTGAGCTTGGCTTAGGCTTTGGTTGGGCCGCGCTTTATTACAGCGTGTTTACCGCATGGTTTAACGGAAAAACTCCAGGTAAACAACTGCTAAATATACAAGTACTCAAACTCGATGGTTCTGGACTGTCGCTATGGGAGAGCTTTGGTCGTTATGGAGGTTATGGTGCGGGTTTAGCAACTGGCTTGTTGGGATTTGTGCAAATTTACTGGGATCCTAACCGACAAGCTATCCAAGATAAAATTTCAGAGACTCTGGTCATCAGCACCCGCGATTAGCGCGCTCTGGTACTTGCGTTTAGCATTGAATGGCTGTGTGCACGTTCTACTGAAAAAGCGCATCTATATTAGCGCATCAACCAAGATTAATGCAAAAATCAAGAAGCGCGTCTCGACACTGCAAGTACGCGCTTCGTTTTTATCTATTCGCCATCGCCCCCATTAACAATAAGCGCAATATTGTATAGACGGTTTACGGCATGGTAATTGATTGAATTTTTGGGGTAACGACCTTTACTGCTTATTTTACCCGCTTCCTGTTCCATCAAAATAGATAGAGCGTCATCAACGGTCTCTACAGTGTAAATATGGAACAGCCCTTTTTTCACAGCATCGATAACAGTGGCGTCTAATACCAAATTAATCGCATTTGATTTAGGAATAATCACGCCTTGCGTGCCGGTGAGGCCACGGTGTTGACACAAGTCGAAAAAGCCTTCTATCTTTTCGTTCACACCGCCAACCGCTTGCACTTCACCATACTGGTTTATGGAACCCGTGATAGCCAAGGTTTGTAAGCAAGGGATTTCAGTCAACGCAGAGATAAGCGCAACCAGTTCACCAAGGGATGCACTATCGCCATCAATATGACCGTATGACTGTTCTAGCGCTATATTTGCCGATAGGGTTAACGGGAAATGTTGGGCATACTTGTTGCCCAAGTAGCCGTTTAACAACATGACGCCTTTTGAGTGAATAGGCTGTCCAAGCTCTACCTCACGCTCAATATCAACGACACCACTTGCGCCGGCAAATACAGTAGACGTAATGCGTGCAGGCGTACCAAATGCAGTGTCACCAATATCCAATACCGTTAACCCGTTTACTTTGCCTACCGCTTTTCCTTCAGTGGCAATTAGCACGTGCCCTTCTTTAATATCGTTTAATAGTGTTTGACTGACGCGGCCGGTGCGACGCTTCTTGGCACTTAATGCTGTTTTTAAATGATCGAGTTCTAGTGTGTCGGCATTAGATTTCTGACAGAAATAATAGGCTTCATTAACTAGCTCAATAACTTCAGCGAAGTGCGCAGATAGCTTTTCTTTATGTTCAGCCATTCTTAACGAGTACTCAACTAGCCTGCACATCGCGTTAGCGGTAATGCCTTTAAGTCCTAACTGAATAAGATGCGCACGTACTTTGCCCACGAAATCAAAAAGCGCCTGTCTGGTGACGGGAATTTCCAAATCAAAATCCACCAACACTCTAAACAGTTCATCAAACTCGTCATCGTAATCTTGCAGCGTGTAGTATAAATCACGCGAGCCTAACAGAACGATTTTCACATTTAAGTCGATGGGCTGTGGATTGAGCGTAATGTTGTTCACCATACCCACATCTTGCTGGGGTAAGTCCATGCGCAAGCGCTGTGACTTGATGGCAAGCTTAAGAGTATCCCACACGAAAGGTTGTTCAATAAGTTGGTCGACATCCAACAACAAATAACCGCCATTTGCACGATGGAGCGCACCGGGCTGAATCATGCGATAGTTGGTAAACACGCTGCCGTGAATGTTGGTGTACTCTATTTTGCCAAACAAATTTTGATAAGTAGGGTTCGGCTCATAAATAACAGGGGCTGCGTCATCGAGTTTATTCGACACCAAAACGTTAGGAAGAAATTGCTCTTCTAAAAATATCTTCTTGTCGAAGTCATCACTCTTCTCTTCTTTCTGCTCTTCACTGTGAATGACTAAGATAGCGTTGACCAATGCAGTTTTAAGCTGCTTGAGGTACTTCATTACCCCTAGCTCAGACGCGTATTTGTGCTCAAGCACTTTTAGCAGCGGCTTAATTCCCTGCTCTGCGGTCTTTTTGTCAAGCTCACGAAGACGCTCAGAGTTTTCGCGTTTCCACGTAGGCAGGCTTAACAGGCCTTCGCTTAACCTGTTTTCTAGTTCGTCAATAAGAGTATAAAACCCTTCCCGTTGTGCGTCAGTTAATGACGCAAACTCTGTGTCACTTATTGGCTTGCCGTTAACGATAGGTGAAAACGTAATAGAGCCACCCTCTTCGTACAGCGCAACATCATTCGCTTGTGCGTAACGCTCTACCGCATCGATAGCCGCATCATACTTTTGCTCGAACTCTCTGGAAATTGACGCGCGACGGCGCTGATATCCCGGGTTATCAAAAGCAATGGGCAGTGAGTCTAAGACATCGTCAATAAGCGCAGCCATGTCCTTGTGGAATGCTTTTCCACCACCGGGAGGAAATTTTAGCGCAACAGGTTCGCGCTCTTCGTCAAAATTGTTGATATAACAACAATCATCAGGCGCCGGTAGCTGGGCAACTTGGCGTTCAATGTAATCCTTCACTAGAGTGAAGCGCCCCGTAGCGGGCTCACCCATCACGTAAAGATTATAGCCTTTGGTGTTAATACCTAACCCAAACGTAAGTGCTTCACGCGCACGCTCTTGCCCAATGAAGGTCGCATTTAGCGCTTCATCATCTTTTAAGGCACTGTTTATCGCTCGGCGATTTATGGTAGGTGAAAGCGCGTCTACATCTAACGCATATAATTTACTGTCTACAGACATGTCTGTTCTATCTTTGTTTCTTTACTTAAGTGAAACCCTAATTAACATTAGTGTCAAACGCTTATCCTGAATAAGGCAGCTTTGCATCGCTAATTGCACAACAAACAACCACCTTCATGATTTTAGAGAGGAATTGGCAAGCACTACGAGCTTTTTGTGGTCTTCATTAGAACTGATACCTTGCGACACAAGGTGTAGCATCTAATAAAAGCCGAAAAGGAGTTAAGTACGAAAGAATTTACTTCAATTTAACCGCTGCATTTATTTCTGCCGCATAATTTGGATCAGAGCATTAAAATCACAGCGTTAAGAAAAGCGCGCCAAGGTCTGAGCCGTAAGGACAATGTGGTCAAGACAAAGCTCTGAAGAATCCTGTAACAGTAAGGCTTTAAAGTAGGTAGCAACGCAAGTTGCTTTCAATTACCTTAGAAAACACAAGAACCGAAATTCGTTTTGGCGACGAGACCAGGTTTCGCGCGCAATAACCAATGAACAAAAACAGGGTAATAACAATGACAAAAAAATTGAAAACTCGCTCACCCCTTCTGCTCACCTCCTCTTTCCTTGCTACCTTTCTGGGTACGGCATTTTCTTCAATGAGTATCGCTAACGTAAACTATGCAGATAACTCAGGGTTTTCTATCACCAATGAGAGTGAAAGCTATGCGCCAGTTGAAGTCGTGTACTCTCATTTTATTCAACATGTGGATATGTGGTGGCCGAAAGACCACACATGGTGGAAAGGTGCTTTGCGCATAGATGAGCAGGCTGGGGGCTGTTTCTGTGAAACGACTGACACGGCGAGTGCAGCGCATATGCAGGTAAGCTATGTTGAACCGAACAAAAAAGTGGTGATGACAGGTGGCTTGGGCCCGCTTCAAGAGATGGGTATGTCAGGTGCACTGACATGGGAATTCAGCACAATAGCATCGAGCACATCATCGGATGCAAATACACAAGACGGTCGCATACCGAAAACTAAAGTCACCCTTACCTACCACGCCTCAGGTAATATTCACTTTAATGGCCAAAAAGCATCTAACGAAGACGCCGCCAATTTAGTTCGTGTAGTCGACAAAGTGCAGGCGCAACAACTAAATGCGCTAACCGCATTTAGTGACAATAATTAGATGTGACACCGAGGCCTGTTTATCGACAAGATAAGATGGCGCCAAGAGAAAGTAAGATGAGCAAATGGGGCGTGTTCTGGTGTTCAATCGACGAAAACCGTGTCATTAATGCTCACTTTTCAAGCAAGCAACAATAAATATTGCCAAGTTCGGTGTTAAGCTATTGAGGCATGGCTTAGCGCTGGGTTATTCTATTGGGCTATATGTATGTTAAGTGGGTGAATCCCACGCGCGGTTAGTTGGCGTTGCTACAAACTCGCCTTATGCCGCCCCATAAACGTTTTAACTTTTAATGCGGAAGCCTAAGTTTCATGGCCGATAATCAGTACAATCCGAAAGACATTGAACAACGCGTTCAGCAATACTGGGAAGAAAACCAATCGTTTAAAGCAAATGACGACGTAGAAAAAGAAAAGTTCTACTGCCTGTCTATGTTCCCATACCCTAGTGGCCGACTTCACATGGGCCACGTGCGCAACTACACCATTGGTGACGTGATCAGCCGTTTCCAGCGCATGCAGGGTAAAAATGTATTGCAGCCTATGGGTTGGGATGCTTTTGGTCTTCCGGCTGAAAACGCAGCAATTAACAACAACACTGCACCTGCGAAATGGACATACTCAAATATTGATTACATGAAAAACCAACTTCGCTCGTTGGGTTTCGGTTACGACTGGGATCGCGAAGTAACCACATGTAAATCAGATTACTATCGCTGGGAACAGTGGTTCTTCACGCGTCTTTACGAAAAAGGTCTTGTTTACAAGAAAAACTCTACCGTGAACTGGGACCCTGTAGACCAAACGGTTTTGGCTAACGAGCAGGTAATCGACGGTCGCGGATGGCGCTCTGGTGCGCTGGTTGAGCAAAAAGAGATCCCTCAGTGGTTTATTAAAATTACTGACTATGCCGAAGAACTTTTACAAGACTTAGAACAGCTTGAAGAATGGCCAGACCAAGTACGCGCAATGCAGGCAAACTGGATTGGCCGCTCTGAAGGCGTTGAAATTACCTTCGATTTAGCCTCAGCGGTTAACGACATTGCCGATTTGACGGTATATACCACGCGTCCAGATACCTTCTACGGCGTTACTTACGTTGCAGTGGCTGCGCAGCATCCTCTTGCCGAATTCGCAGCAAAATCGAACCCAGATTTAGCGGCCTTTATCGACGAATGTAAAAACACCAAAGTTGCTGAAGCTGAATTAGCAACCATGGAGAAGAAAGGTTTCGCCACGGGTTTTGAGGTTGTTCACCCACTAACCGGTGAAAAGCTTCCAATTTGGGTCGCTAACTTCGTGTTGATGGACTACGGTTCAGGCGCGGTAATGGCTGTTCCTGGCCACGACCAGCGCGATTGGGAATTTGCGACTAAATACAACCTACCTATTCAACAAGTCATCGCGCCAAACGCAGGTGATGAAGATAAGTGCGACCTTACCGTCTCTGCATTTACTGAAAAAGGCAGCTTGATCAATTCAGGTAAGTTCGACGGTCTTGAGTTCGATGCCGCATTTAATGGTATTGCTGATGAACTTGAAAGCAAAGGCTGTGGAAAGCGCAAAGTAAATTACCGTCTTCGTGACTGGGGCGTAAGCCGTCAGCGCTACTGGGGCGCACCTATTCCAATGCTAAATTTGGAAAATGGTGAATCTGTTCCGGTTCCTGCTGACCAACTACCGGTTGTTTTGCCTGAAGACGTAGAAATGAATGGCGTAACCTCGCCAATTAAAGCTGACCCTGAGTGGGCAAAAACCACATACAATGGCGAAGCCGCGTTACGTGAAACGGATACCTTCGACACCTTTATGGAGTCATCGTGGTACTACGCGCGCTATGCCTGTGCTACTAACAACGACGCCATGCTTGATCCAACATCAGCTAACTACTGGTTACCAGTAGATCAGTACATTGGTGGTATCGAGCACGCTATCTTGCACTTACTTTACTCGCGTTTCTTCCACAAATTATTACGCGATGAAGGCTTGGTAAACTCTGATGAACCGTTCAAGCGTTTGCTGTGTCAAGGCATGGTATTAGCTGACTCGTACTATCGTGAGGACGCGTCTGGTAAGAAAACCTGGTTCTCGCCTACCGAAGTAAGCACTGAAAAGGACGACAAAGGCCGTATTGTTAAAGCATGGCTAACCGCTGACGGTGAAGAAGTTATTCACGGCGGTATGACGAAAATGTCTAAGTCGAAGAATAACGGTATCGACCCGCAGGAAGTTATTGATCAGTACGGTGCCGATACGGTGCGTTTATTTACCATGTTTGCTGCGCCACCGGAGCAAACCCTTGAGTGGGTAGACTCTGGTGTTGAAGGTGCAAACCGTTTCTTACGTCGTATCTGGAAATTAGTGACCGAACACGTTGAAAAAGGCGCGCCAGAAGCGATTGATGTTAAGGCACTGTCGAAAGACCAACAGGCTCTTCGCCGTGAAGTACATAAGACCATTGAAAAGGTGTCTGATGACCTAGGCCGTCGTCAAACCTTTAACACTGCGGTTGCAGCGGTGATGGAATTGTTAAACCACCTTCAAAAAGCACCACAAGAAAACGCGCAGGACATCGCAATTATGCGCGAAGCCTGTGAATCTATCTTGTTGCTTCTAAACCCTATTACGCCGCACATCGCTCACGAGCTATGGAAAGTGTTGGGTCACAGTGAAGATATCGATTTAGCGCCATGGCCACAGGCTGATAAAGCCGCATTGGTTGAAGACGAAAAGCTAATCATCGTTCAGGTTAACGGTAAGGTGCGCGCTAAGATGACAATTGCTGCTGATGCAAGCAAAGAGAGCATTGAAGCATCTGCGAAAGAACAGCCTAACGTTCAGCAATTCATCGAAGGTAAAACCATTCGTAAAGTGATTGTTGTGCCTGGCAAGCTTGTAAACATTGTAGCTAACTAGGTCAGATACTGATGAAAAAGCACTTACAATTCGCAGTCGCTGTGTTGGGAACCGTATTGGTTACTGGCTGTGGCTTTCATTTGCGAAGTAGCCCTAGCTTACCTGACGACATAAACACCGTTGCTATTGAAAGTGCCCGAGCACACGCGCCCTTGGCGCGTGCGCTTGACAAACGCTTAAACGTTTACGGTTTATCCAGTGTTAGCGTAGATAAAACATCGCGCTCTAACCAAAACGTAAACATCTATTTGCTTCCAGAGAAATTAGAACGTCAGCTGCTGTCGGTTTATCCTTCGGGTCAAGTTGCTGAATATGAACTGATATATGTTGTGCGTTACCGCGTGCAGTTTCCTGGTAAGGAAGCGGTAATGGTGCAATTTGAAGTAGTACGTGACTATCAAGACGACCCTGACCAAGTGTTGGCAAAGTCTCGCGAACTTGAATTGATGCTAAGTGAAATGCGCGATGAAGCCGCTGATATCATGATCAGACGCCTTTCCAGTCAGGCAGCCGCTGCACCAAATGCATCAACTTCCGTTAGTCTGTAAACATCAGAATTTTTCATGCAGATTTATCCAAACCAATTTAGCCAAGATATCACCAAGGCACTTCGCCCGTGCTATCTGGTGTTTGGAGATGAACCCCAGCAGAAGTTTGATGTCATTGAGCAAATACGCGCTAAAGCAAAAGCCAATGGCTTTGAAGAGCGTACAGTACTTGTTGCTGAAACGGGCTTTAACTGGAATCAGTTGATTGAAGCCACGCAAAGCATGTCGCTTTTCTCAAGCCAACAGTTTATTGAATTAGAGCTACCTACGGGAAAACCGGGCACTGAAGGCAGTAAAATGCTGCAAGAAGTCGCGGCATCATTAAACCCCGATATTTTGTTGCTGGTTCACGGCCCCAAAATTGGCAAAGACGTGCAGCGCGGCAAATGGTTTAAAGTGCTTGATGATTTGGGCGCGTCGGTATTGTGTTACCCGTTGGAAGGCAAGCAGCTCAATGCATGGCTAAACCAGCAGTTAAATGCCCACCAACTCTCCGTATCAGCGTCGGGTGCTAAGATGATTGCTGATTTCTGCGAAGGGAACATGCTTGCTGCTAAGCAAGAAATTGATAAGCTCGCCCTACTCTATCCACACCAGTCTATTTCAGACGAACAAATTGAAAAGGCGATGGTCGATCAGTCGCGTTTCAACGTGTTTCAACTGGTTGACGTTATGCTTAGCGGCGACAGTACCCGCTGCATAAAAATGCTATACCGATTAGAGAGTGAGGGTCTGGAGCCTAACATCATTATTTGGGCGCTTATTCGAGAGTGGGAGCAGTTATGGAAACTAAAACTAGCGCAGCAAAGCGGTGCCCCCATTCAGTGGCAAAAATTCGGTATTTGGCGTAATAGACAAGGTTTTTATCAAAGTGCCTTGAATCGTCTGAGCGTCGCGCAGCTAGAAGACATCCAAAAAGCGTTGACTCAGTCAGATCATGCATTCAAACAGAATGTCATTGCCCGCCCTTACGTCGAAATGTGTCACTTGTGCATGATGTTTATGGGTATGGACCTTCGCGAAATTCCTTTGTTACAGGCATAATGGGCAAGTCTAAGTGAGTCTTTCCGGCGCTTCTCGAGCAAACCCGACGGTGAAAGCCATTCTTGGTGGTACGTTTAATCCGCCGCATAAAGGCCATATTGGTGCGGCACTAAAAGCGGCAGATGAAATTGGCGTCAACCACGTTCATCTCATGCCTTGTAAATTAGCTCCGCATAAGTCAGTAGGTGTGTCAGAAAGCCATCGGGTAAAAATGATTGAACTTTGCGCCCAAAACAATGACAGACTTATTCCAGAGTTAATTGAACTGACGCTTCCGTCACCCTCTTATACAGTTAAAACACTGCGTGCACTTAAAGAGAAAAGCGATGACACAATCTGTTTTTTCATTGGCGCTGATTCACTGTATAATCTAGACAAATGGTACGAGTGGGAACACCTGCTCGATTATTGTCACTTAGTGGTTATGCGCAGAGACGATGAGAAATTTTCGCCTCCTCCCGCAATACAAGCTTGGTTAGATTGTCATGTGGCTAACGATAAAAGTGTTATTCACGCAAAGCCTGCAGGCCATGTAGTGTTAACCAACACACCGCTTTTTAGTGTTTCATCTACTGAAATTCGTGACGTACTAGCAAGTGCTGCCACGTCCGAGAAATCGGGTACGCCAAACAGTTCAAATGCTGACCTATCTAACTTATGGTTAGAAGAAAGCGTTTTAGATTACATAAACGAACATCAGTTATATAAAAGTTAAGTAAGTGAGGAAAACTCTTGGAGAGTCAACAGCTCAAACAGTTAGTTAAAGACAAAATTGACGATATGAAAGGCCGTGATGTTATTGAACTAGACGTTCGCGGCAAATCAAGTATTACAGATACCATGATCATTTGTTCAGGTAACTCAAAGCGCCACGTTTCATCTATTGCAGAAAATGTCATGGTAGAAGCGAAGAAAGCGGGCCACGCACCTGGAAGTGTGGAAGGTAAGGAAACCGGCGAATGGGTTCTGGTTGATTTTGGTGATGTTATTTTGCACGTTATGCAAGATGAAACCCGTGATTTCTACCAGCTAGAGAAACTGTGGTCGTAGTGGCGTAAATGATTGCTATAAACATGCAGTAACACGGTCAATAAAGGCCATACTCAAATGTGTATGGCCTTTATTGTATAAGTGAAATACTAATTCCTGCGGTAAGGGTAAAAGAAGTGCGTATACAAATCGTCGCGGTCGGAACAAAAATGCCAAGCTGGGTAAGTACAGGCGTGGATGAGTTTATTCGTCGTTTCCCTAGCGACATGCCAGTGTCCTTTACTGAAATACCCGCCGGAAAGCGAGGCAAAAACGCGGATATTAAGCGCATTTTGGAAAAAGAAGGCGAGCAAATGCTAGCCGCTATTCCCAAAGGAAATCGCATTGTTACGTTAGAAGTAACAGGTAAACCCTGGGACACTCCCACGCTTGCTAAACAACTCGACAATTGGAAAATGGACGGGCGCGACGTAAGCCTGCTTATTGGTGGTCCAGAAGGGCTAGCACCAGAATGTATTGCTGCGTCGGAACAAAAGTGGTCCTTATCAGCCCTAACTCTACCCCATCCACTTGTTAGGATCATTCTTACCGAAAGCCTGTACCGCGCGTGGTCGGTGACACAAAATCACCCTTATCACCGTGAGTAATTGGTCGCTTTATTAATGCAAAGGAAGTCAATGCAACGAAAACGTCAAGCAATACGGGACCACTCCGCTGAAGCGAACTTGTTCGCGCGCCGAGCGACCATTGCTTTTATTATTGTTGTGGCCATGTTGGGCATTGTACTTAACAACCTCTATTCTTTGCAGGTCACCCAGTTTGAAGATTATCAAACCCGGTCTAACGGTAACCGAATTAAAGTGCTGCCCGTAGCGCCTAACCGCGGTCTCATTTATGACCGTAACGGCGTGCTTTTAGCTGAGAACCGTCCGGTTTTCAGTTTGGAAGTTATTCCAGAGCAAGTGGATGATATTGATAAAACCCTTGCAGATCTGACCGAATTAATGAGCATCACCAGCGATGAAATTGAACGCTTCCAATCTACGCTAAAAGGAACGCGAAGATTTAAACCCGTTGCGCTTCGCACTCAGCTAAGCGAAGAAGAAGTAGCGTTGTTCTCTGCCAGTAAACACAAGTTTCCGGGTGTTCAAATTGAAGCGCGTTTAGCTCGTCATTACCCTTATAAAGAAACGCTTACCCATGCACTGGGTTATGTTGCACGCATTAACAAGCGAGACTTACAAAAACTCGTTGAAGCAGGCCAAGAAGATAATTACGCCGCAACCCACGATATCGGTAAGCTAGGTATAGAGAAATACCATGAAGAGCTGCTTCATGGAAAAGTGGGTTATCAGCAGGTCGAAGTAAACAATCAAGGCCGAATTATTCGTGTACTCAGTGTTGAGCCACCAACACCAGGCAAAGACATCGTACTTAACCTGGATTTAGAGCTTCAGTTAGAAGCCCAGCGAATAATAGAAGGCATGCGCGGCGCTGTAGTGGTTACTGATGTTAAAACAGGTGGCGTACTGGCACTTTACTCTAACCCTAGTTACGACCCCAATTTATTTGTGCACGGTATCAGCAGCAAGAATTACTCTGCGCTACTAAATTCGCCAGACCGCCCGCTAATTAACAGGGCGACACAAGGACAATACCCTCCCGCTTCTACCATTAAACCGCACCTTGGTTTTGTTGGACTAGAAGAAGGCATTATCACCAAAGACTACACCATTAACGATACAGGTCGCTATCAATTGCCAAATGTGTCGCACGTGTGGCGCGATTGGCGTCGATGGGGACATGGCAAAGTTAACGTATCAAAAGCAATAGAAGTGTCGTGCGATACTTATTATTACGAGCTAGCGTATAAATTGGGTATCGATAAAATCAGTGAATCTATGTACGAATTCGGATTCGGAGATTTCACGGGTATCGATCTTTATGAAGAATCAGATGCCAACATGCCTAGCCGAGGCTGGAAACGCGCTCGCTTTAATCAACCTTGGTATATTGGTGACACCATCCCCGTTGGTATAGGACAGAGCTATTGGACTACCACGCCGGTACAGTTAAATACATCGGTTAACACGCTGATCAATGCTGGCGAACGCTATATTCCACAAATCATTCGCGGTTATATGAACACCGATAGTTCTGTCGACCTTATCCCGCTTAAGTCGCTGCGGCCTATAGAGATTAAGAACCGTAACAATTTAGATGTGGTGTTAAACGCCATGCGAGATGTTGTGAGTGGCGAAGAAGGCGGCGCGCGTCATGCATTTGCAGATACCCCTTACGACTCTGCGGGTAAGACAGGAACAGCACAGTTATTTACCGTTGGTCAGAATGAAAAATATGACGCTACTAAAATTGATGAGCGTCTTCGAGACAATGCCATGTATGTTGGCTTTGCCCCTTTCAATGATCCAGAGATATCGGTAACCGTGGTCCTTGAAAACGTAGGCGGAGGTAGTAAGAACGCAGCACCCGTCGCCCGTCAAATCATGGATTTCTATTTCAGAGACCGAGTTTTTGAAACTGCCGAAGCTGACTCGGCAAACACTGATAATGAATTAGGGACAAACTAGTGAAGAGAACCACCATAAACCCTAATAAAGTAAGTTTTCTTCAGCGCATTCATATCGATGGCTGGCTGTTAGTCGGGCTACTCGTGCTAAGTTGTGTTGGGCTATTTACTCTGTACTCGGCGTCAGGTCAGGATATGGAGCAAATGGAGCGCCAGTTTATCAGGCTGGGATTTAGCTTTATCGTTATGTTTGGATTAGCCCAAGCCCCTTTGGGCGTGTTTAGGTTTTTCTCAACCTATGCCTATGGTGCAGGCCTGCTCATGCTAATTGCCGTATTATTATTTGGTGATATGGGCAAAGGCGCACAGCGCTGGCTAGACCTGGGCTTTATCCGTTTTCAGCCCTCTGAACTGATGAAGCTTGCCGTGCCTATGATGGTTGCATGGTATATCAGTAAATTCACTATGCCGCCGCGCACCACCCACATTATCGTTGGGTTTGGTTTGGTGGTCGTGCCCACCATTCTCATTGCAAAGCAGCCTGATTTAGGGACCTCGTTACTCATCGCCAGTTCAGGTATCTTTGCCATATTCCTGGCAGGTATGAGCTGGCGTCTTATTTCAGTAGTGGGCGGCCTCATTGGCGCGTTTGCGCCTGTGATGTGGTTCTTTTTAATGAAGGATTATCAAAAGCAGCGGGTTCTTACTTTTTTGAACCCAGAAAGCGACCCGCTAGGTTCTGGCTACCACATAATCCAATCTAAAATTGCCATTGGTTCCGGTGGTGTAGACGGCAAAGGCTGGCTGCAAGGCACGCAATCACAACTCGAGTTTTTACCCGAACGTCACACCGACTTTATCTTTTCAGTATTCAGTGAAGAGTTTGGTCTTACCGGTGTAATGTGTTTAATGGCAATATACATTTTTATAATTATGCGCGGCCTTATAATTTCTAGCCGGGCACAAGACGCCTATGCAAAATTGCTTGGCGGCAGTATTACCCTTACCTTTTTTGTTTATGTGTTTGTAAACATGGGCATGGTGTCCGGATTACTTCCCGTGGTGGGTGTTCCCCTTCCTCTAGTGAGCTTTGGAGGAACATCTATGGTGACTTTAATGGCAGGTTTTGGCATTCTTATGGCCATTGCCACTCAGAAACGTTTAATGTCTAGATAACTTGTATGTTGCAACGCCTTTTTTCGGTACTTGATTTTGTAAAAGCGGGTTTGGTTAATGCGGGTCTTGTTAACCAGAATCTGGCAAACGGACAGTTCTTTCGCTATGGCTCAGCTGTTTTTATAGTTTTGGCATTAGTGGGATGCCAAAGTGCACCTACACAATCTGGTCGCTATACTCAAAAGCAAGACTCAGCGCCTAAGCACGTTGCCAAGAAACCAGAAACACTTGATGCTGTACCAAAATACGAAGCCTACCGCATGTTTAACAGCAGGCCTTACAAGGTATTGGGCAAGCACTACACGCCAATGGATAGTGGTAAAGGCTATGAAGAGGTCGGCTATGCCAGTTGGTATGGTCAGAAGTTTCACGGTCACTTAACCTCAAATGGCGAAACTTACAATATGTTTGCCATGAGCGCGGCTCACAAAACATTGCCACTGCCCTCTTACGTGCGTGTTACTAACTTGGAAAATAACAAACAAGCGATCGTCCGCGTTAACGACCGCGGCCCTTTTCACGATGATAGAATTATCGATTTGTCGTATGCAGCCGCAGTAAAACTAGGCTACCACAGCAAAGGCACAGCGCGAGTCAAACTTGAAGTTATCCACTTTGACGAACAAAACAATGTGACGGTGGGAAACAGTCCAACCGTTACATACGATGAATACTTGGGTATTGCGGTAGTACCCGCACCGGCCTTGGCAGCAACTTCACCCACCCCGCCATTAGCCCCCTCTTCGAACACCGCGGATACCAATACAAGCAGCAGTGAGGAAAGTAGCAACGCGGTAAGTGATGCGATCTATATTCAAGTTGCTGCGCTTTCAAACGCCGAGAAGGCAAAATCTATCTCTAACGTGCTATCGGCGTTATATCAAATTCCCGCTCACCTGCCAGTAGCAGATAACATTTATAAACTACAGTTAGGCCCTATCCACGATGAAGCAGTCGTCGCGGAGGTTCTTGAACAATTAAAGCAAAATGGCTATCCCAACGCTTACGCGATTACGCAGACCATGTAGTTAGTTGGGTTGTCGCATGCTCATAAAAACAACGACATTGTGGCAGCATTGTGTCATTCAGCAGGCAATATCACGGTTTCTTCGCCTAATACCTACAATCGCGTAAACTTTTTTGATAAAACCTAGTCTTATAAGCAGCCTTTCGTTAAGATCTCTCGTCACCTCAGCTAATAAGTAGGTGAAACAACAGAATTCGGTTACGAACTGGACAAAAGCTAAAATTGGGTAGCCATGTTTTGCGGTCATCGTTTCGCGGTCATCGCAACAATAGGGTAAGCTTTAACTCACACGGATAAAACGGTCAAAGAAATTAGAACCATGCTCAGAATAATTCAACGCGCTAAACCGTCATTACTTTCATTTGCCTTTTTGGTGATAGGCACTTTACTACACACAGCAAATGCTGCCGTAGTCACTCCGCCTGCTCCTTCAGTTGCCGCAGAAGGTTTTCTTCTAACCGACTTTGAAACGGGTCATGTGATTGCATCTAAAAATGCGGACATGCAGCTTGCTCCTGCGAGCTTAACGAAAATAATGACTATTTATGTTATTGGCAAAGAATTACAGGCCGGTAACATCAGCTTAGACGACGAAGTGACTATCTCGGAAAACGCATGGGCGAAGAAATTCCCTGACTCGTCAAAAATGTTTATTGAAGTAGGTACACAAGTTTCAGTACGTGACTTACTACGTGGCATTGTTGTGCAGTCAGGTAACGACGCCTGTGTTGCTATGGCAGAACACGTAGCAGGTTCAGAATCTGCTTTTGCCAGCATGATGAATGCACACACGGCATCACTTGGCATGAGTGGTTCTCACTGGGTTAATGCTCACGGTCTTCACGACCCTGACCACTACACTACCCCTCGTGACATGGCGATTCTGTCTCGCGCGCTTATCGCAGAAACGCCAGAAATGTACAAGATTTATAGCGAGAAGGAATTCACCTACAACGGCATTAAGCAATACAACCGCAATAGCCTGTTGTGGGACAAAAGCTTAAACGTTGATGGCATTAAAACTGGCCACACGTCTGATGCGGGCTACAGCCTAATCACTTCTGCAGAGCAAGGCGGTATGCGTCTAATCTCTGTAGTTATGGGGACTGATAGCGAACGTGCACGTAAAGTTGAAAACAAAAAGCTACTTAAGTATGGCTTCCGTTTTTACGAGACACTTACGCCATACCAAGCTGGTCATAGTTTCGTTGCTCACCGCATCTATATGGGTGATAGAGAGACAGTAGACCTTGGAATTAATCAATCTACCCCCATTACTATTCCACGCGGTCAGGCGGCTAATTTAGAAGCTAACTTCGAACTTGATGACAAGCTTGAAGCACCACTTGCAAAAGGTCAGGTTGTTGGAAAACTTTATCTACAACTAGACGGTGAAGATGTGGCTAGTTATCCCCTAGTTACCCTTCAAGAAGTAAAAGAAGGCAGCTTCTTTAATCGCATGAAAGACTACATTATGCTTCAGCTAGGATTTGACGACGAGTAAACACCTTTACTGAATACGTTAAAAAGCTAGTTGTGAAGCGGCCAGATTTGTTACAATCTGGCCGTTTTTTTATATGATATTTTAAGTACCAAGGATATCGCATGGATACCCGTTTCGACGAATTACTAGATTTTCCAACAAACCAAACGTTTAAAGTCATGGGCGTTGCTCATGAAGACCTACCTCAACAGGTAGTGAGCTGCCTTCAGCAACACGCGCCAGGTGATTACTCGCCTAACGTAAAACCAAGTAGTAAAGGTACTTACCACTCGGTTTCTATCAGTGTGCGTGTAACCAGCAAAGAGCACATGGAAACCATTTACACTGAACTTGCCAAATTAGAGCTAGTTAGGGTTGTACTTTAAGTGAATGAGCAGTCGATAGCGTCTGACGCAAACGGCGTTATAGTACGTCAGTTAGGGCGTCAGCCGTATGAGCCTATCTTCGAGGCAATGAAACGCTTCACCGATGAGCGAGACCAAAATACCCAAGATGAAATTTGGCTTGTTGAACACGATGCCGTCTTTACGCAAGGACAAGCAGGCAAAGCTGAACACATACTTATGCCTGGTGATATTCCTGTTGTTCAGGTTGACCGAGGTGGCCAAGTGACCTATCACGGTCCAGGCCAACAAGTGATTTATCTGATGCTAAACATAAAGCGCAGAAAGCTAGGTGTTCGCCATTTAGTCACTGCTATGGAAGAAGCGGTGGTCGGACTACTTGGAAAATACGGCGTAACCGCGTATCCAAAGCCCGATGCGCCTGGCGTATACGTCGATGAGAAGAAAGTTTGTTCATTAGGTTTAAGAATACGTAATGGCTGCTCGTTTCATGGCTTAGCTTTAAATGTTAATATGGACTTATCACCGTTTCAGCGTATTAATCCTTGCGGTTATGCCGGTATGGAAATGATCGATACCGCGCGCCTCAATGGTCCAACTACGCTTGAGACCGCTGGTAATGAATTAACGCATTTGTTGCTAGAAGCGCTTTCCATTGCACAGCCAACATACAAAGAAGGTTTTGATGAGTAATGCACGACCTCAAGCGGGGATAAAACTCCGTGATGATGAAAAAGTAAAACACATTCCCGTCACTATTATTCCTACTGAAAAGGAAGAAATGCTGCGCAAGCCGGAGTGGATTAAAATCAAGCTTCCTCGTACTACCGAGAAAATTGATCACATCAAACAGACACTTCGCAAAAACAATCTTCACTCTGTGTGTGAAGAAGCGAGTTGTCCTAACCTTGCCGAGTGTTTCAACCACGGTACAGCCACCTTTATGATTCTAGGTGATATTTGTACTCGTCGTTGTCCTTTCTGTGACGTAGCCCACGGTAAACCTCTGCCTCCTAGTGCAGAAGAGCCTGAGAAGCTGGCTAAAACCATTGCAGAAATGAATTTGCGCTATGTGGTTATTACTTCTGTTGACCGCGATGACCTTCGCGACGGTGGCGCTCAGCATTTCGTAGATTGTATTAACGCCATTCGCGAACACAGTCCAACAACGACAATCGAAGTATTAGTACCCGATTTTCGTGGACGTATGGATCGTGCACTTGAGATTTTCAAAAACGGCGTGCCTGATGTGTTCAACCACAACTTAGAGACGATCCCGCGTTTATACCGTGAATGTCGCCCTGGCGCGAATTACCAATGGTCGTTGGATTTGCTTAAGAAGTTTAAAGCGCAACACCCTGACGTGATGACCAAATCTGGTCTGATGATGGGTATGGGCGAAGAGAACGAAGAAATTCAAGGCGTACTTGATGATCTGCGCGCTCACAATGTGGACATGCTTACGCTGGGTCAATACCTTCAGCCAAGCCGTCACCACTACCCGGTTAAGCGCTACGTACACCCTAAGGAATTCGACGCCCTTGGTGACTACGCAAAAGAAATTGGCTTCACGCATGCAGCATGTGGCCCAATGGTCCGCTCGAGCTACCATGCAGACCAACAAGCAGCGGGTAAAGAAGTTAAGTAATACCGAACTTCAGCATAGGGCTCAGCCTAACGTTGCTAAAAAGTTGATACAGAATAAAAGCGGTGATCTTCACCGCTTTTTTGTGCCTTCGTATTTCAGGGTGACAAACCCGTGGGTATTGTTAGAATGCCCGTCAAATTACGCTATCCCCTTTTGAAAAGTATTCCCAAATTAAGGGTAAGGTCATTTCATGCGCAAACATATATACATTGCCTATACAGGTGGAACTATTGGTATGAAGCCGTCTAAGCAAGGCTACGTACCCGCTGCAGGCTTCTTGTCAGACACACTGAAAAAGATGCCGGAGTTTCACCGCTCTGAAATGCCCCTTTTTACACTGCATGAATACGATAATCTTATCGATTCATCAGACATGGATCCGTCTGACTGGCAGCGTATTGCCGATGATATCGCCAACAACTACGACAAGTACGATGGCTTCATTATTTTGCACGGTACAGACACCATGGCATACACCGCCTCGGCGTTGAGTTTCATGCTTGAGGATTTGTCAAAACCTGTCATTGTTACCGGTTCTCAAATTCCATTGGCAGAGCTTCGCTCAGATGGTCAAGTCAACCTTCTAAACGCGTTATATGTTGCCGCGAACTTCCCCATTGCCGAAGTCGGACTGTTCTTCAACAATAGACTACTTCGTGGCAACCGCAGCCGCAAAGTAGATGCAGATGGATTCAGTGCCTTTGCCTCCCCTAACTTTCCTCCACTGTTAGAAGCTGGCATTAACATTCGTCTGAAAGCCGGTGAATTAGCGAAGACACCAAATAACACCTTAACGGTATCGAACGTCAAAGCCCAACCGATCGGCATGGTAAGTTTGTATCCCGGTATTGCGCCAGAGGTGATTAAAAACACGCTACAGCAACCTGTGAACGCGTTGATTTTACTGAGTTATGGTGTGGGCAATGCACCTCAGAACCCTGAGCTTATTGCACAGTTAAAATACGCAAAAGCCAGAGAAATTCCTGTTTTGAATTGTACCCAGTGTATGCGCGGTCGCGTAAACATGGGTGGCTATGCCACCGGCCATGGCCTACAAGAAGTAGGAGTTTTATCGGGTAGCGATATGACACCCGAGGCTGCCCTCGCGAAACTGCACTACTTATTAAGTAAAGGGCTTCCTTTTGAGGAAATAAGCCATCTATTAACGCAAAACTTGCGTGGCGAATTAAGCGACTAGCAGCGTTACAAATAAAGTTTTTAAGAAAAAGGTTTCAACAAGTGACAACAATATATTCGGGTATGCTTAAAAAAATGCGTACCTCCGCCGATGAAAACAATATCGTGCACTACTCGCTTCCAATTGGTGATGAGTTGGTAGATATCAATTCTCTTATCGGCAAGGAAGTAACGGTAACCTACTCTGGTGAAATCAACTGTGTTCACTGCAACCGCAAAACCAAAAAAAGCTTCAACCAAGGATACTGCTACCCGTGTTTGATATCGCTGGCACAATGCGATAGCTGCATTATTAAGCCAGAAAAGTGCCATTACCACGAAGGGACGTGCAGAGAACCTCAGTGGGGTGAAGAACATTGCTTTAGTGAGCATTTTGTTTATTTGGCTAACACAGGTACGGTAAAAGTGGGCATCACTCGTCAAGTCACCGAAGGCGTGTCTACCCGTTGGATGGATCAAGGTGCCACGCAGGCTACCGTAATGCTGCGAGTTCCTGACAGGCTTACCAGTGGTTTGGTTGAAACGTTATGCAAAGATCACATTGCAGATAAAACCAATTGGCGAACAATGTTAAAGGGCAAACCTGACGAGGTTGATTTAGAACAGGTCAAAACCGAATTAATGGGTAAAATTGAAAGTGAGCTAGAAGCGCTGAAGCAAGAAAAAGGGCTTCAAGCAGTATCAGAAGTGACTACGCCTATCCATGATATTCATTACCCTGTTGAAGATTATCCGGTAAAGATAAAATCTTTAAACTTAGATAAGACACCGTCATTTACTGGTGTGTTGCAAGGTATCAAAGGGCAATACTGGATGCTAGATGGCGATCGCGTTATTAATATCAGGAAGTTCGCTGGTTATAACGTAGACCTATCTTTCTAAGTTAAATGTTAGGGTCTTATTTTAGCTTACTTATAAAAATAAGACCCTTCTTACCCGCCGCTAGCTATCTAATGCGGCAGTTTATTCGAATAGGTATCAACTACTGCCAGAATTCAAAGTAGTCGTTACTATTTCTTTGCGGTTTAGGTGCAGGCTCAAACGCTGGTGTTCCTAAATATAAGAAACCTACCAGCTCGTCTTCTTCACTTAAGCCTAATCCGTTTCTTACCGTCTCACAGTGTGCGTAGCCACCGGTGCGCCACATGCCGTTAAACCCTTGTGCTACTGCTGCCATTTGCATCGCCATAACGCCACAGCTTGCCGACGCTATCTGCTCAACACGCGGTACCTTTTCATGTTCAACATGCTTTGCGATGGCTACGATAACCATAGGAGCGCGGTGAGGAAGCTGCACGGCACGTTCAATTTCTTTCTGCGACTTTTCATTTTCAATAGCGGATTGCTCATAGAGTGCACCTAGCTTATCAAGCCCTTTTCCTGTGCACACGATAAAACGCCACGGAGTAAGACAAGCATGGTCTGGGGCACGTAGTGCAGCCTGCATAATATTCTCTAAGGCATCTCCACTAGGTGCTGGCGCTTCCAATCGAGGCTGAGAACTTCTGTTGAGTAACAATGTTAATGCGTCCATTTACGTCCCTACTTTATTTTTTCGCGTTGCTGTTGTCACGCTTCGATTTTCATAATCGAGAAAAGCGTGCCAACAACAATAATTTACCTAACCTGATTGCTAGATCCTACGGTTCATAAACGAAAAAGACCAGAAAATTCCGGCCTTTTGTACAGGAAATGGAGCGTCCCTAATTACTTTTAGAACGCATGGCTTTATTCACATAGAAATCGACACTAAAGAAGCGTCCACCACCATAGATAAACAAAACTAAAAGCATAATAAAATAGGTCGCAGCGAATTCGATGCCGTTGTTAAGTACCACAAAGTTACCGCTGGATGTAAGCCAGTCATAATGGCCATACTCTTGTAACAATGATTTAGCTGCCGCAAGCTTTTCTGGCGCCGCCATAATGTTTTCATTCAGTAAGATTGTACCGTCGGCCAACCATGAAGACGCATCAGCAATAGCGAGCCATCCATTCTTAGCGTGAACACTCACCATAGCGACTATCATGGTTACCATTAATGGAATACTCACCAAGCGGGTCAATGCACCCAATAACAATAGAACACCGCCCACGAGTTCTGCGGCTGTAGCTAAGAACGCCATTACAAAAGGCATTGGTAAACCAAGCCCATAATCATCGTTACCAAACCAATCTACAATACTGTCGAAACTGGATGCTTTATTCCAGCCAGCCTGTATCATCACTGGTGCTAAATACAAGCGCAATAAAAGTAAAGGAATGCCATCTGCCACTTGCAGTCGGGCTATGATTTGTTGGTAAATGTGTGTCATTGTTTTGCCTACTTTGTGTGATTAAGAAATAAGAACGGCACTTTATGAAAAAAATTTCATCGCGCGAAAATAAGCCCTCACCGTTTTTGCGACTAATGAAAAAGGGCCATGGAAAAACCGGCTATAAAGCAAAGAATGGAAAATTTCTTATGACGATGAGCGAGGATAGTCACAAACGTATTGCCTCCCTCATTCGAAAGTGGCTGGAACAAGACGAAAAAAAGAACGCAGAATAAAAGTCATCGTAAGTCGCCGAAAACAAAGACACTCACAAAAAATTACAATTAAGTTCGCGATCTTACTCGATTTAGGTAACATAATAGAATGCAGTACGTGAGTAAGGTATGCCTGATCTATCTTGCTCTGGTTAGTTAATTCAAAAAAAGGTAGTGATTAAAATGGCAGCCAAAGGAAATTGGACTAAATCCTTGTTTATTGGCTTGTGGACGGTGCTTAACTTCACCCGCAAACTTTTCTTTAATTTGATATTCATTGTTATTTTTGTTGGATTGATAATCGCAATAACTGGTCAGGACGATGAACAGTTTACCGTAAACAAAGACAGTGCTTTGTTTCTTACGCTTAACGGCAAGCTAGTTATAGAAAAAGAAAGCATTGATCCTTTCGAACAGTTCTTACAAGAATCGCTAGGCAGTGAACCTGAAAACCCAGAAGTACTGGTACGCGATGTAGTGAAAGTGCTTGAAAATGCGCAAAAAGATCGCCGTATTAAAGCTTTGGTTCTTGACCTTCAAGGTCTTACCGGCGGTGGTTTAGACAAGTTACGCACCGTAGCTAATGCTATTGACGCATTTAAAGAATCTGAAAAGCCCGTTTATGCCATTGGCGATTACTTTTCCCAAGACCAATATTACTTGGCAGCACACGCTGATAGCATCTATCTGAACCCAATGGGCGGGTTAATGTTTGAAGGCTACGGCCGTTATGGCATGTACTTCAAAGACATGCTAGAAAAGTTAAAAGTAACCACGCATATCTTCCGGGTTGGTACTTATAAATCTGCTGTTGAGCCTATCATGCGAAATGATATGTCTGAAGAAGCAAAAGAAGCGGAGAAACAGTGGTTAGATGGTTACTGGGCGCAATACAAAGCGGATGTAGCAGCAGCTCGCGGTATCGATGAAGCAAACTTTGACGAGACCCTTGAAGGTTTATTAGCAAAGTTTGAAGCGGCAGGCGGCGATTTCGCACAGTATGCGCTTGAGAATAATTGGGTAGACGCATTGAAGACCCGCGAAGAAGTAAGATTGGAGCTTACTGAGTTAGTCGGTGAAGATGAAAACAATCACGGCGTTAACCTCACTTCGTTCAATACCTATCTTAAAGTTGTTAACCCGCCTATGCCGGTTATCGAGTCAGACATGGATAAAGTGGCGATTGTAGTTGCCAAGGGCACCATCTTAGACGGTAATCAAAAAGCCGGTACTATAGGTGGCGACAGCACCGCTCGTCTTTTAAGAAAGGCACGTCTAGACGACAACGTAAAAGCAGTGGTTCTTCAGATTGATTCTCCTGGAGGCAGCGCATTCGCCTCTGAAATCATCCGTCAGGAAGTGTTGCAGCTACAACAAGCTGGTAAGCCCGTTATTGCTTCTATGAGCACCTATGCAGCTTCAGGCGGTTATTGGATTGCAGCAAGTACCGATAGAATAATTGCAAGCCCTAGCACAATTACAGGCTCGATTGGCGTGTTTGGAATGTTTATGACCTACGAGAATTCACTGGATTATTTAGGTATTCACAGTGACGGTGTGGGCTCTACAGAGCTTGCAGGCTTCTCTACTGTGCGTCCACTAGCACCAGAATTCGGTCAGATTCTTCAGCGCAACGTTGAAAACACTTACGGAAACTTCTTGTCGTTGGTTTCAAATGCTCGTGGTATGTCGGTAGAAGAAGTGCATAAGGTTGCCCAAGGACGCGTGTGGATTGGCGAAGATGCCATTGAACTTGGCTTGGTAGACCAGCTTGGTACGGTTGACGATGCTGTAGTTGCTGCGGCCGAGCTCGCCGAGCTAGAAAATTATGATACGTTCTACGTACAACGTACGCTGAGTGCCCAGGAAATTTTCTGGAAGGAATTCTTTGGCCAAGCTATGACGTTTGTGGGCAAATGGCAATTTGCCCATGCCGACTCTGCACTGGTAAATGAATTTAAGCGCGTACTTAAAGAGTTCAGTTTAGTAAACCAACTAAACGACCCTAAGGGTACCTACGTGCTATGTTTACCTTGTGACGTTAAATAATTACGCGCAGTAAATAAGTAGAAACAGTAAAAAGACAGAGGCAGCAACATCGCTTCAAATGACTTAACTCAAGAACAGCGTCGCGTTATTACCGACGCTGTTTTTTATTGCTATGAGCAAGCAGAGCAATACTTCAAGCAAACGTTCAAGCGCCCTACCATCACTTTTAGACGGTCGGGGAAAAATGCGGGCACTGCGTTTTTACAGCAAAACCGCGTGAACTTTCACCCACTTCTGTTTAAAGATAATATCGATGCCTTTTTAAGTGACGTGGTACCACACGAAGTCAGCCATTTGTTGGTTTGGGTTCTGTTTGGCAGAGTTCAGCCCCACGGCATAGAATGGCAGTCGATAATGCGCAGCGTATTTAACTGCACGCCTAATGCTACCCATCAATTTGACGTGAAACGGGTAGCCCGCACTTTTCATTATGTGTGTGACTGTGACACTTATGCGCTAAGTACACGCAGACACAATAATATTTTAAAAGGGGCACAATACAAATGTAGGAAGTGTCAGGCCTTGCTTCGCGCACCAGACGTTGGCAGCCTAAAAGCCAATTGACCCAAGACGCTGTCTGGCGAGCGGTATTTACAGGATACGTGCTGTTAATTAAACCAGTGTTTAGTAAATGCGTTGTCTAAATCGTTAAACGCTGTCTTAAGAAGTTGCGCTAGCTCTTTATATTTTGGTTTTGATTTAGCATTGGTCATAGCCACACCTTGCGAGCGCATTTTTGAGTGGATTTCTTGATACCAGCTTTTCAGTTGTGGTGGAAGGTATTGGTCAGAGCGATGTCCTAGCCAAAGCAAGCCTTGCATAGGCAGACTTAAGAAGAAAGCACCTATGGTAATGGTTTGAGGTAGATAATCGGCGCCTAAACTCTGATAGAGCAGCGCGCATGAAACCATTGCCACTGGCGGCATGGTTTTAATTGCAAACTTAGTCGCTGCTACAACTCTACACTCTGGGAAAAAGGCATAGAGTTCTTTTCTCACAGGCCATGTCTTCATGTACTGCTGACCGTTTTTCAACATTGTCATTATTGATTGAGACATGCCTCACCTCTTTGATAAACCTTACTATCAGCATTAATGCTGATATCACTCACGTCATTATTCGATAGTTATAACTAAATTGTAATCCGCTTTTTGGCTAATAAAAACTGGTTCTTCTAAATCAGTACGTAATTACAGCGATAAACTATCAACATTGATCTTATCAAATACGATTGCACTGTAGTTAATTAAGTTTCGTTGATGTGGCGGCTGCCTTTTGGTCTGCTGTGAAGATCGGCGTTGTGTAACTAACACCCCCTACGTTAATAATTAAAAGGTATAAGTTCAATCTATCTTTAAGTGACATTTTTCTCGCTTAAAGGCATCATATAGAGCTTAAGCCTAAACATTGTGCTGCATGGCTTTGTTGTTACTTTTGTTAAAGCAAGTGAATAACGACCTGCAGATGTTGCGCTGGCAAATTACTATAATAAAAGTAACTAGGTGTTGAGCTTGATTTACAGATTTTCGCCCCTACCTAGCTTTCTAAGAGAAATTTTATAAGTAACCCTATTGGGTGAATTATTTGGAGAGGAAAATGGCAGAAAGCAGACACGTCCGTCTACTTATCTTGGGTTCAGGCCCTGCAGGTTATTCAGCAGCGGTTTATGCTGCACGTGCAAACCTTAAACCTGTACTGTTAACTGGTATTCAACAAGGCGGACAGCTTACTACCACGACAGAAGTAGAAAACTGGCCGGGCGATCCTGAAGGCCTTACTGGTCCTGATCTAATGGTTCGTATGCAAAAGCATGCTGAAAAGTTCGATACTGAAATTATTTTCGATCACATCAATAAGACCGACTTTTCGAAGCGCCCTTTCACGCTTTACGGAGATAGCGGTACTTATACCTGTGACGCACTAATCATTGCTACAGGTGCTTCGGCTAAATACCTTGGTCTTGAATCAGAGCAAGCGTTCATGGGTAAAGGTGTATCTGCTTGTGCAACCTGTGACGGTTTCTTCTACCGCAATCAAAAAGTAGCGGTAATTGGTGGTGGTAACACCGCTGTTGAAGAGGCGCTTTACCTTTCAAACATTGCATCAGAAGTACACGTTATTCACAGAAGAGATAGCTTTAGAAGTGAAAAAATTCTTGAGCAACGCCTTCGTGATAAAGCAGAAAACGGTAACGTGGTATTACACTTAAACCGTACACTAGATGAAGTGCTCGGTGACGAAATGGGTGTAACCAAAGTCCGTATTAAAGATACGAACAGTGATGCCACTGAAGAGCTTGATGTTATGGGGCTATTCGTTGCTATCGGTCACAAACCGAATACCGATATCTTTGATGGCCAGCTTGAAATGAAAGATGGCTATATCGTTGTAAACAGCGGTACAAACGGCAATGCGACGCAAACAAGCGTTGAAGGTGTGTTTGCTGCAGGTGACGTGAGCGATCACATTTATCGTCAGGCCATTACATCAGCAGGTACAGGATGTATGGCGGCGCTAGATGCTGAAAAATACTTAGACGGTACGATGCCCGAACAAGGTTAATACTGTTTCCCAAGCCCTGCTGTTCAGTGGGGCTTTTTTCTGGCCCGATTATGATAGCGTTACATTACATCGAAGAAGGCGCGCCCTTCCCTCCAGTCGACACTGCATTAGACGAACCTAACGGCCTGCTAGCATTTGGTGGCGACCTCAGTCCTGCACGTTTATTTTCTGCCTACTCACAGGGCATTTTCCCTTGGTTCAGTGATGACGAACCGCTGTTGTGGTGGTCACCCGACCCCAGAGCCATTATTGAACTCGACAATTTTGTCGCATCGAAAAGCCTTAAGAAGCTTGCTCGAAAACAAAAATACACGGTAACGTTAAATTATGCGTTCGACCGAGTAATTGAAGCCTGTTCATCAACCCCTCGTAAAAACCCAAACACAGGTGAACTCAATAGCGAAACATGGATTACCGATGACATGATTGGGGCTTACCGGCAGCTCAATGGTCTGGGTTTAGCACACTCTGTGGAAGTTTGGGACGGCGAAACACTTGTGGGTGGACTATATGGCGTTGGAATTGGCAAGGTATATTGCGGTGAATCGATGTTTCACCGGGAAAGTAATACGTCAAAACTTGCTATGATGGCGTTGGTTGAGCACATGAAGTCTCACGATATGGCCTTTATTGATTGCCAGCTTCCTACCGATCATTTGGCATCCCTTGGTGCGAATGTGTTATCCCGTGAAAACTTTATTGAAAAACTGGAAAACAACAACCACACTTTAACTGAAGACGGTAGGCTGTCAGAAGACTACCTTAATCGTTGGAAGCCAAGAGTGATTACTCCGTGAAGTTTGGTATAACCCAATCATTTTCATGTAGCTATTTGCCCGATGAGCAAGAGCAATTATTAGTATACGCCGAAAACAATGATTTTCAGGCGTGGCGATACTCGCAACTTATTCAAGTGGGATTTCGACGAAGCGGTGAACAAATTTACCGTCCACACTGCCCAGCCTGCAAGGCATGTAAGTCGGTGCGAATTCCGGTGAATGCTTATACCCCCTCTCGCAGTCAAAAAAGGCTGTTAAAGGCCAACCAAGGGTTTCGCGTTCAGCTAGTTAGTGAAACTAAAAGCACATACTACCCGTTGTATGAACGCTACATTACGGAGCGACATGCCGACGGTAGTATGTATCCGCCGTCACGAACCCAGTTCGAAAATTTCGTTTTGTGTGATTGGATGACAACCCATTACCTAGAGGCCTATGATGGCGACAAGCTCATTGCAGTGGCTGTCACTGACGTCGTCGATGCTAACGAACATATGGGTGCACTCTCTGCGCTCTACACGTTTTTCGACGCTGAGTATAGCTCTGCATCTTTAGGTACATGGATGATACTCATGCAAATTGAGGAAGCGAGGCGTTTAGGCCACCACTATGTTTATTTGGGCTATTACGTAGAGGGTTGTCAAAAAATGTCTTATAAACACAAATTTTTGCCATTTGAGCAGTTTAGTGACAATGAATGGCATCTATTTAGCAAAAATAGTAAAATACCCACTTAATTGCTTTACACCGAACCCAAGATTGGGTAAGGTCTGCGCGGCAAAAATTTTGAATTACTGAGGTAACTGCTTTACATGGCAAAAGAAGATTGTATTGAAATGGAAGGTACTGTGTTAGACACGCTACCTAACACTATGTTCCGCGTTGAACTAGAAAACGGTCACGTAGTGACTGCACACATCTCTGGTAAAATGCGTAAGAACTATATCCGTATTCTTACTGGCGATAAGGTCACCGTTGAGATGACTCCTTACGATTTGACCAAAGGTCGTATCGTTTATCGCGCAAGATAATGAGCCATTTAAGCGGTAACGCATAAAAAAAGCCCGATTAAGATCGGGCTTTTTCGTATCTGGGTGTCCTATTTCATCCTCGAAGCACTATCGCTAAAAACAAAGTTACTAACGAAGATATAGCGCTTGATAGACGACATTAGTCTTTCTACCTAGCGCTACATGCTTTATTACATTAGGTTGGCTCTGCTTCTTCAGACGTTGCACCTACACCTGTGTACTCAAAGGTAAGTTTGTCATCAACGCAGTCTACTTTAACGTTTCCGCCTTTAGATAACTCGCCAAACAATAGCTCGTTCGCTAACTCTTTCTTCAGGTCATCTTTAATGACGCGCGCCATAGGACGTGCTCCCATTGCCTTATCATAGCCTTTCTCAGCCATGTAAGCGCGGGCTGCACTGGTGACCTCTAGCGACACGCCTTTAACGTCAAGCTGTGCCTGAAGCTCAATAATGAACTTATCTACCACCTGCAAGATGATTTCTGGATCAAGATGATTAAACCAAATAATACCGTCCAGGCGGTTTCTGAATTCAGGTGTAAACACCTTATTGATTTCAGACATCGCATCGTGACTGTGATCTTGCTGCTTAAAGCCAATAGATTTACGTACCGTTTCTTGAACACCTGCGTTGGTGGTCATCACTAACACTACATTTCTAAAGTCAACCTTACGTCCATTGTTATCAGTCAGCGTACCGTGGTCCATAACCTGAAGAAGAATATTGTAGATATCGCTATGCGCTTTCTCAATTTCATCTAACAGCACTACTGAGTACGGGTTTTTGATTACCGCATCTGTTAACAGACCGCCTTGGTCAAAACCAACGTAACCAGGAGGCGCACCAATGAGGCGGCTAACTGCATGACGTTCCATGTACTCAGACATATCAAAACGTACAAGCTCAACACCCATGATTTTAGCCAGCTGTTGGGTTACTTCTGTTTTACCAACACCAGTTGGACCGGCGAACAAGAAGCTACCAATTGGTTTTGCTTCAGCTCCAAGTCCAGAACGTGATAGCAATATAGCGTCATTAAGCGTCTCTATAGCCTTATCCTGACCAAACACGACCATTTTAAGGTTGCGGCCAAGGTTCTTAAGCACCTCTTTGTCAGAAGCCGATACAGACTTCTCAGGGATACGCGCCATTTTTGCAATAATTTGCTCAATGTCGCCCACACCAATCGTTTTTTTGCGCTTAGAAGGCGGCAACAAGCGCTGGCTTGCGCCTGCCTCATCCATTACATCAATGGCTTTATCTGGAAGATGACGCTCGTTGATGTATTTAGCCGACAATTCCGCCGCAGCTTGAATCGCCTTTTGAGTGAAACGCACATTGTGGTGCTCTTCGTAGCGACTCTTAAGGCCAAGCAATATCTTTGTGGTATCGCTGACGCTAGGTTCAGTAACGTCAACTTTCTGGAAACGACGTGCAAGGGCGCGATCTTTCTCAAAAATACCTTGATACTCTTGATATGTGGTTGAGCCAATACAACGTAGTTCACCGCTTGATAGCTTAGGCTTAAGTAAATTTGACGCATCCATTACACCGCCCGACGCAGCGCCTGCACCAATAATGGTATGGATTTCATCAATAAACAAAATGGCGTTCTTGTCTTTGCCAAGCTCTTTCAGAATTGCTTTCAAACGCTTCTCAAAGTCACCACGGTATTTGGTACCAGCAAGAAGGCCACCTAAATCCAGTGAATAAACAGTACTTTCAGCAATAACATCAGGCACGTCTTCGTTAACGATTCTGTATGCAAGACCTTCTGCGATCGCCGTTTTACCTACGCCCGCTTCACCTACTAGCAGCGGGTTGTTTTTGCGACGACGACATAGAATTTGAATAGTGCGCTCTACTTCCGAATCGCGGCCAATCAACGGGTCTATTTTGCCGTCTTTCGCGTGACGATTCAGGTCAGTTGCGTATTTGCTTAATGCTGAGCCACCTTCTTCGCCTGCTTCAGCCTCTTCCGACGCTTCAGGGTTTACGGGCTCATCATCATCCGCTTTGCTTACGCCATGGCTAATGAAGTTCACCACATCCAAGCGCGTTACATCCGCCTTCTTAAGAATATAAACGGCCTGAGACTCTTGCTCGCTGAATATAGCAACAAGTACATTGGCGCCAGTAACTTCGTCCTTACCAGACGACTGAACGTGAAATACCGCACGCTGCAGCACGCGCTGGAAACCGAGCGTGGGCTGAGTTTCGCGTTCGTTTAACTGGTCATCTAAAATGAGAGGCGTAGTATCTTTAACAAAAGCTAACAGTTCGCTTTTAATTGCCTCAATATCGGCACCACATGCTTTGAGCGCATCGCGAGCAGCTGAGTTATCAAGCAATGCCAACAACAAGTGCTCAACCGTCATAAACTCATGACGATGCTCTCTGGCAAATACAAACGCGTTATTTAACGTTTGTTCTAATTCTTTATTTAACATATTGCTCGCCCTCTACAAAAAACCTTATGCCTGCTCCATCGTGCACATCAACGGGTGCTGATGTTTGCGTGCGTACTGATTAACCTGCATCACTTTTGTCTCTGCTATCTCAGCAGTAAAAATGCCACACACGGCTTTTCCTTGATAATGAACGGTCAGCATAAGTTGGTTGGCTTTCTCAGCGTCCATATTGAAAAACTGCATGAGTACCTCAATGACAAAATCCATCGGTGTATAGTCGTCATTGTTCAACAACACTTTATACATGGGAGGCGGCTGCGGCTTCTGTCGCTGCGCGTCTTTCTGTTTTTCCTTTTCGATACTAATAGCGTTGTCTTTACTCATAACTTAATAATAGTGGTTTAATGGCACATATGTGTACAAACTTTTGGATAAATTTATTCACATTTGCCCTTGACATAATATGGTTAAAAAATCTACATTTTGTATTGTGGTTTTGAGTATTGCACGTTAGCTACGACATAACTTACTGCGTAGCAGCTACAATCAATACTCTTTCCACCGTGTCTCCGGATCTATAATGGGGGCATATACTCGTGAGTTCAAGGATTAAGAGGAAGTCGAAGTATGGCGGTTGGCAAAGTTAAATGGTTTAACAACGCAAAGGGTTTTGGATTTATCGTTCCTGAGGACGGCGGCGAAGATATTTTCGCGCATTACTCTACGATTCAAATGGAAGGCTACCGTTCGCTAAAAGCGGGTCAAGAAGTAACGTTCGAAGTTCAGCAAGGGCCTAAAGGTCTTCACGCTGAGAACATTGGCTTCAAAGAAGAACCAGAGCGTTAAGAAAAGAATTTTTAAAGCCTGACCTTTTACGTCGGGCTTTTGCTTTTCTTGCCATTCAAAATGTGTAGGTGCAGTAAAGCGCCTGTGCGGATAAGTGCGTTTTAATTTTCCCCACAAAAATAAGTATTACGTTATCTTAACGTTGCGTACTAGCTTAACGTTGCTAGCATAACGTTGCGTAAGAGTTCAAAGTAGACAATCAACGAGCTTTTTTCCTGTTCCTTTTATTTCTCGAGAATACATTCAGTTCTAAAACATAAGGTATATCGCCCTACCCCTTATTAGCCCTTATACCAGTCCGCGTAGACCATTGCCTGCTCAGCTAGGTTTAAAATGTTCGTAATCGCTGCGTGTTAGCGCAGGTATAGTGGTTCTACATAAAAAAAGCCCTCTCGTTTGAAGAGAGGGCTTTTAAACGTTGTTTTGAAATAGCTTCTCAGGTTTGAGAATACTATTCTATGCGCTAGACCTGAAGCCTAACGCATATACACAAAATACTATGCGCCTAAGATAGCTTTTAATGTCTTACTTGGAGACATGGTTGCGAAAAGCTTGTCTTCGTCAGGGTAGTAGTAACCACCAATTTCTTGCGCGCTACCTTGCGTTGCATCAATCTCAGCCAAGATGTCGTCAATTTTCGCAGACAACTCTTCATACACTGGCTTAAATTGCGCAGCTAGATCTGCGTCTTCCGTTTGGTTCGCTACTTCTTCAGCCCAGTATAGACCTAGGTAAACATGGCTACCACGGTTGTCCAACTGACCTGCTTTACGAAGCGGAGACTTACCATTGTTTAGTAGTTTTTCCGTTGCTTTATCAAGTGCAGTAGCAATAACTTTTGCTTTGGTGTTGCTGTGCTTAATAGCAACATCTTCTAGCGATACAGCAAGTGCCAGGAATTCACCGAGTGAGTCCCAACGCAAGTGACCTTCTTCAACGAACTGTTGCACGTGCTTAGGTGCACTACCGCCCGCGCCCGTTTCATAAAGGCCACCACCAGCCATCAACGGAACAATTGATAGCATTTTAGCACTGGTACCAAGCTCTAGGATTGGGAACAAATCAGTAAGGTAATCACGAAGTACGTTACCCGTTACTGAAATGGTATCCAGACCGCGAATTGCACGTTCCATGCTGTAGCGAATAGCGCGTACAGGAGACATAATTTGAATGTCTAGACCGTTGGTATCATGGTCTTGTAGGTACTTTTCAACTTTCTTGATAAGTTGCGCATCGTGAGCACGTTCGTCATCTAGCCAGAATACCGCAGGCATACCAGATTGACGTGAACGCGTTACTGCTAGCTTAACCCAATCTTGAATAGGTGCGTCTTTCACCTGACACATACGCCAGATATCACCTTCTTCAACATCGTGAGAGATAAGAACATTGCCGTCTTGGTCAATAATCGACACAGTACCGTCTGCTTCTAGTTCAAACGTTTTGTCGTGTGAACCGTACTCTTCTGCTTTTTGCGCCATTAGACCAACGTTAGGCACTGTACCCATCGTTGTCGGGTCGAATGCACCATGCGTTTTACAGAAGTTGATAACTTCTTGGTAAATGGTTGCATAAGTACTTTCTGGAATAACTGCTTTAGTGTCGTGCGCCTTTCCATCTGGCCCCCACATTTGACCCGAGTTACGGATCATTGCAGGCATAGAGGCATCAACAATTACGTCACTAGGTACGTGAAGGTTCGAGATACCTTTGTCAGAGTTCACCATCGCCATTGGAGGGCGGTCGGCATAACATGCGTTGATATCTTTTTGAATTTCTGAGCGCTGGCTTTCAGGTAAGCTCGCAATTTTGTCGTAAACGCTACCAAGACCATTGTTAGGGTTAACACCTAGCTCTTCAAACAGGTCGCCCCATTTGTTGAATAGATCTTTGTAAAATACTTTTACGCAGTGACCGAACACGATTGGGTGAGACACCTTCATCATGGTCGCTTTTACGTGTAGTGAGAAAAGAACGCCTGTGTTTTTCGCATCTTCAATTTGCTCTTCGAAGAATTCACACAGCGCTTTCTTGCTCATAAACATGCCGTCGATAACTTCGCCAGCTAGCAAGTCCACACGCGGTTTAAGGGTTTTCTTACTACCATCTTTACCCGTAAATTCAATGCTAACGTGACCGTCTTTCTCTACCGTCACTGATTTCTCACCAGAGTAGAAATCGCCACCGCGCATGTGCGCTACGTGCGAACGAGAAGCTTGAGACCACTCACCCATTGAATGCGGGTGCTTACGGGCATAGTTCTTCACCGCTGTCGGTGCACGACGGTCCGAGTTACCTTCACGTAGAACAGGGTTTACCGCACTGCCTAGTACTTTACCGTAACGCTCACGAATTTCTTCGTCTTCAGCTGTTTTCGGTGAATCAGGGAACGCAGGTACGTTGAAGCCTTTAGCGTTTAATTCTTTGATAGTTGCACGAAGCTGTGGAATTGAGGCACTGATGTTTGGAAGCTTGATGATGTTAGCATTCGGGTCTTGGGTCATCTCACCCAGTTCTGCTAATGCGTCTGGCACTCTTTGCTCTTCAGAAAGATACTCTGGGAAATTTGCCAAAACACGTGCAGCAAGTGAAATATCGCTTAGCTCAACGTCGATATCTGCAGCCGCAGCAAACTTCTGGATGATTGGAAGAAGTGAGTAAGTCGCCAGCATTGGCGCTTCATCAGTCTTCGTGTAGATGATCTTAGACTTGGTCATTATATACCTCAATTTTCTCGACAGGGTACTGTCGTCTTTAGTCCATTAGGTCGCAACAACCCGCAACATGTTCATGTCACGCCCACAGTCATTGCGAAACGTATTTGATGTTTTCCACCTTTTGCTTTTATTAAGCACTAGGCCACTTGCTGTTTTCTTCCCTACATATTATTCAATTCCCTATGTTAGCAATATGCATCTCATGGCTTTGCACTCGACTACCTAGTCGTACGCAATTTCGAGATACGATGTATAAGCAAGCCCGCTTATCACTGCTAAAACTGTCTAATAATTATGCAGATGCGCTCTCTTATAAAAATGGGAGCGACCATTAGTATAGGGTCGAAAGTTTGAGTTACAAGTCATACCATTGTCTTAACTCATAAGATCACCGAATTTATCGACAAACTTCATTGAGCAAACCACTATTTGCGGTTGATTTTCCCATGCGAAGCATCGCCATTTGTCGTAAAATCCCCCCGAAATTTTGAATTTAAACAAGCGGAAGTAATATGTCTTCAAACGCTAAAGTGGTGCTTTTTAATAAGCCCTTTCAAGTTCTTTCTCAATTTACTGATGCAGACGGTAGAGAAACCCTAAAGGACTATATTGATGTTCCCGGTGTGTATGCCGCAGGACGACTCGACAGAGATTCGGAAGGTCTTCTCGTACTCACCAATGACGGAAAGCTTCAGCATAAACTTGCTAACCCAAAAGCTAAAACCAGCAAAACCTATTGGGTGCAAGTTGAAGGTATTATGGACGAAAAAGCAATGCAGGCGCTGCGTGACGGCGTGGAATTAAAAGATGGAATGACTCGCCCCGCTAAAGTAAAGGCCATGGAAGCACCTAGCGTGTGGCCGCGGAATCCGCCCGTACGCTTTAGACAGTCGATCCCTACTAGCTGGGTAGAAATTACCATTACAGAAGGCAGAAACAGACAAGTGCGACGTATGACAGCGCACGTCGGCTACCCCACCCTTCGGCTCATCAGATATCGCGTGGGTAATTGGACCATTGATGGTATTGATAATGGCAGCTACGTTCACTTTTAAAGGCAATTCAATTTCTAACACTTGAAATCACCTTCCTTGGCCACACTAAAAGAGGCACCGAAACGTTACGGATTTTTAGCGCTGTTAAAGGTTGCTGTTCATCTTTGCATATAGACAATTTTTTACAGCAAAGGCCAACCGCCGCTTGGCACATATTTAATTACTTAATCAGATAAGGATTAAATGTGAATTAGCTATCGGAATCTGATAAAATCCGCGACCTCGAAAACGGGCCGATTTGTAAGTGGCTGATTAGTGGTATAGCCCACTGAGTGGGTAAGCGCCTTAGCATATTTATCAACATGTTAATTGGTGACTGATTTAACAAATACGGTTTCTTTTTTATTAATCAAATGAGTGTGCAATCCATAGTGAGTGATATTGAATCTAACGCCAGCAAAAAAGTGATCGTCGGAATGTCCGGCGGTGTCGATTCGTCTGTTTCAGCCTACCTACTCCAACAACAGGGTTATCAGGTTGAAGGTCTTTTCATGAAAAACTGGGAAGAAGACGACAACGATGAATACTGTGCCGCAGCGGAAGATTTAAAAGATGCACAAGCGGTTGCTGACAAACTTGGCATTGAACTGCACACCATTAACTTTGCAGCAGAATACTGGGATAACGTGTTTGAGTATTTCTTAGAGGAATACAAAGCGGGCCGTACGCCAAACCCAGATATTATGTGCAACAAAGAAATTAAGTTTAAAGCGTTTCTTGAATTTGCAGCAGAAGACCTTGGCGCTGACTACATTGCAACTGGTCACTATGTTCGTCGCCGAGAAGTTGACGGTAAATGGCAAATGCTACGCGGTCTTGATAACAATAAAGACCAGAGCTACTTTCTTTACACATTGGGCGAAGAGCACGTTGCTAAAACGCTCTTCCCTGTGGGTGACATCGAAAAGCCATTAGTTCGCAAAATTGCCGAGGAGCAAGGTCTTATCACTCACGATAAGAAAGACTCTACCGGGATTTGCTTTATTGGTGAACGCAAATTTAAAGACTTCCTTGCTCGTTACCTTCCAGCTCAGCCTGGCGTTATTGAAACAGCAGAAGGCGAAGAAATTGGCCAACACGAAGGCTTGATGTACCACACGCTAGGTCAACGTAAAGGCTTACACATTGGTGGATTAGCCAAATACGGTGACGACCCTTGGTATGTGGTAGATAAAGATGTTGCACGCAATGTACTTATTGTGGGCCAAGGTGCCGACCATCCTCGCCTATACTCGAAAGGCTTGGTAGCAAAGCAGCTACACTGGGTGGATAGAAAAACAATTACAGAACCTGTGCGCGCGGTAGTTAAAACCCGTTATCGTCAGGCCGATATCCCATGTACAATAACGCCAACTCAAGACGACACCATTGAAGTGATGTTTGATGAGCCGCAGAAGGCGGTAACGCCGGGGCAGTCAGCGGTGTTCTATAGTGACGAAGTTTGCCTTGGCGGCGGTATTATTGAGAGTTATATTCGCTGATGTTAGATACCGACATAGAAAATAACCTAGCACTTGCAGGTGTATGTCAAGCTGCTGCGCTGGTTCAACAGCTTGCCAGACGAGGTTCTGCCGATAACGAGGCTATAGAGGCCAGCTTATCGAGCATACTGGTTACTGACCCAGAAACACCTCAACAGGTTTTCGGCCAGCTCGCTAACTTAAAAACCGGTTACACCACACTCGCAGCACAGCTATCTGACAAACAAGCAACAAAAGATACGGAATTAACCCGCTATATAGCTAGTATTCTAGGCCTTGAAAGAAAGCTAGCGAGAAAGCCTAAAGCAATGCAGGAACTGGGCGAACGTATTTCCCATGTTCAGCGCCAGCTTGCTCACATCGATTTCCAAAACCCACAAATAGTCTCCTCTTTAGCGAGCATTTACAGCGATATCATCAGTCCGCTAGCACCGCGTATTCAGGTAGCTGGTAACCCAGATTATTTAAGCCAACCTGCTACTCAGCATAAAGTGCGTGCGCTTTTGCTTGCAGGTGTTAGGGCTGCAGTAATGTGGCGTCAGATGGGTGGAAAACGAAGAAACATTTTATTTAAACGCAAACACATTCTTAACAGTGCTGTTAAAGCACTACGATTAATAAACTAGTGAGGAGCTTAAGGTGGAACTGAGTCAGTTAACTGCAATTTCCCCTGTCGATGGTCGATATGCTGGCAAAAGCGTAGAATTACGCAGTATTTTCAGTGAGTACGGCTTATTAAAATACCGTGTAGAAGTAGAAGTACGTTGGTTACAAATGCTGTCTACTAACCCACAAATTGAAGAAGTTCCTGCTTTTACAGACACGTCAAATGCACTACTAGACAAAATAGTAGCTGAATTTAGTGTTGAAGATGCCATGCGCATCAAAGAAATCGAGCGCACAACAAACCACGATGTGAAAGCGGTTGAATACTTTCTTAAAGAGAAGGTTGCCGACAATAGTGAGCTTTCAGCAGTAAATGAGTTTATCCACTTTGCGTGTACGTCTGAAGACATCAACAACCTTTCACATGGCTTAATGCTTCGCGAAGCCCGCGAGACCGTTATTCTTCCTTACTGTGACAAATTAATTGAAGCGCTAGTAGAGCTTGCTAAGCGCTACCAGAACGTACCTATGATGGCACGTACTCACGGTCAGCCTGCTTCACCTACCACCATGGGTAAAGAAATGGCAAACGTGGCTATTCGCCTAAAGCGTCAGCGTAGCCAAATCGCAGGTGTTGAGTTACTTGGTAAGATTAACGGTGCAGTGGGTAACTACAATGCACACTTGTCAGCGTATAAAGATGTAGATTGGCACGAAGTTTCAGAGAAGTTTGTTACCTCACTAGGTCTAACCTGGAACCCGTTCACTACGCAAATAGAGCCGCATGACTATATTGCAGAAATGTTTGATGCCATTGCGCGCTTTAACACCATTCTTATCGATTTCGACCGTGACGTTTGGGGTTACATTGCACTGGGTCACTTCAAGCAAAAAACGGTAGCTGGCGAAATCGGCTCTTCTACCATGCCACACAAAGTTAACCCTATCGATTTCGAAAATTCAGAAGGTAACTTAGGTCTGGCGAACGCTATTTTTGACCATTTAGCAGCTAAGCTTCCTATCTCTCGCTGGCAACGTGACCTTACTGACTCAACCGTACTACGTAACCTTGGCGTCGGTGTAGGTTATGCGGTTATTGCGTATCAGGCTACTTTGAAAGGTATCAGCAAGTTAGAAGTTAATGAGCAAAGCTTACTTAACGAGCTAAACAACAATTGGGAACTGCTTGCAGAGCCTATTCAAACTGTTATGCGTCGTTACGGTATTGAAAAGCCATACGAGAAGCTAAAAGAACTGACCCGTGGTAAGAAAGTAAACGCTGAGGTCATTGCTGAATTTATTGATAACCTAGATATGCCAGAAGCGGCCAAAGCAGAGCTTAAGGCATTAACGCCTGCTACATACATTGGCGATGCAATCAGGCTTGTAGATCAGTTATAAGCCCTTACGCTTTCCACTACACTGAAAAACGCGGTCATTAGTACCGCGTTTTTTTTATTCCTAAATTTCTCTACATTGAATTTTCACATACCCGTGGGAGCAAGCAAATGGATTTACGCAACACGAACCACACTCCTTTCTCATTGCAGGAAAAACACTGTGTTGTACTTTCCCCCACGGTTTCGAAGGTGTTAAGTACAACGCTGGAAACCAAAAGTAGTGCCGCGAATTTAAAAAGCTGTATAAAAAATGCCGTCGTCATTTTTTGTGACCTATCAGGCTTCCAACAACTCTCAGTTAAATATGGCGACATTACATGCGCCAGACTTGTAGATAGCCTGTTTTCTGAATTCGATGTGCTTGCCGCTGATTTACACCTTTCGCCATTAAAAACAAACGGTGATCAATATATTGCGGTTGGTTTTAACGGCGAACACAGTAGTACAACACACTCGCTTTTGAACGCTCTGGTGAACGCCATCGAATTCGCATTTCGCGCTCGCGAGCTTGTAAATAGCAACGACCTTTTAGCTTCATCTTCAAGCCAACTGCGAGTTGGCATTGCGACAGGCTCTTTACTTGCCGGCCAATCTTCTCGCCCGCTTGCAGGCTTTGATATTTGGGGGACTACGGTAAATAGGGCTGCAATGTTAGAGCAATACACAGCACCTAATACAATTGCTATTTGTGAGAAGTCTTACAGCCTGGTTAAACGACAGATTATTCATCGCTCTAGCGCGAGTGCGAATAACCCTTGTTCCTTTAATACGTACTTCACTTGTGGTTCAAATATAAACGCTAACACTGAGCTTTCAACGCGTGAACACGACAAGCGGAAACTCAGTGAGTCAAAAATGTGTGGCGAAAATCGCAAAGAAACCACATTCCTACCAAAACAGCTGCACACGAAAACAATGCTAATGAGCGCATACGTTTGCTAACTCCTGTCTAGCGCATCTGATAACCACCCATGTCATGTAAACATTGAGCTAAAAAGCACGTGATTTCTAAGTTAGATGAATTACACCTGCAGTAACTCGCCGCGAGTACGAACATGTTAAGTTTCGCTGAGTGGGTAATTATCTATGCGAACCGTTATGAATTCGGCTCTCCCTACTGAATCAGGTGAAGCAAATGCAAGGTAGCAATAAACGTTTCAATAATCGATAATGCCGCGCATAAGCTTCAACCTCGCTTTTGACAAAGTGCTAACGCTTACCGCATATTTGTAACGCCACGCACAATACTTAAATCAACAGATTAAACCCATTTAATTGGCTTACTATAAGAGACACTATGCCCACTAACGACAATTCGTACATTATTGATGCACAATCTGGAAACGGCTTTAATGCAGAAACCTTTCTAAAAAACTACTGGCAGCAAAAGCCGGTAGTCATCAAACACTTCTTTGACAACTTTGTAGATCCTATCGATGAGAACGATCTTGCCGGTCTAGCACAAGAGTCGGAAGTGGATGCACGTATTATTAGCAACGTGAAAGGCAGCTGGCATGTTGAACAAGGGCCAATTACCGATTTTGACAAAGCATGTCAGGGCAAATGGACATTACTAGTTCAAGGCGTAGATAAATATGTGCCCGACGTAACCCCTCTACTAGATCCCTTTTCTTTTATCCCTAATTGGCGATTGGACGACCTGATGGTGAGCTTCGCCACCAATGGTGCAGGCGTTGGTGCTCACATCGACCAATATGATGTATTTTTAGTTCAAGGTAAGGGCCGAAGACGCTGGCGTGTGGGCAAGCCGGCGGACTATAAAGAAGTTTTTCCACATCCAAAATTAAGACAAATTGAAGGCTTCGACCCTGTTATAGATGTTGTGGTTGAGCCTGGCGATGTGGTGTACGTACCACCGGGCTGGCCTCATGATGGAGCGACAATTGAAGATAGCCTCACCTACTCTGTGGGTTATCGTGCTCCGGACAATCTGCAACTAGCGGAAAGCCTGGCGATGATGTTGGATAAAGGCGCACATAATTATCGCTTTACCGATGCAAGCCGCTCTATGCAAGGCAATCGTGCTTGGGTAAATCCAAGCGATGTTGCCATTCTTAAGCAGCAGCTCATAGATGCGATAAACGGTGAAGACTTTACTTTGGCACTTCTAGAAGCCATGAGTGAACAAGGCATTCCTGAATATCCGCTAGAAGACGAAGTATCGCTAGAGCAAATTTCAAATGAGTTTGCCGCAGGCATTAGCTTTGTTCCTGCACCGGGTGTGCGTGCATTACTATGTGACGGTAAGCGTGGTCTTCCTCGCGCACTCTTTGTAAATGGCAGTCAGTTCGAATTTGGCAAAAGTGACCAAGAATGGTTTGAAGTGCTGGCATCAGGAGGCGTTTTGAACGCAACGTGTTGCCAAGACGCGCCTTCTTTTACATTTTTAGAAACCTTAACTACACTTATCAATAATGGTTACTGGGAATGGTTCGAAGGTTAACAGGTAAGTATGGCGTTTACGATACAAAACGTCGATTGGGAAAAGGATAAACATCGACTGAAAGCACTAAGGGAACATGTATTTGTTTTAGAGTGGCGCGTCCCCGAGGCAAGCGAGTTTGACGAACACGACAGTTCGGCGTGCCATGTGCTTATCGTCAATGATGAAAACGAACCCATTGCCACTGGGCGCTTAACCAAACGAGGCGAACTAGGCCGAATTGCTGTTAAGCGCTGCCACAGAACATTGCCTGTTTATCGCGCTTTGTTTGAAGCGCTGATTAACACGGCAAAGCAAAACAACGTCCCCATTATCAAAGTAGTCTGCAATTTAGAAAGCGTGTCCTATCACCAATCCATTGGTTTTATTCCCGACGGGCAAGTATTTATGGACGCAGGCGTTCCAAGACAGCGCCTAAAATGTCCGGCAGAGCGATTTCCTCTTCCGGACGTGACTCAACTTCATTAAGCTATGTATTTACAAAACGTCTCACTAATACAGGCTATTGCCTGGAATTAGTTCCAAAGATCTGGCGCGTTCTGCATGGCAAACAAGCTTTCAGCACGATTAATTAGTAAAGCACCAAACGCCTTTTGAGTATCGTCTGCGCCCTCTGCATTAATGAGGTTTTCTGCTTTCAACTGCCAATGCATAGCAAAGTGACGCAGTACGTCCTTGGCGTCTTTGGCGTTATCGACTGATGTGTAATCAGAAGGTAAATCACCACTAATAACCCAATAGCGTTTACTGTCCATTGCTCTAATTTTCCAAACTGCAAGGTACGGCATTAAATAACGACTTTCTTCGGTAATAACAGAATCAAACAACACGCCATTTTCCGCTAAAAATTTGTTTGCCTTTTGAAACTGTTCTCGTACCCACGTTGCGCGTTCTTCATCACTGATTGGTTGGTTTTCTGGTTGTTCTGCCATTTTTACTCTCATTATTATCGTTATCTGTTCTTACTAGTACTGCTACTTGATACCCATGTCTCAGTTACCTTCTAGGCAGTTTAGCCACTAGTTCGTAGCGTACGCCTTTTTTATCTTTGTACTTTATTTCATCCCTGCTTTCCACCGCAATTAGGGCATTGTGCCCACCGAAGGTGTTAACCGCTTACTTATTCGACAATCTTTAAGAATACCCAACACCCAGTTATTCAAAGATCGGGCACAAACATTTACATTTTTCATATTGGCAAATGTGCATCTTTGGGCGAAACTGTGAGATGAAAACTTCACCAAGCCGAGTGTTTATACATGCGAATAGTAAGACTTACCCTTGGAGCAATCTTGTTTATCGGCGGTATTGTTCTAACATTACTTCCGGGCTCTATCTTGTTAGTGATAGGCGGTTTAGTGCTCTTAAGTTACGACTGGCCAAAAGCGCGAAGCTGGCTCAAATACAGCCAAAAAACAATGACGAGTGGTGCCCGTAGAATTGATCGTTTTCTTCTTATGCGAAAGCTGCGTTAATTGTTTTTGTTCTAACAGGTGTGCTTTTAGAAAGTTGAGCACGCCATAACGCATAGTGCGTTTCGCCCCCCTCTTCATCTCTCACCACTTTGTCGCAAAGTGTTAGCAATTAAACTTATGTAAATGCGTAATGATGCAATGCGTGTTAACGTAATCTAAAGTATAAATTGCGAAGCCTTTAACAATAATAATAGTGGCAATTATCTGAGCATGCTCAGCATCTTAGATAGTTCGTATCATCAGGCAATGTAACCGTATCGATATGAATTTGTGCAATGCGTTGACCCCGCATTGCGCTGCTTGGGTAGGCCAGATTTAAACAATCTGGTCCAAGTCATATCTTTCGCTTACCTATGGAGACAAGACCATGATCACGTTTACCGTTAATGGTAACAAACACGAATTTTCTGGTGACCCATCAACACCAGTGTTGTGGTACCTTCGTGACGAATTAAATCTTACAGGACCTAAGTTTGGCTGTGGTATGGCGCAATGTGGCGCTTGTACTGTTCATATTGATGGCATGGCACAACGCTCTTGCGTATTGCCTGTATCAGCCGTTCAAGGCAGAAAAATTACTACTATTGAAGGGCTAAGCGAAAATGGCGATCACCCTGTCCAAAAAGCGTGGGTAGAACATAAAGTACCACAATGTGGTTTCTGTCAATGTGGGCAAATCATGCAAGCTGCCAGTCTATTATCAACCAACCCAACGCCAAGTGACGAAGAAATTGTTCAGAATATGTCGGGCAACATCTGTCGTTGCGGCACGTACCCTCGCATTCACAAGGCCATTAAGTCTGCGTCGAAATCAATAAGCAGCAACGCTGGCGTTAGCTACTTTGACCCAACCCAAGCGGGAGAAGAAGCATGAGTGAGAATACCTATTTTGATATGAATCGCCGCAGTTTCTTAAAATCGACAGCAGCGGCGGGTGCACTGGTTCTTGGTACCTATTTTATGGGTGGTGCACCTCGCGCCATGGCTGGCGTATTAGCAAAGCCGGCGGAAAACGCAAAGCGCGCAAACTTGTTCATTGCACTTCGCCCTGACGGCATGGTTGAAGTAACGTGTCACCGCAGCGAAATGGGTCAACAGATCCGAACCGCCATTGCGCAAATTGTAGCTGACGAGATGGAAGCGGCGTGGGACAAAGTCATTGTTATTCAAGGCAAAGGCGACCCCAAATACGGTGACCAAAACACCGATGGCTCGCGTAGTATCCGCTTCAATATGCAGCGTCTTCGAGAAATGGGCGCAAGCGTGCGTTATATGATGCAACATGCAGCAGCTAAGCGTTGGGGTGTTGAGCCAAGTACCTGTGTTGCCGAGCAGCATGTGGTAACACACACTTCAGGTAAAACGCTTGCTTATAAAGACTTAATAGACGATGCATTAACCATTACGCCGCCAGAAGCAGATAAGCTTAAGCTTAAAGAAAGGAAAGAATGGCGTTACATCAATACCGGTATGGCGCATATCGACCTTCAAGATATCGTCACCGGTAAAGCAACCTTCGCCGCCGACGTGCGCGAACCAAAAGCACTTGTTGCTATAATCGAACGCCCACCTGTAGTTGGCGGTAAGGTGAAAAGCTTTAATGCAGATAAAGCAAAAGCGGTTAATGGCGTTGTTGATGTAATTGAAATTCCAGCGCCAAAAGGTGCGCCTCAGTTCCAACCAAAAGGTGGGCTAGCCATTATAGCTAACAACACATGGGCAGCATGGCAAGGCCGCAAAGCATTAGACGTCACCTGGGACGATGGCGCAAATGGCGACTATAACTCAGCGAACTTTAAAGAGCTGTTGCTTAACACAGTAAATGCACCTCAAGCGCTTGTTAGAGAAAAAGGCGATGCGTTGAGCGTTTTAGAAAAAGCCAGCGACAAGCTGGTTGCTGACTATTACGTGCCGCATTTAGCACAAGCCCCAATGGAGCCACCATGTGCTACTGCCATGTACTATAAAGATCGCGTTGACGTATGGGCAGCAACACAAAATCCGCAGGCTGATATGGAAACCGTGGGCGCTATGGTTGGCATGGACAAAGAAAAAATCAATGTTCACGTTACCATGCTAGGTGGTGCTTTCGGGCGTAAGTCTAAGCCTGACTTTTCAGCGGAAGCAGCATTCCTATCAATGAAAACGGGCAAGCCAATTCGCGTTCAATGGACACGTGAAGATGATATTCAGCACGGTTTCTATCACGCGGTTTCTGCTCAACATGTTGAAGCTGCACTTGATGAAAACGGTAAAATTGACGCTTATCTTCACAGAACCGCGTTTTCACCTATTGCCTCTACGTTCCAAGAGGGCGCGAACGCGCCCTTTAGCTTTGAGTTAGATTTGGGCTTTACGGATAACCCTATTCTTACGCCCAACATGAAGTTAGAGCGCGGTGAAGCACCAGCCAAAGCCCGTATTGGATGGATGCGTTCAGTATCGAACATCTTCCACGCGTTTGCTGTACAGTCGTTTATTAATGAAGCAGCCCACAAAGCAGGCAAAGACGCTAAAGATTACCTATTGGAAGTAATTGGTCCTGATAGAATTATTGATGTGACGGATCAAAAAGCCGAATATCAAAACTATTGGGGTGATAAGTCGGTTTATCCTTTGGATACAGGTCGTCTTCGTAATGTAATTGAGAAAGTATCTGACATGGCAGGCTGGGGCCGCAACATGCCTAAAGGCCGCGGACTGGGTATTGCTGCGCACCGTAGCTTTTTAACTTACGTTGCTACTGTGGTTGAAGTTGAGGTGTCTGACGCTGGCGATCTTAGCGTGATTAAATCATGGGTAGCTATTGATGCAGGTACTGTAGTTAACACCGATACGGTTAAAAACCAAACCCAAGGCGGCTCGGTTTACGGTATCACAACAGCTATCAGTGACGGTATAACGTTTGATAAAGGGCGTGTACAGCAGAGTAACTTCCACAACTACCGTGTACCGCGCATGAGCGATTCACCACTAGAGGTAGAAGTTGAAGTAATTGAAAGCGATGCGCCGCCAGCAGGTGTAGGTGAACCTGCAACCCCCGTGTATGCGCCAGCGCTGTGTAATGCCATTTTTGCTGCATGCGGTAAGCGTATTCGCCAGCTACCTATTGGTAACCAGCTTAAAGCGTAAGCATTCTATAGATTCGGCTTAATCGCTGGTTTGATGAATAAATACTAACGCTATTTAAGACAAGCAATCATATCAAAAAGGGTTAACACACAGTGTTAACCCTTTTTTTATGGATGTATGCTGTTTTCGGGTGTGTCTCAATAGTAGCGAAAAAGCGAATTGCTTTATGAATAATAGAAAAGACTATATAAGTTATAGATACTTAGGCAAAAACACGCTATCGAGATAACAACGCAAGCAACAAAAAGGTGAATAAATACACCATAACTTGCATAGGCGAAAACTGCACATATCAGACCAATAGTGAATTCAACCAGCGCAGCTTCACAGAACGTTCTGATGTTACTGATTACAGGTTGTGCAAAAAACTTAAATTTATAAGCCATCTCAGTTTCCCTCCCCAGTCTCATCCATACTACTAGCCTAACGCTATTTACAATAGCACACTAATCCAACCGGACATAATTTAACCAAGTAATATAAGAAGGTCGTGAGCTTTGTTGCACATCTAAAAGGCGAAAACACCTAGCCATTAGCATATTCGCCATTTCCAATTAACTAAGCCATTGATTAAGAGCAGCAAACAACCATTAGAAACATAAAAGGAGGCCAACATGACCTCCTTTTATTCAAACTGTAAATCAACCTGTAACCTTACAACTAAAAGGAAAACACTTTCAGTATTGGACAGTTAATTCCCGCCTTATTCTAACAGGTTATTCTTACTCGTAGTTGCGTTCCATCCACATTAACTGCATTTTAAGCTCGTTAATTTCTTTTTGCGCTTCCGCCAACTGCTCTACCACAGAGCGTGATTGCATAACGTTTTCTTCGGAAGTATTTACTGAAACTGCGCTGTCATTATGTGCCATGAGAATTCAACCAAGTTAATTATTAATCAAAGATTCAAAGTGAAAGTCACTTTGTAATATTACATTTTTAATTACACAAAGTCATGTTATCAACACGCAAAAATGCATAGTTTTGCTAAATAACCACAGTTTTTTTAAGGAATGAAACTTGAGCAAAGATTTGCTTCTAGATGAGTGGCCATCACTTTAAGTTGCCTAACAAAAAAAGAGACTTTATGGTCTCTTTTTCAATAATATCAAAGCGATAACGTCGTGAAATAACACGACGTTAGATGGAAAACTAGATAGCCCTTAAGCTTTCTAGCCTTCACATCCGAGCTGCGTGATTAAGCGTGCTTTTCCGCCAGGTAAAGCCAGGTTTCAACCACGGTATCAGGATTAAGTGATACCGAATCAATCCCTTCTTGTACCAGCCACGCGGCGAAGTCTTCGTGATCTGATGGACCTTGACCACAAATGCCTACGTATTTTCCACGCTTCTTCGCTGCCTGAATTGCCATTGACAACAATGCTTTGACCGCTTCATCACGTTCATCAAACAAGTGCGCGATAAGACCACTGTCGCGATCTAGACCTAGGGTTAACTGCGTTAAGTCGTTAGACCCAATAGAGAAACCGTCGAAAATGTCTAAAAACTTATCAGCAAGCAAAGCGTTTGATGGCAGTTCACACATCATAATAACGCGAAGGCCATTTTCACCTTTCTTAAGTCCCTGCTCTTCAAGAAGCTCGATAACTTGACGACCTTCTTCTAATGTACGAACAAACGGGATCATGATCTCAACATTGGTCAAGCCCATTTTGTTGCGAACGCGCTTTATGGCTTCACATTCAAGGGCAAAACAATCGCGGAAATCTTCAGAGATGTAGCGGCTTGCACCACGGAAACCCAACATTGGGTTTTCTTCGTCTGGCTCGTATTGATAACCGCCCACTAAGTTGAAGTATTCGTTCGATTTGAAATCTGACATACGAACAATAACTTTCTCTGGCGAGAATGCAGCGCCAATGGTTGAAATACCTTCCACCAATTTCTCGATGTAGTATTCCGTAGGCGACTCGTAGCCTGCAATCATATCGCTAATTTCTTCTTTCAACTCTTCAGGCTGGCTGTCGAAATTAAGTAGTGCTTTAGGGTGCACACCAATCATGCGGTTGATAATAAACTCAAGACGCGCAAGACCAACACCTGCGTTTGGCAAGCGAGCAAAATCAAATGCGCGATCGGGGTTACCCACGTTCATCATGACTTTCAGCGGTAGGTCAGGCATTGCGTCAATGCGTGAGGTCACTACGTCGAACTCCAGTTCGTCACCGTAGATAAAACCAGTGTCACCTTCAGCACAAGACACAGTAATTTTGTCGCCGTTCTTGATACTGTCAGTCGCGTTACCACAACCCACAACCGCTGGAATACCTAACTCACGCGCGATGATTGCCGCGTGACACGTACGGCCACCGCGGTTGGTAACAATAGCAGAAGCCTTCTTCATGATAGGTTCCCAGTCAGGGTCTGTCATGTCAGTTACCAGAACATCACCCGCCTGGATTTTGTCCATCTCTTCAATTGAATCAAGCACTTTCGCTACACCAGCACCGATTTTGTGACCAATTGCACGGCCTTCACAAACAATGTTGCTTTGACCTTTCAACTGGAATCGCTCGATGCTCTGTGAGTCTTCACGGCTGCGTACCGTTTCAGGGCGAGCCTGAACAATGTATAGTTTGCCGTCTGCGCCATCTTTTGCCCACTCGATGTCCATAGGACGCTTGTAGTGGTTTTCAATGATCTGCGCCTGTTTAGCAAGCTCCATTACTTCGTCATCAGTCAACGAGAAGGTTTTGCTGTCAGCTGCATCAATATCGACAATAGACACTTGCTTACCGTGTGCTTCATCATCTGAGTACACCATTTTAGTCAGCTTACTACCAAGGTTACGACGAACGATAGCAGGCAGGCCTTTATCAAGTGTTGGTTTGTGAACATAGAACTCATCAGGGTTAACCGCACCCTGCACCACCATTTCACCTAAACCAAATGAGCTGGTAATAAATACAACGTCTTCAAAGCCAGACTCTGTATCGATAGTAAACATAACGCCTGATGATGCGATATCACTACGCACCATGCGTTGTATGCCTGCAGATAGCGCCACGCCTTTGTGGTCGTATCCTTGGTGAACGCGATATGAAATAGCGCGGTCGTTAAATAGCGATGCGAACACGTGCTTAATTGCCACAAGCACGGCTTCATAGCCTTTAACGTTTAGGAAAGTCTCTTGTTGACCTGCGAAAGACGCATCAGGCATATCTTCAGCCGTGGCTGATGAACGCACTGCAAATGACGCTTCTTCACCTGCATCACCCTGTAATGTGACAAACGCAGTTTTGATTTCTTCTTCTAGCTTTCCTTGGAAAGGTGTGTCGATGATCCACTGGCGGATATTCTTACCCGCTTCGGTCAGTGCGTTTACGTCATCTACGTCTAACGAGTCTAAGACTTCGTGAATGCGCGCTTCTAGGCCACTTTGCTCTAGAAACTCATTAAATGCCTCGGCGGTGGTAGCAAAACCTCCCGGCACCTGCACACCGGCGTTCGCCAGGTTTGAAATCATCTCGCCTAATGATGCATTTTTGCCGCCTACGCGACCCACATCATGCATGCCCAGTTCTTGATACCAAAGTACGTATTCTTGCACAGCCCAAGCCTCCAGCTTTTTTATGTGTAGGGTATGAGGTTAATTTCAGGTTTGTGCTTTTTGTCACCTGAAACTCATCAAATTGTAGTCGATATGTGGTGAAAACCACTGTTAACGCTGTCCATTACGTTTGACAGCAAACCTATTGATATTTGCCATCATTCACAAGAACCGTGTAGCTTTTCGACGAAATCATCTTAGAATGGGGAAATTCAGAATGTAAACCCTTTATTACTTTTGTAATAAAATTACACCAATGTTAAGGATATGTTGTGCGCACAGCTTTTTATATTTCAGATGGTACAGCCATCACTGCAGAGGTCTTCGGCCACGCCCTGCTTTCCCTGTTTCCCGTTTCTTTCAATCACAACACCATTCCATTCGTTGAAACTGAGGAACAAGCTCACAAAGTTTTACAGCAAATTTCTGAAAGTTTTCAAGACACCGGAGAAAGGCCGCTCGTTTTTTATACAATTGTGAATGTAGATATTCGCAAAATAATCTCGAAATCTGTGGGCATTAACTATAATTTTCTCGATCAATTCGTAGCGCCACTGGAAAAAGTATTGGGTGTTCCTTCAAAACCAGAAAAACATCGTACACACAGTATCCACGAAACCACCTACGATATTAGAATTGAGGCCGTAAACTACGCACTGGCTAATGACGATGGCTCTAATCTAAAAGATTACGATGAAGCAGACATCATTCTTACTGGTGTTTCACGCTCGGGTAAAACGCCAACAAGTCTTTACTTAGCCCTTCAATACGGAATAAAAGCAGCGAACTACCCTTTTACAGAAGAAGACATGGGCGACATGCTTAAGCTTCCCCCTGCCCTACGCAGGTTCAAACATAAGCTTTTTGGGCTAACGATTGCAGCGGATAGACTCCATCAAATACGTTCAGAGCGCCGTGCAAACAGCAAATATGCATCGCTGCCACAATGTCGAATGGAACTGCGTGAAGTAGAAAACTTGTATAGAAAGGAAAAAATCCCGTTTTTAAATAGCACTAAGTACTCGATTGAAGAGATCTCAGCAAAAATATTGGCAGAGACGGGGCTCAAACGTCGTAAGTACTAAGCGGGCTTTTAAGTATTCAGTAACTTTGTACGAAGCTGCCATATTTACCCGCTGTATTTTATACAACACTTTTTATGTCGCGGTGGTGCCTTTAACTATGTAAAGCGACAAGGCACCACATTACCTAGATTCTGGTCAAGTTTAGGCTAACTAGGCGATAGTAGCTCTAGTATTTGCGGTCTCGCTTGCCCTTTTATTATTTACTATTGAAGCGTCACTTCTTGTTGCTTTCTACCAATTCTTCAAGCGCTACACCTGGGTCTTCTTCACCTGCAACAGATGATGCATAAGGGCTCGCAGCTTCTGCATCCTGATGTGAAACGTCCGCTTTACTATTGGATTGTTTTTCTTCATCTGAAGACAACGTCGTTTTTTCTTGTGAACTTTTTTCTTTTGCTTTCATACCTCTAATCAACTCCTCTACATAAGGTAAAAATTCTAGCACGGTAGCAACGGCGATAACTGATAGTAAATACCATGTTGGAAGGGGCTCTTGCTTAAACCGCAGACCAAAATCAGCAGGACTTTCGCCCAGTCCGAATAACGCTATAAAATGAGACCAATGTCTGGCAATTACCAAAATTAATGCGAGCAGCGGTATCATTTCCAAAAAGCTGTGCACATGCTGCTCAATAGGCCCCACTCTTCTTTTCGATACCGCATAGCTAACGTCCCACAGTGCTGTTAATTCATGTAAGAAGAAAAACAGAATACCTGCAGCAATAATTAAACTATTCACCTCAAAGAGGAGAACCATAAAAAGAGGAATTCCTACCTCTATAAACATCAATAGATGAATTAAGGACTCCTTCGGCCCCGCGGTAGCAGCAATATTACTGCTGCGGTGGCAAAACCAGTCGACTATCCCTGCTGTGAACCACAGCGGTATGATGAAATACATCAATATTAGCTGTGTAACGTCATTCATGACTAAACCTTCTACATTAAGTCTAAGCATTACAGATGTAATAGCTTGTAAACTCGACATCAGATAACGTTGTAACGTTGAAAACAGAAGATTAGATTAAGAATGATTAACATTTTTTAATGTCTAATAGGTAACAGGTTTTCTTATTGGAAAAATTGAAGTTATGCAATCGACAGGTCTTAGCGCTTGCTGATAGAAAATGACTATCACGGATAAACAGTTACAATTCATTAATTTATCGATATTGTAAACAAATCATAATGATACAATATAACATTGCACATTATCTTGGGAGAAATAACATGTTCACAGAAGAAATGGTTCATACCGCACTACAAACTTGGTGCGACAATGTAGTAGCGGTAGGTAAAGTGCACGCTGAAGGTGGCGATGTAAAAGCATTCGCTTCACAAGTGCTGTCAGATAACTACGACTACGATAATGGAAAAGTACTCTTTAAACCTACGCTTACTTTTGGCTCTCAAACATTTCGCCCAACAAAAAAAGGCGCTTTATCTTATTTCGTAGGCGGTAATAGCGACTATCCAAACGACAATGGCTTTAAATTAAAGCCATGGGTGAAGGTTTGGTATAGCAAAGAAGACTTTATCTTAAACGGTGAGCTTGCCATTGTTCAGTGTAACGTACACTTTATCGGCGAAGACGACAGCCATATTTTTGTAAACAAGAGCTTTGTTTTCAAACAATGTGAAGACGGAAAAATTCGCATTATCCTTCATCAATCTTCGCTTCCGTATCAGCCTTAAAAGGTAGTTGATACGTTTTAACTAATTAAAAAAGAGTCATGACTTAAAGACAGCCATGACTCTTCATTTTTGACTATCCATTAATTATCTGGCTTTGAGGTGTCTCTGCCTAGTGCTTGTTTAAGCTCAGCTAAATAGTTTTCGAAAGGCTTCCACTGCCCCATCCCTGTTTTGTATATAGGTTGGCGAACCTGTTCAGAGCTTGGCGTCTTTATCACCCGTTTGGTTTGGTGAAACGCTAAGCATGCTTCTTCAAAATCTAACCCACAAAAATCTAGAATGCGTTTAACTTGCCCTTCCAAATCATCCAGAACATCTTCGTGCTGTACAGTAAGAATTTCCCCAGGCAACACACTATGCCAATGATCCATAAGCTGTTCATAAGCATTATAGTAACGGCCAATATCGTCAAGCGAATAGCTGAACTCTTGCCCCTCACCGAATAACTGTTTAAAGCCACTAAAACAGCAGTCCATTGGGTTTCTGCGTGCATCAATAATTTTGGCGTTAGGCAGTATCTTTTTAATTAAGCCTATGTGAATGAAGTTATTGGGCATTTTATCAATGAAAAATGCCGCGCCTTGTCGGTAAGCTTTAGTCTGCTCAATATAACGGGCACCAAGCTTTTCGAGGGTTGCACTATCTAGTTCGCTCACGTTAAACGGATAAGGTGTTTTTTGATGACTTAATGATGAAGCAATACCTAATATATCGTGTAGCTCCATGGTGCCGTCTACCTGCGAATGTGACGCGAGGATTTGCTCTAATAATGTCGAACCAGCGCGAGGCAAGCCCACAATAAAAATAGGATCGGGAGCTTGGCAGCCCTGTTTTGAACTGAAAGAACCCGCCGTGAAAGCCTGCTGCTGAGCGTCTAAGGCCTTCTCTGTTCTACTAATATCAAATTGAAGCGTACTGTGTTTAAGTTTATTGCCTTGGTCATAGTAGGCAAACGCTTTATCTGCCTGGCCTTTGTCTTCAAACCCTTTACCTAACGCAAAACAAATGTGAATTTTATCGTCTAACTTTATCGAGCTAGCTTCAACTTGCTTGCACATTTGCGACAGCATGTTGTCGCTGAATTTGTAGGTTTTTGTATTCGCTAAACTCCAATAAGCGTCGCCGTAATCATTCGCGTATTCAACCGCTTTTTCATAGGCGTTAACGGCATCCGTAGTATCGCCTTTTGCTTTTAACGCATGGCCCAATGCAACCCACACTTTAGGTCTATCAGCATTTTGTGACAACACTTCTTTGTATAGGCTTATTGCTTCATCTAACTGACCGACGCCAACAAGTGCATGGGCCAAGCTGGTTTTAATAGCAAAGCTTTCTGGGTTCAGCGCTAATCGCGCCTTCGCTACCTTCACCGCATCTGGGAATTTGCCTAGTTTAGATAAAACATTTTGATAGGCTAATGCGGCACGCTCATTGTCAGGATAAAGCTCAACGCAGCTTTCTAAAAGAAATTCAGCATCGCTATATACCTTAAGCTGCATGCCTATTTCAGCAAGTAACATCATTGCTTCTGGATGATGTTTTTGCTTAGTTAAAAACTGTCGGCATACTTGCTCTGCTGCTGAAAACTGCTTTTCATACATTAAATCGTAAGCACCGAGTACCGGTGCAGGAAGTGACTGCAAATGTTCGATTTGCTGGGTCGCCATTGATACTGCAGGTACGTCGTCATGGCTTTTATAAATGGTAAGGAGCTTTTTCCAACTGCTAATTAGCGCGGGGTTAAAATGCGTAGCTTTAAAAAATGCGTTAGCCGCTGCTTGATGGTTGCCGGTGGCTTCATGGCAATAAGCTAACTCTTGATATCCTCTACCATAATCTGGCTTAAGACCAAGTAGCGCATCAATATGTTTAAACGCTTCGTTATATTGTTTAGACAGCCTTTGAATAACCGCTGTTAAATAGTGTGTTTCCGCCTTCTGTTGATCGCTCAACGATGCAGAAAAAAGCGTTTGCATGCTTTCCATTGCAATTGAGAACTGTCCACGCTGCAGTGCCTGCTTTACAGCGCGTACTTGTTGTTGAAATTCTTCTGGTGTCATAGCCTACTTTATTATTCTATTTGCGAAATATAGCGCGCTTTTATGAGCCTAATTAAATACATAAATACGAGCGTTTCAGCACAGCTGCTATTTTAGTATACGCGTTAGTTACTAAATACAGATACTACCGAAATTTTTAGCTTTAGTAATGAGAACGGCAGACTTATGTCTGCCGTTTGATAACGCTATTGCGTGGTTAACGTTACATCAACCACTGATAACTATTAATAATAGTCGTAAGAGAAGCGAAGACCTATAGTACGAGGGCGATTAGTCACAACCTTAGGCGTATACTGCTGTGTATCAATGTTCAAGATTGCTGATTTGTCGAAAACGTTGTCAACGAATGCTTCAACTTTCCAGTTTTGATACGTCATCCCCACAGATACATTACCAATCACGTAACTTTCCTGAATGTAGCGACCACCACGAATTGTTTCGCCATCTGCACCTGGATACGTTGCGCCTTTAAACTCGTCACCCTCATCTTTAATTTTCAGACCCGAGCCCGTGCCATAAATCAATCGAGTTGCATCTTCCATGGCATAGGCGTTCATCACCATGCCAGCAAGACGGTCGCCGGTGTAGGTAAGTGATGCATTAACATACCCTTCTTTACCGCCATCTAACTCAAAGAAATAACGTGCGCTAATGTTGCCTGAGAAATCAGCAGAGTACGGAAGCTCACTGCCTACGCCAGCCGCGATATCTTCTAGTTCAGGGTTAATACTAACCAGCTCAGTATCCAGTACGCTAAATGCTGCGTTAATAACTAGGTTATCTGTCGCTAACCAAGTAATGTCTGCATCAATCCCTTTAACTTCTGCATCACCAACATTATCGGTAAAGACTAAGAAACTAATATTTGCTGGGTCGAAACGCGACGTTTGCAAGTCACTGATTTCTGAATAGTAACCAGTAGCATTAACACGCAAGATACCGTCTAAGAAATCACCTTTCAGGCCAATTTCGTAGTTATCCAGCGTATCTGTTGTTGAGTAAACCGGAACACGGAAATCCGCAAAGGCCCCAGTGTCATTTGCCGCTGCGTCACCACCTAGTCTGTTAGTTACTGGTGGACGGAAGCCTTCTGAATAGTTCGCGAAAAGCAATACGTTTTCATTTACTTTCCAGTCAAGGCCAAATTTGAAGATGGTATCGTCAACAGTGAGTACACCGTCACCGTCTAGTAATCCAATTTCCAATGAACCATCTTGGATAGCATCTACAACACCTTGGCCGTCAAGACCCAAACCATCATAAACGGCGGGATCTAGCACGCCTTGACCATAGGCTTCTAATCGGCCTGTTACGTCGCGTGTTGATGTAGCGCCGCGATAAATATCGTCAATTTGATACCAGCGCGCACCAATGGTAGCAGTAAGCGTATCAGTAATTTCATAGCCTAGCTGACCAAATACTGCGATCTGCTCGATAGTATGCGTAACATCGTTTACAAAGCTAATTTCAGGAGAGAAAGGGCCACCATCGCTGTTAATTCCACGGTCACCCGCCAGCGCATTCCATGAACCCGCAAGGTTCTCAAAGATTTCAGGGCTTGCGATTTTAAACTGGCCTACCGAGCCTACTTCCTGTTCGTCATAAAACACACCCGCCGTTAGCTGCCATGGTGTATCCATCGTTGTGCTGAAACGTAGTTCGTGGGTTAAGCGAGTGCTAGTGGTGTCTTCTTTGTAGTATTTACTTGGATCGAGGCAGCGCGCGTCATCTGGATTATCTGGCGTTTCATAGTGCGTACACACATAGTACGCGGAAAATAAGCCGCCGTTGGTGTAGCCTGTGTAATCGGTAAGCGTGTCTATTTCACGGTCAAGGTAACCACCGGTATACACCACATCTAGTTTTTCCAAACGACCATTTAGGGTCCATGTGGTTAAGCCAAATTCGTCGGAGTTTTCATCGCTTTGAAAGCGAATTGCCGAGCTTTCGCCTTCCACTGTGGGGTCGTAGGCAAACACACCTTCTGTATCAAGTGTTTGTTGAGTGTGTTGAACCAGTACATCCCAATCTTCGTTGATAATGTAAGACAACCCGAATCGCGCCCCTGAGTAAACCGCGTCATTAAAGTTATCTTCAACATGTTCGCTGTTTCTTGGCGACACAACGGCTGCTTCACTGCGGGTAAAACCATTGATTTCACGACGTGCATCCATCGCAGCCGGATCGATGCCCTGTTTCTGCAATGCATTTCCAGAAATACGATCAATAACTACTGCACTTCCAATGTAACCACCATTTCCTGGCTCATTTTCAATGTTGTCAATCCAACCGCCCTGACTTTCATTGTAGGCAGCCACACGCAGCGCAAGGTTGTCAGTTGGAGTAACGTTGAAATATGCCTCCACCGTGTTACTCATATCTCCGCCTTTTGTGGTAGAGATACTGGTATCGAAGCCTGCAGCAAAACCAGAATGATCTGGCTTGTTTGTGATTAGACGAACTGTACCTGCCTGAGAACTCGCACCAAATAACGTACCTTGCGGCCCAGGTAGAACCTCTACACGCTCAACATCGGTCGCAAAAATATCTAAGTTTCGGCCAGCCATAGAAACAGGCATTTCATCAAGATAGAAAGCCACTGAGGGCTGAAGTGCTTGAACAGATGACAGGGTAATGCTTGATTGCGTTGTCGCCGCACCACGAATGTATATTTCGTTTTGCCCTGGACCTGTACCTTGGAATACCACATTCGGTAAAAACTCTACGTAGTCTTGGAAGTTATCAATACCGAGGTTTTCTAATGCTTTTCCATCTAACGCAGAGACTGCGACAGGGACATCTTGGATTGATTCACTTCTTTTCGTGGCGGTAACTTCTATGGTTTCAAGTTTAGCGGGCGCTTTAGTTTCTTGCGCAGCCAGAGAGGTGGATGCCAGTGCAGCGATGATTGCACAGCTAAGCTGAGTTTTTCGCATTTGTGTGTGTTTCCTTCAATTGTTTTTTTATTCTTCGGACAGTGTTTACTTAAAACACATATCAAAAAGATCATATATTACGATACACAATCTATTAATTATTTCTACTCTAACGATTAATAATTAACCAAAAACACCTAAAACCTAGCAGAAAGTCTAATTTTTATCGTAAAAACAATTGAAGAAAAAAGACTGCACTTTGACCCACCTACCAAATACATACAAATCTAATAATTTCATTTGATGTTTATAAAAAATGCACCATGCGGTATATTTCTGCGTATATAACGAAATTTATAAAAGGTGAAAGGAATTTACTGCGTGATTGAGAACGAAAATAAATCTCCACTCAACAAGCCGGTGTTTATTACATCGTCAGCTTTAATCCTATGTTTACTTATCTTCGCTGCTGGTGCTCCTGAGACAGCAGACGCGCTTTTCCAAAAGCTTCAGAGCGCAATTGTGACCAACGGTAGTTGGTTTTATGTATTTACTGTCGCAGTAATTGTGGTGTTTGTTGTTTTCCTCGGAATGTCACGCTACGGCGAAATTAAGTTAGGCCCAGATCACGCAAGCCCCGAATTTAGCTTTGGGACTTGGCTTAGTATGTTGTTTGCAGCAGGAATGGGAATTGGGCTTATGTTCTTTGGCGTTGCCGAGCCCTTAATGCACTTTTTAGCGCCCCCCACTGCACAGGCTGAAAGTATTGACGCTGTTCGCGAAGCAATGAAAACCACATTTTTCCATTGGGGTGTTCATGCTTGGGCAATTTATGCAGTAGTGGCGTTGATTTTGGGCTATTTTGCGTACCGTCAAAACTTACCTCTTACACTGCGTTCTGCTTTATACCCGTTAATTGGTGACCGGATCTATGGCTGGCCTGGGCACGTGGTTGATATATTCGCGGTTACGTCAACGGTGTTTGGTGTATCTACGTCGCTAGGCTTGGGTGCTTCGCAAGTAAATGCGGGTTTTAACTATTTATTTGGTCTACCGTCAAATACTGGTGTTCAAATAGCTATAATGGCAGGCGTTATTGGTTTAGCCGTAATTTCTGTAACTACTGGCCTGGAAAAAGGCATACGCCGTCTGTCAGAAACTAATATGGTTTTAGCCTTACTGCTGCTTTTAATTGTTCTTTTTTTAGGCCCAACCGTATTTTTACTACAAGCGTTCATGCAGAACACTGGGGCTTATCTGTCTGATTTGGTGCGCAACACATTTAACCTGTTCGCCTATGAGAAAACAGACTGGATTGGCGGCTGGACGATCTTCTACTGGGGTTGGTGGTTAGCATGGGCACCGTTTGTTGGCCTGTTTATCGCGCGTATCTCTTACGGTAGAACCATTCGTGAATTTGTAATGGGCGTACTGCTTATACCATCAGCGTTTACACTATTTTGGATGACCGTATTCGGCAACGCCGCTATTGATCAGGTGTTAGTACAAGGTAAAGACGTACTTGCACAAATGGTAAATGAAGATAGCTCAGTGGCACTGTTTGTATTTTTAGAACAGTTCCCTTTCGCTTCAGTACTAAGCCTAATAGCAGTATTGATGGTCATTGTTTTCTTTGTAACCTCATGTGATTCGGGTGCCATGGTTGTCGATATGTTGTGTTCACACGGTGAAAACAATACGCCGTTGTGGCAACGAGTATACTGGGCTGTTGGCGTTGGTGTGGTGAGTTCAGTGCTGCTTTACGCTGGTGGGCTTGGCGCGCTGCAAACTATGACGATTGCTGCCGCACTGCCATTTGCTATTGTGCTGCTTATCGCCATAGCGGGACTATTGAAAGCCCTTCGTATTGAGGCGTACAAACGTGAAAGTTTACAAGTACTAACGGGTACACCGCAGCATAATGACTCTGATAAAAACTGGAAAGAGCGCCTTGAAAATATTGTGACCTTTCCAGATGAAACTGCCGTTCGTCGTTATATCAACAAAGTGGTGAAGCCTGCGCTAATAGAAGTAAGCGAGGAGTTTAAAGCACAGCAATTTGAAATTAAAATTGAAGATACCGACGAAGCACTCATATTAACCGTTGATATGGGCAATGACCCTGAGTTTATTTATGCTGTGCACCCTGTATCGACAGAACAGCCTGAATTTGGTCCAAGTGACACACCAGCACTGGACGAAAACAAAAAGGCCACGTACTATCGCGCCGAAGTGCACCTTAGTGAAGGTGGTCAGAACTATGATATTATGGGCTGGTCGAAGATTTCGGTCATTAATGACGTCATCGATCACTATCATAAGCACCAACATTTTATTCATTTGCTTAAGTAACCGTTGGGTTACGCATTTGTTGGAAGTAACATGCGAAAAGAAGAAGAACTATTAGTGGCACTACGGCGCGTAATACGCGCTGTAGACCTACGCAGCAAGCAGCTAAGTAAACACGTGGGTTTAACAGGCCCACAGTTATTGGTGATGCAAAATATTGAAGAGCGCCCGGGTATAATGGTGCGAGAAATTGCAGAGAATATTAACTTAAGCCCTGCAACCATCACGAATATTCTAGATAGACTAGAATCACGAGACTTAGCTACGCGCATAAGAAGTACGCAAGATAAACGAAAAGTGGGCGTATTCTTAACCGAACGCGGTAAAGAGGCAGTGGTTGACGCCCCTCGTCCGCTTCAAGAACACTTTGTCGAGCGTTTTTCACAGCTTAAAGAGTGGGAGCAAAGCCAAATGGTCGCTACCGTTCAGCGAATTGCTAGCATGATGGATGCTGAAGATATTGATGCCTCCCCTTTCCTGGAGTTAGGCAGTATTTCAGAAAAAAGCTAATAGCCTTTGTCTTTAAAAAAAATGGCCTTCACTTGAAGGCCATTTTTGTATCTATCTTTGACGCTGGCGTAGAAGCGCTCAGCTGACTGCTATGACTTCGCCTTAAGTGGATTTACCTTTCCACCTGTGATTTTGTCAGCGCGCCCTTCCTCTTTCGCTCTCTCAGCACGGCGCTTGCGGATTTCTTTAGGATCAGCAATAAGCGGGCGGTAAATTTCAATACGGTCGCCATCGGTAAGCGTGTCGCGAAGCTTAACCACGCGGCTCCAAATACCCACTTTCGTTGCTTTCAAATCAATCTCGGGAAACTGCTCAAGCACGTTAGACGCGTTTATCCCTTCTTCTACCGTCGCATTTTCATGAATAGCAACATCAATGATAGTTTGCTTGGTGGGTAACGCGTAGGCAACCTCAATATTGATGAGCTTCTTACTCATGCGTACACGCTCCGCGCTCGGTCTGTAAACGCTGCAACCATACTGCTGGCTAAACTGTTAAACACTTTACCAAAAGCCATTTCAGCTAGCTTATTGCTGAATTCAAACTCTAGGTTTAATTCAATTTTACAGGCTTCTTCTGATAACGCTGAAAATGTCCAGCCACCGGTAAGCGAGCGAAACGGACCGTCGACCAGTTGCATTTGAATACTTTTACCTGGCTCTAACACGTTGTGCGTTGTAAACCATTGCTTGATACCAGCTTTTGCCACTAACAATGACGCTTTCATGCTTTGCGCTGACGTGTCGAGGATCTTGCTATCGGTACAGCCTGGCAAAAACTCTGGGTAGGAAGCTACATCGTTGACTAAGTTAAACATGGCTTCTGCGCTATGAGCTACCAGCGCGCTTCTATGAATACTTGGCATTGATTCCACTACAATTAAAACTCTTGGCCGCATTGTATCACAGAAAATTTGGTTCGCTCGTATTCGGTTTTGAACCAAATGCCCCAATATAAGATAACAATGACAACTAAAGACATTCCTTTGAACAATCAGTATAATAGCCAGCATGAAAAAGAATAAAGCCAACAAAAACACCACAGGAAATATCGCGCAGAATAAAAAAGCGCGTCACGACTATTTCCTAGAAGACAAGTTCGAAGCCGGACTTGAGCTTCAAGGGTGGGAAATTAAAAGTATTCGTGCCGGTAAAGTGAACATTACCGATGCGTACATTATTATCCAGAATGCCGAAGCGTATTTGGTAGGGTGTAGAATTAGTCCGCTGAATCAAGCCTCTACCCACGTTATCGCTGCTCCAGAGCGTGCTCGCAAATTGTTGCTGAACAAACGAGAAATCGACCGCTTAATGGGTGCGCGAGACCGCCAAGGTTATTCAATCGTTGCCACGTCTATGTATTGGAAAAAGTGTTGGGTGAAACTAGAAATTCACCTAGCAAAAGGTAAGCACGCCCATGACAAGCGTGACACCATTAAAGACAAAGATTGGCAACGTCAAAAAGAAAGAATGATGAAACACAGCGTTTAACGCTGTGTTTTTATTTGGGCTGCCAAAAAAGAAGTGTAGTAGGTTTAACCTACATCTCGTTTCGTCATTTTCTTGCGATGTAGCATATCAAGAATCAGACTCCACAGCGGTGACGGGTTTCTTAAGGTGGTTAGGTTATTCCCAAGGCGTCTAAGTTGTCTTCGCACCATGGCCATATTCGCAAGGCTTGCAAGCGATTTATCTTTCCAAGAGCAGTGTGGAATTATGCCCGAATACGCCCATTCTTGTTGCCACTTTTTAGCTAAGTCGGGCGTAATAGCAAGGGCGCTGGCTAATCCAACAAGGGCACATCCCTGCTCAATTACTTCCTCTGCTACCTCGGCCCTTTTTATACCGCCTGTTGTCATAAGCGGAATATCAGTTTTACTCACCAGTGCCTGCGCAAATTCCAAAAAGTACGCTTCTCTGGCCAGTGTGGTGTCGTCACGGGTTTGCCCTTGCATGGCAGGCGCTTCATAACTGCCGCCAGACAACTCTACAACATCAACACCCAAGGCTTCCAAGCGATTTACCACCTCACAGGCATCATCAAAAGAAAAACCATTTTTCTGAAAATCTGCAGAGTTAAGCTTTACCATAACAATAAAGTCTTTAGCGCAAACCGCTCGAACCTGACTGACTATGTTTATCAGCAAGCGGGCGCGATTAATTATAGAACCGCCCCACTCGTCTTGACGCTGATTAGTAAGCGGAGACAAAAACTGCGTAAGCAAGTAACCGTGAGCGGCGTGAATTTCAACGCCATCAAACCCGGCTTTTTCAGCTTGCTTAGCAGTTTGAACGAAACGTTTGCACACATCGTGAATGTCTTGGCAGGTCATTTCTCGTGGTTGAGCAAACAGCTTGGAGTGTTTACCCATATCAAGAGGTACAGCAGAAGGCGCAATAGCTTTGCCTTTCATCGCTTTAAATACCTGTCGTCCAGGGTGATTAATCTGCATTATGGCTAAAGCGCCATTAGACTTAATGATTTTTGCCCACTTTTGAAACGGTGCGATGTCGGTATCTTTTTCTAGTGCAACGCCACCTGGCCCTGTCATGGCGCCTTTATCGACCATAACGTTGCCTGTGATCACCATGCCTAAATTGCCGTGGGCCCAATATCGATAGAGTGAGTACAAAGACTCTCCGGGAATATTTCCCATACTCGACATATTTTCTTCCATAGCAGCTTTAACAAGACGGTTACGCGCTGTTACGCCACATGGCAAGGTATACGGAGAATACAATATGGAATCTGAAGACATTTACACTACAAGCCTTTTAATTATGCTCACGTACTTTAATGGTTCTTGCTACTAATTGCATCATTACATCAGCACTATTTCCTTAAAAATTCGCTAAAGTAATCAAATAAAAAGCGCTAATTTAGTTTATAAATTGCGTTTCTTGCACAGCCCTTGTGCGCTCGGCACTTGAATTTTACTCAAGCATCCACATATCTATGATAGTTCAATAATACTCAATGTTTGTGTGTTGCTGTTTAAGCAAAGCTTCAACTGAAGGCCACACAGGTAAGCTTTTGAAAAACTAGATGTTATTTTTGGTTAATTTATAGCCAAATCCTTAAAATTTATAGTAATTTTCAAAAGAATGTATTTCACCATGTAACAATTGTGCTATTATTAAAAATCACACTCGGGGCTGATTAGGATTCGACAGGATCTAGGAAGCCGGAGGTGCATGCAGAGGAGCGGTTTGCCTCTTAAAAAGCCGCATTTAAATAGTCGCAAACGACGAAACATACGCACTAGCCGCTTAATAACCGGCATAGGCCCTTCCACCCTAGTCTTTTCCTGCTAGCGGGGATTCGGAAGGTCATCCAAGTAGGATAGCGAGGGAACCTTGTCTAAGGGTGAACCGCGAAACAGTATTAGGCCAGCTGCAAGGAAATCCTGTTTGTCGGAGTTCCAAGCAGTTAAATAAATGACAAACTAAGCATGTAGTACCAAAGGTAGACATTTTCTGGACGCGGGTTCAAATCCCGCCAGCTCCACCAATTCCAGAAGCGGTCTAGACCAATCTAGACCACTTCACCCCTTTAAATTCGCCACCTCTGGCGATACCACTCAAAACCAACCACAGGTCTCTAACGGTCTTAATAGGGCTGTAAAGTGTCGTGAATCTGTACTTGAATGTCGCGAGACTGTCACTTCTCCCGAACAAATCACTTATGGTTTAGGTACGCGGGAATGTCATAGATTTCGTGCTGATTTATTCAGTGCAATGCCCTCAATAGCCTATGACGCTGCGCACAAATACGTAAAAATTTCAAAGCAAGCAAGTTATGTTCAAGCAAACCTGTTCCTCTCCAACCTCAGCAAAGAGCTTCAAATAGCTGACTTGAATCTTTCAAAAGATATTCGTGAACTTAAGCTTTTTGCCAAGCAGAAAGCCAACCAATGCTTGAGAAATACCGCTCACCTAACTACTGAACAAGCTTTTGACTACTGCTTAAACAAATTTGAAAAATACGGCTTCTCTATTCCATGTGACATGACACATGTGGAAGCCCTCACACTGTTTAGAACTGAAAAGTTTTGGTTCAACAAATTCAAAACGCTGGCTACGCAAAAAATGGAATCAATTAGACGCCAGCTTGATTTAGTAAATCAGTCGAAAAGCGCTTATTGCAGCGACGAAAGACTCAGACAACACCAGTGGGAAAAAGCGCAAGCAGAAGAATACATGCAAAACAAATGGTTTTGCAGCGCAGATGGTGAATATGTCTCCATGCTTGATGTATACAATTCTAACGTATCAAACCCCAAAGTAAGACGCGCTGAATTAATGGTGAGGATTAAAGGCACTGAGGAATACTCACAACTGCAAAAGCATGAGAGTTGGTTTTACACGCTTACTACACCCTCCAAGTATCATTCCCATTATCCGTCAGGTAAACCCAACCCTAAATACAAAGCATACTCGGTAAAAGATGCTAATGATTACCTTAACGGCCAATGGCAAAAGGCACGCGCTCAGTTTGACAGAGAAAACATCACAGTTTACGGGATTCGCGTTGTTGAGCCACACCATGATGGAACACCACATTGGCATTTGATGCTATTTATGCCACCACATCAGTCAGCCAGAGTTACAGAAATACTCCATCAGTATGCTTTAGAACAAGATACAAATGAACGTGGTGCGGCAAAGAACCGCTTTAAGGCTGAGAAAATAACAAGCGATAAAGGCTCTGCACAAGCGTACATCGCTAAATACATTTGTAAAAACATAGATGGTGAATTTCTAGATACTGACACCTACGGAAACGACGCAAAAGTATCAGCAACAAAAATTACTGCATGGGCTTCGCTTTACAATATCAGACAGTTTCAATTCTTTGGATTACCGTCAGTTTCATTGTGGCGGCAGCTTAGAAAAATAAATCATACCATCGACGATATTGAATTGAACAAGCTAAGACAAGCCGCTGATGCATCTGATTGGCTAGCCTACTTATTGATGATGGGTGGCACTAATATTCGCAAGTCTGAACGCCCTTTCGCCATGGAATATGAAAAGCAGTTAAAAGAACTATATGAGCATATAGAGCCTGAAAGCTTGTCTAAACATGCATATAACAATGTTCCCAAAACAATCTTATCTGTTTCCGCAAGATACCCCATCGAAAACAAACAATGGCTGCTTTTGGAATCACCCGCTGAGCGAGTTGACAGTCCGCCCTTCCCTTGGGAAGGACGGACTGTTGACGAAGTCTCAGGGGGTAGCCGAAGGCAGTTGGGAGGGCCTCCGCCCTGCGGAGAGGGGCCCAAAAGCCGAAGGCGTCTTGGACTTGTGTAAATAACTGTACTGAAACTAAACCACCATACTAAGAGAATAGAAAATGAAAGACCCGTTAAGCATCCCATGTAATTGTGGAAGTGGAAAAAAATTGAAAGATTGTTGTCTTTTTGGACGAAACAAAACCGCAAATACCAGCATATTAGATAGCAATAACGTACCTGACTACACTGGCGTTTCCGTATTCTATGGCTTTTGCTCACAACTCAAAGACGTTAACCCATTTGAAATAGACTTTGAAACAGCATGTTGCCAAGTAATACAAGCCAATAAGTATCTTGCTGATACTCACAATACAATGATTCAGTTCCAAATGTTGAAGCCTGGCGATTGGTATGTCATGGGTAAAGAGGACGGACAAATGAAATATAGCTTTCGTTTCGACAACGAAGTTGAAGCAATGGAAGTCGCTAAAGAAAAGTTCAAAGCAGTTAGGTTCTTGCAAATGCCAGAGTTTATATAATTCTGGCTCGTTCTTTAACAATTTGACTTATTAGCGTAAGAACTTACCCGTTTTTGTAACGTGGTCGAAAGAGTAAATATGCTCAGTAGGTGCAACGGTGCATTTACCGATAAAGCGTCCACTAAACTCTTTGCTTTTTTCTATGACAATATTTTCACCACAAATACCGCATTGAGCTTCGAAGGTCACAGCTTGCATTTTGAGCGAAACATTTTCGCCTTTTCGCTCTTTATAAAGCACGAGCAAAGCATTTTTAGTTCGAATTGGAGCCATTAACGTGGGCAATTCGGTTATACCTTTATCGAGAATTTCTTTTAGCTTTAAAAGCAAATAAGCACTTGGAAAGAAAGTCGTAATCAAGGCTAGTTCCAAAACTCGTTCATCCCAATCAAAGACGTCGAGCAAAGTAAGAATTGCTATTAAACTGAGTAGTATCAATATAATAGAAACAATCATTACTCTGGATAGTTTTAACTCCATATCTAAGAAAGGCTTCGTGAACGGGTACACCTTTGGAAGCTGTATTGCAGAGTACTGAACATTTGGGTTTTCGCTATTAAAGTTGTGCTTAGTGTTCTGACTTTGTATGACCGATAAGCTTATTTGGGTTTTGCGCCCCCCAGTAGAAGATTCAACAATCAAAGAAAGCGGTGATTTTCCATGTTCCTTTAACTTTATATTTAATGAGCTCGTTATCACAAAACACTCATTTGTAACTTTCATGTGTCTTCGTATATCGGCAGAGGCTTTAACACTATCAACCTCTTTGCCCCACACTTCTTTGTATATTTCTGAGTAATCGAAGTAAATATCCTTTAAACCGACCCCCTCATTGATATAACTAAGAGATAGTTCACAGACTGCCCTTGCTATTTCATCACCCTTTTTAAGAAGTTTTTCATTAGTTTCGAAGTGTTCTAAGGCAATTTCAATAGAACTCTTAAGCTCTTGTATATCCATAATATTTTGAGACTGTATAACCCGTTCCCTACCCGTTAGGCATCTGTTTTACCAGACCATTGAAGACCAATCTAGTACTTCATTTATACGGGAGTACAAATTTATGAGCGGATTAGTCACAACAGAGAAGCTTTCAGAAATGACGGGCTATACGAAAGAAGCGATTCGGATGAAAGTTAAAAAAGGAGTTTGGATAAAGCAACAACATTATTTAAAAGCACCTGACGGAAGACTGATTTTTATCGTCGAGATGATTTACCAATGGATGAGAGGAGAATAACAATATGAGTGTTAAAGAAGTAAATGGTGGATATGTTATCGACTTCACGCTAAACCATGAGCGATATAGAGAAACGATACCCGCACCACACAATAAAACCGCTACTAAAAGAATTGAGGAACAAGAAGCTATTTATAAAATGGCGATTTCTTTGAATGACAAGTCAATAGCTAACCGCTTCCCGAACAGCAAGATAATACAAAAGGCCTTTGATACTGGCTGTAGTTACACTATCCACGATTATTCTAATATCTGGTTCAAGCAAAAGCAGCGTAACTGGTCGCATACTACTATTAGAGGATATTCACAAAAGTATAACTCATACATCAAACCCAATTGGGGCCATTTACTGTTGACTGAATTTAAAGCCAGTATGTTTGATGAATGGGCATCAGAAAGCTCGCTTTCTGGTAAATCAATTAATGAAACAAGAAACGTCATTAAGCAAATTTTTACTAGAGCATTTATGGACCAAGTGATAGACAAAGATCCAACAGTCTATATCGAACGTTACAAGCAAATTACTAACGAGCCCATACCTTTTACTGAACAAGAAATAGAAAAAATCCTAGCCGTACTCGAGCCCCCATATCGAGAGTATTTTCAATTTGCATTTTATACAGGTTTGCGGACTGGGGAGCTGCTTGGCCTTCGATGGGAAGATCTGGACCTAGCGAACAAGTTGGCTCATATAAGAGTTAACCTTACGGGAGGAACTGAGAAGGCACCGAAAACGAAAGGAAGTATTCGCTCAATTGAACTACATAACTATGCTGTTGATGCTTTGAGAACAATCAAGTCTTCTGAATACTATGATTTAAAAAGAGTATTTATTGACCCTCGAACTATGAAAGAGTACAAATATGCTGACGGGTTAAGAAAATATATATGGAAACCTGCTCTCACTAAAGCTAAAATACTGTATAGATATCCATATCAAACAAGACATACCTATGCATCAATGATGCTCTCTGCAGGAAAAAACCCAATGTGGGTTGCAAAACAAATGGGGCATGCAGACTGGGGAATGATTAGGAAAGTATATGGTAGGTGGATACAAAATTAAGGAAAATAAATGTCCGATCAAGTCATTAATGCTTACGCAGTTTATGAAATTAATGTCGATAACGACACATACAGCGAAGTTGATCTAAGTTCAATCAATGATGAAGAACTTAAACGGTTTGTTTTAAAAATTGCTTACGAAACGTCCATTAACCCCTCTTCTAGATTTGCAAGGTTTGAAGGTAACTCACTTGCAAGAAATGTGGTTGACGAATTAGCATCGGAGGACGGACTTACAGATGTAGAGGAACTTGCTCAACATCTTCTAGATGTAGAAAAAGACTACAACTCTAGAATAGCTCACTTAAATACAAAGATTTCTTCAGGTTCGCTAGTTATTGCAAAAGTTACTAGGTCTGACGATGTTTTTATTATCATCTCAAAAATAGAGTTTTCAAACTATCTTGATAAAGACAGCTTTTTGCGCAAAACGGGCTTACCAATTGAGAAGTCTTTGCTTAGGTCATGTTTTATTCGAGTAAACGGTGATTCATTTGAAGAAAATATTCAATTAGCGTCTTCTAATGGTGTAATCCCAGCCTTTTGGCAAAAATCATTTCTACGAGCTCAGTACTGCAGGGACAACACCGAAAATACAAACGAAGCATATAAATTAATAGAGCATGCTCTAGTCACAACAATAAAGAACCAATCGAAGAATGATTTTATTGATATGAGAGATTGTTTGATTGGGTATTTTAAATCTAATACTGATTTTGATATATCTGCATTAAAAAGAACTTTAACCGAGCAGTATTCACCAGTTCTAGAAGACCTCAACTTTCAACCATTCATAAATAAAGTTGATTCTTTTGTAAATAAGAAAAAGTTCGACGGCACCTTTGAGATAGATCGTAAAGCGGTGAGAAAGAGAGCAAGAAAGAAATACCCGCTCGATGGTGATATACAGCTTGTTGCCAATTCAGGTACGTCAAACATTTACCGACTAGAAAAAAACGCAGGTACCACCGAGGCAAAAGAGTTTGTCGTCATTCAGTCTACTAACGTTCCTCATGACTTCAGAAAGATTGACGAACTGCCATGAAAATGAATCTTGTTGAAGACATAGATTCTATACAGTTCGAATATTCGGACTTGACAAGAGGTATAGAGTCCGCCGCATTTAAAGAAGTGAAAGAATGTCTGGATTTTATCCAGCCTACTCAAGTTCATTATCGAATCGTCGTTAATGATACTATCACAAATGAAGATTCTATAGATGACCTTCTAAGAACACTTGATTCGTTCTTAGATGATGACACAAATACACATAGCTATAAAATTCAAATTGAGTTTAGCAAAATTCAACAGTCAGAGTTTTTGATTTATTCACCTGAAGCTTTCGTAAAATCAATGCCCACGAATTTTAATGAAATACTCAGAAAACTGAGTTATGTAAAAATTCGATCAAGTTCTATTAAAACGAGAGAATCTGAGTATAGGTTACCTATTATCGATGCTCGGTTAGATGGTACTGCGAACATACCTTCAATTCTGAGCGAAAATCGGTTTAAACCAGAAGATGCTCATGAATTAGCAAAAGCAATGGCTAATGAACCCGTCTTAAGCAAGTTTTTCAAATTGATTTCCTGCCAATATTGCTTAGCTTGCCTCGCTAGCAGTTTCGATTTTAATACACCTCGAAACTTCTATACATTTGATGGGTATGCATCACTCGTATCAACTACTAAGAATGACGAAAATTACATATCAAGGTTTGAGGCAATATTTCAAGTATATGAAATAGTTTTTGCTGATAATAACTTCAATACAAGGTTAGGTTTATTAAGAAATTTAGTATCACTCAAGCATGTTGAAAACATATCACAAATCTTTGACGACAGCCTTATTAAAAGTCTACATTCAAACTATCAAATATATCTTCGCGAGAATATTAAGCAATATATCGAGGTTAAAAATAAGTCAATTGAATTAATGCATGGACTGGTAGATAAGGCTGCAGACAAGTTCGAAGATAAACAAAAAAGTCATCAAAAGGCACTTGTTGGTTTAGCAACTTTTTACTTCTCAGCAATTATTGGGAAAGTTGTCCTCAAAAGTAATGTAGACATGTTGTCTTTTGAGTTCGCGGTAATTAGCACATTATTTATGTTCTTCGTGTTTTGGTTTGTACATGCATCGAAAGTGACTTTAGAGAAATCTAGAAATCAATTATCAAACCAAGTGACAATATTAAAGAATAGATATAAGAATATATTGCATGACACAGAAATAGATGAAATTTTTGATAATCAGCAAATAGATGAATGTTTCGACGAAAGTAACGACTTTCTTTCAACTACAACGTACAATGCCATCCTGATTGTACCCATCGTATTTTTGTGGATAACAATAATTATAAAGTATTCATTAGTTGCAGCACAAACATAAGACATTGAATTGAAAAACAAAGTGCATAGTTCAAATCCCGCCAGCTCCATCAATTCAATAAAAAAGACGTCCTATGACGTCTTTTTTTATGTATCAATGTCAGTAACTTACCCACATCTAGACCCGCAAGATCTGAGAGCATACTGTGGCATTCACACACTTAATAACTTTAGAAGCGACACAATATTATGTGAACCATCATGGTATTACAGTAGGTTAACAACACAGGAAACTTAGTGGAATTGGTTGCGGCAGGCTTGGGGCACTGAACACTATGCAGCTGTTCACGCCCTCACCCGGCCCCTAACAAGCTCCGGTGTTTTACTTAATAAAGTACTTAGTTTGAAAGTTATTAAGCCTTAGTCTGATTTACGGTTTGTGCTTATTAAGCAGATAGCCAACAGTAACGTTGCAATCATACCTGAAGCGCCAGCTACACCTGATGGTAAAAATCCATCACGACCAAATATAATCAATATGGTATTGGCAAGCATAGCTACTGCGCCGGCTATAGCTGTAAGTCCGCCAATTGCTTTACCGCCTTTTGCTAGAAATGATAAGCCGAAAACAACGGCTGCTTAGCCTAACAATAGTTTTGCCGTATAATAAATCATGAAAGATAAAGACACCACGCCGCCGAATAAAGACTTAGCTCCTTCTACAGCACCAGCGACTTGGCCGAAGGTTGAAAATAACGTTAGGCCGATGCTCACCTGCATTATATTAAGCACTGCGCTAAAAGCAATAGCCGACCAACCTAGTTGCGCCTCTTTAGCTTGCACCATTGCGGTACTCGCAAAAGCAACTAGCACGGTAAAAATTGTCGCTTCAAATCCCCAGGCATACTGTCTTGAAAAGCTAATTCCTCTGCTGTAAAGCGCTGTAAAAACAGCCTGTGTTATTTGCTAGTAGTAATAATAACGACGCTGTAATTTGAATGGTGCGCTTATGTGTAAATTCCATTATGGCTCTCTTTTAATTTCATAGGTAAATAGCATTTATTGGTGTTGCTAAAAGACAGGTAAAGCAAACTAATAATTTCACACAATTCGGTAAAAGTAGAAAATTCTTTAATAAAAATAGAAAGCTCAAATTCAATGAGATGGCCATATACTCATTGGTATGCTCTTTTCGTTCATAACTTTGACACTTTTCTGTTACGCCCTGCTTTTGTCCCTTGATTGGTCATTCCACTCCCACTTTAAAGTAAAACGTATTCCCAACCATTTAGTTATAATATAACATTGCTCAAAATTTTCTGTTACGGCACATTATACAATGCAAACAAATTCAGTGATATGCGCGGATGCGCTTACCGTGTGTGTTGACGATCGCACGCTTCTAGACAATCTCAATTTTAATGTAGGAAAAGGCGAAGTATTTGCACTTTTAGGTGGAAATGGCGCAGGTAAATCTACCACCCTTAAAACCTTTTTAGGGCTTATGAAGGCAAGTAGCGGTAGCGCTACTGTATTAGGGCATAATGCCTCTACCCAGCCAAACCAAGTTCAAAAGTCTGTTGCCTACTTACCTGAATCTGTCACCTTATATGGCCATCTTTCTGGCGTAGAAAACATTCGCTATTTCTTGTCAGTGGCTGGAGTCGATAAGTCTGACGACGATATGTTCGCCGCACTTCGCAAGGTCGCACTTCAAGAAGATTCGTGGAATAAGGCGCTATCTAATTATTCAAAAGGCATGCGTCAGAAGACCGCAATTGCCCTGGCGCTACTGCGCAATGCGCCTGTTCTTTTTTTGGATGAACCTACATCTGGGCTAGATCCAGCAGCCATCGACGAATTTAATGCGCTAGTGTCAGAGCTGGCAGCGGGTGGCGCTACTATTTTCATGGTTACCCACGACGTTTATGGTGCCTGCCAAGTTGCCCATCGAATTGTGCTTTTAAGTAATGGCAAATTAACCGGTTCCTTCGAGCGCGCTGGCGATACGCCAATAGATACTGAAGCCGTTCACGCAGCATTTGCAGGGCGTAATGTATGATACTGAATGTTGCTAAAATCATTTGTGCAGAACAGTGGCGCTATTGGATGCGAACAAAAGTAGCAGCGACCGTTTTATTGCTAGGCGCTATGCTTACCATAGCTGCACTGGTAGTTAACGCCTTTCACGTCGATGAGGCTGCCCACACCAGAGACCACCTTCAAACAGAAGCTGAACAACGCTTTGAGGCACAGCCCGATAAGCACCCTCATCGCATGGTGCATTATGGTCATTATGTATTTCGAGCCCCTACTCCACTGAGCGTAATTGAACCGGGTGTCGATACTTACACGGGGAACGCTATATTTTTAGAAGGGCACCGCCAAAATAGTGCGATGTTCGCCGAGCAGCGCCAATCCGCAGGACTTACTCGCTTTAGTAGTTTAACACCCAGCTTTTTAGCTTTGGTTCTTGCACCTTTATTTATTATTCTAATTGGCTACGGCAGCGTGTCTCGTGAACGCGAAGCCGGCACGCTAACCTTACTGCTTTCTCAAGGCACCACCCGTTGGCAATTGCTCTTGGGGAAGCTTCTGGCGCTTATGACTGCTAGCAGCCTATTTTTACTCCCGCTACTGCTTGCCTGTCTTTATGTCGCGTTTTCAAACGAAAGTGCACTTGTTGTAATACTCTTTTGCCTTAGTTATGTGGTTTACTTTTTACTGTGGGCCACGGTAGTCACTGCGTGCTCGGCCATATTTGAGAAAAGCAGCGTTAGCTTCACGGTACTTGTTGTCATTTGGATGAGCGCTTGTGTGTTGCTTCCTCGTTTAGGGAGCAGCGTTGCCACAAACATTGCCCCTTCAATAGGAAAACTTGAAGCCGATTTCAAAGTGGAAGAAAAGCTTAGAAGTTTAGGCGACGGTCACGACGTTAACGACCCTGCATTCAAAAAGCTAAAAGAAGATTTACTAGCCAAATATAATGTAGATTCAGTTGATGACTTACCCGTGAATTTCAGGGGCATTGTTGCCCAGTACTCAGAAGGTCGACAAGCCAAAGTACTCAATGAGTTTGCTGAAACCCGCATGACTGAAGAGTTAGACCAAGCCCAAATAGCACGTCAGTTTGGCTGGCTCTCCCCTACCGTAGCTGTGCGCTCTATTTCTACGATCCTTGCTGGAACTAGCCTTGAAACACACCACCGCTTTTTGAGGGAAGCGGAAACGCTGAGACTTGAGTTTGTTCAGGCTTTAAACAAGGTTCACGCTGAAAAACTCGATTACAAGTTAGATATGAACCGCAACGCCAGTGAAGAAGCAGCAGACAAAGCTGTGGTTGGCGCAGATAACTGGGCGATCTTAGCAGAGTTTGATTTTAAACCAGAAGCAGGAAGCACACGCATTAGTAACGCGTTGATTTATTTTATTCAGCTGTTGCTTTGGATGGGACTTACCGCACTACTTCTTCAAGCTGCAGTTAGGAGATTAAATCCATGATGCGTTATAGCGATATTAAACGAGAAGCGGGTTTCGTATTTGGCCATCGTCAGATAAAACTAACGCTTTTGGTCGTTTTTCTTTTAAGCTCGGTGTCGTTGTGGTCTGGCTATTCGGAAATGCAAGAACAGCAAGCCACTATTGAGCGCTTGTTAGATAAAGATGAAACAGAGCGCAACGCTGTCCTTACTCACCAATCTAATTATGGCATGGTAGCCTATTACGCCTTTCATTTGACCTATGCCCCGCCCTCGCCGTTGGCGTTTGCTGCCGTAGGAGAGCGCGATGTGTATCCGTGGAAGCACCGTATTAGAATGCTAGCGCTAGAAGGTCAGATTTATGAAAGCGATACAGACAATCCGGAGCTTGCTTTCCTAGGGCGTTTTGACTTTGCTTTCGTTACCAGTGTGCTGTTGCCTCTGTTTATCATTTTGCTCCTTTACGACTTAAAAGCGAAGGAACGCGAAGCCCGCCGTTTTGACTTACTTAATGTAACCGCACGCAATTCGCATGCTATTTGGTCATCACGCGTATTGGTAACCCTGGTGCCCTTGGCACTAGTTACACTTATTCCGTTTATTGCCTTTAGTGTAGTGAATGGCGCGTCTGTGTTTCAAACAGTAACGATTTGTACCATCGTCATTGGCTGCATAATTGTTTGGAGCGCTATTGTGCTTGCTATAGGTGCTGCTAAGCGTTTTGCCAATTTCAGCGCCACGCACCTAGCTTCAATCATGTTAGGCGTATGGCTTGTCACAACGGTTATTGTGCCAGTTACCGGGCACACCATAATTAATGCGTCGGTCGATACACCTGAGGGCGGCGACATTGTGCTCACGCAGCGAGAAGCCGTTAACAGTGCATGGGACAAACCTGTTGAACAAACATGGGAAGCGTTTATTGAAACTCACCCACAGTGGGCGGATAAAACCGACTTTGATCCACAACGAGACAGTTCATTTAATTGGAAGTGGTATTACGCATTTCAACAAGTTGGCGACCAAACGGCAAAGGAACTTTCAGAGGCTTATCAAGCCGCCACCTTACGCAAAGATAAAATTGCAAGCTATGTTGCTCTGCTATCCCCGTCTTTGTTAACGCAACGCTTATTAACGAGTGCGGCTGATACCGATGTTAAAGCCATGGTTAACTACGAAAATAATGTTCGCGAGTTTCATGCGTCGTTGCGCAAATTCTACTATCATCACTTGTTTGAAGCCCCGGAGTTTTTATCGGCCAGTTTTAAACAGCTACCTCAATTTTCACCAAAAATAAGAAAGACACAGGAAAACACTAATGAAGACTAGTTGGGTAAAATCTACCCTCGCCCTTTCTATCGCAACGCTTTTGAATGCGCCTGCAAATGCGCAAAATACTGATATTCAATCGGAAGCGGATGTAGAGAAAATTACGGTGCATGGTATGCACCGTGCGTATCAAGGGGCATTTGAATATAAAGAAGTGCCGGCAGCAGCGCAGGATATCGACCTTGGTCTCATCAATGATGCAGGCGCTATAAACCTTAACGACGCTTTAGACCTGTCCGCTTCGGTAGCAAGGCAAAATAACTTTGGTGGCCTTTGGAACAGCTTTGCTATTCGTGGTTTTTCAGGTGACGAAAACTTACCTAGCGGGTTTCTGGTAAACGGTTTTAACGCAGGACGCGGATTTGGCGGACCTCGTGATCTTTCTGGCATTGATCATGTTGAAGTATTAAAAGGCCCTAAAGCTGCGCTGTTTGGTCGCGGTGAACCAGGTGGAGCGGTAAACCTTGTTACAAAGCGCCCCCAGTTTCGTCAAGGTGGTGAAATTAAAGCAACTTACGGAAGCTGGTCGCAGAAGCGCATTGAGGCTGATGTACAAACCGTTGCAGGCAGTGCTGAAGATGTAGGCGTACGCTTGGTAGGCTTTTATGAAGATGCTGAAAGTTTCCGCGATACAGTAGAAACTGAGCGTTTTGGCTTTTATCCATCGGTTATGTGGGAAGCATCAGCAGACACCACGGTTACTTACGAACTCGAATACACCGAACAAAAAATTCCTTTCGACCGTGGCGTAGTGGCCATCGATGGTGAATTGGGCCACCAGCCAATTGAAACCTTTACCGGCGATCCTAATGGCGACACCATTGATACTGAAGTGGTTGGTCATCAAATTGAGGTTTCTCATAAACTTGCTGACGAATGGAACCTGCTTTTGGGTGCTGGCTTGCGCGATACCACTTTCGAGGGTAACGCATTAGAAAATAACTTTGGTGGTCGCCAAACGTTGTTTATCGATCCTAATCAAGCCTTGTTGTCTCGTTTTAAGCGCTACCGTAACTTCCAAACCGATTACTTCGTTTTACGCGGCGAAATAGCGGGACAATTCGATACTGGGTCGCTATCACATCGCGTGATTATTGGTGCTGACTACGATAAGTTTGAAAATGATCAGATTATTCTGCGCTATCGCCCGCCATTCTTTTCAAGCGATACTGACATTAACGACTTGGACTTAGAGCAGTACTTAGTGGTCGATATTTTTAATCCGGATTACTCACCACTTCCAGATGTGGAATTGTCTGACAACTTGGACCGTTTTGAAGTTCAGGAAGCGTGGGGGATCTATTTCCAAGACCAAATCAACATCACTGATAATTTCCAAGTTAGGCTGGGTGGTCGCTTCGATAAGTTCGAACAGGAAATTGATAATCGCCTGGCGTCACCTGTAAATACCACATCACAAGACGACACACGCTTTTCTCCACAAGTGGGTGCTGTTTATCTGTTTGACGACACCACAAGTGTGTACGCAACCTACGGTGAAGGTTTCCGTCAGCTGACGGGATCGGATTTCGCCGGAAATCCGTTTGAACCTAACGAATCGAAATCTGCGGAAATTGGTGTTAAAGCCGATCTTACATCGATGTTTAATAATATACGGGGTGATATCACCTTCGCCGTGTTTAATATCGAGCAAAGTAACATCCTTGTTTATGATGATAGCCCTGAGGCGGCTGACGGCTTCTTCTTAACCCCCGCTGGCGAAGCGCGCAGCCGTGGTATTGAGTTAGACATTAACGCTGAATTTGAAAATGATATTTCGCTTTGGGTGTCGTACACCTTCGTAGATGCTGAAAGTACAAACGATGCGGCGGATGCTAACTTTGTTGCAGCCATTGAATCTGGCGACCCTTTAATTAACGTTCCAGAAAACCAATTGAGCATTCAATTGAGCAAGGGACTTACATTTGCTGATATGCCAGTACGTATCGGTTCAGGACTGTTGTATGTTGATGAGCGTTTAGGTCAAACCGCTACCGACTTCTACTTACCAAGCTACACCACGGTTCGTGCGTTTGCTGAAATAGAGCCTGTAGAAAACTTGTCAGTTAAAGTTGCAGTAGATAACCTGTTTGATGAAGAGTTTTATACTAACTCTTTCGCAGATGTGTGGGTTGAACCTGGCGCGCCTCAACGCTTTAGGCTTAGCGCCGCCTATCGCTTTTAAGGTCTAGAATTTAACGTAAAAGGAAGCGGGACTTATTACCGCTTCCTTACTACGACTTTTGAATGTTTAATTTTTGTGTAAATTAAGAGTTTTGTAAAGTCTGGATTGGCTCGATGTCAGACGTATTATTCTTGATAAATGACTCTATATCGTTAATTTTCTCTTTAGAAAATCCGAGTCTTGCTTCTATACCAGTAGTTCCGTCAGCGTTTTCAATGATATCAAACTCGTTTACACCTAAGGTGCGCGAAAATGCAGTGTGAACCTGATTATTGTTGATATCGACAATTTTAATTTTCGTCGACGTTCTGTATATAGCCAGTGGACCTGACTGCGTTTGTACCCAATTGATTGACCAGAAATAGTGACTGTAATTAGGTAAGCCAAGTTTTGTGTAAAGCGACTCTTTGAAATCCACGTTTTCGCACTTGTTCATCACAGCATTTTGACGTTCGCAGTTTGAGTATTCTGCAACATCCTTACCTCCTAATCCAACATCCATTGGAACGATGGTCTTTCCGTCTAGGCTAATTAAAACATAGTCATCAAACTTGTTAAGTCCAAACGTATTACCTATTTCTTTAAAGGAGTCTAGCAATCCGCCCACGCTGTCGCCTTTGTCTCGAGGATCTTTCTCTAACAAAATAAAACCTGTAGATGCAGCATCGCCTTTCTGATGTTTAGCGATGTGGTAGTTATCTAAGAGTGTTATATTTTTTACGTTATCATTGTCTATAAAATAGCGAAAAGCAGACCCCGGACGGCCAATAATAAAACCGTCTGAAGTAGGAATTACACTACTACCTGTTGCAGTTTTTCCGGTAACTGTTTTTACTTCATACCGGTCACCACGCTTCCACACCGTTGCAATTTTTATAGGTGCTTCAGTTGATTTGGCTTTGTGATATTTGAGTGTAAATGAGCCATCGAAATTTTCTACCGCATAGGTAAACTCACCAGTAAACCTATTACCTCCGAAGTTGGCAACTTGTCCTTCGAAGTCATGAAACATCTCCCCATCTATCATGATGCCATCTTTCTTACGATAAAAAATCGCTGCTCCGCCGGTTTCGTCAATTTTCTGTTTTTGTGCTGTAAGTTCAGTCGCACTGATAACGATTTCCGGCTGGGGTGCAGCTTGCTGTTGCTGTTGGGCAGCAACAGGTAAGGACATGCCTTGAATTTTCGCAAGAAACGCTTGCTTCATTTGGTTCGCCATTGCCTGCTCTTCTGGCGAGGGTGGTGTACTACCACACGCAGTAAGAAGTGAAACTGCTAATAAAGATGGAACTAATAGTTTTGCATTCATGTGTTTTCTCTGTTTTTCGCTTTAGCTAAAATATTTAGAACTGAAGCTTTTTTATGAAAACAAAGGATTGCACATGACGAGACTTCACCATGCCGTCCTGCATAGTTGAGTGTACTATTGAAATGTCGCAATCCCTTGCGAGCACTATTAAAGGATATTCCAGTCTTTTTTTCAATTATAAGATTCTGTTTTTAGTTTATTTTTTAGTCACTTAGTATCGAAACAAATGGGTATCTAAAAACGAGCTCAAATTTCATTGGAGACAGGCCACTCTCGCTCCGTCAGAATATATGTATTGATAAGACGTTGACGCTTATTTTCAATAACCTGTTTTAATTCATCTCTAATTAATCTTACCGCTGGCGTAATAAGATGCCGGCTAGGCAGCATGAGCCACATTTCAGTTAGCGGTACGTGGTAACCAGTCAAAATACGCTGCAGCTTTCCGCTCAGTAAATCCCCCGCAACGTCTATACATGACTTTTTAGCGATCCCCTCTCCATCTACGCACCAGCGCCGAACAATATCACCGTCATTCACAGCGCGATTACTGTTCACTTTCACTTTAACTCTCTCGCCCTCGTTGATAAGTTCCCACGTATTGTGGGTTTGGTCGTAGAGCTTATAAAGAAGTGCGTTGTGCTGCGCTAAATCAGTCAAAGTTGTAGGCTCACCGTTTCTTTCTAAATAATCGGGAGACGCGCAAATCACATGCGGAATATTGCACACTTTAAAACCATACATCTGCGATTCTTTAACCGCTTCTTTTGTCATGGCTCTAAGTGCTACATCTACACCATCGCGGTAGAAGTCCACCCGACTGTCGCTCACATGTAATCGCAATGAAAGTTCTGGATTTTCGCGTTGCACTTTATTTAGCAGTTCACGCATTAAGTTGCGACCCATTTCCGAAGACATCGCCATGCGAAGCTCACCGTGAATGCTCTGCTTCTGCTCTGTTACTAATGCAAGGCCCTGCTGTAAGGTATCGAGTGCTTGCTTTGCCACAGGTAAATACTGCTCTCCTTCAGGTGATAATCGAATTTTGCGTGTACTTCGCACGAATAGCGCTACGCCAAGCTGCTCTTCTAAACGTTTAACCGCCATACTTGCAGCAGATGAGCTAATATCAAGTTTTATCGCAGCAGTGGTTATCGAGCCCACTTCAGCCACCTTTACGAACACAGACAGGTCTTCGGTTTTCATACTTCCCTCAACGTTTATTTCACTCTTTTGATTTCAAGGCGAAAAAGACAAAGCAAAATGGAGCACCTCTATTATCCACATTTTCAGGAAAGTCTTTATTGATTTTGGTCGTTTATGAGACTTATTCGAAATAATAGACTGTGCCTGTCTGTTAAATACAACCTACGACCAACAATTAGGAGGTTTGAATGAAACCAACGAACCGAAGCAAGCTGACAGTAGCATCGCTATTATTGAGCACCTGTTTTCTTCTTGTACCCAGCGCACAAGCACAAGACAAAGTTATTGCAGCCAAGGATGTAGAATGGGGTTACTTGAACCCAGCCCGTGGCGACAAAAGCCCCGGGGCAGCAGACTTGTGGGGAGACCGAACAAAAGACACGGCAACGGGGATGTTAGTGCGATTTAACAAAGGCTTTGAATCGCCACCGCACATTCACAACATAACCTATAGAAGTATTGTGATTGAAGGTGAAATGCACAATGACGATCCAAACGCAGCAAAGATGTGGATGCCAACAGGTTCGTTTTGGACTCAACCTGCAGGTGAAGATCACACCACTGCGGCAAACGACAAAACCAACCTGATTTACCTGGAAATTGATGAAGGCCCATACCTTGTAAAGCCATCAAAAGAACATTTTGACAACGGCGAAAGGCCAATCAACGTTCACGCAGACAATATGGTGTGGCTGCAAAAAAGCGACCTTGTAAATATAGCGGCCGACGGTGTTTCTGTTGCCTATTTGTGGGGCGAGACAAGTAGTGTATACGGTACCCTTGTCAAGCTTCCAAAAGGATTTAAAGGTTCAATAAAATCTTATGGTGATGAATTTAAGGCAGTGGTTATCAAAGGAAGTCTCAATTATACCCAAAACAACGCCTCCAGACAGATTGAATTAAACGCAGGAAGTTATATTGAATCATCAACTGCCGCACACCATTCTTTTGAAAACGCAAACCAAAGCGAAACCATTGTATACGTAAGAACGTCGTCAAAATTTAGCGTTACAGATTAGTACGCATTTTTCAGCTCACTTACGCGGGGCATTTCCACGCTTGCTTCGCGTATTTTCTAGGTGTTCAGCAATCATAGTCAACAAGCCTTTGCAAAAGCAGTACGTTAAGGAGGTTTGCTAAGACTTTATAGGTAATTGCCCTAATGCCGCTGCGCATGCCAAGCCAATGGCAAAGGTCATCGCCACACTGGTGAAGGTGCCCAAAAGTACATATTCAGTTAGCTTTCTGTCTTGGTGTTTAGTGAGGTCGCCAAAGCGAAATATAGATTTCGCCGCAATAAGAAAACCTATGGCAGAAAACTGATTTAACAACACAAACGTTAACATGAGTACACGTTCTAAATAGCCAATTCGTTGACCTGCCAGTGATAAAGTTTGTTGTGCCTCTGTACTTATTGTGGGCGGATCATTGGGGTGAGAAGACGGCATTTTGTTAGCTAGTACTTCATCGCTCCAAGGCGACAGCAGCTGTTTAATAATAACTGAGCTGGGCTTGAGTACCGCCAAATAGGCCAAGACCACTAATAGGTGCGATGTACTTACCTGCTGAAGTAGTCCCACTGCCTCGCGCCACTGATTGGTGGCATACAAAAATACGCCTAAGATCACGACAATGTGCGCTATTTGATCGACAACAAAAGACGTAGTGTTTTGCTTACAATACGATTTAATCACGTCAATTTTGAAGTGAGAAACAGCGACTACAATTGCACCAACACCTATACTTGCGATACTTATCGTTGATGAAAACAAGAACATTGCTGCTGCCGCAAGTATACCGTGTATGATTGCGTGTAGGTATAAGGGCAAAGCCAGTGCGTGTCGTTCGTTTCTTTGCTGTACCCAGGTAAACGGTTGAAAATAAAAGTCTGCTAATAGATGCGCTAACACAAGTGCCACCAGCAGTTGAGGTTCAGCAAGCATGTGACTCTCCTGTTGCAAGCATTATGTTTTTTGTATAACCCGTCATCACGTTAGTCTTCCTTGGTCAATTGTTCCGTTTTTAATGAGGTTCCACCTTGAACCCAAAAAATGAGCGCTCTCTCCATATAGTCGAGATATTCTGCTATCAGTTTATAGTTACTGGCATTGAGAATTCGACTTACATTGCTGCGATTCTTATCTAGTATGGCCGCTACACTTTCATGGCTCTTATCCGTGGCTTCAAGATACGCGAGTAAGGTTTGCGACTGGGTTTGTGTCAGTCCATTGATATGCGCGTCGGCAAAACGTGTTAAGAGCTGCGTTTTGTCGTCGAGTGTTTGTTCACCGCTACAAAAAGTAAGATGGTGCGGCTTTATGTTATCTAACCCTCGTCCTGACAACACAAATGCGTCTCCAGTGCCAGTTTTTACTTCTGAAGGGCGAAATTGCGCTTCTCCCACAGCAACACTCATTCGCACGTCCACACCTGAAGCGTGCGCCTTAAGAGCTAGCCGCAATCCAATTGCGGCTGCAATGCTATGCTGTGGTTGTGCAACAACTAGCTGGAATGCGTCTCCTCGATAAATATCAAAGTCTCCACCGTAGTACTCGGCGTAGTATGTTAAACGCTCTCTCAGCGTAGCAATTATCTCTCTGAATTCAGCATCAGAATAAGACTGAGAGTTGGAGACGTCACCGGTAATCACACCAGCGCGCTTTTTTGTATCACTTGTTAAAGCACTCTTTCTTGTCATTTCACTATGCGCCGCGTTGTCTTTTCTGTTTTCAATAGACACTTTTTTCCGTCCAGGGGTCCACTATGACACGCTACTACCTCAAATTCAAAAACAATCACACAGCAAAATGTGATTATTATTAATCACAAAACTACACGTGAATGAATTGGGTAACATGAAGCAAAACATGCTGCACAGAGCAAACGTAAAAGCAGGTGAACGGGCGAGCCTAAGGCTATCTATCACTAACATAAAGCCAAGGCATTATAAGAAAAGCCACTGTAAATCACGTTCACACTAACAATTTGCGCATTTAACGCGTTTGCTGATAACTGTGTTTACAATTGGTACTGACCGCGGCCACCAAGGTCCTTAGGTGGATCTAGAAAATGCGGTGCGTGATGTGGTGAGAACTGGGCAAGATGTTTATGTGGTTTCTGGACCGTTATATGAATGGTATTTCGCTACTCTGCCAGAGGCAGATGAGTCGCACAGTATTCCTAGTGGATATTTTAAAGTCGTCATTACCGATGTTAACAGTTAGCGCATAGCGATAGCCCTTATATTCATCTTTTGCAAGCTAACAAGATATGACGGCTACGCTTTTTAGCATTTAACTTACTGTTTGGCAGCAGCATACAGTTGCTGCCATTCAGCCTCTTCTACAGGCATGATTGACAGTCTTCCACCTTTTTTGACCAATGGCAGTTCAGTAATACCGTCCATCGTTTTAATCACTGAAAGCGGCAGAACGCTTGAAAATTTCTCTACAAATTTCACGTCAACGCGATACCAGCGGGGGTTATCCTGACTTGATTTAGGGTCGTAATATTTTGATTCAGGGCTAAACTGCGTGGTGTCCGGGTAGCCGTCTCTTACCACTTCAGCAACACCTGCAATGCCCACCAGCTTGCAACTTGAGTGATAGATAAATACTTTGTCACCCCTTTTAACGCCGTCTCGTAAAAAGTTACGCGCTTGGTAATTTCTTACGCCGTCCCACGGTTCCGTTTGTTCTGGGCGGTTTGCCAAGTCATCGATTGAAAATGCATCAGGTTCTGTTTTAAATAGCCAATACGCCATAGTCGTCGTTAATTCTCTTCGTTGTAAATAGACAAGCCTTTCATTCGCTAAATGCGGGCATTTGAAGCGCTTATAAAAACCTGCGCTCATGGCTAGCTTTGCAGCTTGTTGCTTTAAGTGAGTATACAAAGCTCTTTAATTTAATGACAGTGCTATACCTTAGCTTGGCCAACACTGCTATAATTACGCACTTATTCTGAGCTACAGCCTTATTTAAGCTCAGCAACTCTCTGATTTATCTAGATGTGATTACTATGCAAGCCACCATTAAGGCCGATCGCGGTCTGTTTTCTTACCCTAAATATTGGCCACACTGCCTGGGTACTGCGCCGTTTCTCCCCATGTCGAAGGAAGAAATGGATGCCCTTGGCTGGGACAGCTGTGACGTTATTTTGGTAACGGGCGATGCGTATGTAGATCACCCTAGTTTTGGTATGGCGGTGATTGGCCGAGTACTTGAAGCGCATGGTTTTCGCGTGGGTATTATTTCTCAGCCAGACTGGACCAGCAAAGACGATTTCATGAAGTTGGGTAAACCCAACCTGTATTTCGGCGTAACAGCCGGCAATATGGACTCTATGATCAACCGTTACACGTCTGACAAAAAGCTTCGTCACGATGACGCTTACACGCCAGGCAATGTAGGTGGCAAGCGCCCTGATCGTGCGGTTACCGTGTATTCACAGCGCTGCCGTGAAGCGTTTAAAGGTGTGCCTGTTATTGTTGGTGGCATAGAAGCCAGCTTACGTCGCATTGCGCACTACGACTATTGGAGTGAAAAAGTACGCCGCTCTGTACTGTTCGATTCCAAAGCGGACATGCTCTTTTTCGGTAACGCCGAACGTCCTCTTGTTGAAGTCACTCATCGCTTAGCGGCAGGTGAAAATATTGCCGATTTGCGAGACATTCGCGGTACTGCGATTATCGTTAAAGAAGCCTTACCAGAGTGGCAAGGTGTTGACTCGACCTCTCTAGACAGGCCCGGCAAGATAGACGCCATTCCAAGCCCCTACCAGATGGAGCCCGAGTGCGATTCGCAGGATAAAGACGCCAAAAGCAGTGAAGCGCCAGAAGCTGCGCCCATTGTTATTCAGCCTGCGCAAAAAGAGAAAGAAAAGCGTAAGCCTTGGGAAAACGTGTACGTTAAGCTACCTGCGTACGAGACGGTGAAAGACAACAAGGTGTTATACGCACATACGTCGCGTATTTTGCACCAAGAAACCAATCCTGGTTGTGCTCGAGCCCTCATGCAGCGCCACGGTGACAGACACATTTGGATTAACCCACCGGCCATGCCGCTTGAAACCGAAGAGATGGACGCGGTATTTGATTTACCCTATCAGCGTGTGCCTCACCCTGTCTATGGCGATGCTAAAATCCCTGCATACGACATGATCCGCTTCAGTATCAACATTATGCGCGGATGCTATGGTGGCTGTACCTTCTGCTCTATTACTGAACACGAAGGGCGTATTATTCAAAGCCGTTCTGAAGACTCTATTATTCGAGAAATTGAGCAAATACGCGATACGGTACCGGGCTTCACTGGTGTTATTTCAGACTTAGGCGGCCCGACGGCGAACATGTATCGCCTGCGCTGTAAGAGCCCTAAAGCAGAAGCTACATGTCGTCGGCCGTCTTGTGTGTACCCTAGCATTTGTGCGCACATGGATACGGACCATAAGCCAACTATCGACTTATACCGCCGTGCTCGTGAGTTGCCTGGAATTAAAAAGATATTGATTGCTTCAGGCGTACGTTACGACCTAGCAGTAGAAGACCCGGAATACGTGAAAGAGCTGGCCCTTCACCACGTAGGCGGCTACTTAAAAATCGCTCCAGAACACACCGAAGATGGTCCGCTTTCAAAAATGATGAAACCGGGCATGGGCAGCTACTACCGCTTCAAAGAGCTGTTTGATAAGTACTCACAAGAAGCAGGTAAAAAGCAGTACTTAATTCCTTACTTTATTGCATCGCACCCGGGTACCACCGACGAAGACATGCTAAGCCTTGCGATTTGGCTTAAAGAAAACAAATTTAAGCTCGATCAGGTACAGAACTTCTATCCGTCGCCAATGGCAACGGCTACCACCATGTACCATACCGAGGTAAATTCCCTTCGCAAAGTCACTAAAGACAGTGAAGAGGTGCCTTCTGCAAAAGGTGAAATTCACCGTCGATTACACAAGGCGATGTTGCGTTATCACGACCCGAAAAACTTTGCGCAAATTCGCGAAGCCCTTACGCGTATGGGGCGTGAAGACTTAATAGGCCGTGGTCCTCAACACCTTGTTCCGCCAGAAACGGCAGATGAAAAACGCCAAAAAGCGCAAAAAGGCCGTCGTGGTGAACGCGCACTGACTAAACATACTGGGCTTCCTCCTACCTTTCAGGGCAAGAGCAGCAAAGGCGGTAACGGCGTAAATAAGAGCCGACGTAATTCCAACGCTAACAAGCAAGGTCATGGAAACACAGCACAGCAGCGTAACGACACCGGCGGGAATAAGAATAGAGGCAACGCATCGAAAGGAAATAATAGCGGCGGCAACAGTCGCGGCCGCACGCAAAAGCAGCCAAGCATGCACAAACGATAGCAGCAAAAACGCCCAGAGCTTGTAGACTCTGGGCGTTTTTTTAAGGCCTATTGTCAACGATGACATTGCGCTTTCGTCGATTTATCCCGACTTATGCCTCGTCCACTATATAACAGGTCACATTTTCAAGCTTGGTAAGTTCCCCACTTTGGTCGTTACGCAACACGCACTGTTCACCATCACTTAGCAGCGTAAAGCTATAAACAGGGTTGTCGTGCCTTCCGTCAAAAGGTAATCCCCTGCCATCTACCTTTGCTTTACGCTCAATCGTTATGCTCGCGGTTTGACTGAATGCATCATCGGCTATCGTTATGTTTAGACCACCAAACCAGTTGCTGATCTTACTTTCAATAGCTTGCTTTTGACTCACACTAATGGATTTGGTTACTGCCTCGTGTAACTCAGCCTCCTGCGTTGTCGCGCATCCGCTCGCCGAGAGCAAAAGTATGGCGAGAGGTGCTGCTAGCAGTCTTCCTTTTAGCAGTTTTCCTTTTTTATTAAGAAGCGACATTACTTGCGCTCCTGAATAACAGGCTGATTTATTTTGTTGTGTAAAATAAAGTTCTCTTTGCGTTGTTCAGGCTTGTCGATAGGAATGAGCTTTTCGTCCCCTAACGCACTTTGGTTACTGCGCAGTGCTTTGACATCCGCCACGCCGTTTGACGTGACAACTTCAGGACATGAGCCTGTAGCAGCATATTCCAATGCAGCTGACAGCATCCCTTCATTTGGATCACCCAAGCTTGCGGTAAAGTCATCTTCAACTTCACACCCCGGCAACTCAAAATCGAAATTAGGCGTGGTGGTAGGCATGAAACCATCAGCATAATCACCAAACCCTTTGTTATTCACCCCTTGGAACTGGATAGTAAAGTAGGTCTCACCGCAATTGTCTGTTGGGTAGAACCCATACGGCTTACCACAAGTAGTAGAGCCAATTTGCACTACTTCTACATCAATACCACGAAGTGCATTCATTACCGCTTCACTTGCTGAACATGTCGCGCCCGTGGCTAAAACGTAAACCTTCGTCAGCGAAAGGCTAGGCAGAAGCGTGTCGGTAAGTTGCCCTGCGTTATAGTCAATAACATTGCGGTAAAACGGTGTTGGACGAATGGTCTCTCCGGTGACAGGGTTGGTGTTTGGGTTTTTATCGTTAAAACGCAATGTTTCAAAGGTTGCGTTATTGGTTTGGTTCGGACCCGCTATCATATAGGAAAGCTGTGAAGCTAGCGCCAAACGTCCTCCGCCGTTGTAGCGAAGGTCAATAACGAGCTCGGTCACATTTTCTTCAACAAACATATCGAACGCATCAATTAATCCTTCTTGCGCGGTAACGATAAAGGTATTGAATTGGAAGTAGCCCGTTTTGCCGTTTTCGGTATCGAGTACCTTTGCGTTTTGAACCGGCGTTACGCTGATATCGCCGGAGGTGATGTCTACTGAGAGAGTTGAACCATCAACCTGCACAAACTCAAAGCTTGTAACCGTACCTGCGTCTTCCGGAAACAGCGCAGCATTAATCGCATTGACGCCCTGCTGCGTGTTGTCATTGACAAAGTCGACGCCGTTTATACGCGAAAGGGTCGCACCGCGAGGCACGCCAGCAGTAGCTGCAGGTGAACCCGGTTCAGTGAATCGCACTGTTAGTACTCTCGGCACGGTTGTTGAACCAAATTCCCAATCAAACCCATAGCCCGATGAAATCCCCGATTGAGACAGTTCGTTATATTCGGCAGTGTCCTGTGAAAAGTGGAAGTTATCTTTTGGCGTACCGCTTGGCGTTAGCTCATTGGTTTTAAGCTGATCAAAATATCCCAACACTGAGAAATTTGCAGGGTCATTGTCATCTACTTCGTCGTACCACAAGTAAGTGTCATTAGTCCAAGTACGTAGCCACAGCTTTTCATCCATAGCGGTACCTTGTGTATCTGGGTAAGCCCTATTAGTAAAAGGATCAATACCACTTCTAGGAGTTTCACATTTCGCTAGATATTGAGATTGCGGTTCATACACTCCCGCTTCCCACTCTGGCTCTGTTGTTACAGGTGTCGTTGGCGTGGTAGGCGTTGTCACCACAGGAGGGGTATTAGACGAGCCTGAGCCACCTCCACATCCAGCTAGAAGAGAAATCGTGACTGCAAGTGCAACAGAAGAATACGTATACGCTTTCATGATTTAGAAAATATCCTTTTAAAACGGCTAGCCCAAAACTACTAAACTTGTGCTAAAAACAACTTTTATTAGCATAGCCGATAGTGACATATCCTTCTAAGCGTAACTACATAACAAAAGTTTAAAATGTTTCGAAATGTAAGAAAACGTGTTGCAGAGTTGATGAGTAAGTTTCATTCGTGACGCGTATCGCTCTATCGCGGTAGAAAAGAAAACTACTTATTCTGCCGTAACAATATGCTTATTATCGTCTCTAGTTTAACTGCAACACACCTACCGACCGTGCAGTTAAGCTACTCACATATACACCTTCATCTGTCTGTATTGCGCCTGTAACAAAGGGAAATGCACCACTAGGGTCTTGATAACTTTGTAAAACCTCTCCGCTTTCGCTTATTTTAACAAGGTGCCCGTATGCTTGACCTTGTGGGCGCATGAACTGTGGCAGACGCTGTACAATTTTACGAATGAAAGGCTTGTCAGATAGAGCGTCAACGGGAGCGGAGCGAGGCGAAGCAAGACCCAGAAAGTACGCGCCGCTATTTGCCTGACTGATGTTGTCTGGGAATCCCGGCAAATTATCAATCACGACCTCTACTTGACCCTGTTTTGGCCCAACTAGCCAATAGCGCAACACGCGATATTTACCGGTTTCGTTGACCAACACTGAATTTTGATCATGGCTTATTGCGACACCATTCGCAAAAACCAAACCATCCATCAGTACATTACTCGTTCTACGTACTGGGTCGTACTCTATAAGCCTGCCATTGCCTCTATGTTCCAAAATTTCTAGCAGGCTCGCTTGCAGCGTTCCCCCATACTCTTTGGCGGAGAACTTGGTGGTTGCGTCAGTGAAGTAAATATTGCCGTTGTCGGCAACATCCACATCGTCCGCATATACAACTTTAGTGTTTTCTACTTGGTTAACCAATACCGTTAGCTCACCTTCAGGGTCTGCAATTAGCAATCCGCGATGTGCATCGGCGATTAATAAGTTGCCGTTGGTATCGAACTCGATACCGAGCGGGCGTCCACCAGTGTTAATCCATGGAGTAAATGCTGCCTCACCTTTTTTCTTGAGTAATACCGCACCAGAATGAGTAGCGGTTGCAATAGTTCCCGCAACGTTTATCGCAAAATCCTCCGGCCCTTTATCTGCGCCTAATTCAATAAGCGAAAGATCTGCCAGACGGTTGTTTTCCGCAAACTCCCCCGAAAATCCGCTACTGCTCGGTGCTTGCCAGCCTATTGGCGCAATGGGAACTGGCCACAATAGTAAATACCCTATGACAAGAATGACAACGCCACCGAATACCTTCATTTATGCTCTCCTGCAAGCAACGCATGTTTTGTATCTATCAAGCATAGCAAGCAACCCTCCGATACTCTGCTTTCGTTTATAAATAGAACACTATCATCCAGAGCTTTCTAAATAGCGCATATTTGAATATGCATTACAAATTCGTTAGGTAGCATCCATTCCCCCCTTCAGATCGTTTGTTTATAAAATGCTACAGAGGTACGTCATGCCATTTTATGCAAAAACACTCGGAGATAATCACGCTAAGCAAGTAGACAAAGAACTACGTGCGAGCCACGCGGGAGAGACGGGAGCCGTTTGGATATACCGTGGTGCTCTATTCGCCGAATGTGTTTTAAAACTGGTTAATCTTTCTGGCACAAAAAGCGAGGCACAACCCTTCATACATGAGCACCTTAAAACGGAAAGACGACACCTCGCCGTCTTTGAAAACGAAATGCCGCTTTTCAGGGGAAGTTTTATTTTACCTTTATGGATAGCTTCTGGGTTTATCACCGGCTTTATTCCAAGACTTTGCGGTATAAATTGCTTTTACTACACCATTTACCGAGTAGAGCAGTTCGTAGATTCGCATTACGAAGAACAATGTAAGCGCATTTCTGCGTTAGCCAGCCCCCCTTCAAACGTTATAAATCGGTTTAGACAATGCCAAGCAGATGAACAATATCACAGAGATGAAGCGCTGTTCCTAATGACAAAAAGGCCGTCGTTATTAATGAAATTATGGGGCGCAGCCGTTGAAAAAGGCTCTTCTATTGCCGTTGCAATCGCAAAAGTGATTTAAGTTTTCGAGCTTATGCGCAGTGACCTGTGATAAAAAATAGACATCAGAGAAATTATTAATTGAAAAAAAAGAGACGCTTTTAGAGTGGGAAAAAAGGACAGAGTTCGGCTACCAAAACCCTGTGACAACTGCGGTATCAATGCCGACACACAGTTTCGTATTCGATGTGGTGATGAAGACACGTGGCGTATAGTATGCAAAGCTTGTCAAGAACGAGCAAAGGCCAGCAATGGCTATATGTATGGCGGTACGTGGAAAAGAAAGAAGCGTAACTAAGGGGCTTCCTGTGAGCCCCTAATAGTTACGATAAGATTTACGCATTCACTCTTTTTTCTTGCGCTGATTGAGGCGCGTTGTTACTCGCGTCTGCTTCAATCTGAGTTTCTGCATTTTTAGCTCGCTTAATCAGCGTATTAGCACGATAAACACTCCACACCACGTACACCACCATAGGTATATTAAGCTGAAGTGACGCAACCGATAGCGTCGCGCTTTGGTGCACAGCCGCATAGGCTATGAGTAACACCATTACGCTTAGGCCTGATATAAGCAACCATATCGGCTTTGTGAGTGATTTAATTCCCACTGTAATACCGGTATTAAATAGCATAAGGCACCAAAAAACGGCGATGAGCGAGCCTGTAAAAAACATATCTGCTACAGCAGTTAATGCGAGTGCACTCACACTACCCCACACCGTGCTGTACCAAAGCCTGCTTGCTAACGGCGGATGCGCCTTCTTAGACAGCCAAATCTCCATACCCGACACGCAAAGCATGGTCAGCATTACACCAAGAACAAAGTACAGCCATTTGCTGGTAAGGCCGGCGAAGTCACCGAAGTGCAAACGGTACATCGCCCATACCAACTGCTTACCCCATTCACCGAATTCATAGCCGGCCACACCGATAAAATTACCCGCCGTATCGAATCGATAGCCTTCTGCGTAGATCATTCTATTGGGTGCCTTGGCATATATTTCGATGAACTGTTCTGGTTCACCGACTTCGTGTACCGTTAAAAATATTGGCGACTTTTCTGGCGCTAGCGTTTCCATTTGTGCAAACGCCCTACCAATAGCCGGTTTACCTTCCTGTGGCGCTAATACAGGGTCTGGCGTAAAGATTTTCTGAATAACCGCGTCGCGATCGCCATCGTAATTTAGTGAGGCAACAACCACCAAAATGATCCCTGCCATACCAAAATATGCGCCTGTTATACCTATAACTAAATGAAAAGGCGATGCCCATAGTCCAAAACGGTTGTGCAAATCAATTTGTGCTTGCTGACCGTTGCCACCCCGTCGAAGTTTAAAAGCATCTTTTGCTATTCGTTTGTGAGCAATAATTCCAGTGACGACAAGGGTACAGATGATAGCGCCCAAAGCGCTGACCAAAATCATTCCCCAACTTTGTGGCAAATTGAGATACAAGTGCAAGTTCACAAGCATTTCGGTAAAAGACACGCTTTCTTGCTCTAATAAGTTACCTTCACTGTCGGCAAAGTAAGCAGCATGATCGTTTTCTACCACCAACCGAGGGATATCTGATGTAGGGAAAACCACATAAAGATGGTGAGACTCTTGCGTATTCTGAGCCAAAAAGGTGTCCATCGCCTTTTCAACAACATCAGGAGAAACATTCTCCATTTCTTCAATATGCGGCTGTTCCCACCTTTCAAACTCTAAGTGAAAAACCGCAACGGTCCCAGATAAGCACACCAAAAAGAGAAGTACACTTAGAAAAACGCCTACCCAAGTATGTGCATTTAATGCATTTTGTTTTGTTATTTTATCCATCGATATTCACCTACATGGGGAAGAAAATAAGTATTGGTAGGCAAAGCGCAGCCAAAACTGCGTAAGCAACAACAACTTTAATTTTGTGGGCGGTAGCAAGGTAGTGATAAACAATAAGACCCCAAAAAATTGGCAACAGCACGATACCTGTAGCCAACTTCCCTGCTATTGAGAATGGAAGTAGCGCACATAGTCCTAGCGTCAATAACACGCTCACAACCAATAAAACAACCAGCACCACGATGTAGTTTGCGATGTTCCCTAGAACTGTACGTCGCGAGAAATCAAAGCTCCTCGGCTGAGGTACATTTTTTGGCTGAGGCAAATGCGTTTGGTTAAACGCAATAAAAGGCCACACTAAAATGGAAGGGATACACAGCGCATACAGCACGCCAAACTCCCACCCCTGAGCATAAGACCAGCACACTGCTGCAACTAGCCATACGACAAGACTCAAATAAAGATACGTTGACGCTTGAGCGCGCCAACTTTTATAAATAACACCTAAGGCTGCAAGTGTTAAACCACCCGCTGCAACTGAAAGCATGATAAATCCTTAAAACGAATAGGTTAGCGACGCGTTCACTGTTCTGCGTACACCAGGGAAACAGTCACCTCTGAATAAGCAAGACGTGAGATATTTTTTATCGGTCACATTTCTTACATTCAGCTGCAAATTCAAATTATCTGCTAGCTCGTACGACACCATCAGGTCACCAAGGGTGTAGCTAGGTGTGTCGTATCTGATGACACCATTCTCAGAAACTGATTCTCCCACGTAACGAATACCAGCTCCTACCGTCAGCGCTTCAAGCTCAAGTGGAGAATAATTTACCCACAACGACGCATTGCTGTCTGGCTGTGCTGACAACGAAAAACCGTTAGGATCTTCTGCATCCAAGACCGACGCCGCAAACTGCGCTGTTATCTGGCCAAAGTCTACGCGCCCTTCTAGCTCAATCCCTTCAATGGTCGTTACGCCTTGCTGTTGCGCCGCTTCGTCTGGTAATCCGTTAGGATTAGGAAGGTTTGAAACTTCAATATCGTAATACGCCAGCGTGATAAAACCAGGTACTGACGAGAGTTCATACTTAATCCCTGCCTCGTATTGACGACCTTCTTCAGGCTTAAGCTGGTTGTTATTGTTATCTAGTCCCACTACCGTCTCGAACGACTCAGCGTAACTAAGGTAGGGAGAAATGCCGTTGTCAAAACGATACAAAATTCCAGCTGAGTATGATGTTTGCCTGTCATCCTGCTCAGTTACGCCCGTATCATTATCAACGCGGTCGTGACGTAGGCCTAGCGTTACCCGCCAGTTTTCATAGGAAATTTGGTCTGATAGATATAACCCCGTGTCCGTAACCGTCTGTTCAGGCGCATCGTTGTAGATTGCGTCGAAAATGGCTTGCTCTGGTGCGCCTGTGTACTCAGGGTTAGCCAAGTCCAGAATGTACCTAAAATCACCTTGTAATACCCCACCACCAGCATAGTAAGCAGAGTTGGCGTCAGTTTTAACATGTTGATATTGTACACCCGCTAATAACTCGTGTTCGAAAGCGCCTGTTACAAAGCCCTTGTTTACACGAATATCAAAAGCGTGTTGATTAAACGTATTGTCTGCTTGATAAAACGTTCTCGGCACAAAGGTATCGGTAGGCGCGACCGGTGCCCCTACAAAAGCGTTTAGATAGCGAGTACCGCCCGTAAAAGTGGGCCACGCTTGGTGGTAGTCTGCCTCACCATCTCGCCATAAGGCAGTAAATGAAAGTGACGTTGTATCGTTAATCAAGTGCTCGCCAAGCAAAGTAACTTGGTTCGACTTAGTATCAAATTTATTAAACCCTGGTTCACCTGCGTAAACATCTTGGTCGGGTAAATAAGTGCCGTCAGCCAAAGGCAATAATGTCCCTTCCACAGGAATAAACTGCGCTGCTGTATCACTATCAGTATCTTGGAATAACCCGATTAGCGTTAGCGTTGTATCGTCAGAAGGCATGAAGGAAAGTGACGGCATGAATACTTGGGTGTCATCGCTAACATAATCAACCTGAGAGTCAGCATTACGATATATACCAACAAAACGCCCCATCCACCTATCATCTTCAGACAGGCTGCCGTTTACATCCACCCCAACTTGCGCGCGGTCGAAGTTTCCGTAGGACAACACCACTTCGCTTCCTTTGCCTAACGTGGGCGTTTTTGACACATAGTTCATTATGCCACCGGGAGAGCCCTGACCGTAAAGTACAGAGGCAGGCCCCTTAAGCAACTCAACCTGTTCCATTGTGTAAATTTCAGCTCGCGTAGAATTATAGCTGCCAAACAACTCTTGAATTGAGTCGCGATAGCGCGGAATACTTAATCCTCTGGAAGAGATTGAATCGACTCGGGTGGCGTATCCGTATGACTCCCCCGTCACGCCCGCCATATAGGTGGCAGACTGAGAAAGATTTAACACACCTTTTTGCTTTAAATCTAATGCGGTTTCAATGGAAATTGTACGGGCGAGTTCAACAATCGGTGTATTTGTTTTTGTTGCGCCAAACGGAGAACGCATGCCCACTACTTCAATCTTTTCTACTGCATTCGCTTCTGCTTTTTCCCCTGTTGCTTCTCGCTTATCTATAGCTAAGCCAGCGCCACTTTCATCTTCCTGAGCATGTGCGTGAGACACTAAGATAGCCGCTACCGCCAAGCTGAGTAATTTCTTATTCATGTTGAGTGTTTTCTGTTATTAATTTTTAAGACCCATCAATTCGCCTATTACAAGAATGAAGTGAACTGAAGGCTGCATTAGTACTTTCGTCTAATTTAGCAAAAATTTACACAAATGATAACCAGTATCATTCACATTAACATCAATAAGTAACAGAAAACGCGTTAACCGAGGTTGTTAAGTAACATAAAGATACGCGCATACAAAAAAGCCGAACTAACAGCGTTAGCTCGGCTTTAACTCTCATGAGAACTGAAAGGCTAATGACTATGCCGCTTCACTTTCCTGTTCAGACTCAACCACTTCATGGCTTAATAAGTATTCAAATGCAGCAAGCGATGCTTTCGCGCCCTCACCCATCGAAATAACAATTTGCTTATACGGTACTGTTGTTACGTCACCGGCTGCAAATATACCCGGCTCAGATGTATGACACTTAGTATCAACAATAATTTCGCCATACTGCGTCATGTCTACCGTGCCCTTCATAAACTGACTGTTTGGTACAAGTCCAATTTGAACAAATACACCTGCAAGTTCACGGGTGTGCACTTCGTTAGTTGAGCGATCTTGGTATTCAATTGCGTTCACTTTGCCATTTTCAGCAGTAATTTGGCGCGTTGCCGCGTTCTTGATAATGGTAATATTATCGCGCTTTTGAGCTTGATCGATAAGTACCTTGTCCGCTTTTAGTTCTGGCATAAATTCAAATACCGTCACCGATTTTACAATGCCTGCAAGGTCAAGTGCCGCTTCAATACCTGAGTTACCACCGCCAATGACCGCTACGTCTTTACCTTTGAAGAAAGGGCCGTCGCAGTGTGGGCAGTACGCAACACCATTACCGATGTTCTCTTTTTCGCCCGGAACACCAAGTTCTCTCCAGCGGGCGCCTGTCGCAACAATAACCGTACGAGTGCGGATCTGTTCGCCAGAAGAAAGCGTAATGGTTTTAATATTGCCTTTCTCAATGCTATCAACGCGTACGTGCTCTTTGAGCGTAATGTCGTAATCGCGTACGTGCTCCATCAAGTTACCAACAAGCTCAGGGCCCGTTGTTTTAGGTACTGAGATAAGGTTCTCGATACCCATGGTATCTTTAACTTGGCCGCCAAAAGTTTCAGCAACAATGGCAACTTTAAGGCCTTTACGGGCACTGTAAATCGCCGAAGCAACGCCTGCTGGACCACCACCGATAACCGTTACGTCTTGAAGTGGTAACGCATCGCCTTTGTTTGCTTCTTTAAGGCTAGGGTCGCGTTCAATTAACTTGTTGATAAGCACAGAGGCATCAACTTTACCATTCGCGAATAGCTCGCCATTAAGGTATACGCTAGGAACACCTTGGATGTCGCGCTCTTGAATTAGATTTTGATATAACCCGCCGTCGATCATTTCGGTCTTGATGTTAGGATTAATCAAAGCAAATTGATTAAGTGCCTGTACGACTTCAGGGCAGTTGTGACAGCTTAAGCTAATGAACACTTCAAAATTAAGTGGTTCATTCACCGCTTTCACCATCGACTTAACGCTATCGTCTAGCTTAAGTTCAGTACCCGCTGCATGCAGCATGGCAAGTACAAGCGAGTTAAACTCGTGACCACCAGGGATACCAGAAAAACGAATTCCCGTATCTTCGCCGTCAGCTTCCAACAAAAAGCTGATTGCACTGCGCAACTCACCATTTGTGTCACGCTCTTCTACGTTTAATTTTTCGCTTACTGAAGCAATGTCGGACAGAAACGTCACAAGCTCTTCACGCTTGCTATGTTCACCGGTCTGTACGACAAAGGTTACGTTTTTTTGCATTGACTCTGCATATGATTTCAATGCTTGTAAAATTTCTTTAGTTAACACGGTTATTCTGCCTTATTTTCGACACGCCGATCCCCGCCAACCTTTTAAAGGGTCAACAACATAAGCGGAAATTGGAAATTAATATCAGGGAGTGGAGACCCACTCCCTACAAATTATTTGCTTAATACTGTGCAATGCACGAAGCGCTGAGCTTTCATATATTAAGCGCTAAGCGTGCTGCTTAGATTTTGCCCACTAGGTCAAGTGAAGGTGCTAGAGTTGCTTCGCCTTCTTTCCACTTAGCTGGGCAAACTTCACCTGGGTTGTTTGCAACGTACTGAGCAGCTTTAACTTTACGTACTAGGTCATCTGCGTCACGGCCGATACCTTCAGAAGTGATTTCCATCGCTTGGATGATGCCTTCTGGGTCAACAACAAATGTAGCGCGGTCAGCAAGACCCATAGTTTCACGCATACAATCGAAGTTACGAGTGATTTCGCCTGTTGGGTCGCCAATCATTGCAAATTTGATCTTGTTGATCGTGTCAGAAGAATCGTGCCATGCTTTGTGAGTGAAGTGAGTGTCAGTAGATACTGAAAATACTTCTACGCCACGTGACTGAAGTTCTTCGTACTTGTCAGCGATGTCGCCAAGCTCAGTTGGACAAACAAATGTGAAGTCAGCTGGGTAAAATACGAAAACTGCCCATTTACCTTTGATGTCTTCGCTGCTTACGTCTACGAACTCGCCGTCTTTAAATGCAGTTGCTTTGAAAGGTTTGATAGCAGTATTAATCAATGCCATGTTTAATTCTCCATTTGGTTTAAATTATTTTCGCACGTTAAACACATACGAATACAAACTTTACGTTTATTGTGTCGACATGGTTTTGCAGTTTTGTGAAGATAATCACGTAACGCAAAATTCATGTCTCTCGAAACTGGTGATAAGAATAGCGCGCACAATCACAAAAAACTAATTGGTAAAAATGAATCGCTTAATCAGGTTATTTAATTGAACGATGAAAATTGAGCCAAAAATAGATTGATTGTTTTGCAATACGGTTTCACCGGCTAAACTCTGCTGAATGAGAAAACTATGACCCATTCCCGACTACAGCGCATCTCCCACGAAATAATGCTAATCGATGGACACGCGCCATCTCGCACTTTGGCAAAGCATGCAAAAATGGAGGCCAGCCCCTTTGTTTTCTACAGAGGCAGTGCGCAGTTGTTTTACGCTGACATAAAAGCTGGCCTTATCAATTTTCCTAAAGAATGCGAGACAGTTCCCCTCACCAGCGTGATGGGAGACTGTCATACTTCCAATTTTGGCTTTCTCACAGAAGAAGGGTCTCACGGAGATACAGTGATCTTCTCACCCAACGACTTTGATGATGCGTGTGTCGGCAAAGCACACTGGGATGTGCTTCGTTATCTCACTTCATTGCACCTTGCCCAGATACATTGCCTAGGCACCGTTGATGGAAAGTATGCGTGCGATAACATCGACATCACTAAACCTGTTGTCAGCCACCAGCAGGTTATTAATGCGCAATACGCATTTATTGAGCGTTATGTAGAAACCTGTAGCCAAGTAGTAGAAAACGCCATGGTGATTAACGAAGCCGTAGACTACTGCCCAGATGCCGTGCCAAGCAAGCTGACCAAACTATATAAAAAAGCCAAAGCCCGCAGCGCAGGAGGAGAAGACTTCACGGTTAAAAGTGCGCTGGCTAAAGCCGTTCATTTTGATGGCAAGACCTTGGGGTTTAAGGCCAACAGTGAAAAATTTTCTACCCTAAGCCCACAAGAATACGCCACGCTACTAGAAGCTTTTGCTCCCTACATGGACGATGCGGTAGTCGATATAGTGAAACGCCTGGACGCGGGCACCGGGTCGGTAAATATGGCGCGCTACTACTTTTTACTAGGACCAGCAAAACCACATAATTCAGCAAGCTTTGCGCATTGTCATATTGTAGAGGTTAAGCAACAACGTGTTGCGGCGCCTATTTATTATTTTCCAGATTTTAACCCGGTTAATCGCCTAAATGCGGCACACCTTACAGCTCGATGCCAACGAAGAATGCAAAGAAAACCCGACTTAGTGCTTGATGAAGTTAAGTTTGAAAATGCGCATTACCTGGTTCGCTCCCGACATCACGCTAAAGTGGGAATCGACCCACAAGATATTGCAATGGGAAATAAAGCGATAAATGGTGGCTTTGAGTATAATACCAATGCACACAGATAATCGCCCACTCAGAAGGCGCTGGCAAGTTTCCTAGCGAAGCGTGGGAATGCAGGAATGGCTGTTCCCTTTCAAATTCCCAGAATGAAGCTAGGAAGCTTGCCAGACCTTCCCGAAGGGCGAGTTTAAAATGTCCGTACTCTTTGTTGTGTTACCTTGATGTAGAGCCACTATACCTGCGGCAACACGCCGCGATTACGAACATTTTAAATCTCGCTGCGTGGGTGATTATCTGTGCGGATTGGTATCTTGCCGAATTGTGCGGGTATAGCCTTGCGCTAGCTCACTGCCGAGGCGATAGAAGAAGTACACGATTCGCGTCGTCAGCATCAACATCTTTTTCTCAAGTAAAAAGCCTGCTCGTAAAAATAGCAAATCTTTATACAGAACAAGTAGTTGATGATCATGCGCTGTTCACTCGTTCGCTGAAATAAAGATATCAATAAAAAGCGTATTTTTTACCAGGCGAACTGTTGTCATAGACGTGTCGTTAGCATTACTTAACACCTATTTTAGCTTTTGGTTAAGAGTTAAAGGTATGAGTAAACTTACCTGTAGATTATAAGATCTTGATATTTATGTAATATTTTAAAAACAGCTTGAATAAGGTTAAGTCATTCCTATCCATTACAAATGCCCTTAGTGTAGTTCAAGCAATAAGAAAATTGCGCTTCACATATCACTCTGTTTTTTCTATTTCGGCAAAAGCAGAAGCAGTAATTATGTGAATTAAAAATAATGAAAACTACAAAGGGAAAATGACGTGAAAACATCATTAACTTTACTATCTGCAGGAATCATTTCTGCACTTTCTTCAACCGCCATCCAAGCTAACGATTTAGTCATTAGCGGTGTTATCGATGGACCGTTAAGCGGTGGTGTTCCAAAAGCAGTTGAACTTTTCGTAGTCAATGACATAGCAGATTTATCTACCTATGCCCTTGGAACTGCAAACAACGGCGGCGGTACTGATGGCGAAGAGTTTACGTTTCCAGCTGGTGCGTCTGCAAGCGCTGGTACTTATATCTACGTAGCATCAGAAATTGATGGATTTACTGCGTTTTTCGGTTCTGCACCTGACTACGATACTTCATCAATGGGTATTAATGGTGACGACGCTATTGAGCTTTTTAAAGATGGCAGCGTTATTGACACGTTTGGCGATATCAACACCGACGGTAGTGGCACCGCGTGGGAGTACCTAGACGGTTGGGCATACCGGACGTCAGGTCAAACAGCAAATGGCGGCAGTTTCGAAGCATCTAACTGGACTTACAGTGGTGTTGATGCGCTTGATGGCTCGACCACTAACACTGACGCTGCAACGCCGTTTCCAGCGGGTACATTTACCACTGAAGGTGGCGGTGACGTTGTAGAAGTTCCAGAAGAGCCTGCTGTTGAGCTAGGTATTTGCGGTGCAGACGCGACACTTATTAGTGCTATACAGGGCAGTGAAAGCAGCTCTGCTGAAGTTGGCAATAACGTTATAATTGAAGCTATTGTAACTGGCACACGTGCTGGCGGCTTCTTTGTCCAAGAAGAAGCGTCTGATTACGACGCTGACGACGCCACGTCTGAAGGCTTATTTGTAGAAGGTTCCGTTGACGTTGAAACAGGTAACCTGGTTCGCCTTTACGGTGAAGTAGAAGAAAACTACGGTATGACCACACTTGCTATGGATAGTGATGTGGCTGCACTTGATTGTGGTACAGCGGATGCTGTAGCAGCGGTAGAACTTTCTATGCCGTACGAACTTGACCTTGAAACCGTTGAAGGTATGGTTGTTAGCGTGACTGATGCAACAGTGACGAGTACAAACAACCTGTGGCGTTTTGGTGAAATCGTTGTTAGCGATACAATTAAACGCCAACCAAGCGACGTAGCTGCGCCTCTGTCAGAAGCTTATACTGCGGCAGAAGAAGCGAGCGAGACAAGCCTTCTTACAATCGAAGATAACAGCAGCTCGCAGTACCCAGATGCACTTAATTACTTCCCTACTTTCAGCTACGCTAATGCCATTCGCATTGGTGATTCGGTTTCTGCTGCTGGCCCACTAAACTACAGTTTTGGCACTTACAGAATTAATCCAAGCGACGTTATCGAAGTAACGTCTTCTCGCGAAGCAAATCCAGTGGTTACAGAAGGCAACCTATCTATTGCTACGTTCAACGTGCTTAACTACTTTAATGGTGAAGTAGATGCAAATGGCGACGTAAATTTCGATTATGACGAAAACCGCGGCGCAGACGATGAAGTGGCGTTTGAATTGCAACAGGGTCGTATCGTTGAAGCTATCGTTAACCTTAACGCAGACGTTGTCGGTTTGATGGAAATCGAAAACGATGGTTTTGGTGAAGATAGCGCTATCCAATCTCTAGTTAATGCTATTAACGCCGAACTTGGTGAAACCGAGCAATACTCATTCATCGCAACCAGTGATGGCAGTGAAATTGGTACGGATGCGATTACTGTAGGCTTGTTATACAAAGCTACAGTAGTGACGCCAGAAAATGATGCCATGGTAGTTGCTATGCCAGAGCAACAAATTGATGAAGATAGCCTGGCACGCATGCGCCCAAGCCTTCTTCAATCGTTTGTACACACTGAAAGCAGCAAATCGTTCCTTGTTGCCGTGAATCACTTTAAATCAAAAGGTTCACAGTGTGCAGAAGATGTGGCAGAAGCGCCGTCTGAAATTACCACGATTCAGGGTAGCTGTAACGCACTTCGTGTATCGGCAGCTATCACATTAGGCAACGCGCTAAGTGATGAGAGCCTGCCAGAGCGCAAGGTTATCTTAGGCGACTTAAACGCTTATAGCGCTGAAGATCCAGTAGCTGTACTTACCGATTACACACCTGAGTCTCGTGGATACACTATTACGACTGCGGTCAATACAGGTATGGATGAAGGCTCGTCAGTGGACGTAGAGTCTAGCTTCGGCTATCACAACTTGGCTGAAGAGTTTGATGCAGAAGGCTTCTCATATTGGTTCTACGGAACTGAACAGGTGGGTAGTTTAGATCACGTACTAGCAAGTGAAGCTATGCTTGCAGACGCCATTGACGGTGCTCACTGGAACATCAACTCAGTTGAAGCTTACCAGTTGCAGTACGATCAAGCGCTTCGTTATTACCCAGATGAAGACGGTTACGCCTTTACTGATGTTGGTCCATTTAGAAGCTCAGATCACGACCCATTCATCGCAACCTTTGACCTACAAGCAGACGTAGTTGAAGAGGAAGAAGAAGAAAACAATGATAGCTCAGGTGGAGCAATGGGAGGAATTCTTGCCCTGCTAGCTGCAGCGATTGGCTTTCGTCGTCGTTCGACTACTGTTAAGAAGTAAAAAGTGAAAGAATGAAGTACACGCTTAACGGGTGTGCTTCATTCACGTAAAAAAAGCTGCCTCAATGGAGGCAGCTTTTTTGTTGGTACTCTTTTCAATAACAGTCTGTGTAGTAACCGTTATGCTTTAACGGCTACCACACCGACTAAGTCAGCAGCGTTACTGTCATCCACCTCAATGGCGATTCGGCTTATATACTGATCGCGCTTTTCAGCCTGGGTTGGCGACAAGTCACTACTTAAAAGAAGCTTCGCCGCTTTATGGGCCGCTTCCATCTGCTCGTCTGTTAAATTATCCCCTAAGTGGATTTGAGTAATAACTTTTAACAAGCTCAGTGCAACTTGTTTGTCTTTAGGGGACAGTGTTAGTGCCTGGCGTAAATTGTTGAAGGCTGGCGACAACCGATTCTCTTTGTAGTTAACCGCAGCCATTTGCTTAAGCTCTTTTGTGGTAAATTGAATTTCAGTACGTTCAATCGACTCTTGATTCAGGTATTCATTTACCACTTGAGAAGTAAACGTGTCCCCTTCAATTTGCTTTCTAAGCTTATCTAAAATACTCACACAGTGTTCACGCATTCCTAACTCGTGAAATGCTTTCATTTTATCGAGGCTATCTTCCATCGAGAGTCCGTCGGTAGATGCCGAACGATCCTTCATCAACTTTTCAGCCCCTTTTTTGTCGTCTCGCAAGCACAAGACACGCGCTTTTACGACGTCAATCTGCTCGCCAAGCTGAGACTGCATGCCCTTTTGTTGTTTCAATTCTTCCAGTTCAGATTCTGCGCGTTTCATATAGCGTTCGCCTTCCGTACTGCCAAGGCTTGTGGCTAAATCAATGGTTGAACGAATAACATTGAGCGTTAGATGAGGTGAGTCATGGATAGAATTTTTAGCAAACTTTGCCATATTTTGAACGGCTGAAAGTTGCCCTGCCTTATCGTGGTTCAATCGAGCAAGATCCCATAACCGTTTGTTACGCTCAATATTGCGAGGTGCTAGCTTACTCGCCTCTTTCATTTGTTCGTAGGCAATATCGAACTGCTCTTTCTCAATAAAATACTGAGCAAGCAAGTCAAAGGTTAAGAATCGCGTGTCGTGGCGCTGCAATAAGTCATCAACCAGTAGCTGGGCTTCTTCTAATTCATCTTGTCGAAGCAACGACCGGGTTAAACCAATGTGAACCCACGCATGATCCATGCTCTGCAATAAGCTTCTAAAGTAGTCTTCCGCAGTTTGATAATCGCGAAGCTGCAATAAGCAATCACCAATTAAGCGTTTAATTCTGGTGTGATACTCCGATAGCGAAGGATCTTTTAACTGGCGCTCTGCATAGTACATAGCGGTGGAATAGTCCCCCACCTGCATACAATGAAGCATTTTATGTAGCTTTAACCTTATTTGGATAAGGTATTCCAAACGCAGCTCAATTTTGTTGCGCTGAAGAGGTTTGACCCAAAAGTCATCCGGTTGCAATTCAACAATACAATTAACCAATTCAGGCGATGTCTCTGCACTGAGAAAAATGACCGTGGTGGTGTCGTTGATGTGATTGAGGTGTTTTAATTCTTCAAAAAGGTGAAAGCCATCTTTGTCGTGACTGACGTTAAACGCCAGTAAAACAAAGTCGTATTGTCTTGCAGCACATAACCTTTTCGCGTGAAAGGCATTAAAAGCACTGCTTACGTTTTTTATTCCAATTTCATGCAAAGCTGATGACACTACATCATGTACAAGCCCCTGGTTATCGATAACCAGCACATGTAATTCTTCTCTTGGGGTTGGGGCAGGTATTTTTTCCAGCATTTACCAATCACTTCTAACGTCTTTTCCCTAAGCGTCGTAATAGAATACTTGCTATTGCGACGGCACAATGTTGCGCGAGCTGTGCGCGAGAGGAGCTGGCCCATAATTCAAACCAGTTTTGTAATAATAGCGCGCATACAGCCTAATCTTATTATACATAAGTCTTGGTTTTTAGATACACGTGCGTTTCACAACGTGATTAGTGCTTTTATCGAGGCGGATCAATCGCGTCGTTAACGCTTCCGTTAACCCTAAACCAACCTGCAACCGAGTGACGGCTGCGGGCAGCAGGTAATACTTCATGAGGGAATTGTTCGCTCAAAAAGACAACGAAAGTACCTTTCGTTGGCAGCACTCTTGTTCCAATTAGATCACTTTCATCAGCGTAGAGCACGAGTTCTCCCCCATCTTCTGAAGTCCAGTCGTCATTCAAATAGGCGACTAAAGACAACACGCGATTGCCCTGGCCTTTAAACGCATCTACATGGCGTTTGTAAAATTTACCCGGCTCATAGCAGGCAAAATGACTTTCAAAAGAAAAAAGCCCCATAAAGAGCGAACGATTTACATACTGCTGCATGGCTTCACACCATGAAAGCCACAAAGCGCCTTCGCTAGATGAACCTGTAATCCAGCAAATCTCGTCCCCTCTAACTTTTTCAGCTTTTTGATAATTCTCTGCGCGACCAATACCTGCCGCTTGATATTCAGCTTCAGAGATCGAACGCTGGCAGGCCAAAAGTGCTTGTGTAATGAAATCAGGTAAACCATGCTCTTGAATAGAAAAGCCTTTCGTGACTAAGTCATCGACGATATTTTCAAATATGGCTTCATCGAAAACGTGAAGAGGCTGATACGACGCAAGTTGTTCTCTATTCATCAGAGCATTTCTACCTTTGAGCGGTTAACTAATCGTGTAGTTAGGAGCGGGTTGTGTACGTTAAAAAACTAGCGAACTTATACGCGGGGTTGAATCCTATAGCAATTGCATCACCACGCATTTTCCGCGCTATTTTTTTATCGATAAAAGAAAAATTATTTGTCGTTAAGAAGTCGCACGCTTCTTGCTTATTTAATATCAATTTTAAAGTGAGCAAATGACGGTAAAGGTAAACTAAATCAATAAGTAAACCGAGGTGTATATTTTAAGAGGGTTGATTGAGAGACTTTTCTTCTGCCCTTGTTTCCGTTGCCATTACGTCTGCACATACGGATTGTAATTAACAGTTGAAAAACGCATGGCAAGGCGGTTTAGTAAAGATATATGCAATGTACGTACTAAAATTTTTAGCAAAAAGAGTAACCCATGAGTCAAGATCAAACACAAATAGAAGAAACGGAACATCATCTAGACTTAAGAAATTTGAGACTGGACGACTACAACGATGTTAAAGCGTTAATGGATGAGGTATACGCCAACGTTGGAGGCGCATGGCCTTACTCTAACTATAAAGCCCAAGTTACTACATTTCCCGATGGGCAAATATGTATTGAAGATAAAGGCAAAGTGGTCGCTTTCGCCATTTCAGTGATTGTAGACTATGACCAGTTTGGGGATAAACATAGCTACGATGAAATTACGGGTGATGCTTATTTGACCACACACGATCCTAACGGTGATGTGCTTTATGGTGTTGAGGTAATTGTTTCACCCGAGTATCGAGGTCTACGCCTTGGTCGTCGTCTCTACGAAGCGCGTAAAGAGCTCTGTCGTAATTTGAATCTAAAATCCATTATGGCGGGCGGTCGAATCCCGAACTACAAAAACCATGCGCATGAGCTGTCGCCTTATGAATACATTGAGCAAGTCAAGCTCAAAGACATCTACGACCCCATTTTAACTTTTCAACTTTCAAATGGATTTGAAGTCAAGCAAGTCATGTCGGCTTACCTTCCAGAGGATGAAGCCTCACAGGGTTATGCGACGCTACTTCAGTGGCACAATATTTATTATGAACCGGGCACGCCTTCCCTCATCGCCAGCAGGAAGACCAGCGCGCGAATCGGATGTATTCAATGGCAAATGCGTTACTTCAATAATGTAGAAGAGCTTTTACAACAAGTAGAGTACTTCGTCGATGCCTTGTCTGACTATTCTTGCGACGTTGCCCTGTTCCCTGAGTTTTTCAACGCGCCATTAATGGGCCTGAGCCCGTCAGATTCATCCATTGATGCAATTTGGCATTTAGCGACCTATACCGATGAGATTTTAACTGCCGTGTCTCATTTGGCCGTATCGTACAATATTACGATTATCGCAGGTTCTATGCCTGTGGTAGAAGAGGAAGAGCTCTATAACGTCAGCTACATTTGCAAACGCGACGGCACGATTGAAAGCCAGTATAAGCTTCATCCAACACCTCACGAAAAAGAAGATTGGATAATGAAAGGCGGAAACAGCCTTAAGACATTTGATACCGACTTCGGCAAAATCGGCGTTTTGATCTGCTATGACGTGGAGTTTCCAGAGCTTGCGCGTATTCTTGCCGATCAGGAAATGCAAATTTTGTTTGTCCCCTTCTGGACAGATACCAAAAACGGTTATTTGCGCGTGCGACGCTGTGCGCAGGCCCGCGCTATTGAAAACGAATGCTACGTGGCAATTGCAGGTAGCGTAGGTAACTTACCCAAAGTGGACAACGTAGATATTCAATATGGGCAAACCGCGGTTTTCTCGCCAAGTGATTTCGCGTTCCCACATGACGCAATTGTCTCTGAGACCACGCCAAACACAGAAATGACGCTCATTGTTGATTTGGATTTGGATAAACTCACTAAGCTTCAAAATGAAGGCTCTGTGCGGAATTATCTTGATAGAAGACGAGATTTGTATCGCGTTGAATGGATCGGCGATAAGCAGTAGCGCTACGCTTTAAGGAAATTCTCGGATTTTATGGCTTATGTATAATTGACATTGAGCATAAGCCGTAGAATTTCCTTTAATTTAGCGATAACATGCTTTAGCGCGCAAATATAAATGTGCTGTCTTCTTATTGAGTTAAAGCATCTAAATGCGATGAAGTTAGTACTACATAACGAGATTATAAATTTACTATGGCAAATAATTCGAAAAACGACGAGTTTCCAACCATTAGATTGGATGAAGAAGACCGTCGTGATTACCAAACAAAACGTCAGGCGGCGCCAACAAAAGCAACGCCTCCACCTTCATCTGCCCCATCAGCAAACCGCCAACCCTCTGGTGGTGGAAACGGTAATGGAATCTGGGTTGTATTCGTTGCCGTCATCGCCTTAGCCGCCTGTGGTGGTTGCTATTACCTGTACACCATGCTTGAGCAACAAAAAGTGGTTGCTGAGCAAGCGGAGCAGCGCATATTAAAGTTAGAAAACAAGTTATCTGCTACAGGTGAAGAAATTGGTGAATCTACTGTTGCCCTGCAAGTTAAAGTTACTGAGCTAACCAACAAGACAAACGAGCTTTGGGAACAAATGGATAAGTTGTGGGCGTCAGCTTGGCGTCGTAATCAACAAGAGATTGCTGATCTTGGCGACCGCGTAGGTAACGTTCAAAACGCCTTGAATAAGAACCTCAACTCAGTTTCAGAAAATGTAAAATCGCAAGCAGCGGCCATTGGCTCGGTTAAGAATCAACTTGCTTCGTTAGCTGATGAACTGCTCGCTGTTAATGTTCAACTTGAGCAAGCAGCAAGCGATAAACAAAGCGCTCAGCAAAGCGTACGTAATTTAACCGACAAACTGTCTGTGTTAGAGCAACGCAATACGACCTTATCTGGCCGCATTACCAGTTTGGAAAACGAAATTCGCGATATAGCAACCAAAGTAGTATCTAGCGGTGGTTCAACGGGTGGAAGTGGTTCGGCTCCTTCAGCTGCAGGTAACCAGTAAACCAGATTAAATCTGTTGCAATAGTATACAACCGAGAATAAAAACCACGGTTTAACGCATAAAAAAGAAAGGGGCGAATCGCCCCTTTCTTTTTGCCGTGATAATATTGCCCTCTTTTGAAATATATAGGACCTAATGCGCAATGAGTGAGCAAGCGCCCAAACGTTTAAATAAATATATTAGCGACACTGGCCTGTGTTCTCGCCGTGAAGCGGATAAACTCATTGAGCAAAATCGCGTTACCGTTAATAACCAACCACCTGAACTGGGTACGAAAGTGGGGCCTGGTGACACTGTAAAGGTAGACGGTAAAGTTGTAGGTGCCGTTGCCTCAGACAAGTCAGATCGCGTATATATTGTCTATAACAAACCCATTGGTATCACCTGTACAACTGAGCGTCATGTCAAAGGCAACATTATTGACGCTATCGGTCACAAGGAACGTATTTTCCCCGTAGGAAGGTTAGACAAACCATCGGAAGGCTTAATCATTTTAACCAGCGATGGGGACATCGTGAACAAGATCCTGCGCGCTGAAAATGCCCATGACAAAGAATACGAAGTTACGGTTAACCAACCAATCAGTGAGCGCTTCGTCAACCGTATGTCTCGCGGAGTACCAATTTTAGGGACGGTGACGAAGCCTTGTGTGGTTAAACCCACGGGCAAAAATACATTTACCATTATTCTAACTCAGGGTCTTAATCGACAAATCCGCAGAATGTGTGAGTTTTTAGGGTACGAGGTCACCAAACTAAAACGAACCCGAATCATGCACCTTGAACTCGGCTCACTAAAACCTGGCCAGTGGCGTAACCTAACAAGCCGTGAACTAACTATTATGCAAAATGCAGTTCGCTCTTCTACAAAAACAGCGAGCAAAGTTGAGTTGCGTAAATAAATGAAACTACTACATTTAGTAGTAGTTTATTGATAAGACAATTTAAGACTTTGAAAAACGGACATTATCATTTTTTTTCGGTAAAGGATTTTCCCCCTAGTGCTGAAATATTGGCTAACTACGATGTGTTTTTCGTGGTGGCTTCTGTTGTTATTGCAATATCTGCTTCCCTTATCTCTTTCGTTCTTTCTGCGAAGATGTCGCAAACAGAATTACAAAATGAGCGAGCATTATTGCAGATGAGCGGATGTTTGAAGATAAAAAGCAAAACATACCGTCGAACTAACGCGTAGTACAAACACAAAGTTAATTGGATGGCTTCATACATGTACTAGGGTGTATTGCACTTCGCTGTACATTTTTGCAAAAAAAAAGCGCCCATTGGGCGCTTTTCTTGAAACCTAGTCTTATCGACGTAGACCTAGACGCTTGATAAGGTCAAGGTAACGCTCTGCGTTCTTGCCTTTAAGGTAGTCTAGAAGCTTACGACGTTGGCTAACCATACGTAGAAGACCACGACGTGAGTGGTGATCTTTCTTGTGATCAGCAAAGTGACCTTGAAGCTTGTTGATGTTGTGAGTAAGCAAAGCAACTTGAACTTCTGGTGAACCAGTGTCGCCTTCTTTAACGCCGTACTCAGCAATGATTTTTGCGGTTTCTGCTTTAGTTAGTGACATATCATTCTCCTAATATTAATGCTTCGCCGATCACTAATTCAGCAAAGCGGAATGAGCGCCGTATTATAATGACGTTTACAGACTTAGCAAGCCATAAACCGTCTTTATTTACCGGCGCAGCTACGATGGATAAACAACTCGACGTTTTGGGTTAACAAACACTTCTTGTTTTGGGATACCTTGGTCTTTCGGGTCAAGAACCCCTTCCCCTACGCCTAAGAAAATACCACTGGTATCATCGCCGTGGTAAACGCGGTAAGACACGCCTTCACCCAGCGCTTCGCTACAAGTCCCTTTTACAGATTGGCCGTTATCAAAACGGTTTCTTTCAGCGTCGTTAATGGTCACAAAGGGCAAACGACTTACAGCGGTATCCATAGGAATCAATAAGTCATCCAGCGCTTTAAAGTCACCTTCTTCCAGTGATTCCTGAATTTCAATTAACTTATCCAGCGAGACCATTTTATCCGTAGGATAGTCTGCTACTTCCGTACGGCGTAAGCGAGTCACGTAGGCGCCACAGCCAAGGTTCTGACCTAAATCATCTACGATAGAGCGAATATAAGTGCCCTTGCTGCATTTAATGCGCATTTCTACAAACGGCAGTTCAATACGCAGTACATCTAATTCATACACTTCAATATCACGAGGTTCACGCTCAATCTCTATACCTTGACGTGCATAGTGATAAAGTGGCTTACCTTGATGTTTAAGCGCTGAAAACATGGACGGGATTTGTTTACTCTTACCTAGAAACGCCAAGCACGCATCACGTACTTGTTCTTCGCTTACATCAACAGGCTTTTCTTCAACCACTTCGCCATCGGCGTCAGACGTGGTGGTGCGAACACCCAGTTGAGCAGTTACCTCGTAGGTCTTTTCTGCATCCAGAAGAAACTGAGAAAACTTCGTAGCTTCACCCAAGCACAGCGGCAACATGCCACTGGCAAGTGGATCAAGTGCGCCTGTATGCCCGGCCTTCGCAGCTTTGTACAGCCAGCGCACTTTTTGAAGCAATTGGTTAGATGACCCACCAAGCGGTTTATCAAGCAATACTATGCCGTTAATCTCACGGCCTTTACGACGTCTTGCCATTTACTCCTGCTCTTGTGGATCGTCTTTATCGCGCTTTGACTCATCTTTTGCGATGGTCTGAGACACAAGATTAGAGATACGCATACCTTCAACAATCGATTTATCTTCAAAGAAGTGAAGATCAGGCACTGAGCGCATGCGAATACGTTTAGCTAGAATACTGCGAATAAACTTTTTGTATTCTGCCAGTTGTTTAATTTGCGCTTTACCTTCTTCTTCGGTGCTGTTGTAGATAGTCACAAAGATTTTTGCATGCGCTAGGTCACGCGACACATCTACGTCAGAAACCGTGATCAAGGGCATGTCGCCAACGCGGTGCTTGTATTCATTTTGCAGAATGCTCGCCACTTCTTTATGGACTTGCTGAGCGACTCTGTCGGTACGTGAAAATTCACGGGCCATTATACTCTCCTTTCCTTATTTAACGCTGGGCATGCGTGAAGCCTGTTTACTGTATACAGACAAAAACGGGAGCACTCGGCCCCCGTTTTTCACATGCCGAATTAACTAAGGCAATTAAATTTCGCGCTTAACCTCAACGATTTCGAAGACCTCGATTTGGTCGCCTACTTTCACGTCGTTGTAGTTCTTAACGCCGATACCACATTCCATACCGTTACGTACTTCTTGTACGTCATCTTTAAAGCGACGCAGTGACTCTAGTTCACCTTCGTAAATTACTACGTTGTCGCGAAGTACACGGATTGGGTTGCTACGCTTAACGTTACCTTCAGTAACCATACAGCCCGCAATTGCGCCCAGTTTCGGTGACTTAAATACGTCACGTACTTCTGCAAGACCAATGATTTCCTGCTTGAATTCTGGTGCAAGCATACCACTCATGGCCGCTTTCACTTCGTCAATTAGGTTATAGATAACGCTGTAGTAACGTAAATCAATTTCTTCAGCTTCTAGTACGCGACGCGCTGTTGCATCGGCACGAACGTTAAAGCCTAGTACGATAGCGCCTGATGCAGCCGCAAGGGTTGCGTCAGTCTCAGTGATACCACCTACACCACTACCTACAATGTTCACTTTTACTTCAGAAGTAGAAAGCTTAACAAGTGATTCAGAAATTGCTTCTACAGAACCCTGTACGTCAGCTTTAAGTACGATGTTAAGTTCGCTAACGTCACCTGATTCCATGTTCGCAAACATGTTTTCAAGTTTCGCTTTCTGCTGACGAGCAAGTTTAAGTTCACGTTTCTTCTGATGACGTTTCGCTGCTACTTCACGCGCTTTACGCTCGTCTTTAACAACGGCTGCGTCTTCACCCGCTACCGGAACACCAGACAGACCAAGTACTTCCACAGGCGTAGAAGGACCAGCAATCTTAATTTCATTACCGTTTTCGTCACGCATTGCACGAACACGGCCGTATTCTTCACCACAAAGTAGAATGTCACCAGCGCGTAATTGGCCTTCTTGAACCAATACAGATGCTACTGGACCACGGCCTTTATCAAGGCGAGATTCAATAACAATACCGCGACCTGGGCCTTCAGCTACTGCTTTAAGGTCTAGAACTTCAGCTTGTAGAACGATAGCTTCAAGCAGTTCGTCTACGCCCATACCTGTTTTCGCAGAAACGTTACAGAACTGGTGCTCACCGCCCCACTCTTCTGAGATAACTTCTAGTTGAGATAGCTCAGTTTTAACGCGATCAGGGTCAGCTGTTTCTTTATCCATTTTGTTCACTGCAACGATAAGAGGTACGCCAGCAGCGCGAGCGTGCTGTACCGCTTCTTTCGTTTGAGGCATTACGCCGTCATCTGCAGCAACAACAAGAATAACGATATCCGTCGCCGTAGCACCACGAGCACGCATTGCGGTAAATGCGGCGTGTCCAGGTGTATCTAGGAACGTGATTTCGCCATTTTCTGTTTCTACTTTATATGCACCAATGTGCTGGGTAATACCACCGGCTTCACCGTCTGCAACTTTTGCGCGACGAATGTAGTCAAGCAATGACGTTTTACCGTGGTCAACGTGACCCATGATGGTTACAACAGGTGCACGTGTGGTTTTTTCACCACCAGTGCCATCTGCCAACAACTCATCTTCAAGTGCGTTGTCGTTAACAAGCTCGTACTTATGACCCATTTCTTCAATTACTAGTACCGCTGTATCTTGGTCTAGTACTTGGTTAATGGTTGCCATTTCGCCCATCTTCATCATCGTTTTGATAACTTCGTTAGACTTAATTGCAAGTTTACTTGCAAGTTCGCCAACTGTGATGGTTGCGCCAAGCTTAACTACACGCTCTACAGGTGCAGCTGGCTTGTTAAAGCCTTGCTTAAGATGCTCACCCGCATTTTTCTTCGACTTACGACGACGGCGTGATGAACGCTCAACCTGCATGTCTTCTTCGTCTTCAGCTTCTTGAGCATAACGGTTAGAGTGCAAGTGAACTTCTTCAGCTTCTTCTTTCTTACGACGCTCTTCTTCTTCCTTCCAGCGACGCTCGTTCTCTTCAGCAAGTTTGCGCGCTTCATCAGCCGCTTTCTTCGCGTCTTCTTCAAGCTTCTTCTGCGCTTCTTCTTCTTGCGCTTTGCGCAGACGCTCTTCTTCCTGACGAGCCGCTTCTGCTTCTGCTTTTTCAGCTTCAGTTAGCTCAGGTTCGTCGGCCTTACGTGCTTCAGCTTCTTTTTTCGCTTGTTCCGCACGGCGGGCACGCTCTTCATCAGCAGCTTTCTTCGCTTCTTCAGCTTTACGTGCTTTCTCTTCAGCGGCTTTTTTCGCTTCAGCTGCTGCTTTTTCTTCCGCTTCGCGCTTCAGACGTGCTTCTTCTTCAAGACGCTTCGCCTCTTCTTCCGCTTGACGCTGCTGTTCTTCAACATCGCTACGCTTAACGTATGTGCGCTTCTTGCGTACTTCCACTTTCACTTCTTTAGACTTTCCAACACTTAATGTACTGGTTGTCTTACGCTTAAGTGTCATACGTGTCGGTTCAGTTGCGCTGCCGTGTTGCTTACTTAAATGATCCAATAGTTTTTGTTTCTCGTCTTCGTTTACCTGATCGCCGGCATTCTTAGTGATACCCGCGTCTTTAAACTGGCCAACCAATCGGTCAACGGTCGTACCAATGTCGCTGGCGAGCTTTTCAATAGATACATCTGCCATTACGTAATTTTCCCCCTGTTGACCTTACTCTTCTTCACTGAACCATACGATATTACGAGCCGCCATGATTAACGCACCGGCTTTCTCTTCGTCTAGTTCATCGATATCACTGATATCATCGGTACCTTGTTCTGCTAATTCTTCCAGGTCGGTAACACCGCGGCTGGCCAACACATAGGCCACGTGTTTACTCATACCTTCAAGATTTAATAAGGCTTCTGTAGGCTCTGCACCTTCAAGCGATTCTTCGTTCGCCAGTGCACGCGTGGTTAGGAAAGCGCGCGCTCTGTTGCGCAGCTCTTCAACCATTTCTTCATCTAACCCTTCAACCGCTAGAAGCTCACTTGCAGGCACGTATGCCACTTCTTCTAACGTTGTAAAGCCTTCATCTACCAGGACAGACGCGAATTCTTCGTCAATGTCCAAACCAGCAGTAAATAGATCAAGTACCTTCGCGTTTTCTTCTTCGTGCTTCTTGTTGAGATCTTCAACCGTCATCACGTTAAGTTCCCAGCCTGTAAGCTGGCTAGCTAGGCGAACGTTTTGACCACTACGGCCAATTGCCTGTGCTAAGTTGTCTGCTTCAACCGCTACGTCCATGCTGTTGCTGTCTTCATCAACAACGATTGACGCCACTTCGGCGGGAGCCATAGCATTGATAACGAATTGCGCTGGGTTTTCGTCCCATAACACGATATCAACACGTTCACCGCCAAGCTCACCTGATACGGCTTGTACACGTGAACCTCGCATACCAACACACGCACCAACCGGGTCTAAGCGCTTGTCGTTAGTTTTAACCGCAATCTTTGCACGAGAACCTGGGTCACGCGCTGCAGATTTAATTTCTAGTGTCTCCTCCGCAATTTCTGGTACTTCCAGACGGAAAAGCTCAACTAGCATGTCTGGGTGCGTACGGCTAATAAATAGCTGTGCGCCACGTGCTTCTGGACGAATAACGTAAAGAAGACCACGTACACGGTCGCCCGGACGGAAAGTTTCACGAGGAAGCATGTCATCGCGATAGATAACACCTTCAGCGTTGTTACCTAAGTCGATGATGATGTTGTCGCGGTTTACTTTCTTAACCGTACCTGTAACCAACTCACCTACTTTGTCTTCGTACTCAGCAATCATTTGCTGACGCTCAGCTTCACGTACTTTTTGTACAATCACTTGCTTCGCGGTTTGCGTAGTTATGCGGTCGAATTTAATAGATTCAATCTGTTCTTCCACATAATCGCCGAGTTGTATCTCTGGTTCGTCGATTTGTGCAGCAGAAATCGTAATTTCAGCAAATGGGTTTTCCTGTTCTTGATCATCAGGGATAACCAACCAGCGACGGAATGTATCAAAGTCACCAGACGTTCTGTCGATGCTTACACGAACTTCAATTTCGCCTTCGTTTTTCTTTTTTGTTGCACTAGCGATCGCAAACTCTAGCGCTTCAAAAATTTTCTCTCTAGGCACTTGTTTTTCATTTGAAACGGCTTCCGCCACTAACAAAATTTCTTTATTCATTTTCGCCTCTCTTTTGCTTTCGTCGATGAAAGCAGAGCTGTTCCGTTAATCGAACGTGGGAACAACGTTACCTTTTTCGATATTCGCCACAGCTAACTGGAACTGCTGGCCATCCACTTCAATACTTACGATGCCATTTTCGCACGCGAGTACTTTGCCTTTAAAATTACGTCTGTCATCCATTGGCATAGACAAACGAATTTGAACCACTTCACCCACAGACTCGATATAGTGCTTCTCTTTGAAAAGCGGTCTGTCCATACCCGGTGATGACACTTCCAAGTTGTATTCAGTGCTAATTGGATCTTCAACGTCCAAAATTGCGCTAACCTGATGACTTACATCTGCACAATCATCAACGGTAATACCGTTTTCATGATCAATAAAAACGCGAAGAATAGAATGCTTCCCCGCTCGTACAAACTCGATCCCAACCAACTCAAAACCCAGTGCTTCAACACCTGGCTCTAGCATTTCGGTTAGTTTCTCTTCAAGTTTTGCCAATGCAAACCTCCAAAAACGAAAAAAGGGCCTAAAGCCCACCTGTCATCACCCGGCTCAGCGAGGCTGACTCCAGGTTTTAATACAACAAAAAGCCCCGGACTAGCGGGGCTTTTATTAAAATTCTGAACCCATACCTGCCAACAAGGGCAGTTGCAAACCTATGGGTAAAACCACCGTTAGGTGATAGCTTGCTAATGATAAGTGCGTTACTTTCCTGTACTGAGGGAGCCCGCTCTCATCACTTTATGAGCACATTATACGTATAGCCGTCGCATTAAGCAACAGCCAATAGGCGCAGACACTGGAGGGTGTCGATTTTTTCTGTGTAAAATTCGGCCTGCATGAAAGTACTTTAATTGCGGTTTAGTCCAGCAGACTTAGTCTTCGTCTTTAAATGTCGCTTTAATATCAAGAATTTTAGGCATAATTTCTATCATCAAATCAACAAGTCTGGGTTCGAAATGCTTTCCCTTTTGGCTTTGAAGAAAATCTACCGTTTTTTCAATACTCCAGGCGTCTTTATAAGGACGTTTGCTGGTTAAGGCATCGAACACATCAGCAATGGCGCAAATACGCCCCTCAATGGGAATATCTTCACCCGCAAGCCCTTTAGGATAGCCTGACCCGTCCCATTTTTCATGGTGGGTAAGCGAAACAGACTTTGCAACTTTCAACAACAAAGAATCGCCGCAATCACCAATGATTTCCGCACCAATCTCAGGGTGGTTTTTCATGGTGGCAAACTCTTCGTCTGTCAGCTTCCCTGGTTTCAACATTATACTATCAGCAATACCAATTTTACCGATGTCGTGCATCGGTGCAGCATGAAGCAGAATTTCAGCCTGTTTATCTGTAAGTCCATAGGCAAGCGCAAGCTCTTTCGAATAATGGCTCATGCGCATGACATGCATGCCCGTCTCATTGTCTTTATATTCCGCCGCTCTACCTAAACGCTGTACAACTTGTAAACGGCTATCAAGTAGCTCGTCAGCTTGCACCAAACTGAGGTGGGTTTTAACCCGCGCTCTTACGATGACCGGAGATATAGGCTTAGTAATGTAGTCCACAGCGCCTGCTTCGAAGCCTTCCGTTTCTTCGTGCTCATCATTTAAGGCGGTTACAAATATAACGGGGATGTGCCTTGTGTCTGCTTGCTGTTTAAGCTGGCGGCATACTTCAAAACCCGTCAGCCCTGGCATCATAACGTCAAGTAATATCAAATTTGGCTGTCTAGTTTCAGTGAGCTTTAATGCTTCTTCGCCATTTCTCGCAAAAATAAGCTGATAATCATTAGCGAGAACTTGCTTTAAAACCCTTAGGTTTACTGGCTCATCGTCAACGAGTAATAAAGTAGGTTTTGTGATTTTAATGTTTAACATGCCGCGTCTCTTGACTACTTTAATTCTTGTATCAATGTAGAGATGCGCTCATGCGCCAACTCGAACTCAAAATCATCGATATCTAAGAGAATTTGAGTTATCTGTTCTTTGTGACTAGAACACCCAACCTCGCGTAAAAATGACAATTCATCTTCATCTACCATGTTTTGCTCTACACTATCGAGCATAGCCTCCAAATGACTCAGGAGCAATGCATTATCGATACTTTCATTAATGGCATTTTCGGCATACAGTGGTGATTTGCCAAGCATCAACTCGATTTTATCTAAGGCATCACGAAGACGGTTAACGTCTTCAATATTCACCTCTGACTTTAGAGCCTGAGCTTCAATCTCCCTGGTCGTATGATAGAAGGTGGTTAAGCAAAGATTACCCGATGTACCCTTTAAACCATGTGATAGTGCAGCAACCGCTTTATAGTCTTCGCGAATTGCAGCCCCCATTAAGTCGTCGACTTTATCCCTGCAGGTAGTAGAAAATTTATCCACCTCTTGTAGGACGGCCTCTTCACTCCCCCATAAATCGACGGCCTTCTTCAAATCCAACACGTTTTTATCAACTTTAAGCGCAGATGCTGGGGCATTTACTTCTAATGTGTCTGGTACCGAGTCGACCTGAAGCGTATCTATGTTAAGCACGCGAGCAATCTCGTCCATCAATTGAGGGAAATCGACGGGCTTGTTGGCGAACCCTTCCATTCCCGCCTGCTGCGCGGCATGTTTGTCCTGTACTAACACGCTAGCAGTCAGCGCAATAATGGGCGTAGGTGGTAAGCTATTTTCTTTTTCAAACTCTCGACGCTTTTTGGCTGCTTCTAGGCCATCTAACTTAGGCATCTGTAAATCCATCAGCACCACGTCAAACGACTTAGCGCGCATTTTATCTAATGCAATCTGTCCATCTGTTGCCGTTTCTACACTGTGGCCAGCGCGTTTTAGCAGCAACGAAAGCAACTCAAGGTTTTGCTGCACATCGTCAACAATCAGTACGGTTAACGAGGTTTCAATGCGTACTGCTTTCGATGAGAGCTCACTAGATACATAATCATCAATTTCTACAACTTCTAGAGGAAGCCTGAAAGTAAAGGTCGTTCCTTTACCTTTTTCGCTAGTTGCACAAATATTACCGCCCATCAGTTCAACTAACTGCTTGGAAATAGTTGTACCCAGCCCTGTGCCGCCGTACTTTCGACTCATCGATGCATCTGCTTGAGAGAACGGATCGAATACTCTTTCTACTTGCTCTTGCGTCATACCAATACCGGTATCTGTCACGTCAAAATAGACATACTTTTCATCACTTTTGACATTAATAGTCACTTCACCCTCGTGAGTGAATTTAACGGCGTTGCCTATCAAATTGTTAAGTACTTGTCGCATTCGCTCCGGTACACCTCTGTATCCGTTAGCTACCGAATCATCGACATTAAGTACAAGTCCAACTTTTTTGCGTTTGGCTTCTAACCAAAATGTTGAAATAACCAAATCCAACTCTTCGCGAATAAGGAAATCGCGATAATCTAAATCAAGCTTGCCTTTATCTAACTTCGCACTATCAAGTATGTCATTAAGAAGATGCAGCAATGAGCGTGCGGAACGGTTTATCGTGGTTAAGTGAGATTTCTGCTCTTCGCGTAGCGCTTCTCCCAACATAAGGTCGCTAAAACCTATAATTGCATTCATAGGCGTACGGATTTCGTGACTCATATTAGCAAGAAATGCGGTGCGCGCAGCGGCAGCTTGCTCAGCATTTTCCTTCGCCGCTTTTAGTTCATTTTCCATCACTTTTCTATGTGTTATGTCAGATATGAAGCCGTCTACATAGAGTACCATGCCATCATCGTCTTTAACCTGCACTCCATGCTCGATAACCCACTTCACCTCTCCAGATTTCGCGACAATTCTATATTCATATGAAAATGCGCCTTCATCAGGACTAATAGATGATAGGCGCTCTACATCACTAGGATGGTAAAGATCGGCGAAAGAGCGCTTCGGATTAGGCAGTATAAAATCTTCAGGCGGGTATCCGGTTACTTCTATTACTGCATCACTAATAAATACCATGGGCCACCCTGGCATACTTAAACAGCGATAAGCCATACCGGGAATGTTAGAGATAAGGCTTCTAAACTTAGCTTCGCTCTCACGCAGTGCATCTTCCATTTCCTTGCGTTTGCGTAAATCAGAAGCGAAAGAGACAAAAACGGGTTTTCCATCAATTTTTGTGTAGCCGACACCTAGGCGCACTGGTATACGCTCACCATCTTTGCGAAGTACTTCTACTTCTCTTCCCGTACCAATAATTTGCACAGTTGGCACTACTCGCTGACTGAAGAAGTCATCACCGAATAAATGGCGTCTTTCAGGAGTTATTATCTCAGATGCGTGCATACCAATTATTTCTTGCTGGGTATAGCCATAGATACGCTCAACGGAGGGGTTAGCGGTTTTGATAATGCCTTTTTCATCTACCGTCAGAATGGCGTCGACCGCGGTATCGGTGATAGCACTTTGAATTCGCTCACTTTCAATGGCGCGTACCATTACATCGCGATATTTAAACAGAAGACTAATGCCCAATACCGTGGTAATTAATACCAACGTAACGATAGCAATCGAAATTGCTAGAAAAACAGCAATATCTGACGACTGGTTCGACGTTTCCATTCCTGGTGGCAATACAAATCTTGCTGCCGCCATCCCCGTATAGTGCATACCAGAAATAGCCAGTCCCATGACGATACTTGCAAGTAATACATGTTTTCCTAACAGCTTTTTACTTTTCGTAGCAGCTGTAATGCCGAATTTAATCCACAGCGAGAGCATGGCTAAACACACAGCTACCACAATAGAAAGAGCAAACATACCGAGGTCATAACGAAGAAGCGGTGCCATTTCCATAGCGGCCATACCACTATAGTGCATGGTGCCAATACCGGCACCTACCAGTACACCGCCTATCATTATTTCAGCGAGGCTAATACGGGACTTAGTTAAAAGGTGAAGCGCCACCCAAGCAGCGGCAAACCCGGGAACGGCAGAGAGCCCAGTAATGAGTGGATCATAGTCAACGGGCAGACATAAATCAAAAGCGGTCATCCCTAAGAAATGCATAGACCAAATACCACCGCCTAATGCAACGCTGCCGGTGCCTAATAAGGTATTTCGTCGAAGTTTGTGTTCGGTGATCGCGGCTTGCCCTGCCACATTAAACGCCATATATGAAGCAAACACAGCCACCATAAGCGATAGAATGACCAAAGGAACATGATAAGCACCTTCTATTAAGGTGGCGTGTTCTTCAAAAGTAAAAAAACGGGATATCATAACGCGGCCATACTACCTATTAATCTAATTTCTAATGGTGCGACAGCTTTAACTTAGCACATTCACATATGAAGTGCGGTTATCAATTCGTAGCAATTAATTCAAGATTATCGTGTAAAACAAGAAGTCAAAGTGTTTTTTTGCTGAAAAGAAAAAACCCAGCAAAAGCTGGGTTTTTAAAGTGGTTGCGGGAGCAGGATTTGAACCTACGACCTTCGGGTTATGAGCCCGACGAGCTACCAGACTGCTCCATCCCGCGACTGTACGGTATAGCTTGCGATTGCAATGCTTTGTAATACTGGTTTTTAAATTGGTTGCGGGAGCAGGATTTGAACCTACGACCTTCGGGTTATGAGCCCGACGAGCTACCAGACTGCTCCATCCCGCGCTTGTACGGTAAAGCTTGCCTTTGCAATGCTTTGAAATTCTGGTTATTTTCTGTGGTTGCGGGAGCAGGATTTGAACCTACGACCTTCGGGTTATGAGCCCGACGAGCTACCAGACTGCTCCATCCCGCGCCAGAAAATTATTGTTGTAAGCGCTTCATTTAATGCCTCGCTTCAACGTGGTGCGTATTATACATAGGGACTTTCGCAACACAAGTACCAGCATGCGAAATATTTCATTTTTCTGACTGTTAGCGGTTTAATTGACCAACATGAACAAAGTTAATACGAATTAACCGATTTTCGGTTCCTATTTACACACGTTGATCCAAGCTATTTAAACTTTTCCATTTTTTCAGCCAACGAGAAATCTAATTCTGTTAGCCCACCAGCGTCGTGCGTAGTCAATGTTACCTCTACTTTATTATAAACATTGAACCACTCTGGATGATGTTTTAGCTTTTCCGCCCAAATCGCAATTTGAGACATCCACCCAAAAGCTCGGATAAAGCTCTTAAACATAAACGTCTTTTTGATAGTGTCTCCACTTTGCTCCCATAGTGTGTCATCGGAAACCAGTTCATTGAGCGCTTTCAATTTTTCGTTAATTTCATTATCAGACAGCTTCGTCGCCATTCTTATCTCCTTCAATCACTGATGATTACGTAAAAGTTTTACCTACTACGAGATACTTTAATCGATTGGTTTAACATTAGAAGAGACTGGAGACAAAATCACAAAGAGGAGTGGAGGCTAAGGTTTACAAAAAGCCACCCTTTAACTTCTATAGTCAAAGGGGGGCGATACTTCTACCTTATTAACAGATTAGAACTCGATAGCTAAGCGCGCATAGATTTGACGACCTCGTGGATCGTGAACCTTAGAGTCAAACCCGCTGTTAGTGAATAGCTGTGGAGGCTCTTCGTCGAACATGTTAATTGCGCCTAACGTCAATACATAACTTTGTTCTGTATCATATAAGCCACCTAAGTCGATGTTGTATTGAGCATCTACCGTCAAGTGACTATCCACTTCGTAATAGCCACCTGAACAACCACCCACGTTAGCATTACCGTCCGCGCAATTTTGATCATCGTCATACGATGAGATGTAGCGAAGGAAGATATTGGCTGCATGAATATCGTTTTGCCAAGCCAGCCCCAAGTTCGCACGTAATTCAGGTGAAGACACTCCAATGTTATTGAAGTTACGGCGTCCAGCACCATCAATGTTTCCTGCCTGTGGGTCCATCAAGTCATACTTAGTGATGTAGGTCGCATTCAACGTAGGTGTAAAGTTACCGAAGTCTGTCTCTATTTTATAACTGGTTACAAAATCAATACCCGATGTTTCCATAGAACTCGCGTTAACATACGTGTTATTTACTTGAAGAACAGGCCCAGTCATCGGGTCTCCAGCACGGATAACGCGGTCTGGATTAGTCGGGTCTTCATTTAGTACCGCCTGCGCGTTCTCTTGAATGATTAGGTCTTCAAACTCGAAATTCCAATAATCAACTTCAACAGAAAAGTCTCTGAAAGGCTCGTATGAGAAGCCAATATTATAGGCTGTCGACTCTTCGGGTTTTAGCTCTTCATTACCCGATGTTCTAACAGCCACAAATGCCGTAGCACCTTGAACGGGGTCAATAAGCTGTTGCAACGACGTTGCGCCACCTTGTGCTAAGAACACTGTTGGCGCTCTAAACGACGTAGATATCGAGCCGCGAAGTGAAAACTCATCAGTCGCACGCCACGATATCGCTAACTTTGGATCCACCGTACTTCCAATGGTACCGCCGTAATCTTCATAACGAACCGCTAGTTGAACATCTAACTCATCATTTATTGGTAATGCAAGTTCACCGAACGCTGCCCATACATCCTGGCTACCATCAATATCAGGGTTGCCGATAACGAATGTGAAACTGTCTTGATTAGCAAGATCATCGTAATCTTGGCTAAGCTGGTTTTCACGATATTGAACACCCAAAGCTAACGCCGCAAAGCCACCGCCCATTTCGAACACATCAAACGATGTAATCGCTTCGAAAACTTCAAGGTCCGCTTTAGAGTCAATCACTTCGGTTCCCGTAAAGGAGCTAACCACATAATCAGAGTTAGGTGCCGTTGTGTAAGACGTTGCAAATGGATTGAAGAATTCGCAATCCCCTACCCCTGGCGTTCCAGCGATAGGATCACAATTAGAGCCACCTAGACCGTATAGCGCAAGCTGGAACTCGGTATTTAGTACATCAGGAACCCTAAATACAAAATCGTTAACCGCACGTGTATAGCTTAATTCCCAGAACCCAGTGTCTGTCACACCTTGTAAACTGGTGCTAAAGCGAAAGGTATCTGATTCGGTATTAGCTGGGTCACCAGGGAAGCCGTTACCTTCAGCGCGGCCGAAGAAAGCAACAGGCTGACCAAATGGATTCTGCGGATGGTAATCCGGAACAATTGGAGAGGTTAAAATTGGGAAGCTCGGTGCTCCACCACGTTCTGCACGGTTTCTCGCTAAACTGAATTCAGCCGACCATGTAATATCGTTATCGAACTCGTAGTCTGCACGTACATAAGCATTTGTTCGGCTCTCATCGGCAACATATGAATAGAATTTACCGAAATCAAAACCGCAAAAACCAATTTCTAAACCTGGCACTGTACCACTTGGCGCAAGTAAATCGGGTGCGCCACCAAACTCCTCACATCCGTAAGGGTCGATAATAGGCAGTGCCCCTGCACCTGGGATATTTAAGAAGAAAGAGCCTGGGTTACCCAGAGCACTTGTATCGTCTTGGGGACGACTTAGTCGTCTATCGCTGAGAAAAAGCGGCGAACGGTTGGTATAGCTTATCGCCGCTAGTACGCTTCCGTTATCTCCGGTTGCACCCCATAAACCTTGTAAAATGTATTCTTTGTTGTCGCCATGCGCACCATCTTGATAGTCAAGGCTTACCATTGCTCCGTCATAATTGCGTTTGGTGATAAAGTTAACGACACCTGCAACGGCATCCGAACCATATAGAGCCGACGCACCATCTTTAACTACTTCCATACGATCAATGGCAATCATCGGTACAAGCGAACTGGTATCGACGAAGTTCAGGCCTTCGTTCGTTGGTTGCGCTGTAACGACCTGACGCTTATTGTTAAGTAAAACCAGAGTAGACGCTACGCCTAAACCACGAAGGTTAATATTCGACGTACCCGCTGTTGCGTTTTGCGTAAATGCATCCGGGTTGTTTTCAGCACCCGTGTTAATAGTGAGTGTTTGTGTAATATCCGCAATATTCTTTGCGCCAATCGCGTCGATAGCCACGCTATCTACCACGGCTAGTGGAGAAGGAGATTCGAAGTTTTCGCTACGGCGAACAAAACTACCGGTAACCAAAATGAGTTCTACGTCTTTCTTAGCTTCTTGCTCACTTTCAACGTCTGCTTCTTGGGCTGATGCGATATAAGGAGAGCAAAATAAAGCAGTACCGACCATTGCCGCCACTGCTGTCTTACGCGTTTTAAATTTCATAGTGTGATTCCAAATCTGGGCTTATCACTACCGGCATTACTACCCACACTTTCCGCTAGCGACAGGCTGTTCGATTTCGTGTTGTTATTGTCTGAGGCCATGAACAAATATTGACCTACGCAATTGATACTATGCTTGAATTTCACCTTTGTAAATTTATTGTGAATAATATGTTTACATTAATTTTACACATGGTCTGACCAGATATCCTTTAGGATAAATTGAAGCCTTTCCACCGAATTTAGCCATATCCCAATTGAGAATATGTTTCCCAATATGGGAAATTTATTCATTACGCTTGATTGATCGCGCACCTCAAAAATCAGGCATACCCTTTAACTTTCAATACGTTACAAGATTATTTTGAAAGGAATGATTCTTGAAATATCAGGAACACTTTATATGAAGGTGCACGAGGTCTATGGAGTTTCCAAAAATAGATGAGGTTTATAAATTACTCAGCGAAAAGCTAGAGTCTTGGGTAGAGGGCGGCATTACGCTTCTTCCTAACATTGTTGTCGCATTTTTTATTGCAATAGCCTTTGGCATTATCGCCAAAGTGATCGGCAACGTTGCTGGCAAGATTATGCGCAGAACGTTTGAGTCTCGACAAATTGCAAGCCTCCTCACCTCCATAATCAAATCTATCGTTTTAATAGCGGGAATTTTCATTGCGCTAGACTTTGTTGGCCTCAAAGGTACTGTTACTTCTTTACTTGCAGGCGCAGGTATCGTCGGGTTGGCCATTGGTTTTGCGTTTCAGGACATGACGGAAAACTTCATTGCCGGTGTGGCCATGGGAATTCGAAAACCCTTTGAAATTGGTGACGTCATTGAGGCAGAAGGTGTATTTGGTAACGTAAAGGAAATAAATCTTAGAAACACTTTAGTTGAAACCTTTTATGGTCAACTTGAAGTTATACCCAACAAGATTCTTTTCCGAAATATATTGACCAATTATTCATATCTTGGTTATCGAAGAATAGAGGTCCCTGTAGGCATTTCTTACGCTGATGATATAGAAGAAGCCGCCAAAGTTATTACGGATGCTATGAATGAAAAAGATTATGTCATCAAAAAAGAAGAGACCGCGGTATACGCAGAGTCTTTTGGCGATTCAAGTATCAACCTATTACTGTGGTTTTGGATTCGATATCCAGGAGAGCCTGGATTTATGGTCGTACGCCACGACGCGATCAGTACGGTAAAAACGGTATTAGAAGAAAACGATATTCTTATTCCTTTCCCTATCAGAACATTGGATTTCAATGCCAAAGGGGGAGATAAACTTAATAGCATGCTTAAAAGGCAGGATGAGAGAAGTCCAAGTAAAGGTAATACAAATTCATCAACTGAGCAGTCTGATGTGAAAGCGGGTGATAACCCTGAGCAACCCGCAGAAGAATGAAACTAACGGAGATGCAAATGGAAATGTTAAATTCAAAAACACTTAAACACGCTTTTTTAGTACTTATACTCGCAGCCAGTTTTGGGAGCTTAGGCGGTTGTGCAACAGTTGAAGGGGCCGGTAAAGATATTCAAAGTGCTGGAGAAGCCATTGAAGAAGGTGCCGAGGAAGCGTCTAACTAACTCGTTTCTGTCGACATAGGTCTTGCCGATAAAGTACGACTGTGTAGGTAAACGCCAGCATCTCAGGCTTTTTTATTTTGTGGCACCATGTTTTTGCAATACACGGTGCGACATATCAACTAGACAACGACGTAGCACACGCATCGTCATACGCATTTGGCAATATGCCGTAGTAGTTTGTACAGCCACTTTTAGTGCGTGAAACAACAATCTATCAAGGCTTAAGCACCGCGAGCATGAGAAAGCCACCTATTAGCGCTGGGTTCCCATTCGATTTAAGTAAGCAACTTGCCTCTACTTTATAAAGCTTCCCTTGCGCCTTTTCAGTGATTTCGACAAGTTTGAATCGGTATTTAACGGCATCATTACTTTTTACTGGTTCAAGAAAACGTAACTTATCAATGCCATAATTGATCATAGACGCGATACGTTCGTCTGGCGCAATCACTTCAGCAAATGCTTTAGGCATGAGACTGGCAGTCAAGAAGCCGTGCGCAATTGTTGTTTTAAAGGGACTTTCTTTTTTACAGCGCGCAGCATCTAAATGTATCCACTGGTGATCGCCGGTAGCGTCTGCAAACTGATTGATCATGTCCTGCGTAACCGTCAGCCATTCAGGTTGTTCAAGGGTATCTCCCACTGCTAAGTCTAAAAGTGTTCTCATTTTTCAGTCCAATCTCCATTTATTGACGATAAAACTACTATTATTACCTTGAATGTTTCAATTAACTTTTAATAATAGGTATTTATAAATATTCTTGTTACACTAACGTAAATTATTCGTAGATGCTATGTAGCATTGGATCACAGTTTTCTATTAAACGCACCGTGATACAAACTAGCGCCTCTTCATCTATTGGCTTTTTTCAGGGCACTCGCTCTTAAAGGATTAGTTATGAATCTCAATAGAATCGATTTGAACCTTTTTGCAGTATTCGACGCCATTTACACGGCAGGAAGCTTAACCAAGGCAGCAGATGTCTTATGCATTACTCAACCAGCGGTAAGTAACTCTTTAGCAAGGCTAAGAGAAATGCTTAACGACCCGCTGTTCGTTCGTACTGGCCACAGTATGACGCCTACCCCCGTGGCGCAAAATATTATTGTTCCAGCTCGACAAGCCTTAGCCTTACTACGCAGAAGTGTGCAAGAAAGTCATACATTCGACCCTCTCACAGCCGAGAAATCCTTTAACTTTGCCAGCCGTGATTTGCTTGAAGTAAGCATTATGCCTCGACTCATTTCACGTTTGCAGAATCTGGCGCCAAATATCGGGTTAACCAACTACGAGATTCCTAGAAGCCAAGTTGTTTCGGCGATGGCATCGGGCACGTTGGACTTTTACTCAGATGCATCGACATTTACAGACCCTCATTTGTGTAAAGAAAAAATCGCCCAAGACAGACTTGTTGTGTTAGCGCGTAAAAATCATCCTGCGCTCAGAAACGGACTTAACTTAGATACCTTTCTACGATTAGGCCATATTAATGTGTCACAGCGTAAATCTGGTGTGGGCCCAATAGATATTGCGTTAGATAAAATGGGCAAAAGACGCAAGGAAGTTATGCGAGGTCAACATTTTTTAACCGTACCAAGTACGATAGTGAAGACAGACTTAATCGCGTGCCTGCCGTTTCACCTTGCTAAACATTACGATCTAGCGTTGTACGAGGTTCCTTTTGATTTACCGCCTGTAGAGTATTTCCTTTATTGGCACGTAAGCGCCGACCATGATCACGCTCATATGTGGATGCGTGAACAAATAATGGAAGTAGCGAGCAACTATAAACCTCACTAACGCCACTTCTCCAAACAGCGCTCGTTATGGGCGCTTTTTTGTCTCCACATACTTATAAGACCACATACCTAGGTATCGCTTAGAACGTTTTCAAGATTTCATTTTTGTCGTTTAATCCTCTCGAACAAACAAACAATCTATAGAAGTACTTGAGGAATTAACCATGTTGAAAATTGTTAAAACTTCTCTTGTTATCGCAGCGACATTAGGTGTGTCGGGCGTAGCACAGGCTGATGTTAACGAAGCACTAGCGAATATTTGCACTATCGTTCAAGCGGACGATAAAGGCGAACTACGTAAGAAAATGCGTTCAGTCGAATCAGACTACCGTATGAAACTTAAAGACTACTACTCAGCAATTAGCTGTGGCGGTAACAGCCTAATTCGTACAGCACTGCTAAACAATGCTTTAGAAGCTGGCGAGTTACTTGTTAAGAAAATGCCAAAAAGTGATTTAGAAGCACCTGAAGCTGATGGAAAAACACTTCAAGCTTGGGTTGCGGAAAACGGTCTGCAAGACAACCCAATTGCTGCGGTTATCAACGACCGCCTATAAAACAGTTTCACACCATGTGAACCAGTTCAACATGGTTGCAGAGAAATCTGCACTTTAGAAAGCGACCCTCGGGTCGCTTTTTTCTTTTGTATCAGTTGATAAAATTCAATGCATAAAAAAGGAGAGTATTCCCTACTCCCTGAGCCTTTAACGTTGCGATATCGTCATTTGTGGATGCAGGCGTTATTCTGTCTACATACATGGCTTCATATGGCCGATGAAAACCACCAACATCAATGTGAACAATACCCGTTTGAACGTCCTCCACATCATAAGCTGGATCTTTAATGAAGAAGGTGCGCTGATTAGTTGCGATATTAACGAGAGAGTAACGAGCTTTAAGTTGAAAGCAACGCCAGAAAAGCCTGTAGTGGGTGTTGCAGCGGGCGACAACAAACTGCACGCTATAAGAGGCGCTCTGCGATCGAAATTGCTCAATGGGCTCATCACGACAGAACGTACTGCCTCAGCACTGCTTACTTCTTAATTTCGTTCTTTTCTTATTAATAAAATGCCTATTGCGTACATTTTTAATACGCATTAACTTCAACAAAAAGCAAAAAAACAGCATTAACGTTGTTTTTTTGCACTTTATTTGGCTATTTTTTGATCTTCGATTGCAATTCAACTTAGTTTGCCTACGCCCTTTAATACTAAAGGCTACAGCGCATTTTATACCTGTTACATCTTTAGTCTAACGTATTATTCGATATACCTTGTTATTTGAATGAATGTTTTTCATTCGACCTGATTGTTTTTTAATTAATCCCGAACAGACAAACCGATTAATTAAACAAATATAACGAAGGAAATTTAACCATGTTGAAAATCGTTAAAACTTCTCTAGTCATCGCAGCATCAACATTAGCTTTTTCAAACGCAGCACAAGCAAATGACGTAAACGAGGCACTAGCAAACATCTGTACTATTGTTCAGGCTGACGACAAAGGCGAATTGCGTAAGAAGATGCGTCGCGTACAGTCTGACTTCAAATTAAAGTTACGTGATTATTACTCAGGTGTTTCATGCGGTGGTCAAAGCCTTATCCGCACGGCCTTAACGAACAACGCAGTTGAGGTAGGTACACTGCTTGTTAAGAAAATGCCAAGCAAAGACCTTTCTGAGCCCGAATCAGACGGCAAAACACTTCAAGCGTGGATAGCAGAGCAAGGCTTACAAAGCTCGCCAATTTCTGCTGAGCTTAACGATAGAATCTAAGCACTAATTCACATAGCCATGTGAATCGATTCAACATGGTTGCGGCGTCAGCTGCAATGAAAGGCCCCGCTACGGGGTAATGCCGATCAGTTAAGAATTTAATGATCGGTTGACCGATCTTTTTAAGGCTTCAAAATCCGGTATCAGGTAACTGATATCGGATTTTTTTATGGACGTTTCTCAAGCTTTAGACATCATCAATAC